>Ga0315320_10000287_pt1 | contig 40256 bp, 28 predicted proteins | sample M140m21515metaG_FD_203458 | JGI IMG/M metagenome (GOLD analysis project Ga0315320, IMG submission 203458) | Ammonia-oxidizing marine archaeal communities from Monterey Bay, California, United States - M1 40m 21515 | ecosystem: Environmental > Aquatic > Marine > Coastal | place: USA: California... | reverse complement strand
AAATACGCCGCTGCGGTCTCAGCGTCTGGCTTTTCTTTGAACGAGTTCACAGAGTAAGCACCATCAATAGCATCGCTCGCTCTGATATAGCCGTAGCCGGTGTGTGGCTCGGTAGGCACTACCCCGAAAGTCACAAGCTTTCCCGCCTCCGCTAGCGGCATCGCTTTCATGACCGCTTCAGTAACAGCCGCCTGGTCAGCAACCACGTGATCAGCCGCCAGCACCAGCAGAAGCGGGTCGTTTTCCCTCTCCAGAATCGCCGCCAGCGCGATCGCAGGCGCCGTGTTTCTACCGACGGGTTCTAGGATAATTTTCCCTGGCGCCTCTATTTCTCGAAGCTGCTCGGCTACCAAGAATCGGTGCTGCTCATTACAGATAGTGATTAACTCAACAGTAGGAATATCCGACAGGCGCAGGACCGTCTGCTGCAGCATCGTCTTGTCGCCGTTGAGCGCCAGAAACTGTTTAGGATGCGCCGCACGGGATAACGGCCACAACCGGGTGCCCGAACCGCCCGCCATGATGACCGGTGTAATCATTTATTGCTCACTTCTACCACTGCCTAAAAATCGATAAGCGCCCTTATCGTGGGCCAGCTCAACGCTGATTGCCTAGGCCCCCTCAGATTCATCACGCAACTCCTGCAACCTCACCTCGCGCTTGAGCCGCCTGATCTCCTTACTCAGGCGCTCGTACTCGGCAACCTTGCGGTTTAGAAAGGCCTCGGTGATTACCGCCTTCTGCGTAAACCCCTTCGGCGTGAGCAGGTAGGTGTACCCCAGCTTATTGCTCGACCTTGCGAAGTTGCCGCACTTCACCAGGCCCCGCTCAACCAAGGCGCCGAGCACGTAGTTTGCCTTGCCCAGCGACACGCCCAGCCTGTCGGCCAGCTCACGCTGGGACCAATTGGGGCGCTGCTCGACGAGGCTCAGCAGTCGATACTCTTCTTCGAGGTACTCTTTCACTTGGGAAAAGACACGGCCTTAGAAAAATTGACAGGCAGGCTACCGCACCCGAGGGGCTGTCGGGGTGCGGTTGTTCATGACCTGAACATTATCTTAATTTGTGCATCATTTGCAATAAACGCATGCAATAAATTCATGCAATAAAACAGGGCAATAAGTACAGTAAAAAAGAACGGTAAAAAGAACAGGCAAACCGCTTGCAAAAAGTACCGGCCCCAGTAAGCTCACGTGATGATCAACGCACCCCACCAACACGACGCCGACTGCGCCTGGTTTTTGCTTCAAACAAAGCCAAGAATGGAAGAATCCGCGCTGGCCAACCTCGAGAATCAGGGCTACCAGTGCTTCCTGCCTCGCCTGCTGCGGGAGCGGGTAAGCAGGCGCCGGGTCAAGGTGACGAGGGAGCCGCTCTTTGCCCGCTACCTGTTCATCCGCCTGGGCACCACGCTCGACAGCGTGAGCTGGGCACCCTTGCGCTCAACGGTGGGGGTGAGTCAGCTCGTGCGTTTTGGTGAGCAGGCGGCCAAAGCCTCGGATGCGCTTATCGACGCCCTGCGCCGGGCAGAAGACACGAGGGGCGCTGAGGGCTTAGAGGGAACCGAGGGCGCCGAGAACATAGAGAGGCTGTTTACGTCAGGCGACCCGGTGACTATTCTCGACGGCCCCTTTCAGGGCATTAGCGCGATCTACCAGGCCCACGATGCGCAGCAGCGCGCCTTCGTGCTCATCGAGCTGCTCAAAAAAACAACCAGGCTGAACATCGGCATTGCCAGCCTGAACGGCGCGCACTAGGCAGTGCTGGAGGCTCAGGGTTTCTGAGAGGACTTTTGAGAGGACTTTAGAGAGGGCCTCTTAAGAGTGCTTTGAAGAGGACTCAGCCGAGGGCGCGCTAAGGTAATGCCGGACCAGCACGGCGACCACGGCCAGCATCCCGCCCAGCAGGGTGCCTAGCACCGCGATCAGCGACCTTTTTGGCGCAATTCTCTCATCCGGCACCACCGCCGGGTCTATCACCTGAAACACGTACTCCTCGCGCACGTCCGCGAGCATGCTCACACGGGTCTGTGACTCGATCAGGTCATAAAACACGCGCTGCATCTCCACCAGCTGCGTGCTCTCTAGCTGCCTGCGCAGGTAGGCGATGGCGTTGTCGGCCTCAGCCTGATCCGCAGCCTTAACCTCCTGATTGATCTTGTCGACCAGCTGGTTAACCCACTGGGTTGCCACCACAGGGTCGTGCCACTCTACGGCCATGCTCACCAGACCCGTGCCCTTGTCCTGAGACAAACTAAAGACCGCATTGAATGCGCGGTACGCCTGAAGATCGGTGGGCTCTCCCTTCTCGAGCAGCCACTCACCCGTGCTCTCGTCGTAAATGGCTGGATCAATCACCGAGGCCTGACTGGCGGCGTCCCAGCTGCCGGCAAACAGCGGCACCCGCAGCGCGTTCTCGTTGATAAAGCGAATAATGAACTCGCGCGAGCGCATGATCGCCATGGCGTTATTGACGCGGCCATCGGCGCCACCGGTCGGCAAGTTGACGCCAATTAGCGCCGCCGCCCCGCCCAGCTGGCTGGCCAGCGGGCTGGCAGACTCGCGGTTACTCGCCGGTGCCAGGGTGGCCTCGGCCCGGTAAATCTCGGTCATCGTGAGCGCGACTATCACGGCAACCATCGCCGCCGCCGTCGTCACGGCCACTATCACGCCTTTACCCGCCCACAGGATGCCGAACAGCTCCCGCAGGTCGATCTCGTCGTCTTCCACCCGGGGGCCACCGGGGTATGGCGCGACCAGCTGCTGCTGACCGACTGGCGTGTGCTGATCACTCATCTCAGTTACCTACCCTTTCTATGGCCAACAGCGTGGTCGAGATGTTGAACAGGATCTGCGAGACGCTGCTCCAAATCTGCAGGGAGTCTGGCCTGTAGAGGTCTTTGGGCACCACGATCGTGTCGCCAGGCTCGACGCCGGAGCGCCTCTGAAAGAACCAGCGTGCGCCGCCGAAGGCTACCACCTCGCCGCTGCTTCGTATCACGTAAACGCCGCGGCGGTCTGCGTCTTGGGTGAACTCGCCGCTGATGCTAATGTAGTCTGTCACGCGCATGTCCTGATCATAAAAATGCGACGTCGGCTGGCGCACCTCGCCTGACACGGTAACCTCCTCGCGCGTGCGCGGAATCAACAGCTGGTCCCCATCGAGCAGCAGCACGTCGGTGCTGCCGGCCAGTATCTGCGGCAAATCGATAACGAGTCGTCCGGTGGGCTCTGCCTCATCAAGGCTTTCCAGCAGCGCCGCGGTCTCTGCGGGATTAACGCTGCTGTCGTCGCCCTGCAGGCGCTCAAAGGCAAGCTGCTGCTCAAGCTCCTCGCGATACTGATCGATGGCGCGCTGCTCGTTCTCTGCCAGCGACGTGCGCAGGAAGATCGCCGCCCGCAGATCGGCGTAGTTGCTGAGCCCACCTGCCCGCTCGATGAGCTTGATGAGCGTGTCGCTTGGGCCGATCGAATAGGTGCCGGGCGAGTTGACCTCGCCGCTGATTTGCACCGTTTCCCTGTCAGTCCAGTTGGGGATCTGGCGCACGACGAGTTGGTCAAAGGGTGACAGCTCAATTTCGCGGGACGCGCGCAGGTCGATCTCTTGGCGCGCCTGCTCGCGGCCAACCGCGGGGTCAGTGTCATAGCGGGTGAGCTCCACACTCGAGGTATCACCACTCTCGCGGAGCCCGCCGGCCATGGAGACCAGCTCGTTTGCGGTCAGACCGCGGGCGAGGGGGTAGTCGCCCGGGAAGCGCACCTGTCCGCTCACCGAGACTATCTCGGTGGGCTGGCCATTGGACGCCTGGGCGCGCAGCTTTTCCAGGGTGTCAAACAGCAGCACTTCACGCAGCGGCGCCTCGCGCGCGGGCTCGATGCGAGTGAGTTCATCAGCCGCCTCGCCTGCAGCCACGTTGCCGCCGAACAGAGACTCTGTCGGCAGGTCGCTAAACTGCTGCGGCGTGTTTTGCGGCGCGGCACTTGTCTGGCTTGCTCGCGGCAGGTTAGCCGCAAACACAATCAGCTTGTCCCTTTCGCGCAGCGCAACCGCCGGCTCGGTGCCGCGGGCTTGCGGGTCTAGGCTGTAGCGTTCGACGGCAATGGTCCCGCGCGGGTCGACGCGCCGCTCGATTAAAATATTGTCCAGGTCGCTTTCGGGGTTTAAACCGCCGGCCAGACCGATGGCCTCACTCAGTGACAAACCGCTCACCAGCGGGTATTCCCCGGGGAAGCGCACGTTGCCGGTCACGTCGATGACCAGCGGCGGGGTCTGAAATCCCGACTGCTCGTAGAGGCGCGCCAGCAACGACTTAAGCTGCGGCCGGCGGTCTTGGTCTGCCCCAAAAACCTGCAGCTGGTCGCGGGGCTGAAGGGCGAGGTTCGCGGCAGACTCAGGGTTTGCGATGGCCTCACCCAAAGCAACGCGAATCAGTTCAATGCGCCGCGTGGGCAGCGTCTCTCGCACGATCAAGGCAAGCGCGAGGTCGGGATTGGGCAGCATGGCATCGATACTCGGCAGCACGTCAGACACGCGCAGATTGTCGCGCCACTGAAAGCCGCCGGGGCGCTGCAGATGCCCTTCGAGCATGACAACGCGTTCAAGCTGCTGCATCACCGGGTCAATTCTAATGAGGTCGCCGTCGGCAAGCGCAGTCGAGCTGGTGTTGTCGCTGAGGTTAACGTCGATGAGCGTGCGCTCGCCACGCTCGTTAATGCGCTCGATGCGCGAGGCGGCAGGAAAGGCGGTTGGCGTGACGCCTCCAGCAAGGGCCAGCGCCTGCGCCGCGGTCTCGTTTTTGATCTCGTAAATGGCCGGCCGGCGCACCTCGCCTGCGATGCCAACCGTGCGCTTCACGGGGGGCACGAAGATCACGTCGCCGGGCTGCAGGCGCGCATCGCCGCTTGTGTCGCCTCGAAGCAGCAGGTCGTAAAGGTCGAGCTCTGTGACTGTCTCGCCGCTGCGCATCAGACGGATCGTCCTCAGCGAGCCCACGTCGGTTATCCCGCCGCTCACCAGCAGGGCGTTGGTCATCGTGCTCAGCGAGCTCACGGTATAAGAACCGGGGCGAAAAGCCTCGCCGAGCACAAACACGTCGATGGAGCGAAGCGGCCCCATGGTGATCGATGCGTTTTGGCCAATCAGCTGGTTGGAGACGATGCTCTGCAGCTGCGCGCGGACCTCTTCGAAACTTAGACCGTTCACACTCACCGGGCCAATTTCTGGAAACATCAGCACGCCTTCGCGGCTCACAACAAGCTCGTAGGTGAGGTTCTGCTGCCCGTAAAGCTGGATCATCACCGTGTCGCCGGGGCCGACGCTGTAGGAACTGGGTACCGGAATGTTGGTGGCAGGGGCAAAGGTTGTCGGGGCGCCCGCGAACAGGTCGTAGCCGAAGGGCTCTAGCTCTTGCTCCGGCTGCGGCGCCTGCTGCTCGATGCGCAGGCGGTCTTGGCGCGGCGCTTGTTCTTGCAGCAGGGCCTCGGCGAAGCCTTGCTGCTGGCCTAGCTGCTGGCCCTGCTGCTGGCCTTGCTGAAACTGACCATTGGGGTCGAGCGGGTCAGACCGGCCGTCGCTGTAGGCGCTGTTGTAAGGACGGCCGTATTGATCGTAGCGTGTTTGTCCGTCGCCATTATCCCGCGCGTCCAGTGCGCGTCGATCGACGCCCGCGCCTCGGGGCGGTATCTGCTCTGGCTCGTAGCGCTGACTGGCCGCGCCGCTGTTGGTGTCACTGCGCTGCTCAAGCAGCTGCCGGCGCTCCTGCTCGGAAAGGTTTTGCAGCTGCTGCAATTGCTGCTGCGTCGGAAAGCTCTGGGCATTCGCCTGGTTGGCGCCAAGGCCAACAAGAGCCAAAAAGACCAAAAGGCCAAGCAGACCGAAAGAGGCGCCTAGGTTTCTTGATGCGGGAATCGAGAAGACGGCCAGCAGCTTGGCGGCGGCGCCAGATTTTCTTTTATTCATAGACTTCGTTTTTCTCAAGCGGTGGTAACAACCACAGTTAGTTTGCATGCTGTGCAGCTATTTGTCGCGGGTATTTTTACCTATCGCTTAGCCGAGACTTAACTTGAAGATATTCATAGTAAAATGCCATAGTAGTATTGTAGTGTTTTTTACTGCAACTGCATTAGCCAGCTGCGCCGATACACCGACCCCGTAGTTTAGAAAAATTGCCATGCGTTCATTGTTCTTGTGTTTTGCTGCGGCCGCAGCGTTGTCACCTAGGCCTGCATTGGCCGATCAGCCCTTTGGCTGGGTCGGTATCGGCCAGCCCAGCGCCTACGCGCTGCAGGCCGGAGAATTTGAGCTGAGCGGCAGTCTTGCACGGGTAAACGACACCGTCGATGTGCTTAATTTCCGCGACGAACTGCTCGCCGGCAATGCGCGATTGGTCGGCAACACCGGCGACCTAAAAGGCAGCGGTGGCGAATTGCGCCTCGGCGTGTGGCGCTCGTTGGAGCTGTTCTACCGGCAAAACACGCAGGCGCTCACCGTGAATATCGGCCCGATCAGCAATACCGAGGTCGACAATCTAGACAGCGAGCTGCGCACAGACAGCGAGGCTTATGGGGCTAAGTGGGTGTTTTTTGAAGCGCTAAACCAAGACCGTAGCCAGGCCTGGACTAGCGCCGCTTTAGAGCTAAGCCGCACAGAGAATGTCAGCGACGACTTTGGCGGCGACCTCGCCGGCATTCGTTTTAGCGCCACCGGCGGCGTGAGCTTCGATCCGCCAGGCCGTTTCGGGCTAGACAGGCTACGCGACGAAGGCTGGCAAGCCCGCGTGCTGTTTAGCACTGCCCTGAGCGCGTCCACCGGCGCCACGCTATGGGCGGGATACGGCGAGGCCAAGGCCTCGTCAGGCACCAGCTGGGACGTTGACGTGTCCTTTCTGCGCAGCGCCTTTCTGCAAACCTTCGACAGCCACGAGGCACGGTACACGCTGGGTGCGAGCCTAAACTGGCAGTATCTGCCGCGGTTCCCGGTGCAGATTGGCTACGAATACATTCGCATTGCCGACCGCGAGCTTGCCATCGTGCGTGGCGACGGCCGGTTTAGCGAGTCTATCCCGTCCTTTTTGCGCGGCGATCAGCTGGCCACCAGCGAAACTCGCAACCACACGCTTTACGGCTCGGTTAGTTGGTGGGCAACCCCCCGAATATACCTTGGCGTCCGCGGCAAACTGTTCAGCAGTCAGTTCACGGGGGTGATTCCCCACTATAATAATCCACTCAGCAGCGGCTTTAATGACATAGCCTACGGGTACATTGCACTAAAATTGGGCATTAAGTTTGGGTTGGGGGGGGAATAGTGTCCGCATCTCAATGAATTACACTCAGGCATTGCTGCAATTTCTGCCTATTCTTATTTATAATGGCAGTTTATTCGTGTATAGTTTTCCATGAAAATTTTGCATTAAAAGTCTTGTCGTTTATAACTGCAGACAAAAAAATTAACAGTGAAAAAAAGCTAGAGTAAATTTTGCGCCCAAGCGCAGTCATTGCCTAGATAAAAATCAGGCTAACCCTGCCAATTACGATTTCCAGAGGACTAACAAAATGAAAAACGCGTTCTTTAAGAAAAAAATGCTGTCGCAGGTTATCGCTGCTGCACTGATGGCCGGGGTTGCTGGGTCGGCTTTGGCGAATGATTACTCTCTGGTGAGTAATAACCTCACCATTACAAATAAGTTAAGCGCCGGAGCGGCGGCAACAGTGATAGCTGATGCGACGCTGGACAGTAACGGCGTACTTACGACCGCAGGGGCGAATTTACCGATAATATCTGTAGATAATACAGCGCTAGCAAGCAATATCCCTTCGTTTTCCTACACCATTCAGTCAACTGGACTCACAGCGAGCACCAGCAATACCTTCAAGGTTGGCTTATCGATCTCAGACGATGCGGATCCTACAAATCGACGCTTTGAAGCGTTCATCGGGACGCTTACTCTCGCCGTGGATGGCAGCAAGACAGTAACTGGCACAATACCAAGCCAAGACATGCTTGTCCGAGCAAAGAAAGGCAGCGCGACTTTCTACCAAGCCATCAACAACCCTTCGTCCAATGGTCCATTTACAGTCTCAGGCAGCACGCTTACGTTTAACGGCAGTGACGCCGTGACCTTGCTCAAGGCCCAAGGCAATGACGTGATCGACGCAATTCTCGATAACTTTACGCTCAATGGGGCCTTCACCTTTAGAATCGTGATGGAAGAGGTCTCGCCAGGCTCAACGGCGGCGAGAGTCGGTGTCACATCAGGAAGCGCGTTCACCGCAATTCCTCGCCTCTCTGAAACTTGTGCATTAAACACGGCTTCAACAGTAGGGAACGTTTTCCAGTTGTTAGGCAGCGCAGACACAGGTTTCGCTTTCACCAATCCGTATGCAGTTCAAGGAAGGTTTGCAACCACGGCAACGACCAACACTCCCGCAACAGCATTTACCGAAAGCTGCGTTGCCAGTGGCGGCGGCGCAGCATCCGTTGTTGAAGAAGCAACTGACGCCGCAGCCTCAGAATCAGAAGTCGCCGAGCTAGACGACGTGCTTGACAACATCGGTGACGCCGATGAGCCGCTGTCCGAGGCTGCTCAGGAGCAAGTGGACACATTGAACACGGCCCTAGGCACCCTCGCCGAGGAGTTGGGCGCGCAGGCCGATGAAGAAATTGCGGCAGGTGAAGTATCCGAAGCAACAGTGACCAGTAGTACTAACTTGGCAACGAAATCTGCAGCAGCCACCTCTGCCATAACGAATTCTCTCGCCAGTGGCGGAACAGTGAGCAAGGCAAGCCTTCTCGGAGCGCTGACCTCGGGAGCCTCGAGTTCCGCCACCGCATCCAAAGTCGGCAGAGAAACAACTTCAACAGAATCGAGGGCAGCACTGGTTACCCAGAACAAAACTATCCTGACTAACAGCGCGACAATGCTCACCTCCCTGGCTAGCAACTCAACCGAATTGACCACAGAGGAGGCTGAAGAGGTTAAGACAGTCGCAAGGAATCTAGTAAGTACCTCTAACTCCTTGAGTGAATCAGGCACCTCGACGACTGATCTTAAGGAGATCGCGACGCAAACCAGTAAAGTGCTCGAAGCGCAGGCCAATCTGGGCATTGCTGCCGATACAGCCTTAGTTGAAGCCGTTTCCGAGGCCAGCGAGGCCATGGCCACGAGCGTACTCACGCAAGAACTCACGGTCGATGGCGCGGCACCTACTACCGAGCAGATTACAGAGGCGTTGACGACTAACTCAACGCTGCTTGATAACGTCTTGGAGGCGAGTATTCCTCTGCCTCCAGCGGTGATCATCACCGAAGTAGAGCGAAGCGACCGTATAGCAGCTTCGAGGCCGTTGATCACCCCAGTAGTACAACAAGCGATACTTAGCGCAACAAAAAAAGTGGTCCGCCCGGATACTATCGTCTTGAAAAGCGGAAAAACGGCGCTGACTACGCTACTCGACTTCCTGACTAGCCCAGCGATAAGCAGCTCATTGCTACTTGATTCGCGAGTCCGAAACGCTGTCGCATTAACAGCTGAGATCGAGATTACGTCGGATGAGGCAACGGGCTTGGTGACAATCAGCTCGGCGACTGAAACCTACGTCGGCATGGTGCTCGGTGTACGCAGTGTGCCCGCGGTGGTGCCAAATGGCATTCGCTTCCGCACCGACGGCCGCGCGACAGTGGTCACCGAAGGCACTGCTATGGACATCGCAACGAACTCGGTTAGCCTGCTCGATTTCATTGACCTAGCAGAAACGACTGGCTTCTCTTTTGAGCAAAACACCAATGCATCTTTCACGCTGGATCTAGGTGAGGGCCAAGCTTTTGTAGGCGCCTATGCTTACGACAACTTGGTTGACGCTGACCTGAGTTCGGCGTGTGGCGCGCTCAGCGTGATCTCCCCGGTAGGACCCTTAAACGCGGCATCGTATTCCTACGGCATCGAGTGTGCCAGTGGCGTCGTGCAGAGGGTTGTGCCGTTCACCGCGAATACGGCTTTCTTCAGCAGCATGCAGGCTTCAGAAATGACGGTCTCCGTTGATCGCAATACCGGCATCGTCGACGTGAGTGGCATTGGCAAGCTCAAGCCAAGCTTCTATACGGCGCAGCCTACTGAGGCAGAGCTTGTCTATCACGCTTCAGAGACTGACAGCTTCGGCATCGCTTTACAGATCATCGATATCAACAATGATGGCATCAATGACTACAAAGTGATTTCAGCGACTGGCGTCCAGATTATGTACGGCCTTAACTGATCAATGTTTATCAGCGGCACACCACGCGTGTGCCCGAGATTTCAGTGAATCTTACTAAAGCATTGGTTAGTAGTATTTTCAAGGCCTACCCTTTATGACACTAGCCGTAGTGATCAGTACCTATTTGATTACCTCGCTCGCCTCGCTTGCACTAATTCCGTTTGCCCATGCCACCGGGCTTATGGATTACCCTGGCGGGCGCAAAACCCACGGCGCACCGACGCCGATGATAGGCGGCCTCGCTATCTATTTTGGATTGGTTGCGGTGTACATTTTGTCACCGCAGCTTATGCCCAATTTTTCGTGGCTGCTAATGCTCTCGGGTTTAGTTCTAGGCGTCGGCGTTTTCGATGACCTGTATCAAATTCGCGCCAGTTTGCGTTTAATCCTTCACGCCGCGATCGCCCTAGCCATGGCCTGGTTTGCCGATGTTAGGCTCGATTCGTTTGGCGATCTTTTATTTACCGGCTCCATCGCCCTTGGCGTAATGACGGTCCCGGTGACGATTTTTGCCACTGTCGGAGTTATTAACGCGGTAAATATGAGCGACGGCTTGGATGGGCTGTCGGGAGGCTTGGTCACCACCGCCTTGTCATTCTTGTCGCTTGCGGCACTGTTTGCTGGCGAGAGCACCCTGCTTAATATCTGCCTCACGCTGGGCTTTGCAACACTTGCGTTTCTGACTTTAAATTTTCGGATGCCATGGAACCGCGACGCGCTGCTGTATCTGGGTGATGCCGGCAGTACGCTTCTGGGATTCTTGCTCGCTTGGCTGCTTATCGCTGCGTCGCAGGGCCCGAACGCAGTCATTTCGCCTGTTTACGCGCTCTGGTTTTTGGCTGTGCCTTTGATGGACACAGTGAGCCTGCTGGTGCGGCGTCCGCTGCGCGGAAAGTCGCCTTTCGACCCCGGCCATGATCACCTGCATCATCGCCTGCTCAACGCAGGGTTTACGCCCAAGCAGACGGTGTTCATGATGAATGGGGCCGCGGTAACCTTCGCCTCTATCGGGCTTGGCGCCCATTTGGCGAGCGCGCCAGAGGGCGCTATGTTCGTGATATTTATGGCGCTCTTTGCCGCTTATTTGATTGCCACTCGCCAGCCGACAATCGCTGATGACGAGGCAAACCTAACAACAGATGGCGCCTCTGACGAGCATGTTGAGTTCTCAGGGAAATCAGCGCCTCGCCACATAGCCATCATTATGGACGGCAACAACCGCTGGGCCAAAAGCCGCGGACTGCGAACCAAAGACGGACACAGACAGGGCGCGAAAGCCTGCAAGGCGCTCATCAAGGACTGCATTAGCTTGCAGATCCCCCACCTCACCCTGTTCGCTTTTAGCAGCGAGAATTGGCTGCGCTCCGAAGCGGAAGTTCGCTCGCTTATGGCGCTGTTTCGCCTGATCATAGCCAAAGATGAAATTGCCGATCTACACGAGGCGGGCACCCACATAAGATTTATCGGGAACCGGACTAAATTCTCTCGCTTGTTACAAGTAGGCATGAAAGAAATTGAAAGACGAACGGCAAAGAACAGCGCGATAACCGTTTCGGTGGCGTTAGACTACGGGGGTCACTGGGACATCTCGCAGGCCGTAGGGCAATATATTCAGCGGCACAAAGACGAGGAACCTGGCACTGCCGATGACTTGAACACTGCTGATATCGCCGCAGAGCTGCGCTCTTATTTGAGCACCAGCGACTTGCCCGACCCCGATCTGTGTATCCGCACGGGTGGCGAGCATCGCTTGAGTAATTTCTTGCTCTGGCAATTGGCGTACACAGAACTGTACTTTGCGGATACTTACTGGCCGGACTTCGACAGAAAAGAGCTAGAACTCGCTCTTCACAGCTATGAAAAGCGTATTAGAAATTTTGGCAAAACAGCGGACAGGTCTTAAGCTGGCCGGCAGGCTCTAGCCCTGGCGCGACTCGCTTGCCTGCCTTTTCCCTCGCCAGTGCTTAACGCCTGCACTCAGACAAACACCAACTAGTGTACCTATCGCGCCCCCCACCGCGTCTGCTCCAAGATCCAACCACTCTCCGCTCCTGCCGACGTAGGGCTGAATAAGCTCAATGGCTGCACCGAAAAAAAGACTCATCGCAACGAGCTTGACCCTGCCTACGGCTCCGGCAAAAGAAAGAGGCAATGTCAGCAGCGCGAAGGCAATAAGGTGGATAGCCTTATCGCCTGTTTGCATGTCGGGCAGCTGCTCATTTGGCAGCAGTGTGCCGAGACCAATAGCGAGCGCTATCGTCAAAGTCGCCGCGTAGGCTGCAAGTTCTTGCCGCGTGGGTTTATTTGCTATGTGCATGGGTGGTTTTCTTGCGCGTCGAAGTTGCGCCAATTGGCGTAGACTGAGTGTACGTGAACAAAATGGCGGTTCTGAATCTCGCTCTCGCCTTGAATACATGTAGGCAACAAGCTTTCCTTTGTCGGTCTCTTTATCCTCCACGCTAAAATCCAGACACGCAGCATAGCCGGTGAGTTTTTCGGGCGTATCGCCTCGATTCCAGTAATGGCCGAGGAATATCTGTATTGGGCTTACAACCGACGAACAGCCAGAACGCCTCATTTAGACACCACCAGTCCTTAGAAGCTCGGGTATTGAGGCCTGCCATTCCTGCTTTTCATCCGACATAAGTCATATCCTCAAAGTGACTAATGCTCCTGATCCTAAGCTAATCACGCCCTCAGAATCAAAAGGTACTTTACGGAGACAGACTCGTGGGTATGTCGCGCCGCTAGATCGACCTAGCGACAGGCTGGAAATAATTGGTTTAATGAACTCCTCAAGAGCGGCAGCATCAGGGATTGGATAATGAACTCGTCACCGCAAACACCGGTAAATGCGACCTTGAAGCACCCATGAAAGTGAAATAGCGACTTGGCGGGTCGCTCAATTACTACTATCGGTAGGTGAGGTTAGTTTTTTGATGGTTCGCCTACCCCACTAGATTACCGTCAGCCCCCGCAACCGATAAGAGTACAGACTCCCAATTAGCGGTGCCAATTAGGCCGAGAGCAACGGCATAGGTAGCATCACTTTGACTTGGAAATTGCTCTGCTATTTCAGCAGAAAATTCCTTCGTGAATTCGTTGTTTCTAGCTACCGTAGTAACGAACGGATCGATATCTTTATAATCATAAGCTTGTCCCTGATACAGTACCTTGTGACTGTCTTCCTCGATAATCTCCTCAAGATCACTAAGAAATATGACTTGGCCAAGTAAATCGACAATTAAAGTAAGCGAGTAATTTCCGTCTGCCAAAACCTCTGTATCAAGCTCGGTTTCTTCAAGGCTCGGAGTTCCGAAAAGGTTAGTTATAGAAAATGAGGTTCCGCTTGCTTCAGCTGTAAGGATGTAATTTTCACCGGAAGATTTAATCGTAAAATTATTGCCTAATGGCGAAAAGCCATTATCGACTGAATTTAGGATTGCGCCGTCATACTCATAACTAATTGTTAGCCGCTGTTCAATACTCGAGTATCCATACGTACCAAACTCGAGCCCTGTGTATGTCGAATACCCGAGTTGATCAACAGGAGTAGCAATCACTACTACGCCATCATCCAGAAATAGTAAATAAGTATCATTGGCTGCTAGTATATCTTTGCCTTCAACCTTCCAAGCGCCAAAAATACTTGGCGCCGAGGTAGAGAACTCGACTTTTGAAAGCGTAATCTCTTTATCGATCACCATCACGGTCGAGCTGTCATTTAAATCTAACTCAAGGCCTATCGTTGATCCTCCATTATCCCACCCATCTCTAGTCCGGTCGCTATTCCACATGCCATCAAAATCTAACTCTAAATTTAGCTTACCTTCCTCGGTCAACTCGAAAGTTCCAGACTCAACTCCAACCGGAATTGCAGATAAATCTCTTAAGATAGAAAGGAAATTTCCATCAAAAAAGAGGATCTCCTCATCATAAATTCTGGGCTCACAACATAATCTGCTGACTCCCATATTCCGTCTATGACTGAATCGCTCATAACTTCACATTGCTCTTTTATTTGGATATTGCGCTGTTAACACTAATTAGCTTTTGCTTTTATTGCAACAATGTAAAGGAAATACAGTACCACCTTCCGCCCATCTACTTCACGCTTCACACTAGCCTAGGCAGCCATGCATCACGAAAGCAGTACCCGGTCGTTTCAACCAAACAACGCGCGAACCATCCGCATACTAGACTGTTTTAAACAAGTAGTGCCGATGGGTGAGGGATTCTTGCGCACTGCTGTAAAAGAATACGTTGATTTTTACGATCAAGAACAGCCGCATCAGGGGGTGGATAACGAACTCGTCACCGCCAGCACCGGCGAGTGCGATCTTGACGCGCTCGTGAAGGTCGAAGAGCGACTCGGCGGGCTTTTGAATTACTACTATCGGTAGTTCGTGTTAGTTTTCTGATAGTGTGCCCAAGAGTAAATCAAATTTACCTACCCTGCTAAACCCCGACCACTTCGCACCAAGCTCAGCGAGCTACTACGCATCCACATCGCGCTTCGTAAACGCCCAGTCAAACCAAGCAAGCAACAACGAAACCAGTACCCGGTTTTGCCAACCAAGAAACGTGCGAACCATCCGCAGTCTACAAAACACCCACGCACAAAAAAGCCAACCCCGTTAAGAGTTGGCTTTTTTGGTTTTAGCCAAGGCTTTCGCCGAAGCTGTTTTTACTTATTAACCGGCAACTGTGATCAACTGGTCAAGATCGTATGTTCCAGTCAGTTTGATCAATGTATCTGCGTCATCGAGGCCATCGCTGCCGACGTCGGTATACAAATAGGTGTCGCCGTCAAAGTTGAACACTAAGTCGTCAGTAACGCTAGCGCCAGCTTCAGTCAGGATGGCTGCGTAAGTTGTTGATGTAGTGCTTATGAGCTTGGCGAAAGTAACCGCGGTTCCTCCCTCAACATTTATAACATCTGAACGTGCCGCATCTGCAGCTAAGGCATTCGCTGCCTGAGCTACTAGAGCAAAACCAGTGATCGTATCTGGATTAGCAACAGTCGAGTCAAGCACGATAGTGTCTTTTGCCCCGCCAAGAACAACGGTTTCTGATACTAAGTTGTTCAAAGTTAACGTCGTGGTGCTTTGGTTAGTAGTGGTCTCAACCAATCCAAGCGCTGTAAGGTCGGCCATCGCAACCATGCCACTCACGTCAATTGTGGTCAGTTTTGCAAGTGCCTTCGTTACGGTACCAGTATTGATCGTGAACGCACCTGTTCCATTCACGTTAATTGAGCTTAGGTTGAGCAAGTGACCATCTTGATCGCTCGCGTTAGCTTTAACGATAGTGCCGGCATTATAGGTTGCGACATATTCACTGGCACCATTTGTAGATGTGCCTCTTGCAGAAGCCAGGTTAACTACGAGCGACTGAACGTCACTGGCTGCCGAAGTAACTGTCTCAGCATTACTTGTAGCCACTGTTGATAAACCAATAGACGCTACGGTAATTGTTGCTGAATCCGCATTTACTTCTATTGTCGAACCACCGTATCCGTAGCTGTTTACTGACAGAGACCCTGCGTAGACAGGCGCAGAGACGCCGTCGGTGCCTGTTGTGTAACCTTCAGCTGTTGCTGTGAGGTTTACGCCACCAGTTTGGAGCGCACGGACAGGAGTGATGCCGTTAGTTGAAGCCGTTGCGGCTGCGGCTCCGAGAAGGGTTAACACTTGGCTCCCAACTCCAGTGACTACGCTGTTACCAGCCTGGAATGTTAGCGCGCCTACAGAGCCGATAGCTAGCTCGTCGACATCAAGTGCAGCAACTGCTGAGTTGAACGTGACTGCCTCGAAGCCTGACAGGGCAGAGTTCATGCGCAGGTAATCTACAGCAGTGAACGTGCCACCAGCTGTGATTAACGTGTCAACGCCATCGCCAGCCGCAATAGTCATGTTTGAATTGGCAGCTAAAGTAGCAGTTTGATAAACAGTGTCGTTACCTGCGCCGGCTGTAATAGTGGCTGTGCCTGAACTTACGGCCGTAACGTGGATAGTATCGTTGCCCTCACCCGTATCTACAGTAGTTGTACCCGCTCCGCTAGTGTTGGCGTTAACAGTGTCGTTGCCGGCACCTGTTGATACATCAGCGCTAACTGTCTCATCAGCTGTGGTAGTTGTGTCATCTACTGCTGTAGCTGTTGCGATAACCGCACCATCTGCGCCGTCGCCAGTTACGATATCTGTAACTAAGGCACCAGCGTTACCGATTGTAGCGCCGCCTGCACCGTTTGAAGTCACAGTAGTTAACTGAGCTAGGCCTGCGACGTCAGCTGCCATTGCGCCTGAAGTGCTGATAGTCAGTGATTTAACCGCTGTGGCTGCTGTGGTGCCGCCAGTGTTTGTCAGCGTCAATGTACCGCCAGTGCCAGCGAGTGTTAAGCCATCTTTAGCGCCACCGATGTCAACGGTACCCGTTGAACCAGCAACAGCGAGTGCGCCAGTTGCGCCGAAGCTAACCTTGTTATTAAGACCAGTTACACCGCTGAGGCCAGCTGTTTGCGTAGTTACAGTGAGGTCAGTCGTGTTGGAGTTTGCACCAACCAACCAAACCTGCTCAGAACCAGCGAAGCTAGCACCTGACAGTGACGCGTCAGCAATTGCAGCAGCAGCAGTTGTGGCGACTGCAAGAGAAGAAGCTGCAGTGTTATCAGCGACAACGGCTGCGGCTGTTGCAGTGGCAGCAGCTGTGATCACAGCTCCTGTTGCAGTGTCTACAACTGCTGCGCGTGCTGCTATCGCAGCTGAGTCGTCTGCGTTCGTTTGCAGTGTTGCGCCTACGGCAGATGTCAGTGTTGCGGTTGCTGCTGCGTTCAGCTGAGCGAGTGTGTAGTTACCACTTCCCGCTGCAACGACTGCAGAAGACTCTGCTTCAAGTACTGTGGCTCGCGCCAAAATAGGAGCAAGAGTGGTTAGAGCCACGCCACCGTCGCTAGCAAAGGCCGCCGTAGCCGCCGCGTTAACTTGAGCAGCTGTGTATGTAGTAGTGCCAGCTGCGGTTAACGTCGCTTGAGCGACCGTCTTGAGGGCAGTAACAGCGGCTAAGCTTACGCCGGCCTGAGTCAAGACCGCGTTCATCGCGGCATCTAACTGAACTGCTGTAGCCTGGTCTTGCTGAGTAGCGTCAACTAAGGTTTTATTGGTCTCGGCTACGTTTGCCAGTAGTGCTGCTCTGTCTTGAATATCGTTATTGACCGTTATCGTAGCGCCCGCAGCGCTGGTAATTGCGGCATTTGCCGCCGCTACGTACTCTGCGCCGGTGTATGCAGTAATGGCACCTGCTGTCAAAGTAGTTTGCGTGGCCGCCGCAGTTAAACCTGCTGCTGTTGTGACAGCGGCTCCTCCGAGCACGCCAATAGCTGTAGCTGCTGCTGCTGAAGAGGCAGCTGAAGCTACTGTAGCTGAGGCAAGTTGTAGAACCGCATCTTCACCTTCTATGCCGCCTGTCTTGGCACCAGCGACGCCAGCCTGAGCAGCACTAGCAGCGGCTGCAGTCACGGCCTGTGCCGCAGCGTCTTGCTGTGTTGCAGTCACGCCCGCAGCCTGAGCAGCAGTCAATGAAGCAGCAGTAGCCGCCTTAGCTGCAGTAGCAGCGGTAAGTGCAGCACCAGTTGTGCCTGAAGTTTGGAAGTTAGCGCCAGTTACGTAGACATTTTCTACGTTCTTAACAGTAACGCCAGCGAGGCTGTTGTTGTTGGCTGAAGTCATTGTGATGTTCAGTGTGTCTGTACCAGCACCACCGTCGATTACGTCACCTGAGTTAAAGATAGTTGCGGCCACACCAGTAGTGGGGTTTGAAGCAGGAGCTGAGAAGGTCTCATCAGCGAGCGTGCCTTTAATGCTGTCAACACCTGTAGTGAGCGTGAAAGTCTGGCCAGCAACAGAAGTTGCCGATGTTGCTTCGCTATCAGCCGTTGCAGTAGCAGTCGTTACAGACGCCTCTTCATCAGTGACATTCGCGATGGCAGCTGCGAGCTCGGCTACCGTTTGGCCACCAAGGTCTGCGTCGAGCACATAGTACTCAGCGACTGTGTTCTTGTTTGCAAACGCGGCAGCAATGTTACCGAAGTCTTCGTTTTCCAAAGTAGAAGGCAGCGCGAGGAAATCGTTGATCGTGTTAGCGAGAGCGGCTTTAGACATACCGTCGTTCAGATAAGTTACTGCAAGGTCGATTGCGGCAGTGCGGAGGTCAGCGGTTACCGTGGCGCCTTGGAAAGCGCGATCCAGTGCCGCAGTCGCGTACTCTTTAGCAGTCTGTGATGCGCTGTTCTCTGCAGTAAATTCATCAGTAGCAGCGATCAGGTCAGCCACTTCAGCAAGGCTCTTGCCAGAAGTTGAAGCTGTGACCAGCGTGTTGAGGAGCGCGCTGTCTGGTGCGCGGTTAAGCATAGTAACTACGAGAGCGATGATGTCGCTTCGGGTTTCAGCAGTAATAAAAGCCATTGTGGTGTATCTCCTAGAGATCAATTAATAATTTTTTGTTAAACGTTTAAACTCTTACGATTGTGTCCGGAACGTCTCACAGAGTCGGCCGGCGGTATACCATCGTTGAAACAAGCATAAGCCGGCTTTGCCACTGATGCCTGTGATTGAAGTCACACGCACCGGCGAAATCACCAGAAAATGCCGCTACATCAGGCCTGAAGTGGATGGTAAATCACAACTGCAAGCAGATATCAGGACGATTATACTAAATTTTCGCTAGAAGTACATACTATTTATATACAAGTATTACTTGACCAGTCCCCCTCAATAGTCTGTATTCGCTTACTATTTCTCTGTGTCAGTCTTTGGATGGTGACATGCTTTCAGCCTGGTTGGTGTGCCCTCATGCGGCCGGACTCACAGGCTCGCTGGATACAGCAAAGGAGACAGGCCCACAAGGCAGGGTTAGCTATGTAGGCTCCTGATATTAGAGGGGTACGCTTAAATTAAATTCGACAGACGCATTGTCCATCGCAAAGAGCTCGACGTTACTTCTCTGGTCTTGATAGAAGAAATTTACGGTAAACACCGCCGCCTTAGGGCCGAGACTTATGGGCGTTCTGTGACTTAAAAGAACTTGACTGCGCCGCTGCCAGCGAGGTTCGCCAAGCGCAAGGATCGGGCTGTAGGGTTTGTCGTCAGTTTGTCGCGCGATCGTTACCCGGCCTAATAGCTCCCCCCCAAACAGCCGCCTTTGGAATCGTGCACTAGCCTGAACGCCATCGCGGTCGGCTCCAGGGCGATTGGCGCTTAGCGCCTTGCTGTACACGTAACCCGCGTCGAAACCAAAGTTGAGCGGGTTACTGCCACTCATCGCGGCGCAGTTTAGGCCCACGGTGGCCTTGCCCTCCCAGGCGTCGAGCGCAGGCTGCGCGTGAAATCGCTGGTACTGGGTCGCGACGTCGTAAACCGGGGCGCAGCGCCGCCGGCTCGTGGCTTGGACTCTCAATCGCGCTTGACCTGCGCTGTACAGCGGGCTGCCGCCGAAGAACAGGCTGCTGGCGCCCGCCTCCCACTGGGCAGAGCGCTTGCGCGATGATTTAACGACCGAGTACCGCGAGTTGAACTGCAGTAAGTCGGATTGGGTGTCTTGGCTAAACCGGGCGCGAACCTCGTTGTCCCAACCGCGTTGGCCGTCTTCGGTTAGCACGACGCGGTTGCTGTTTAGCTTCACATTGCTAAATATGCCACCGACAGACTGAAAATCCGAGGTCAAGTTAAGCACAACGGGCTCGCCAGACAGGGTCAGCGTTAATTGGCCGGCGTCTGGGGCACCATTCAGGTTATTGTCGTAGCCGCCCGACACATCGAGCTGAAACCTTTGCTGCTGAGTGAGCTGTTGCCAACCGGCGCCGCGCGCCTCCAGGCCGTCGCGAAGCTCTGCCGGCAGGTCGCCCCGACTGACTAAGGTCTCATTGAGTTGCATTGCTGGAAAGAGCTGACCCCGGAGAAAGAGGGCCTCGGCGTAGTCTATCTGCGCGGCGCCGTTCGTCGGGTCTATGAGCAAGGCGCGCTCCAGTGCCTCGGATGCCGGCTCTGTGGCGCCAGCGGAAAGCTGAGCCGCCCCCAGGAGAGCGTAGTACTCAGTGGAACGCAGGCAGCTGCTCTGCAGTGCCGATAGGACGCCAGCAAGCCGCAGCCAGTCCTCTTCACTCAGACTAAAGTCAGGGGACTCGGGTGTATCAGGAACGTCGGACGAATTTGCTGTCACCGAACCCAGCCCAAGCAGCCCAAAGAAAGCGCCCTGGTAATACGGAGCAAGGTCAGGACAGGTCTGCTGGCCCGGGACGCTCTGAGCGCCCACGGCACTCGGCGCTCCCGCGAGGCCCTGTGCAGCGCCAACCTCCTCCGGCACCGCTAACACAAAGAGGAGCGCAGTCGATGAGAATATACCCCAGGCCGCCCTTGCTGTTTTGTTAAACGGGTCTCTCATGCGCTTAAAAGCTCGCAAATTTTCTATTTCATGGCGAAGCCGAAGGGGCAACAAGATAACACAGTACCGCAGCTTTCACTGAATTGTCTGACTGAGGCTTCCCACTGACAGCGCTTAACTGTTCTGGTCAGCTTTCCCGTCTAACTCTATCGGATAGATTAAAAAGCTGACTCAACGAGTAAATTTCAAGGGTTTGCTGCGAAGGCGAGTTGCCGGAGCGTGTCTTGGTCATCAATTCCGGCTAAAAACTGAGGCTAGCTTCGGCCGCCTGACAGCACGCGGAGCTTTGGCTGCGTGCCGGCGTCTGCTTCGCGCGCCTGTAGTGAATCCGACAGCGACTCAAGCTCAGCCTGGTCCGGTTGCGGGGCAAACAGCACGTGGGGGATTGTGAGCCCTTCGAGTAGGTAGCTTCCTTGTGATTGCAGCGTCGACATATCGAGCTGACGCGCTGCGCACTCGCCGATCAAGATCGGCTGCGCAAGCTCTGCGGTCATCTCTTGAATGCGCAGTGTCACGGTAACCGTGTCGCCAAGAAGGGTGTGAGTTCGACGATGGGCCGGTCCTATTGAGCCGACCAAAGCGGGCCCTTGTTCGATGCTTACGCCAAGCGCAAGCTGCTCGAGGCCGAAGGGTGTGTTGGCTTGCAGAGAGATGGCGTCTATTTCAATTACCATCTGCTTGGCAGCCGCGAGCGCTTGTGCTGCTGCCTGCGCATCTTGCGCGTTCCAGAGCGCAAGGATGCTGTCCCCTTTGTACTCATGCAAGTTGCCACCGTGTGCCTCAATAATTTGCGTCGCTTTCTGGAAGAAAAAATGCAGCACAGCTGCGGTTTCTTCGGGTGATCGCATCTCGCCAAAAGCCGAAAAATTTCGGAGGTCGGCGCTGAGTAGTGTGACGTTCTCGCGTATTGCGTTCACGCTTGAATTCGGCAGACTAAAGGCGATCTCTTTCGCGATCTCACCCGGCAGGTAGCTCGCCAAATTACTGAAGACTCTGTCCCGCTGGCTGCGCATACGCGCCTGCTCGAGCACAAATAACAGAGTCGCACCGACCAACGCAAAAATCGCTGGCGACATCCAACCCAGCCAGATCGACGCGCTGCGCAAAAGTTGTGCATGGATGAGGAGAGAGATTAGGGGCAGTAGGACCGCCGCGCTTGGCAAGAGCAGCGCAGTAAAACGACCGCTCATCAGCGCAGAGGCGCGAAGTAACGCGGCGGCGAAAATCGCGGCGATAGCAGCGAGCAACATCACAGCATTGCGCGGCGTGTACGGCACCGCAACGTCGAGGAGGCTGCCAAGAATACGGGCCTGCAGCTCTACGCCTGGCGTGGCGCCGCTGTAGGGTGTTGGTACCACATCGCCCATACCAAACGCGGTCGCGCCCACTAAAACCCATGCGTTGTCGAACAGAGCAGGATTCGCCGTTCCGTTCAACACATCGACCGCAGGGACCGCGAGGTAGCTGCCCGGTGCGCGACTATAGGAGATACGCATCGTGCCGTCGGAGTCTAGGGGCACTGCTAGGCCGGGATAAGCATCGAAACTTAAACGCTGCGCGGGGCCCATTAAGGACGTGTCCAATCGCAACGTTGCGTTACTGCGCGATGTCGGATTAGCGGCCTCGTTAATGCCTGAGCCTGTCGCCTCAATTAACCCTGCGAGGGCCAAAGAGGGGTAGGCCTGTCCGTCGACACAAACGGCTGCGGGCTGCCTGGAAATCGATCCGTCGGCATTGACCACCGGGGCAATGTGTCCCTTGGGGACAGAGGAGAAACTTGCATGCGGCGCAAGGTAGCTTAGACTCGACATGAGGCCGGGCTGCCCGGCGCAGTCTATACCGCCAAGCGCACCACCAAGGCTGCCGGCGCGAATCGTTTCAGGCGCGCGATCTGCCGCTTGATTCACCTCAAGAACCGGGACTTGAGCAACTACGGCTCCCCGAGCGCCGGCCAGCGCCGCGACAAGCTGCTGGTCCCCATCGCGGGCGTCTGCATAGAGAATATCGTGCAGTTGAAGCTGTGCCCCCGCGCTATCAATCAAGCGCGTCAGATCTGCCATAGTTTCGCGTGGCCAGGGCCACGGGCCCACTTCTGCAAGACTCTTCTCATCAATAGAAACTACAATGATACGCGTCTCGAGCTCTGTCTCTGGCGCGAGAGTCCAGCCCAGCGCGCCAAGCCGTTCCTCAACGATTAAAAGCTGGGTTTGCGCACTCGGGCTTAACGTTAGAGCGAGGGCGACTAGCGCCGCCAAACCGAGCACCACGGCGCGGCCGTAGACGGGCTTTAGCGCCAGCAGCTGCCGAATTAGCGGCAATCCGGCAAGGCGCTGGGATCGAGTAGACTGCGGCGCACTCATTATTGAGCTCCCCACAACGTAAAGCCGTTAATCGAACCGCTGTCGAGGATTTGCTCAAAGTAGTAAGAAGCCTCTGATCCATCGGTCGCGACGGCGCCAGAGACGCGCTGTGTGTCAGTTCTCAGGCGCAGGTAACCGCCGTCGGCGATAGCGCCGGAGGCCACGAAATCAATCTCACCGGTGGCGACATGGTCCAGGTTCAATGTAGTCGCGAAGGCTCGGTCGATAAAGTTTAGTTCGAGATCACCGCCGCCAACACGCATGGCGACAACACCGCTACCTGAGTCATAGAATGCCTGTGCCGCAGACAGGTCGAAACGAACCACTGAAAGGTTGCGATCAACTCGCGCACCGTTGGGCTCGCTGCGATAAAGCATCGCTCCAGAGGGCGATGACACAGTGACTTCACGATTGTTACGAGCCGTCTCTAAGTCAACAGCGAGGAGGCTTTCAGCGGCCGAACTTTCGGAGAATCGCCCCCAAACTAGTTGGCTTTCTGATGTGTCTGCGGCGACCAGCGCGAGGCTCGGAGTGAAGTCAATAAGCGGCTCGGGAATGACATCAGGCTCGATCGAATTTCCGATGATTGTCTGTGACGCCTCTACGACCTCAGCAGTCACTTTTTCATTGACTACGCTTTCGACATACACATCGGTTGAACTCGCTGCGTCGGCAGAATCGGACGAAACAGGAGACGAGTTGGCTGTACTAGCGATCTCTGCGGGAATTGCGAGACCTGTGGCAGTGTCATTTTCAGCTAACGACGACGCTCGCTCGGCAATGTTGGCAACCAGGCGAGGCGCACTTGCAGTCTGGTCCACTTCCACTGCTTGCAAGGTGTTCTGTGTGAGCTCCACCGCGTCAACGGCGCAGGGGCCAAACGCTTCGATAGAACATTCACTCGAGAAGGGCGCTACGACAATCGAGCCCTCGTTAACCAAGGCGCGTGTTGAGCGAGAGTTCGCGCTGACTACGAAGTCAGTGCCTCGCACGCCAATCGCGGCAATCGGCGTATTCATGCGAAAGCGATCGCGGGCTGATTTTGCCGCGTCACCGGAAATTGCTCTGGCTTCACCTTCGCTCAGCTCAAACTTAATCGTCGACTTTTCGGGTTTCGCTGCGTCGTAGTCGTAGCGCACAACTTCGAGCGTGCTGCTTGGACGGACGCTAACCAGCGCGTCATCGACAAACCGAACATGAACGTGGCCGCCGGATTCGGTGGACACTCTGTCACCAACTTTTATCTCGGACCCAGCCTCGATAAGATCACGATCGCCGCCGCGCTCGAGATACGCCCGACCCAGCACCAGACTGACTTCGCCCACTGTGCGCAAGGGATTTTGAATAGATTTATCAGCTTGCGCGGTCGCGTATGAGGAGCTGAGCGAGAGCAGGAGTGCAGCTAATGAGAGTGAAAATCCACGCATCCAAGCGGCCGCCCCACCTAGCCAAAGGCTTCGCGGTGTTTTCGCGCTATCAGGCTGACTGCGTGGTATTGGAGTTTTCATTTAAAGCACATAAATCCTTGGTTGAGACTAAAGATAATTCATGATCGGACGACTCGGGGTGATCGCCATCACACCTGACGCTGATCGGCCTTATAAACTTGCGTTTCCATAGCTACAGTAACCCTTGCTCTGTCTATAATCAGAAGAATTCCGATCGTCTGGGCTGAATCCAAGTCTTAAGTTAATGCCGCCGCTGCCGCTGTCTTATTGGGTTTGCACATTTTGATCAATTAGTATCAAGGCAAGGCTCCGAGGGACCGCGTTCTATGGTGGTAACACCGCAACTGCTCAAAACCTTCCCGCTTCTAAGCGGACTGCCAGAAGCATCTCTCAACGAGGTAGCGGGGCAAAGTAGCGTACGCAAGGCTGCTAGACGGGCGATTGTGCTTAACGCAGGGCAGAATGAGGAGCAAATTTGCTTTCTTTTCGAGGGCCGTTTGCAAGGGGTCGATTTTACGATAGATGGCCGCGAAGTTGGGCTCTATTTCGTCGAACCGGGCGAATTTTGTGGTGAATTGTGCCTATTTGACGGAGGAGCGCAGCCGGAGTTCGTCATGTCACTGACCCCTTCTGTCATCGTGAGTATTCCACTCAACACGATGCATGAGCTGTTAAAGAAGCACCCTGAACTGTTTGCAACAGTCAGCGCAAAAGTCGCGGGTCACGTCCGCAAAATGACGTTTCAACGCTCCCTGCTTGGGTTGCCCAATATCGCGCAGCGCGTTTGCTGCCAGTTATGGATGTTAGTGCCCAACACAGACAAAGAGAAACAAGAGGCACAGATTCGCAATCCGCCAACGCATATGGAGATTGCTATAATGTTAAATATTAGTCGCGAGACCGTAACCCGTGTGTTTCGGTCGTTACAGAGTCGGCAGATAGTTAAGCGAGACGGAGCGAATTTACTCGTGGTGACACAGGTCAGCATTTTGCGCGATTACGCTGAGGGCAAGCAGGAGCTCTAAAGGCCCTCTTGTGCAGTCATCGCAGCGGGTTTAAGTGGGAACGGAACCGTCCGTCGTTGAAAATTGGCTCTGTGCCCCCACTATGACAGACTTGGTTCCGCGATTCGATTCAGACCGCGCAGGTTAGGCGAAAACAAGCATACTATAAAAGCAAGTAGACTATTAAAGAATACACATTATGAGCACGCAGAAGACAGCCAAATTTCCCGAACTCGACGCAGCCTTTAACGACGTAAAGAGTTATTTCATCCACGCCGGACTCTTTAGCGCCGCGGTCAACCTGCTGATGCTCGTGCCAGTGATCTACATGCTGCAGGTATACGATCGCGTGGTCTCCAGCGGAAGCTACTCCACGCTCGCGATGCTCACATTACTCATGGTTGCACTCACTGCAGCATTGGGTGGATTCGAATGGGTTCGCTCGATGATCCTTATCGCGGCGGGTAATCGCATAGAAAAAAACCTCAGACGCCGCGTTTCCGATGCAACCTTTAAACGTGCTCTTTTAACCGGTGGCGCGGTGAGCAACTCGCAGCCGCTGAGCGACCTATCGAGCCTTCGCCAATTTCTAACCGGCAATGGCATCTTCGCGTTTTTCGACGCGCCTTGGTTTCCCATTTATGTGTTTGTCATGTTCATGTTTCACCCACTGTTTGGCTATGCCGCAATTTTTGCAGGTATTGTGATGGTGACGCTCGCGTATACCACCGAGAAGGTAACGAGCAAGAAATTGCAAGATGCGAATTCACGGTCAAACTGGATTAACAATCAAGTCAACGGCACGATAAAGAACTCCGAAGTTATCGCTGCCATGGGCATGGCTGATGACCTACGACATCGCCAAGAGAAGCGCTTCGATCAGGTGCTTACGCTGCAGACCGACGCGAGTCGCTTGGCTGGCCTGTTACAAAGCCTGTCCAAAACGTTCCGCATGGTTATGCAATCTTTACTACTCGGGCTCGGCGCACTACTTGCACTGCGTCAAGAAATTTCGCCAGGCATGATGATCGCTGGATCATTGTTGCTCGGCAGGGCACTAGCGCCGATCGATATGCTCGTGGGTACTTGGAAGGGCTTCACGTTGGCACGTGCTCAGTACGACCGCCTCGGCCAGCTCCTTAACCAAATTCCAAAAGATGCAGACACGATGTCGCTGCCAGTACCGGCAGGAAAACTGACCGCTGAACAAGTAATGGTTGTTCCGCCAGGCTCTAAAAACATTGTTGTGCGCGGCGTTAATATGGAGCTCAACGCAGGCGAAGCCTTGGGCATAGTCGGACCAAGCGCTTCGGGAAAATCCTGTCTCGCTCGCGCGCTTCTGGGTATCTGGCCAACTTACAGCGGCAAAGTTCGTCTCGACGGCGCAGATATTTTTGCGTGGGATCGCACCGAACTAGGCCCCTACATTGGCTATCTACCTCAGGACATCGAACTATTCGATGGGTCCATTTCCGAGAATATCTGCCGCTTCGGCGATACAGATCCCGACAAGGTTGTCGAGGCGGCAAAAACAGCCGGCGTTCACGATCTAATTCTCCATTTGCCGAACGGCTATGACACGGTGATAGGTGGATCGGGCGGAATCCTGTCGGGCGGTCAGCGTCAGCGTATTGGCCTCGCGCGAGCGATTTACGGTTCACCAAAATACTTAGTCTTAGACGAGCCAAACTCTAACCTCGACGACCAAGGCGAGCGTGAATTGGTCGAAGCAATTCGCCGCATCAAATCAGAAGGCGCAACGGTCATTATCATTACTCACCGCACGATGGTGTTGCAGTGTGTCGACAAGATTTTGGTAATGCGCGACGGCGCCGCTTCTCATTTTGGTCCGCGCGACCAAGTGCTTGCTGCACTCGCCGCGCCGCAAGATAAGAAGCCTGCGCTGAAACCGGCGTAGACGCGTTAAAGAGAAGTTAGAGAATGAGCAGACCCGAGGCTGACGCGATATGCGTCTGCCAAATGAATTCATCAAGACAGCCAGCCGCTTATCTTACTGAGTAGCAGGCATTGCGAACGAGAAATTCCGTGGACGACGAAAATAAGAAAGGCCAAGACAACGAACCAAATCCACCCGCGAATACGCAGGCGCTCGCCCGTGTACCGTTGGCCAAACTGCCAGCGGATCGAGTGAACAAGCCTTCAGCGGTGGACGATGCGGCAACCGCGAAAGCTGAGTCGGCTGCCAAACCCATCTTGCCTACGCGACAGGCCAAACCGCAAGCGGCTGGCGCCGATGACCTTGTTGAGACCAGTATGGAAATGCCGCGCCGCGTCGGTCTCGCGGTTTTTATACTTGTTTTCGTTGTTTTCGGCGGCTGGGCGGCAATAGCCCCTCTGGACGGCGCCGCGCTCGCGCCGGGTCAAGTAACCGTTAAGACTTACAAACAAGCGGTGCAGCATTTAGAAGGCGGTTTAGTTGGCTCGATACTCGCGCAAAATGGCGATGTCGTCGAAGCAGGTGAAGCACTGCTCGAGATGGACGACACTCAGCCACTCGCGCAGCTTGAAATCGCGAATTCGCAGCTGGTCGCATTGCAAGCACGCGAATCACGTCTCTTGGCCGAGCGCGACGAGCGCACGTCGATTGCCTTCCCTGCCAGTCTGTCCGGCGCAAACGCCACCGAAGAGGTTGCCTCGCAAACATCGATTTTCGGCGCCCGCAAAGCCTCGCGCGAAGGGAGTATCGAAGTATTACAGCAACGCATCGGTCAGCTCGAGTCTAAACTCGTCGGCCTAGCTGCACTCAAAGACAGCAAGATCGCGCTAGCGGCATCGTTTGCAGACGAACTAGAAGACACGCGCGCGCTGCTTGACGAGGGTTTCTCAGACAAGGCGCGCCTGCGGTCAGTTGAGCGTAATCTTGCAATTTATCAAGGCGAAGCTGCTGACCTCTCAGCGACTATCGCCTCAACCGAGGTGCAGATAGGCGAAACCCGTCTGCAGATACTGCAATTAAATCGTGAATTCCAAAATGAAGTAGTTAACGAGCTAGGTGAAGTGCAGACACGTCTTAAAGATTCGCAGGAACGCAGCACGGCTTTTCAAGACATTGTGAGCCGCACAACCGTTCGTGCACCAGTGGCAGGCGTAATCAACGGCATGCAAGTACACACAGAAGGCGGCGTTATTGGACCCGGCACCATAATCGCTGAGATTGTCCCCCTTACCGAAGAACTGATACTCGAAGTGCAAGTGTCACCGCTAGACATAGACCGAGTCTACGAAGGGCAAGAGGCGATGATTCGTTTTTCGAGCTTCGGCAACCGAACGCCTACCATTTTTGGCTCACTCCTCAGCCTCTCTGCTGACGCCATCCAAGACCCAAACACTGGCATGACGTATTATCTTGCGCGCGTCGAAGTATCGCCCGAAGGCATGGCCGATCTTGGTGATCTTGAGTTGTTACCCGGCATGCCTGCCGAGGTGTTTATTGCGACCGGCTCGCGCACGCTGATGCAGTATTTGTTTAAGCCCTTCTCAAACGCCATGGCGCGAAGCTTTATCGAAGACTAAAAAGACTAATAAAAGGCGAACGATAGGAGTTTTACGCCACGATCGCAGTATAGTCATTAAAGAAATAACCGGATAACCATTGTGAGCAGAATTAACCGACAGACCATCACAAATCGCACAGCTTATCGTCTAATAAATAAATCGGTGATTAAGAAGACCGCTCTCTGCGCGAGCTTGCTCGTTGGATTGTTTGGCGTTGCCGTGCAGTCGGCAGCGGCGGAGCTGCCTTCATTAGGCTCGAGTAACGCACCGGTTGTAGGCGAAACACTCCAAGATTTTTTTAGCGCCGCACTCGACTTTAGTCCTCGCCTGCGTATAGCCGAGCAGAATCTAAACATCGGTGCGGCGCGGCGCAACGCGGCTACAGGTCAGCTGCTCCCACAGGTGCGCGCTAACGCGAGCCTGTCGGACAATACGCGCGTTCAATCCGGGCGAGAAACCACGTTTGACGGTAACCGCTACTCCTTGCAGCTTACGCAGGTACTGTTTAATTGGCAGGCGTTTGCCGCACGAGCGCAGGCGGTGCTGCGCGAAGACCAAGCCGAGCAACTTTACTACAGCGAACTCGCGACTCTTCTGACCGATGTCGCAGAGAAGTTTTTTGACACACTTCAGGCACGCGACGCACTCGATTCGATCGCGTCTGAATACGAGGCGGTCAGCAATCAGCTCCAGCAGATCGAATCACTTTACGGGCGTCAACTCGCTCAGATCACCGACTTGTATCAAGCGCAGGCTAGTCTCGCGTCCGTCGAGGCACAGCAAATTCAATTGGAGAGTCGTCTCGACATCCAGCTCGAGGCGTTGCGTTCGGTAAGCGGTATCGAGCCTGGCGAACTGTTTAGCCTAGCTGAGGGGGCCAAGGTGCCTCCGCTCGAAAACAACCTCCACTACTGGGTAGATCAGGCAGAGAAGAACAACCATTCGATTAAAGCACAACGACTCGAATTCGAAGCCTCCAAGAAAATGATTTCGCAGCGGCGCGGCGCGTATATGCCACAAGTATCGCTTGTATTGCAGCGCCAGGACTCGGACGTAGGCTTTGATAATATGCCGCTCCAGAGATCGGACAACACCTATATTGGCGTCGATGTGTCGGTGCCTATTTATGCAGGCGGAAGCAACCGCGCGGCAGTGCGGGAGGCTAACAGCCAGTCACTTATTGCCGAGAACGAACTTCGAGGCGTACAGTTCGAGATTGGCGAAACTGTGCGCAGTGCTTATTTGCAGGTACAGGCGAGCGAGAAAATTATCGGTGCGGCGCAGAAGCTAGTCGAATCGACCGAACTTTCTGCCACGGCGATGCAACGCGGCTTCGAGCTAGGCGCTGTGACCAGTGTCGACGTGCTCAATGCGATTCGCGATCAGTTTGGCGCGCAGCGCGACTTGCAACGGGTGCGCTACGAACACGTTAAATTTTTGCTTCTGCTCAAGCGCGAAGCAGGACTACTCACTGCCGACGACCTTATCGAGGTAAGTACTTGGCTCGAACCTTCTACCGGTCGTTAATCAACCACTATGCCCACTCCTGACGACAAACTTCAGCGCGTAACGAGCGTTTATTCGGACACCGAAGACCGGTTTCGTATTACGGGTGAGGTCAGTGCTGACTCTACGCGCTGTTTGTGGCTAACGCAGAGGCTGTTGATGCGCTTGGTGTCACCTATGTTGGAGTGGCTTAACGAGATTGCACGCGCCGAAGGCAAAGGCGACCTGGGTCAGGCAGAGTTAATGCAAGACTTTGCCCAGCAGGCAGCGAAGGCACGCCTCGAAGCTCAGGCAGCCGTGCCAGTGCCGAGCATGCCAGACCCCAACGCACCAATAGAGACGACGCCCGGCGCTGGCGCGTCTGCGCGGCTTGATGATATTTGGCTTGTGAAAGAAGTCGACATCAGCAAATCGACCAATGGCGTGCTAACGCTGACCTTTAAACGTGAAGGCGCCAACGACGCGAAACTCGCGATGGCGCCTATCGAACTGCGCCAATGGCTAATTATCCTCCACACCCAGTGGCTGCAAGCTGGCTGGCCTGCGGCAATATGGCCTGAGTGGGTCGACACATCGCCCAAAGCGAGCGAGCAGCCCGTAAGAGGTCTACACTAAACCCCACTTTCGGCGTTTAATACAGTCCCTCATTAGAAATAAAGCTCGGTTATTTCCAGCACGATCTCACGCAGCGTCTTACTGCGCTGATTTTCGCTGTACGCATAGAAACCTTCGCAATGTCCAACCTCAGGCGGCATGGTAAACGTCCGGCCTTTATCGAGCGCTAATACCAAATCTTCGTAATTATTCTCAATATTCTGACTGTTATAACAGGCCATCACGCGCGCCTTCTCAGTGATCACCGCGGTGGTGTCGATCATCGTATTGATCGGATTCTGGTTGCCAATCTCGTAGGACAGCGCATTAACGGTGAGCTCTGGCGAAGACTGCAATGCCTTCCAAACGAGTTGTGCTGCAGCGCGATGGTCAGGATGCGCCTCTAACGGCCCTGGGAAAAACACCGACTTTGGAGAAATATTCGCAATTCCTGCAGCCGTTTTTGCTACGAGTTCAGGCGTGGCCTCGAGCCCACGATCTGGCTCATCCCAGCACTGAAGGCTCGCCAACCCAAGTTCGCGTGCCGCGTGCTCAACCTCATTGCGACGAATCGCAATCAGCCCGTCTTGCTCACCGCCGAGTGCGCCGTCGGTTAACACTATGACGTGTGTGGCCATTCCTGCCTCGCGCGCGCGGAGGAGGGCGCCTCCCATGCCATAGGTCTCGTCGTCGGCGTGCGGCGCAAAAACAAGCCAAGGGCCCTCTGGCAAGTCGCTGATCGAATAGGGTAAGAGTACGTTTTCTGGGTTTAGCATGGTCTGGGATCTCGGTAGTGCCGGCGCCGTTTTTTCATCACGTCTTTTTATCCGGGTCTTAGTGTACAATTATGGCGTCGCGGTGGCTAAGAATTCGCGGCCTTTTTGCCTATACTAGAATACACTGGAACGCCGATGTCGCTCGCCTTACTTCGTGATTGGATTGTTACGCCACTATCAGACCGCCGCTTGGTGAGCAACTTCGCGCGGCAGGAATTCTATGCGCAGTTCACCGCGTCGATGGGCGGCTTCCTCTGGCTGATACTGACTCCTATTGCCAATATCTCAATTTACGCGTTCGTCTTCAGTTATATTTTTCAGGTGCGTGCCGCCGAAGGGTTTGGCGAGACCGCGTTCGTGCTCTTTATGATGATTGGCTACCTGCCATGGTTTGCCTTCGCTGATGCTATAGGGCGATCGACGTCGCTCCTGCTTGAGAAAGCGCCGCTTATTACTAAGGTCAAGTTTCCCGTGCAGGTAATTCCCGTTGTCGGTACGCTCGTACCGTATATCACTCACGCGATAGGCTTCTCGCTGCTCCTTTTGTATTTGGCGACCCAAGGCTATGTTAATTCCCTGTGGGGTTTACTTCCATTTATTTTCTTTTTACAGATGCTCTTTACCGCTGGGCTTGTCGCCATCTTGTCATCGCTCAGCGTTTTCCTGCGCGACCTTCAGCAGCTCGTTGCACTCGGAATTAACGTCTGGTTTTTCCTTACCCCGATCATCTATCCGCTATCGATGATTCAGAGCGAGTCCGTGAAGGCTTACTTTTTGCTCAATCCGATGCATAGTTTTGTTAATTTGTATCGCGAGATTGTTTTGCGCGGCGAACTACCTCTCATCAATCTGCAGATAGTTATTCTCGTCTCGCTTGTCAGCTACTTATTTGGCGGCTGGCTATTCATGCGTATCAAACATGCCTTTGGCGACGTTCTGTAGATTTCGAGGACAATAAATTGATCCACACGCCACCTCGAATTATCGTCGAGAGCATCAACAAAGATTTCAAAATTTACGCCCGTCCGCAGGATAGGCTCGCTGAGATTCTTCTGCGCCGGCCTCGGCATAAGATCTATCATGTTTTGCGTGATATCTCTTTTGCTGTGCCCGACGGTAAAAGCATCGGCATTATCGGTGACAACGGCGCAGGCAAATCGACGCTGCTCAAACTGCTCGTTGGCACGCTACAACCGACAAGCGGAAGCATTCAGACCCACGGGCAAGTCGCGGCATTGCTTGAACTCGGTGCCGGCTTTCATCCGGAATTTACAGGTCGCCGCAATATCTATCTTAACGCCTCCCTACTTGGCGTTCCCGATAACGACATCGCCGAACTAGAACGAGGCATTATCGAATTCTCGGAACTCGGTGACTTTATCGACAGGCCGGTTAAAACATACTCCTCGGGCATGTATGTTCGGCTCGCGTTCTCGATAGCGACGATGGTGCGCCCTGACATACTGGTTATCGACGAAGCACTTTCGGTGGGCGACCTCGCCTTTCAGAAAAAATGCGTGCAGCGAATGAACGAATTTCGTCAACAAAATAAGACGATGGCGTTTTGTAGCCATTCGATGTTTCACGTCCAAGAGCTCTGCGATATCGCAATCTGGATCGATAGAGGTGAGATAAAGGAAATGGGCGACAGCCATAAGGTGGTTGGCGATTACGAAAATTTCTGCAATAACAAAAAGTCCTATAGCTCAGTGCAAGAAGACCTGCCCGCGACGCAACCAGATCAGCAGCCTGCCCGATCGACTATTCCGGAACAGGTACTCCAGGACTGTAAGATTAATTCGCTTTCGGTGTGTAATACCAAAGGCGAAAAAATCACGGCCATCGACCCGCTAAGCGATCTGGTTCTCGAAATGGAAGTCGAGGTGCTCAACGACGACATGGAAGGCCACTTTGGCTTCGCGTTTATGCGTTCGGCCGAGGAACCCATCGCCTCGTTTCTCACAACCAACGCCGAAGGGATCGAACTGCGCTGCTACGCACGCGGCGAGATTTTTAAGGTTCGCCTTGTCGTCGAAAAAGTGGCTATGCGCGTGGGTGAATTCTACGTGCTAGGCGGGCTTGCCGATAAGAGTGGACTGCTATGGTATGAAACCAAATTCAGTAATCTGCTTAGTATGAGTGCTAATAAGGGTGTCGGCCCGATGACGATGCACGCAACGTGGAATCTAGACGCCTAGAATGTTGGTAGCGTTGCGTAGGGATTAATCTGATAAACGCGCGGCGGCGAATCGCTACCCGTAAATTCCACAACCGCACTGAACGCCTGCCTTCCGATACCGGGTGCGATCTCCCACGGATCTTCGTCTCGCAGCAGCGCTGCGCCTTCGGCTAGCGCCTCTGCATTCGCCTCACTACTCGCTACCGTGCCATCGCCCACACGAGATTCGTTCATAAAAGGAACCTCGAGCGGATAGTCTTGTGGATCGAACTCGGCAGCATTTCTTCGCCTGTCGCTCGCGCGAGCATTGGGCTCTGCTTGTGCTACCGACGCAGGTCTGCGGTAAACATAGATAGTATAGAAATCGCTTGTCTCGTTGCTTAACCAAGGCGAAAGCTCGGTTAGATTCTCGAACGGAATCACCTCGCCAATTTCGCCACGGTTGCTAAACGTATCTACCGCGCGCACCTGTTTCAGTTCTTCGATGAGGTCAGGTGTTAGTCCTGGGAGCAGAAGCATCGCCTCACGCGTCGCGAGATTGAGGTTTACCTGCCGGCTATTACCGTAAATCGTGAACGCGGCGTCGAGATCGATGCCTTCAAATAATTCGGCGAAGCCGCGAATATGGCGCAGCTCATAAATGCTGTCTAGCTCGGGGTTATTGCGAGGCAGATACGGCGGATCAAGCGCTTCGTAGAATTCCCGTTCGGCGCCATTAATCCCTTCGAGATCGTTCAGATCAGTCCAGTCGGTCCACGCCGCAAGCAGGTCTTGCACCTCTTCGGCATCGGCTTCTTCGCCGGCGATATCCTGCAGACGTTTCTCTATAAGAAGTTGCATGTTTGCTCGCGGAATGCGATTAAGATTAATCAAGCCACTGTGATTGATAATGCGCACCACCATGCCATCGGGTGTTGGGTAGCTCAATCGAAGTGGTCGTCCATCAAAGCGCAGCGAGCGATCCAGCAACTCGCCTTCGATATTGGTCTCGATCGGCGCGTCTAGAGGTGATGACATTCGCTCGAGTAGAATGTCCATCTCGGCGCTGTTGAGTGCGCTCATCACCTGCGTGTAATCATCGGCAGCCAACTGATTATTAAACGCAGTACGCGCCGAGAGGCGAACTTTGCTTGCCATGGCGGTAACGAGAATCGTTAGCAATACTGCGGTCCAGAGAACGATCAGTAATACCGAGCCGGCTTGCTGCTGCCTTTGCCTCATTGCCCTAGCCCCGCGCCAAGTGCATTGGGCATGATGCTGCGGTGGCGCCACGCTTTGATCGGCGCGATGAGGTCATAGTCGCTGCCCTCAGCGCCGGTTGCGCGAAAAAGAATGTGAACCGCTAAGGGTAGCGCCCCCTGCTCTCTGCCAAGCCATTCGTCGGTCCATTCCCGCGTCAGGGCATTGGGCTCGCGAAGATAGCTAATCTCGAGGTCGTAGCCGGATAAGATAATCCTCGTCTCTACGCTATCAAGTCGTGTGCTGGGGTCATCGCTAAACGCTGGCGCTGTTCGCACGCCTATTCCCTCACCTGAAACCGCGTCGATCGACCACGCGGTCAGTCCAACCAGACGCTGCGGCGACACGGTGCTTATCCAACGCAGGCGATCGTCTTCACCGTCGAAATAAACCTCCCTGAGCATCGTCTCCGTGCTGTTAAAGCTGTGGGGGAACGCCGCGATAAGAGCCCGTTCGATTTGCAGAATCGCAAGGGATTCATCGAGCTTCGCATCGAGTCTCTCGGTATTATCATTCCAGTCGCGTGCGACGACATACATACCGGTGCTCAGTAGAGTGAGAAGCAGGGCAGTCAGCGAGAGAGCGAGCAGCACCTCGATGATTGTAAAGCCGTGCTGTGGTTTTTTTAATAGTGGCATGTCCGGGCTCATAATCCCCCCGCGCCTGGTTGCAAGCGTATCCAACGCGTCGCAATCGCTTCGACGTCACCGTCCTCCGACACAAGTTCGAGTGCACGCAGTGTGTACTGCAAAGATTGCGTCTGACGGTCGGGTGCCTCGATGTCGTCTAGCTTTCTTACCTCGTAATAGTCGTCGTCGAGTATGGTCTCTAGGTCGGCATACTCATTATCGAGCAGGGCCAAATTCCACGCGGTACGCTGCTGCATCGCACGTACCAGCGCGTCTTCAGAGCGCCAAGAGAGCTGCTTGCTGCCGCCGACTAAAGAGAACAAGCCGCCAAGGAGAAATCCGGTGATAGTCAGGGCAATAATCACCTCGATAAGAGTGAAGCCCTGCTGATTTTTACGGCGCTCGCGGCGTGTGTTCTGTTTGCCTCGGTTACCGGTCATCTTCGCGGCTCACAGTAACGCGTCCCGTAAACGAATCGATGGCGATCCATGCGCGCTGAGTTTCCTGGCTAAGCCTCAGTCTGCCGCCGGTCGTTCCGCCCTCGGGATAGAAGCTCACCACCAAGGAATCGATTGGCTCATAGTCGGCCTCGCGTCGATCGTCGGCGCTAAACTCAAGGCTTATCGAGTCGCTAAACCACAGGTTAGCCGCGTGGGGCTGAATTGTGTCTGCATCGGTAGTCTGAACATCCTGAGCGCGCAGCTCGATAATGGACACCTGCCCGGAGACAATCGCATTACGCCGCGCGTAGTTAAGCTGAGCGCCAAGATCGCGCAGCTGCACATCGAAGTTGCGCGAGTCGAGGCTGGTAAGGTTTGGCGCCACCAACGCGGCCGCCAATGCAACGATGCCCATCACTAAAATGAGCTCGAGCAGCGTAAAGCCGCGTTGAGAACTGGCGCTAGAGAGAGATGTCGGCGTCATCGCCTTCACCGCCACGATCGCCATCCGCGCCATAGGAGAGTAGCGTAAACTCACGGCCGTTCGACTCGTAAGCATAAGGGTTATCCCATGGATCATTCGGTACGCGCCGGCGCAGGTAAGGACCGTTCCAGCGCGCGCCATTCGTGTCGTCTTCTTCCAGACCCTCGAGAGAATCGGGGTATTCGCCGACGTCGAGGCGATAAGTATCTAACGCCCCTTCTAATGTCGAAATTTCGGACAGCGCGACGTCGCGCATAGCCCCCGCCTGCTGATTAAAAATATTGGGCGCGACCATAATCGCCAGCATAGCGATAATCGCCATCACGACAAGTATTTCGATCAGCGTGAAACCCTGCTGGCGCCGCCGCATGGGTCGAGCTGCGTGAGTGAAGCGAGTACCTGTAGCAAGGCAACGGGGGTAATTTGTCATCGATATGTCCTCTGCGTCTTTGTCACGCGTTAGTTTAATGCACTTGCGCTGAGTGGGCTTTCTACCCTGCTCATGCTACGCCGGCTCGCGAACTGTGAGACAACCGCGCTAGATTCCGGCCTCTTCTATGAGCTGTGTTGCAAGCTCGAAGCGTTCGAGAATATCGCGGTACTGCACGCTCGTCTCCGAATTCAGGTTAACTATTTCGGGCCGCAGCACGATGAATAGCTCGCGGCGCTGAATAGAATTCTGCTGATAGGAGAAAAGCCTGCCGAGAAGCGGTACTCGGTTTAGTCCTGGCACACCTGCATTCAGATTTTCCGTGTCGGCCTGAATTAATCCACCGAGCACAACGTTTTCGCCATCGCGTACGACAACCGTTGTGTTAATTTCTTGATTATTAAACACCGGATTATTGTTAACCCCTTCGGAGCTATTATCAACCGACGACAGCTCTTGGCGAATGATCAGATTCACGATGCCGTCGTCATTAATTTGCGGTGTGATCGATAGCACGATGCCGGTGTCACGGTATTGTATATTGGTGGTCGACACGCCTGCGCCTCCGATTGCTTGTCCCTGTTCGACCGGCACCTGCGAGCCGATCTGAATCTCGCCCTCTTGATTATTAATCACCGTCAGCGAGGGCCGCGCGAGCAGCTGAACATCGTTGTTAACCGAAATCGCCTCCAGCGTCGCGTCTACTTGTGCCGCGCCATCGATAAACGATTTGCTAAACATCAAGCCGCCGCGGCCACTTGGCGTGTAGTTTGTCGTCGTCTCTGTCGAGATAGGGTTAAGCGTGCTGTCGGCAGCGATACGGCTCCAGTCGACACCAAATTCATTTCCTTCGGTGAGTGTAATCTGGGCAATCACGGCGTTAATCATAACCTGCAGTGGCACTGCGTCTAATTGATTAATCGTCGTAAGTAGCTGCCTATAGTCTCGAGCCGTACTGCGAATCAACAGGCTATTAGTTGCCTCGTCTGCAACTATTTTTACTGCAAGATTAGCAGCGATCGCATTCCCTGCACCATTCGATCGTGCGCCCTCGCTCGAGCTGGGTGCAGAGGTCTGTGACAACTCTTGCTGATTGTCTGGATTGCCACTCGGAGGCTCGAAAACAACGGGCTGCTCATCGCGTGTGCCACGCAGACGAGGGTTTGTATCCTCATCATCGCGATTGTCATTGCTCTCGAACACGCTAGACAGCGTATCGCCTAGCTCTTTAGCACTGAGATTTTTAACCCGGTAATGGAATAGCTGTTCTACTTGCTCTTGACTCGCAGCGTCGAGAATTTCTATCCAGCGTTCGATTTCATCGAACCCACGACGCGCAGGCGCGGTCACCAAAATCGCATTGATGCGTTCGATTCCCTTCACCTGATACGACGGCGTCGCGCCTTCGATCAAGCTTAAAATTTCTTCGAGCTCGGTTGCCACCTCTGTCGCGCTTGCATTGCTCAACGGATACAGACTAATGCCCTGATTGGCGAAGGGGTCTGTGTCGATCACATAAAGCAATTCGTTAATACGCCGAAGCTGGGCCTCGCCCGAGGTAATCGCCAGAGTGTTGCCCGAAAGCAAGCGCCTGATGCTGCCCTCGCCTTCGATGAGCGGGCGTATAACCTCAATCGCGGCGTCGGCTGCAACATGAACTAGCGGCGTTATCTGCATAATCGTCGGCGCTGTCCCTTCGCCGAGTGTGTCGGGCGTCGCGATTTCGAGAGGGACATTAGAAACACCACGGCGAATGTTAAACACGTTGCCTACGCGATCTATCACGATTCCCGCGTCGCGTGCGAGTAGGCGCATCACCGGCCAGACATCGTCGAGCGCTAACGGCTCGTTACTGGAGGTGCGCACGCTGACCTTCATGTCGATACTCGGGTCCATCACAACCGACATATTGAGCGAATCGGCGAGCTGTTCGAGTACCAAGCGCAGTTCGGCTTGCTCATAGTTGAGCTCAACGCGTTCGTCTTCTGCGAGGGTAGTCGGCGTGCCGCTTGGTGCGGGAACCTGTTCGCGGTAGCCCGCAAGCGTTGGCTGATCGCCCACGCGATTGATTTCGGCGATTAAGCGTTGCTGCTGCTTGCTGCCGGGGCTTACGATTTCGGCTATCTCATCCGCCGCAACCTCCGCCGCACTGCGGCGCGATTCATTGCCTGTGCTTGCCTCACGGCCGCTAAAAGGCCCGAGCGGCCGTTCTCCCTGATCGAAGGCCGAACAGGCGCTAAGCAACGCCAGCGCCGCTAAGGCTGCCGGTGTTCGCTTTACTGGGCGACAGGCCAGGGTCGTGGGCGCCGACGATTCTGATGCCGTGGTCTGTATTCCTGATTTCACTTTACTCTCCTTAAAACTCTACGGCGTTCATACTGAACACGGCCGAAAGCATGGTAATCGTTATTCCGCCGACTGCGAGCGCAAGCACTAAAATGAGTGCCGGTTGCAAGGCAGCTACAAGACTCGCCATCTGATTGCGAACGAGGGTATCGAATGTCGCAGCCGACTTAACCAGAATAGTCGCCGTGCGCCCGGACTCCTCCCCAACGGCGACAAGCTGATGCAATAGCGTCGGAAACTGATGGGTTTTTTCGAGCGCAGAACCAAGGCCGGTGCCGCCGCGAACATCTTCTTCTACTTGCACAAGCTGCGCTGATAGCTGCGTGTTGGCAACGACTTCGCGCGACACCCGCAGCGCACGGATAAGTGGAATTCCTGCGCCCAGAAGAGAGCCCAGGGTTCGAGCGAACACCGCGCTTTCGCGCGTGAGTATGAGCTTTCCAAAAAGCGGCAAAGACAACAGAAAGCGATCGCGGCGCAGGCGAGTAGAAGGGGCGGCGTCGAGCTGACGCCAGCCAACGTAGGCAGCAACACCGCTCGCCGGAATAAGAAAACCGAACCGTTGTAACCAGCCGCTTAGGTTGAGCAAAAACTGTGCGGGGGGGGGGATCTGCGTGC
>Ga0315320_10000279_pt1 | contig 40823 bp, 43 predicted proteins | sample M140m21515metaG_FD_203458 | JGI IMG/M metagenome (GOLD analysis project Ga0315320, IMG submission 203458) | Ammonia-oxidizing marine archaeal communities from Monterey Bay, California, United States - M1 40m 21515 | ecosystem: Environmental > Aquatic > Marine > Coastal | place: USA: California... | reverse complement strand
TATCGTTTAGTGACCTTATAAAAGGTTACTCGACTGAACAACATCTTTCTAATGAGGGTCGAAAACTTGGCGATGCAAGAAAACAACTTGATGAAGAGTACGAAAAGAAGTTTAAAGAAATAAACGATCTTGGACAGGCTTCTTCAGCGGTGTTGTATCGAGAAGAACAAGCCTTGGCAAAAGAATATCATGACATAGAGTCTCAGATAGATCAGGCTAGGAAAGACGGTGATACGTATGAAGTAAATGAACTAAAGGATAAGAGAGAACAAGCACAAAAGAACTATTGGAATGCTAGAAATAGCAGAGAACAATTAGTAAAGCAAGTTCAAGCCCAAGTTCAAGAACAGAATACTAAGCAATGGAATGAGCAATTAGAAAGTTTTAATAAAGCTATTCCAGAAATGATACCTGACTTTAATGAAAAAACAGCTACTGCAATAAGAGAATTCGCTATAGCTGAAGGTATACAACCAGAAGTACTAGATACTATTGTAGATCCTGTGATAGTGAAGTTTGTAGATGACTACAGACGATTAAAGCAAGGAGTTACTAAAGGCAGTGCTAAAAGAAAAGCTACTGTTGTTAAAAAAGCTCCTGTACGTAAAGCTAAAACAAGGTCTCAGAAAGAAGTAGATCAAGAGACTAAGATAAGGCAACGAGCTTTTGCTGAAGACTCTTCTAACGAAGATCAAATGGCGTTTCTTCGAGGACTTGCAAATAAATCATTAAACTATTAATACCTCGGAGGGTATACAATGACTAACGTATTAGGCGTAAGAGGAACTGGCGGTCCACAAGGTCCAGCTAGGGGTACAGGCAAAGATGTCTCACAAAGAGAAGATCTTGCAAATTTTATCACGATGATAACAAGGGATGAAACTCCTTTTATGTCATCAATCGGCAGTGCAAAAGCAACTGCTATTTATCACGAATGGCAAACAGACAAGTTAGAAGTTCCTGGAAATTCTACTATTGGTGAAGGTACTGATTACATTCAGCCTGCAGCTGGTGGCGGTACTGGAACTCCAGCAGTCGGAAATAAATTTGCTGAAAGTGGACCAAATAGAACCAGACTAGGTAACTACACACAGATTAACGGTAAAACCATTGCTGTGTCAGGAACTAGAAGAGCTGTAGATCAGGCTGGTGTTGCAGACGAATATGCATATCAGTTAAAGAAAAGAGGTACAGAGCTAAGAAGAGATGTCGAGCATGATATGATTCATTCGTTTAACGTTTCTGGTGCGGTCGGTGTTCAAAACGCAAACGCAAGAACTGCAGGTGGATATCAGGCATTTATAAATGATACTGCAACAGTAAACTACTTAGGTGGTTGGGAAGCCCCAGCAACAATGGGTGACGGTACTGGTAAGATTAAATCAAATGCTGCTGCAGCTGGACAACCAGCTAAAGGTTCATTATCACTTTCAGAGATTGATTCTGTAATGCAGAAAATCTACGAAGAAGGCGGTAAGGCAACTAAGATAATGATATCTCCTAAGTTAAGAAGAGATTTCTCAGACTTAATGATCAGCGATACTGGTGTTGTAAGAAACATCGATGAGAAAGGAAAGTTAAGACAGTCAGTAGACGTATACATGTCAGACTTTGGTGATCTAATGGTAGTACCAAACTACATCATGGGATTAACTAATGCTGTTCAGTTTACTCAAACTAACGGTACAACTAACCTAGGTGCAACAACTGATGTTGCTAACTTCTCAGCACTTATCTACGATCCACAGTGGTTCGCTATGGCAACACTAAGACCTCTAAAAGAAGTTGATGTAGGTCAGCAAGGTGATTCAACTAAAGGAATGATGGTCGAAGAAGCAACTCTAGAAGTACGCAACCCATCAGGTTGTGGTGCTATCTACGGTTTAAATTAACTGTTATTTTAAGGGAAGTCAACATGGCTTCCCTTTTTTTATATTAGGAGTATAATATGGCTTATCCAAATCCAAAAAAAGATACTAAGAAAAAAACTTTTTTTGAGAAGATAGGATCTTTGTTTACAGCATCTAAAAAGAAAAGACCTGAAAATAAAAAGAGTCCTTATCAAAAGCTTCAAGAAAAGAAAAAAGCAAAGCTAAAAAGTGAAATCGGTAAACAGCCTAGCCGTATACAAGATAAAGAAGGTAATGTTAAATTTGCTGGTGGTGGTGATAGCAAGCTTAGAAAATATAATAAAGAAGTAGCTAAACCAAAATCAAGACCTAAAAGCATTAAGCCTAAGAAAATTTCTTTTTCAGAAGATAGTGAAATCTATAAAAAGAAAGAAGGTAAAATGAAACCTGTAGTAGGTACAACTAAGAAAAAAGTTCCTATGAAAAAGAAAAGTAAAAGTAATATAGCTAATAGTAGCTCTTATGATGCAGACTTTACTAAAAAAGGTTTAGAGAAAAGAGGTCTTAAAGCTAAAAACTTTATGTCTAAAGAAAATTATGCTAAGACTACTTCAGCTAAAAATAAAAAGAATGCTGCAGGTCAAGACTTTGGTCAAAAGAAAAAGAAGGCAGAAGCACCTATGTATGAAAGTAAAGGTACAATGGGTGGAGTTAAGAAATCTAAATATTATAGCAAAGGCGGTACAGTCTTTACAGGGAGATAATGTTATGCCAATGGTAGGAAATAAAAGCTTTGGTTATGATGCTAAAGGAAAACAAATGGCTAAAGACTATGCTAAAAAAACTGGCATGGAAATGAAAACACAGTATAAAATGGGCGGTGGTAAAACAAAACCTATGTATGCTTCTTCTGGAACTTATGTAGGAGATTCAGGTTATAAAAGCTGTGGAGCTAATATTAAACGAACTAAATAGGAGAAGGTATTAAAATGCAATATATAGAACATATATCAGCGGCAGGAGTCGTTACACATGTTCCAACAACTAGTTGCACCTTTAAAGTTACACAAGCAGCGACTTCGGTTAGCGGAAACAGTGGTACTAAGACAGGTGCAACAAGAAAGGTGACTCATTTTTCACCACTAGCTTCTGGAGGAGTACCAACAATTCCAGCAGTTGTGTTAGGAACAGGAATTAAAGCGAGACTAGGTTACTTTAATAATAACGGTCACTTTAATTATATTACAGATGAAAGCGTTGGACCATAAAGGAGATTGAGGGCATGGCAAAAGAAAATAACTTTGCATTCTCAAGTGCTACTGTAGATCAAAAGGAGTCTATTAAGGCTGGCTTTGATCTACAATCAGCCGAATGGGAAGCAAAACAAGATATAACACAATATAAAGAACACGCTAAGAACGAGAGAGACAGACAAGATTACTTTGGAAAGACTAAAGGTGGTTATAGAAAGCTTGCTACGATACCAGATATTGTGGCTTTAGATATATTACAGAAACATAAATTAGATCTACATGATACTAACTTTATGAGTAATCCAGCTAACCTAACTAAGCTTAGAAGTATTCTTATGACTGAATATCGTGATTTAGTAATCAACACTTAGGAGTAAGATATGGCATTAACATATACTCAACTCACTACGCTTGTTAGAAATTGGTGTAACCGAGACGAAGAAGTTGTGAGTGATGCAATCATTCAAGATTGTTTAAAGTATGCTGCGGATAAGGCTTACAGAACCCTTAGAGTTCCTCCTTTAGAAAACGTAGCAGTGTACGAGAGTTCGTTACTAACTACTGCAACTACAACAGGTCAAAGCGGTTTGACCATAACAGAATTACAACTGCCTTTTGACTTAATAGAATTTATACAGATAAAAGAATTAGACAGTGAAGGTAAAGCACTTAGAGTATTTAATGAGAAGTTAGACATAAGAACATTTAATGATGTTAATGCAGAAAAATATTCCAACATGAATTACTGGTCAAGACAGAGAAATATACTTTTACTCACACCTGGATTTAATAGTACAGGTCAGGCAAACAGCATAGAATTGTTATACTATAGACGATTACCTGCACTAAATGCCTTGTACGCAGTGACAGTATTAAACTATAATGCTGGATTTTTAACTACAACTGGGGCTGGTTCAGGTGTAGAGGGCTCTGCCTTACTATACTTTAATAGTGCGACAGGAACTACTGCTTACGCTACACAATCAGATGCACAAGCAGCAGATGTAGGTGGTACTGTGACAAGTGCATACTATATAGGAACACTCGTACCTAACTGGCTCAGAGATCAAAATGAGAGAGTATTACTTATGGGTGCTCTTGCAGAAATATTTTCATTTACACAAGAAGATGATCAGGCTCAAAAATATGGCACAATGTTTTTTAATGAGATAAAAGAACTTAATGACGAAGATGGAAAGAGGAACGCATCTGGTGGTAATCTACAAGTAAACTTTAACGGAAGAGGGTTAATATAATGACAACTGCAGCAAGACCTGGAAGTTTTACAGGTGCAACAGAGAATTCTGCTAGCGGTGGCTTGTTTAGTGATACTAAGATAGATGGTATTCCTGATCTAGTCGGAGCAGACGTCCTCGCAGCACAAGCGGCTGCAACAAACGCAAAGACTTCAGAAACAAATGCGGCAACAAGTGCCACTACTGCAAGTACTTCAGCTACAACTGCAACTACTAAAGCAAGTGAAGCGAGTACGAGTGCTGCAGCAGCTCTTGTTTCTCAAAATGCAGCAGCAACTAGTGCGAGTACAACTGCGGCAGATGCGGCAACTGCAACTGCAAAAGCAACTGCGGCAAATACGAGTGCAACTAATGCAGCAGCATCTGAAAGTGCAGCAGCAGGTAGTGCAACAAGTGCGAGTACAAGTGCTTCTACGGCAACTACTCAGGCTAACAATGCAACTACAAATGCCTCATTAGCAACAACTGCAAAGAATGCAGCAGTGGTCGCTCAAACAGCGGCAGAAACAGCTGAGACAAATGCAGAGACTGCTGAAACAAATGCTGGTAATAGTGCAACTGCAGCAGCAGGCAGTGCAAGTACTGCAAGTACACAGGCAAGTAACTCAGCAACTGCAGCTAATAATGCTTCAACCTCAGAAACTAACGCCAGTGGCAGTGCTACTGCAAGTGCTAATAGTGCAACCGCTAGTGCTAATAGTGCTACTGCGAGTGCTAGTAGTGCAACAACTGCTACAAATGAAGCAACTAAGTCACAGAACTATGCTATAAAAGTAGACGGAGCTATTACAGGATCAGAGTATTCTTCTAAAGCTTGGGCTACAGGTGGTACTGGAATAGACAATGCTTCTGGAGGAGGGAGTGCTAAAGACTGGGCAACAGATACAACTAATACAGTAGATAATACAGAATACAGTGCTAAAGAATATGCGATAGGAATACAATCAGGACAATCAAATGGTTCAGCTAAACAGTGGGCTCTTGGTGGTGGTAACTTTGTTATGTCCACAGCAGTTTCTGGTGGTCAATACTCAGCAAAGTATTGGGCAGATCAAGCGGCTTCTTCAGTAGCTAACTTTGATGAGAAGTACTATGGTAGTTATGCAAGTGATGCTGCGGCAGAAAATGCACATGAAGCAGCTGGTAAAACAGTAGCAGTCGGTGACTTATACTACAGTACTTCGGTTAATGCAGTACGTTATTGTCAGGTAGCACCCTCAGGTACAGGAGCACCAGTAGGTACGTGGCAATCAATAGCACAACAAGATTTATCAAGCTATGCAACAAATGGTTTTGCAATAGCCATGTCAATAGCTTTATAGGAGAATAAGATGGCACAGAATTTTAGAAGATATGCCGAAAAGAGTATCGGAACAACAGCTGTTGGTATCCCTGATGGAGCTAACTTTGATAGCTTTGATACGATAGTGGGTATTAACTTAGCAAACAGATCAGCTTTAGCTATTAAAGCTTCAGTCTATATACTTATAGACGGAGCAACAGATAATGAAGCAAACAGACATTACTATATTAAAGATGCACCTATCCCAACAGGGGGTACACTGCAGGTCTTAGACGGTGGAGCTAAGTTTGTAGTACAAGCATTAGACAGATTATATGTCGTATCGGATACTGCAAGTAGTCTTGACGTATGGGTATCGGCAGTGGATGCAATTAGCACATAGGAGAATAATATGGGATACGTAGGAAATCAAAGTAGTAACTCTTATAGTAGCATGATTAAACAAGATATCACTGGTAACGGTGGTACAGGCTATACACTATCACATGCGGTTGCTAACTCAAATGAGATAGAAGTATTCGTGAATAATGTGAGACAAGAGCCTACAGAAGCTTACTCTGCAGTAGATACCACATTAACAATGACAGGTGCAGTAGCTAGTACAGATAGCTTTTATATTGTGTATATAGGAAAGGCTCTTCAAACAGTTGTCCCACCTAATGGAAGTGTAGGTAAAACTCAATTAGCATCAAATGCTAATGTAGTGTCTACCGATGAAAAAAATACTTTTACAAAAGCACAAGTACCTTCAACAAATACAAGTAGTGGATTAACCCTTGACTTCGATACTAGTGAAAACTTTTTTATTACACTATCAGCAGGCTCTAATACGCTAGCAACGCCTTCTACAGAGGATGGTAATGTAGGTCAAACAGGTTGTATTATATTCACACAACCTTCAAGTGGTAGTGCAGGTACAATAAGTCTTTCTACAGATTATAAAACAATAGGTGGCTCAGGTTTAACTTTATCAAGTGCTAATAGTGCAATAGATATAGTACCTTACATTGTTAAAGCTAATAATGTTATTTTACTCGGAGCACCACAACTGGGGTTTGCATAATGCTTAATTCAAGTTCATGGTTATTTAATAATAATCAAAAATTTTACAATGGTATTGCCACACAATCATTAAGGTTTGATGGTAGTAATTCAAAGCTAACAAGGACACCATCTTCAAGTGGGAATCAAAAAAAGTGGACATCAAGTTTTTGGGTTAAAAGAAGTAAAATTGGTACTACTCAATATTTATGGTCTGGTGGAAGTTATAGTGGCAATAATGGTATTGCTGCAATTTATTTTGGTAGTGATGATAAAATAACTACTTACTTTGATACAAGTGGTGCTAATCCCTATGGTCCTGTGAATTCTAGACTTTATAGAGATACGTCAGCTTGGTATCATATTGTGTGGGCAGTTGATGCTGCAAATACAATTCAAAAAATATGGGTAAATGGGGTTGAAGAAACTTTAGCTAGTGGGAATAATCCACCTAATTATGATTATGGTATGAATAGAAGTGGAACACTGCAAGCATTTGGAATTGCTGCTTGGGGAGGTTCACCAAACTTAAATGGTTATTTAGCAGAGATTACACATTTAGATAATCAATATTTAAATGAAACTTATTTCGGTGAATTTAAAAATGGTGTATGGATAGCAAAAGAATATACTGGCTCATATGGCACTAATGGTTTTAGATTACAGTTTAACCAAACTGGAACTGGTACTGCATCAACATCAACAATAGGTGCAGATACAAGTGGCAATACAAATCATTTTACATCCAGTGGTATAGTCGCATCTGACTGTGATATGCCTGATAGTCCTGAGAATAACTTTTGTACTATGAACCCATTACATTTTAGAGCATCTTATGGCATGGCAACATTGTCTGAAGGCAATTTGGCTTATGGAGATGCTGGATTAAGTTCAAGTTGGGGTGCTCAATTTTCAACTTTTAATTTAAATTCTGGAAAATGGTATGCAGAAGTATTAACAAAAGGAAACAGTTCTTGCTCCATAGGTGTTATGAATGTAGGTCATTATGGCTATCAACATTTTTTAGTTCAGAATCCACAAAATGAAACAGGAAACTGGACTTTGTTTATGGATGGAACTGATACAAAAAGTAGACTAAATGGGTCTTTAGCAGACCCTACTTACACAGCTTTTAATAATGACCAAGTTTTAGGTATAGCTCTAAATGCAGATGATAAAGAGTTAAGTTTTTATGTAGATGGCACATTACAAACTGGATTGGGTTCTAGTGGGGTAATAGATATTTCTACTGGTGGTAGTTCTAATGATGCTTGGTCATTTACAGCAAATACTGCTAATGGTTCAGGTGTTACTTTTGTTTGGAACTTTGGTCAAGATTCTTCATTTGCTGGAGATGAAACAGCTACATCTAACTCTGATGCAAATGGCAATGGTACGTTTCATACAGCACCACCATCAGGCTCTCTAGCATTATGCACATCTAACCTACCAGAACCAACCATAAGTCCTAATGCTGATACACAAGCTGATGATTATTTTAATACAGTGCTTTATACTGGAACTGGCTCAAGTGGACAAACTATAACTGGAGTTGGGTTTAAGCCTGATTGGCTTTGGCAGAAAAAAAGAAGTGGTGCAAGTTCACACAATGTATTTGATTCTAATAGAGGTGTTGCCAAAAGGCTATACACAAATGGTGATGGTGCTGAAGATGAACCTAATCAAATTACTTCTTTTGACACAGATGGTTTTACTATAAATAGTGGCAATGACAGTAGTGCAACATATGTAGCTTGGAACTGGAAAGCAAATGGTGGGGTGATCGCTACTAACACGGCTGGAAGTATAACTTCTAGTGTGCAAGCAAACACGACGGCAGGGTTTAGCATTGTTACTTATACTGGCAATCAAACAAATGGTGCTACTATTGGTCATGGATTAAATGACATACCACAAATGATAATTCATAAGAATAGAAGTGTTACAGATGATTGGTCTGTATATACAAAAACTGTTGGTACTGGTAAAAAATTGTTTTTGAATGATACTGTTGCTGAAACTAGTACTAGTAACTACCCAACAACGCCAACTAATTCTGTTTTTTATGTAGGTGCAGGTGTAGAGGTAAATGGCAATGGAAACTCAATGTTGGCATACTGCTTTCACTCAGTAGAGAGTTACTCAAAGTTTGGCAGTTATACTGGAAATGGCTCTACAAATGGTACGTTTGTTTATACTGGATTTAGACCTGCTTGGGTTATGTTTAAAAAAATAAGTGCTACTGATGATTGGGTTATTATTGATTCTACAAGAGATATAGACAATGTAGCAAGTCAAACATTATATGCTAATGGTAGTTTTGCAGAAGATAGTAATGTCACAAATAGGTCAGTAGATTTCTTGAGCAATGGATTTAAATTAAGGTCAAGTGGAACATATATTAATTTAAGTAGTGGCACATTTATATACATGGCATTTGCCGAATCACCCTTTAAATACAGTTTAGCAAGATAGGAGACAAGAATGGCTTGGAAACACAATGGAAGAAATATAAAGGCTGGTAAGAGCTGGACTGATGATAATGGGTATAAGCACCCATATAACTGGGCTGACTCTTGGACAGATGCAGATAAAGAAAAATGGAAAGTAATTTGGGAGGAGTCATGAAATGGCATTAAGTAAAATACTAAACGCCAGTGTAACGGACAGTACACTGACAACGACTAAGCTAGCGACTCCTAACCTTGGCAGACGTAACATCGTAATAAATGGTGCTATGCAAGTGGCACAGAGAGCAACAAGTGCTACTGGATTAGGTGAGGGTACAGTCGGATATGTAGCCTTAGATAGATTTAGACTACAGAAATCTGCAAATCCTCCTGCAAGGTATACAATGACACAAGATTCTAATGCTCCTGCAGGTTTTGCTAATTCTATGAAACTTGAAGTTACTACAGCAGATACAAGTGTTGCTTCAGGTAGTCTTCAGTATATAGACCAATTTATAGAAGCACAAAACCTACAACAGTTAGCCTATGGCACTGCTTCTGCTAAAAAAATAACACTTAGCTTTTATGTTAAATGTAGCACAGCACAAACTTTTGCATTAGATTTAGTTAATGAAGATAACAGTAGATATTTTAACACTATCTATACTGTTTCATCAGCAGATACATGGGAAAGAAAAACTATAACTATTCCTGCTGATACGGCTAGTGGTTTTAACAATGATAATGGCAGAGGACTTAGAGTAAGATGGACTTTACTTGCAGGGTCAGATTTTACCGATGGCTCTGTTTCAACAGCTTGGTCAGGAACACAGCACACTGCAACTAATCATCAAAACACTTGGGTAGGTGCAACTGGCAGAACATGGCAACTAACAGGAGTCCAACTAGAAGTTGCAGACGAAGCCACACCATTTGAGGTTAGGTCATATGGGGAAGAACTAGCTTTGTGTCAGAGGTATTTTGAAACAGGAAATATAAACTCTGTTAGTTCATTCATTACTACTAATGTTGTTATAGGAACATTATATTTTGCAACTACTAAAAGAGCAAATCCTGCCGTATCATACCCTACTCTTTTTACTGTATATGTGTCTTCTTCAACGCCAAGTCTTTCAGGGCATACTACAAGTGGCACACCATCAATATATGGATTTTTTATAAGAGCTACTTGTTCTTCTACTGCTCATCAAGCAAAAGCTTCCATATTACAAAATGGCACTTACATAGCAGATTCGGAGTTATAAAAATGAATATTACATCAGCACAATACACAAGAGATATTGAAAATACAAAAAATGAAAACGTAATAGCTACAATAGACAACATAAAGTGGACTGTACCACTAGACCCTGCAAACACACACTACCAAGCAATCCAAGAATGGGTTGCTAAAGGAAACACAATAGAGGAGGCAGACTAATGCCATATATAGGAGCACAACCTCTCACAGGAGAGTTTATAAAGCTAGATAGCTTAACCGCAAGTGCCACTGCAACGTATGCCTTACAGAGAGGTGGAGTCGCATTTGCACCAGCAAGTGCGGAACAACTTATCGTATCTCTGAACGGTGTTACACAAGCACCTAATGATGCGTACAGTGTCAGTGGGAGTAACATAGTGTTCTCAGAGAACCTTAGTTCTGCCGACACAATAAATTATATAGTCGCCCTAGGCGAAGTTGGAGAGAGTGTTGTACCCACAGATGGGTCTGTGACTAGTGCAAAGCTCTCATCTACATTAGGTCGAGGAACAGCACCTATTAGGGTGAATACGAATAGTCTTACAACGAATCAAACAATAGCATCAGGTGAGAATGCTGGAGTGTTTGGTCCGTTCACAATCCCAAGCAGTGTGACACTCACAGTCAACGGAACTTTTACGGTGGTATAATATGAGTACTTTATATGTGGATAGTATCCAACCCAAAACTACTGGCGGAAATGTGACGATTACAAATCAAACGCCTGCTGAAGGTAGCATTGTTAAAATGTTATACACACAGTTTGACGGAACTAATAGTGTTGTAGTTGCTGCAAATACTGATGTTGTATTAACAGACTTAACTGTAACAGTTACTCCTACTTTTGCCACTAGTAAATTTAGACTAGAGGCTCAAGTATATGGAGAGTGGTCTGTTAGAAATGCAACTTGGGATAGCACAGTATTTTTCTTTAGAGACACTACAAAACTTGCCCACCCAACAGCAGGGAGTAGAAACTGTGGAGTTGGTGGTATGTTTTTAAGTCATGAAGCAGATAGTACTAGTACAGCAGAGGGTTCTGCAATGTTCCAATACTTTGATGCACCTAACACAACGTCTAGTATTACTTATAAAGTAGGTATAAAGACTAATAGTAATTATACTTTTTATTTAAATAGAACAGCAAGTAATGGTGATAATACATCAAATGAAAGATTTGTTTCATCAATCTGTGTAACAGAAATAAAAGGAGCATAGCATGAGTAGTACAATAGGCGTGCAGAATATTGCACACACAAACGGAACAAGTGCTATGACTATTGCTAGTGATGGTGGTGTATATGTTAAAAACCATGTGTTAGATGTTTACCAACATACCAGTTCAACACAAACATCAGGAAATTCTACAGCAAATTATAATAGTACTGGTTTATTCTTAACACTAACTCCAAAAAGCAGTGCAAGTAAATTCTTATTAACCTTTCATGGTGCAGTTCATAATAATACTGCAAATGGATATGTAGTTGCTAACATAGTTGTTAATCCTACAAGTTCAACTGATATTAATACAGTAATGACTGGTGGAACTCTTATAACTGACCAAACATATGGAATGGCACACATTAATATGGTTAGTAGTGTTTATGTAAGTCAGTTAAGTGCTTCAATTTTACATTCTCCTAACACAACTTCACCAGTTACTTACAATGTTGTATATAAAAGGGCTGTAAGAGGCGTTACTTTTTGGGCGATTAATAATGCATTGACAACACTAACTGCAATGGAAATAGGAGGATAACATGACAAGTATACTTAAAGTAGACAACATAAAAGACTCCGCAAATAATCAGGCAATCGCTATTAGTAGTGGTAACATAACAGTTGCAGGTAATACAACTTTTACTGGAACTGTTACTGGTGCAGGAATGGACTTACTTCTTGATTCAACAATATCAAGTGCAGTAGCACAATATGACATCTCATCTACTTACATAAATAGTACATATGACGATTATGAATTACTTTTAAACCTAGTTCCTGTTACTGATAGTGTAAGATTATATCTTAGAATATTTTCTGGTGGTGTTGTGCAAACTGGAACTATATATGCTTATGAAACAGCATCATTAAGTAGTAGCACTTATGACAGTACAAATACTGCATCAGTTTTTCCATTACAAAGAGGTAATATTGGAAGTGATACTGGTGAGCATATAACTAGTAGGATACATTTTCAAAATGTAAACACTACAGATTTTTCTTTTGCTTTAAGTGGGTTTTCCAATCAAGCTAATACTGGAGGAAATCATGAAGCAAACGCTGTTGCAGGAATGCTTAGGGAAGCTAGTAATGGTGTAACAGTGAATGGTTGTAGATTATATTTTAGTTCTGGAAATATTGAATCTGGCACAGTTAAATTATATGGGTTGAGGAAGTAACATGGCAAATAAAAACACAATGGTTGATGGTCAGTTACGAGAGATGACTGATGCAGAACAAAAAGAGTATGATGACAGAAATACTGCATGGGATAATGATGCACCTAACAGACGTATGGTAGACCTACGAAGTCAAAGAGATGCACTATTAACTGAAACAGATTACATGGGTAACTCTGATGTAACAATGAGTGATGCTTGGAAGACATATAGACAAGCCCTTAGAGATATAACAAAACAAACACCAGCGGATGATGCACTTAGTAATATAACATTCCCAACTAAACCTACGGAGTAGAGCATGGCACTAACAAAATTAAACTACACAGGTCAGGGCACTATTCCGATTGCTAGTATTCCTACAATTACAGGTACTAAGATGCCTGCTGGTAGTGTTATACAGACAAAACAAGTAGTACAAAATGAAGCTTTTAATTTAGCCCCTAGCGGCTCTAATCTTACGGATATAACTGGAATGTCTGTTGATATAACACCATCTTCAACTAGTAGTAAAATATTAATATCATATGTAATAAATGCAGGTTATCATACTAACTACAATGGTCTTTCATTTTATCTTTGCAAAGGCTCAACTCCTATAACTGAGGCTATAGGAAGTACAACTAATCTTGGTAGCAGACACTCTTGTACTACCTCAACTGGTAGAGCATTTAATGTAAGCCATATGACTGTTGAAACATTTACTTTTTTAGATAGTCCATCAACTACAAGTTCATTAACTTATTCTTTAAAGATAAAAGATATTAATGGAGATGGTGGACAAACTCGATTTAATGCAAGTTCTCAAGATACAGATGCAAATTATTCGCCAAGAGGTTCATCATCAATCACAGTTCAGGAGATAGCAGGTTAATGAAACAAAAAATGGAGATAACACCTGAGCTAAGAGTTCAGATGGATCTTCTTGCCCATGAAAAAGAATGTGCATTAAGATATCAGGCAGTGGATGATCGACTGCGAGGTCTAGATAAACGTATGTGGAGACTAGAGGCTATGTCAATGGCAAGTACTTTTGCGGTAATCGCTTTGATAGCAGCTATAGTAACTAAGTAATGGAACTAGTCTTTGTTCTCATAACTTATCTAGGAACAGCAAAGATCGATCAATCTTATTTTAGAAGCATAGATGAATGTCTATACTTCGCAACCAGAGTTAATAGTAATACAACAATACCAAACATTCAGCAGGGTACACCGAGGAAATACACAGCTGTATGCGAACCAAGGAAAGTAAATAAAAAACAAAAGGTGTACTAATGATAGATCCAGTAACGGTATCACTGGCAGTAGGAGCGGCAGGTAAAGCTTTCTCTGCTATAAAGGCAGGCTTCGCAGCAGGCAGAGACTTAGAACAGATGAGTGGAGACTTATCACGATGGATGGGAGCGGTGTCAGATGTTGATCATGCGGAAAAACAAGCGAAAAATCCAGGGGTGTTTGATAAGCTCTTTGGTGCAAACAGTATTGAAGCTACTGCATTGCAAGCTTACGCAGCAAAAAAGAAACTTGAGGAACAAAGATACGAACTCAAGGTTTTTCTAAACATGACACATGGTCCACAAGCCTACGATGAGTTACTGGCTATGGAAGGTCAGATAAGAAAAGATAGACAAAAGCAAGTCTATGCACGACAAAAGCTCAGACAACAGTTTGGAGATGGCATAGCTATCTTTATACTTATATGTACAGTCTTAGGCTTTTTAGCCTTATTAGGCTCACTGTGGTTTAACAAATGAGTGTATACACAAGTGGTGATTATCGTCTAGAGCTAGACAAGCAAGGAAGATTGTATTACAAAGAGATGTTAGCATTTTTTGGTGATACACATTTAGCTATATCAATGTTTATAAGAAATAGCACTGATATCGATTTAAATTTAAAATTAAAAAAGAGGATAAATATAGGAGTATGAAATGTTTAAAGAAAAATTATTACAATTTAGTGTTATTAAGTATATCTGTAATGTTGCTAAGTTCATGTGGCATGGGTGTTGCAAAAACTGCATTGACTGTACCTGCAAGTAAACACTGTCACTTGGAGCATTTATAATGTTAACGGCACTTATAGGACCAGTCAGTAATCTTCTTGGAAAGTTTATAGAAGATAAAGACATGAAGAATAAGCTAGCTCATGAAGTAGCTACGATGGCAGAGAATCATGCTCAAGAGCTAGCTAAAGGTCAATTAGAAATAAATAAGGCAGAGGCAAAACACAAGAGTATATTTGTAGCTGGTTGGAGACCCTTCATAGGTTGGACATGTGGTATAGCCTTGTGTTGGCACTTTGTGCTTGCACCTGTGACTATATTTATATGTGCATACTTAGATGTGATTATACCAGAGCTACCTACCTTTGATATGGGATCTCTCATGACAGTACTTATGGGTATGCTTGGTCTCGGTGGTTTGCGTACATATGAAAAACAGAAAGGACTTACTAAATGAGATGTGAGACTTGTGCACTATACGAATGTGTAGTAGAAGAATGTAATTGTAAATGTCACGAGGAGAATAGTAATGAAAAAGAAAGTACCATTAAAGAAGAAGTCAACAGTTAATGCCTCTGGTAATTATACTAAACCTTCACTAAGAGCCAGCATATATAAGAGAATACTTGCTGGAAATAAAGGAGGAAAGCCTGGACAGAACTCTGCAAGAAAAATGCAGATGGTGGCTAAGGAGTATAAAGCTAAAGGAGGAGGTTATACATCGTAATGGCAAAGACTAAAGAACAAAAGAGTTTAACCAAGTGGACTAATCAAAAATGGAGAACTAAAAGTGGAAAGAATTCTATCCAAGGTAAGAACGCTACTGGCGAGCGTTATATGCCAGCTTCAGCTGTTAAGTCTCTCACGAGAGGCGAACACGCTTCAACCACTAGGGCAAAGAGAGCGGCTATTAAGAAAGGTAAACAGTTTGCAGCAAACACTCCTGCAGCTAAAAAGAAGATAACTAAAGCGAGGAAAGCATGAGCAGATTGATAGAGATACTTAGAAGACATGAGGGTGTGAAAAACACATTATATAAATGTACTTCAGATAAATGGACAATAGGTGTGGGTAGAAACCTAGAAGATGTAGGATTATCTGAAGAAGAGATTGATATGTTATTACTAAATGACATAGTGAGAACAAAAGAACTTATGGATGACTACATACCTTGGCATAGAGATCTAGATCAAGTGAGACAAGAAGCACTTATTAACTTTGTATTTAACGTAGGCATAGGCACTACAATGAAGTTTAAAAATGCTATGGCAGCATTAGAGGAACACGATTACGACACTGCGGCTACTGAAATGCTAGACTCGAATTGGGCTAAGCAAGTAGGCAGTAGAGCAGAAGAAGTTACCCAGATGATTAAGACTGGCGAGTATCAAGACTAGCATAAAAAACGCCCTTTAAGGGGCAGTCCGTCATTAACAATAGAGGTAATATTATGCTAAGAAATAGAAACTATGAAGGTCCAGTAATGACCATTTCTCAAGAAATAGATGAGATGAAATACAGACAGAAGGGAGAGACCTTCGATGATAAGATAAAAAGAATAGCTAAGGCTTTATCAGATGGAGACGAACATAGATTCGTACTAGAAGATATATTAGGAGAAATGAGATTCCTTCCTGCAGGTCGAGTACAATCTGCAATAGGTTCTAACCGTATCACTACTGCATATAATTGTTTTGTATCAGGAGAGATAGAGGATAGCATGGAATCTATTATGCAAAGAGCAAGTGAAGCTGCAGAGACAATGAGAAAGGGTGGTGGTATAGGCTACGACTTTAGTAAGCTAAGACCTAGAGGAGACCATATAAAGTCTCTTGATAGTAAGTCTAGTGGACCTATCTCATTCATGCAAGTCTTTGATTCTGTTTGTCAAACAATAGCTAGCTCTGGTCATAGACGAGGAGCACAAATGGGTGTACTAAGAATCGACCATCCTGATGTACTAGACTTTGTACGAGCTAAGCGTAGTAATGATAAGCTAACTGGTTTTAATATCTCAGTAGGTATTACAGATGCATTCATGGAAGCATTAGAGAATGGAACTGACTATGAGTTATTCTTTAACGGTGAAGTGAGAGGCACTCTTTCAGCACAAGAAGTGTGGGATGAGATAATGTCGTCTACTTGGGATTGGGCAGAGCCTGGAGTTTTATTTATTGATCGTATTAGTGAGATGAATAACCTATGGTACTGTGAAGAGATATACGCAACTAATCCTTGTGGAGAACAACCTTTGCCAGCATACGGTGCTTGCCTATTAGGATCATTTAACCTCACTAAGTATCTTGAGAAAGAAAAGAAAGGTTATGTATTTAACTTTAAACAATTTAAAAAAGATATAAAGCCAGTTGTTCAAGCTATGGATAATGTCGTTGATAGAACTATATATCCACTTAAAGCACAAGAAGATGAGGCTAAGAATAAAAGACGTATGGGTCTAGGTGTTACAGGCATGGCAAATGCTGGTGAGATGCTCGGATATCCATATGCATCTAAAGAATTTATGACATGGGCAGAGAAGATATTCGCATGTCTAAGAGATAATTGCTATAGAGCTTCGGCTATGTTAGCAAAAGATAAAGGTGCTTTCCCATTATATAGGAAGGACTACCTCAAAAGTAACTACATTAGGTCGTTACCAGCTTCCGTTCAGAGTCTTATAAGAGAACACGGAATTCGTAACAGTCATCTTACATCAATAGCACCTACAGGTACAATTAGTATTGTCGGTGATAACGTTAGCGGAGGAATTGAACCTGTCTTCAGTCATAAGTACGATAGAACGATACAGACATTTGATGGACCGATTGTTGAGACCGTAAAAGATTATGCGTACTCACATGGAGTCGAGGGTCGCACTGCAGATAGCATTAGCGTTAATGACCACCTAGATGTGTTATTATTAGCTCAACACTATATTGACAGTGCATGTTCAAAAACTTGTAACGTTAGTGGTGATGTGGACTATGATTCATTCAAACAAGTATATGTTAATGCATGGAAAGGTGGGGCGAAAGGGTGTACTACGTTCCGCATTGATGGAAAGCGATACGGAATCTTTAACGAAACCGTGGAAGAAGAAGCGAAGGTATCTGGCAAGAATGAGGAAGTGGCTCAAGAAGAAGACAAGGCTGAAGCTTGCTTTATCGACCCAGCGACTGGCGTACGAGAGTGTGCTTAGAAAAGAACAAAAGGAGAAGTGAATGGCAGAAGACAATGTGATTAATGTTACTGATGTAGCAAAAATGGGTGTCGTGTTTGACACTCCTCCTGTCGCTCTTGCACCTAACGTATTTACGGATGCAAGGAATGTGAGATTTAAAGATGGTGCTATTAGGAAAATGGAAGGAGAGTTACTCCTTAATAACATAACAGAAGATCTTGGACCAGCCAACGAAGAGTTTGGTAAGGTGAGATACTTTGCAGTATGGGAAAATCCTAATAAGCAACCTCTTGCTTGCTACTATCTTTGGGTAGTGGACTATGTAAGAGCTAACGTCACTGTAGGACAAAAGATTTATATACAAGACCATACAGGAACTAAGAGAGACATAACTCCTAGTGGTCTTAATGGTGGAGATGGTTTTTCTTTCACAACTAGTGGATGGCAACATACATTATTTAGTGGTGGTTTTGCTTTTATTATTAACAATGGAATTGAAAAGCCTCATTACATACTAGACACTGCAGGTAATACAGATATCGCTAATATAGTGTTAGCTGAACTTCCTGGATGGGATAGTTACCAAGTTGAACAAAAGACATTCGATGACACCTATACTCAAGGTGCAACTACTGTATTTGACCTTGGTCAGAAAGTAGACTTTGCTAACAACTCTATTATAATTACAGGTGCTAACACTAAGAATGTACAAGCTGGAACACCAGCAGGAAGTGGAACTCCTAACGGAACTAACTTTGTTCCTGGAGATTTACCTTCAACTATCCCTACTGTTACTGGAAATAATTTTCAGTTATACACAGACACAAGTACAAATACTACAGTTGCAGTTATCGGTGGTCTCTCAGTTAGTGATGCAGTTAAAGTTGTTATTGAATCTAGAAATGTTGTTAAGGTTAGATGTGGTATAATACAATCATTCGGTGATTTGTTAGTTGCAGGTGATCTTACAGAGCTAGACTCTACTAATAATGCTATTATCAGAAGACTATCAGGTGTCGTGAGAACCTCAGATGTTGCAGTTCCAGGCTCTGTGCCTAACAACTGGAATCCATTTAGTGCTGGTGTTAGTACTGCTGACGAATTCACTTTGTCAGAGACTAACGTTATTAAAGATATGAAGTCTCTTCAAAGTAATATGTACATATACAGTTCAGACAGTATACATGTTATGAGACTTACAGGAAACGTTAATGCTCCTGTGTCATTTAGTCCTGTAACAGATGAGTATGGTCTATTGACTACTGGTGGTGTAATAGAATATGATGGTAAACACTTTATTATAGGTGGTAATGACATATATGTATTTGCTGGAAACCCAGGAGATATACAATCATTGTCTGATGGTAGAGTTAGAGAATACTTTTACAACAATCTTAATCCTATACATGAACAACAACTATTTACTTTGCTTAATCATAGAGAAAATGAAGTATGGGTTTGTTATCCTACACTAGCTTCTTTTGCTGGTGAGTGTGATGAGGCTCTTGTGTGGAACTATAGAGATAATGCTTGGACAGTCAGAGACTTAGATAGTGTTACTGCAGGTGATGTCGGACCAATTAAAGGTGGTGGCATACCAACAGCAACTATAGCACTTACAGGTAATTCAGGTAATGCTGGTTACACTAATAGAGGAAAGAAAGAAGTACAAGCAGTCACAATTAACGGAGGCACACCTAAGAAAACAATAGGTACTAAGGCTATTAAAACTGTAGCAGTAGGAACGTTTAGTACTTTTACTACAGATACTCTTGAAATAGTAGACCTTACACTTACAGGCGACAGTGGACCGAATACAGTAACTGCTAGAAGTACTCTTACTTTTAACTCAAGTAGTACATTCACTTATGACAGAGATAAAACAACTTATCTTGATGGCGGTGCTAGTGTTATTATCACAGGTGATAGTAGTATTGGTACAGTAAACTTTCCAGCAAGTGCAGTGTTAGGTACTAGTCAAGCAGACGGTGCTACAATAACAATGACGATACTTGTAGCAGCAGTTAGAGATTATATCAACAATAACAATGCCTTAGCGGATTGGACAGCAACTGCAAGTACAAATGTATTGACACTCACTTCAGATGTTCCAGGACCAAGAGCCTTTAGTACAAGCTCATTAGCCATAGGCGGTGGTGCAACAACTAACCTTGTTATAGCATCCACAAGAACTGGTGTTGGTATATACGGAATAACTGCAGCACTTAGTCCAGCAATAAGCATGAGAATACAAGCTCCAGCTGTTGGTGGATTACATGATGCAATAGATGAAACAATAACTTTTAGCACTGGAAAAAATAGTCAGGCTTTATTAGCAGCAGATGCATTACCTCTACTACAAGCTAAGACAGTATTTAATGGCGGTAGTAGCTCTATTTATAGTGTATCGAATGTTAGTAATAAAATTAGGTTTATTTCTAGACTAGGTGGAAATCATAGTGCTCTCACTATCACATTTAAAACTAGCTATAGTGGAACTGATTATACAGAAACTACTTTTGGTGGTGATGTAACGAGTAGTGTTAGTGTAGTCACAACAGGAGTAAATAATAATATTCCTCCTGTAACTATGACTGTATCATTTCCTAATTTAAATACTGGAGTTAAGGTATTAGAAGGAACATTTAGTCGTGCTAACATAGTTAGTGAGATTAATACACTAGTTAATGCTAATTCTAATTGGACAAGTTCTACAAGTACAGGTTTAATTACTGCAAATGCTGCAGCAGTTGGAATACAAAATGTTAATTTTAGTGTGACGTTAGCTAGCATAGGTTCATTACCAAGTGGATTTACCAACAGTACTTTTACAGGGGCACAGACAAGAGCAGGTCGAGCAGCACATAGTACAACAGACACTATCACATTAACTCCTCCTCTTGGTAATGCAATACAAGTGAACTTCAATAGTACAACTGCATTTGATCCTGATTCAGGAAGCAGTCCTACTAACGTAGAGACAATAACTGCTACAGAGATAGCAACAGCACTACAGGCAGCATGGACAGACACTAGTTATTTCACAGTATCTAGGTCTAATGAGGTATTGACCTTTACTAGTGTAGCTAGAACAAATGTTACAGGAGCTTTTAGTTATACAGTGGCAAACGGTACGTCTAGAACTGGCACACTTGTCAGCCCACTTATCGCTAACTCTACTGGCAGTAACGTAGCAGTAACAGAAGGTATTAACGCAGTATGGTCAAAGATGACTCGTGTCACAATCACTCTACAAACACTTGCAGGTGATAGTGTTATATTCGATAGACATTATGGCGAAGGTCCAGGAAGATTATTAGATCCTAACTTCACTTTACTTCCAGGAGATAGTAGATACGGAGACACAGGATTGACTAGCGATAGTGCTTACCTAGCCGCATACTACAATCCAGATGCAACTCAGAATAGCACAGAACTAGCTAAGCCTAATGGCAGTGTAGTGAATACACTCACGGCGATGCAGGCTGCGTTGGCAGCGATTAGCTCTAATCAGTTATTATTAGTGACACCTAATAATGCGAGTTCACCAACTAGTATTATTATAAGTCCTAGTCAGTTTAGTTCTAATGCTAACTATGTTAAATCATTTAGTCCAGCTACACAAGCTATTAATGCGAGTGTTGCACCTACAACTACTGCACTCACAGCTGCAGCAGAAGGTACATTAGTTGCGGCAGGTAATCCTACGCAGAGTACTAGTGGAACTACTATTAATACTACATTTGATATTGTTAGACCGTGGAGTAACCTTAATATAAATCCAAATAAGTCTTTCCCTATTTTTGCGGAAAGTGGATTTAGCAGTGGTACGTTATTTAATCGTATAAGAGCTGGTGATCTCGGTTATGACTTCGGAGGCACTAATTATATCTCTTATTTCGAGAGACAACAACTCTCTATTACACCTAACTTTGACACTGAAACTATAGATACGATAGCTCTATGGGCGAATGGTGGAACGGTTACAGTAGTAGGAGGTGAGCCCCAAAGGGCTACTCTACAAGTGAGAGCTAGAGGTACTAACTTTTCTGGAGAAGATCCATTTTTAACTACACCAGAAGATAACACTCAGACTAACGCTAAGCGTAATAAACTTATTGTTAATGACTTTAATGTGGCGAGTAGTCATAAAGTAGATACTCGTGTACAAGGTCGATTTATTAACTATAGAGTTGATGATGCAAATGCAAGCCTAGCTAGTGGTTATGTAGCTAGTAATAACAAAGCTTGGAACATCTCTGGTCTTCAAATGAAGGTTAAGAAAGGAGGCGATAGATAATGGCTATTAATAATCCTCCTCTCACAGATAATAGTACACTTAATATGGCACTATTAGAAGTTATTAGAGAGATAAATCTTATAGAACAAAGACAGTTAAAGTTATTGGCAGATATAAGAGCTTCCTCTAACTTTGCTGACTTAAAAATAAGGATAGATCAAAAATGATAAAGCTTATAGAAGATAATAATGTATTTGAAGCAATAAGTCTTATGAATGAGTCTACTCAGGGTCAATTTTATGGTTATGAAAAGAATGAAGCTATATGGATAGAATACTTTTTATCATTAGTTAAAAAACAAAAGGAAGGGAGTCCTCATGCTCTTGTCATAGGTGACTATGATAAAACTAACAAGCTAAGAGGATTCCTTTCTGCTTCTACTTTCAGTAATTACTATAATAAACAATGGGTTATGGATGTCAAAGATTGTATTGTCGATCATAACTATAACAATGCCTACGTTGTGTATCGTCTATTTGATCATATGATAGAGCATATAAAAAAGAATGGTGGAAAACATTGGCGAGCAGATTCTGTTCGTAGTGAAGAAGAAGCATATAAGTATGGTCGCTTCTTACAGAAAAGATATAATGCAGAACTACATGTCTCGGTAAGAGGTGTAATACAGGAGAATAAAGATGAACTATGAACCTAACTTAGGTCTATATGATATGCGTAGAGATACTGAAGGATTACCTAAGTCTCTTGCTAATAGAATAAATACTAATATATGTATGAAAGGCGGTGGCGGAAGCACTACAGTTACTGAAGCTGGCATGAATAAAGAATTTGTACCTATATATAGAGAAGCAATGGCAGATGCTCTTGCTGGTTACAAACAAAGGAAAGGACAAGGGGTTACTGCAACAGTAGCTGATCTTAGTCCTGAACAAAGACAAGCTTTAGCTTATCAATCAGCCTCTGCTGAAGATGCTATTAGAGGTCGTGGAGCTTATGATACAAGAGCTGCTCAAGAAAGAGCTTTAAAGAACACTATGGGTAATCTTATGGGTCAAGCTTCTAGCGGTGGTGCTCTTGGTTCTGCAAGAACACAAGCAGCTATGTCAGGAACGTTAGCTAACCAATCCTTAGAACAGCAAAGACAAAGACAAGCAGATATTCAACAAGGTATACAGTCATTAGGGCAAGCTGGAACGACTAAACAAAAGTTTCAACAACAACTTATTGATGCTCCTTATACAGAGCAAACAAGACTTGCAGGATTACTATCAGGTGCTCCTACAACTAGTACACAAACAAGTAGTGGAGGTGGCAAATGATTGATCTAGCATTAAGCCCAGAAGACGAACAAAAAAGAAATCAAACTATGCAAATGCAACAAGCACCTCTTGCACAAGTGCAATCACCTCAGCCCCAACAAAAAGGAATGGCTGGACAAATGGGTGACATGGTTAAACAAAAGCTTATGTCAGATGCCGCTGGTGCTGGAGCTAAAGCAATTACTGCAGGTGCAAAACAAGGTATGTCAAGCATGTTAGCCCCTACAGTAGGTAGTGCTATAGAAGGAGGTTCAGTCTTAGGACCAATGGCTGGCGGTGGAGGCATGGCAGCGATAGGTACAGCAATGCCTTATGTCGGAGCTGGTCTATTGGCTGGTAAGGCACTTGGATTGTTTAATGAAGGTGGAATGGTTGGACCATTAAGTGCACAGTATAACTATGGTGGCGGCATGGCAGGTGTTTCAATGTCTGGAGGAGGTGTTGACGGCTATAGTGGTGATGGTGGTTTTATAAAAAAATATATAACTAATCCAGCTAATAAACTTTATAATATGTATTTTCCATACGAAGGAGAAGATCTTTCTTACGATAGCAGCTTACCAGATCCAAGAGGAAAATATTCTAACAGCCCAGCAGTAGCTGAAGCAAAAGCTAGAGCAAAAAAAATGGGAACTACGATTGATCCACGAGCATATGGAACACAGTATAATGCACAGGGTACAATGTCAAAAGAACAAGCAATGGCACTGATGAACAATCAACCAGAGCCCATTCAAACAATGCCACCGACAAGTATGCCTATGATGAGAATAAATCCTGATGATTTATACAACGAGATAATGGCTGAAAGCATGACTGAAGCAGCTCAACAGGCTATGCCGATGATGCGACCTCCTCTAGGAGCAGATCCTCTCAATGCTGATACAACATATAGTCCTTATGACATGATAAGACCAGATAACGCACCTAATACATAGGAGAAAAACATGGCATTTAAATCTAGTGCAGGCACAACGCCCTATCAACCAGCTCCTTCAATACAACCGAAGTATGGCTTTAGATATAGCGGTTCGAATTTTGCACCTTCTATGAGTCCAGCAAATATACCCCCTGTTCAGTACACTATCCCAGCATACGAAGCCCCAACAGTAGCCCCTACCCCATATGCGGATAATACTTCTATGACTATGGGCAGTGATAGTGATAATGGGAGTGCTATGGCAAGTACACAGATGTCTATTGATCAAGCGAATAAAAATATTAACAATGCAAATATAGGACAAGACTTTGGTTTACAAAAAACGTATGGACCAAGTCCAATGAATATGATTCCAGGCTATGGTTTATTTGGACCAGCCGTACCTACTAGTGGTTATGGGACTCCTGGAACTGTTAGTAGTATTACTGGTGGTACATTTGATCAACAAGGGAGATCAATAGATCCTATAACAGGTTATGCGAATCCTGAGTACGCTACGATGGGAGCATTTGCAAATCAAATTATGGATGATCCTCTTGGTAATATTCTTGGTGATCCTAAGAATGCTTTTGATTATGATCCTAACTCTAAAAAAATGCAAGACGTTCAATTTGCAGAGGCAAAAGGTTTAGACCCAGACAAAGCAGCTACTAAAGGTTTAATGGACAGAGGTATTTCAGAAGCACAGGCTCAGCCTGGAACTGCTACCCATGATGCGGCTACTGATCCTAGTAGTTATAGCAGTACAGGAGCAGCTCCAACTGGCTCTCAATATAGCACTACAGGAACATTTTCTACAGAAGCACCTTCAGGTGGTCCTGATACTTCAAACCCAGAATCAACTGGCTCTACAGGAGTATCAGTAAGTAATTCTAGTTATTCAGATGATGCACAATCATCAGGCTCAGGCGGAGGTAAGTAATGAACATTAAAAAGTACACAGAAAAAGATAGGTATGGAAATATGTTTTCCTACGAATTCGATGTTCCTTCTATGCAAGAGATTCCTAACCCAGAGATATTTAAACCAAAGGGAACTGATACTGTACCTGCTATGTTAACTCCTGGAGAAAACGTAGTGAATGCAGAAGCATCGAGACTTCCTGGAGTACAACCTATGTTAGATAAGCTTAATGATGCTGGTCGTGCTATACAGAAGAAGCAAGGTGGACCGATACCTAGCTATAATGCTGATGGCGGAGTTATTGTCGATGATGCTATGCTAGATGCTATCAAACAGGTAGAATCTGGCGGTGATCCTAATGCTCTTTCAGGCGTAGGGGCTGGTGGTCAATACCAAATTATGCCTAAGACAGCACAACAACCTGGATATGGCACAACACCTATCTCTCTTGAAGATCGCTTTGATCCAGAAAAGTCTAGGGCATTTGCTAAACAATATCTACAAGGTATTATTAAGCAGCATCCAGAGTTTACTAAAGATCAGGTACTAACTGCATATCATTCAGGTGCTGGTAATGTACTTAAGGATAACATCGGACCTGTTGGTCAGGCGTATGCTGGTAAGGTGAACGCTGAGATAGGCGATGTTCCAGTACAAACAGCTATGTACGATGGTAATGAATTATCTTATCCTAATGCACAGAATTATGGTAATAGGACAAATGAAGAAATACCTAACCCTCAAAAAGATGGTGTTGGATATGGTGGGCTAGACAAAAATATTTATTCTCACTTTGGACCTTCTGGTATTTCACCAGATTCTCTTTCAGTAGAGAGCATAGTAGATGAAGACCCAAGTGGTGGTGAGCTTACCGCAGATATGGAAGCAAAAAAGATAGCTGCACAAAAAGTAACAGACCAATTAAATGATGAAGAAGATATTGATCAAACAGTAATGAACAATGAAGAAGTAACTCAATGGATAAAAGATAATCCAGAAAAAAATATTGTTGAAAAGTTTATTGATAAAGGTAAAAAAGTTGGTGGTCCTATCTTAGACAAATCAATGGAGTATTTTAAAGATGCCTTTTCAAGTATGTTTAACGGTGAAGAACTCGCAAGGATGGCTATTATATATGCTGGTTCTCGTGCTATGGGGTATAACCATGGCGGCTCTCTAAATTATTCTATGAAGAACTATATAAAGCGTGTTGATGCTAATGCAGAGGCGGCTAAAAAGTTTGCTCTTACAGAAAAAGCTCGTGATGATTTTGAAATGGATTCACTTAAAGAATATGCCAGAACAGGTGACATAGACGTACTTATACCTAAGGCTAAAACACTAACTGTTAAAGCTCCAGCAGGAAGTGTATATGCAAGAGGTTTTGGTCAGCTACCTACATTCACGATGAGTGATGGTACGACTAAGGTATTTCATAGAGGTCAATACAAATCACCTAACCATCCAGACCTTAGAGGTCGAGTAGAAAAGATGGATTCACAGGTACACGGAGACGTAGCTGTATCTAAACGTTTTGCTGATAATGCAAATTCACAAATAAAAGTTGCTAATGATGAGTATGGGCTTAAACAAGTCGGTGGTGATAAACCAAGTGATAATACAGTTAAAATTAATGCTAACGATTTAGGTCAACAAGCAAATGCTTTTTATAGAAATGTTTTAAGACGGAATGCTATATCTGTTAATGATGCTCCAGCTTATGAAGCAGCAATTAATCGTGGTATTGCTAAATACCTAGATGCTAAAGTTCAGGCTAAGATTAATAAGTCGGAAGCACCAGTAACTTTAAGATCATATTTAAATGCTGAAGTCTTTGTACCACTAACAGGTATTGATCAAGGCATGGTTAAAAATACTACTGAAAAGAATCTTGAATCAATACAAGATATGGTAACTAATAATATACCATACGCTAAAGATGATCCTCGATTTCAAACTCAATTAGAAAAAGAATTTGGATATAGAGAGATAGCTTTTAAATGGATGGTAAGGAATGATAAGGTTGCTTATGGTAATCTATTAAAAGACGTTGAAGCAAGACTTGACGATAAAGGAAAAGGCTGGGATGCTTTTTCTTATTGGGTCTCTAAGACATCTGAAAAAGAAATAGAAGATATTTTAGTGAAAGCTGGATACGGAAAATAACATTATCCCTAAGAGATTCTTAACACACCCTTATAGGGGAGAATCCCTTAGGGATACCTTATTTATAACGGAGAATTAAATGATTAATGAATTTCAAGGAAACGATGGTAAGACATATGCATGGCTAGATTCCGACACTGTTACTGACGGAGCAACTAGTTATAGACTTAAAGGATTTAATGCATTAGAAACTCCCCATGTATTTGAAGATGAAGAAGGTAATCTTAGATTTAAACAAGGACAACAAGGAGGTAAAGCACAAACAGAGGCAACTAAAAGAATTGCAGCTGCAGGTGGTTTTACTAACATTGTTGATGATGGTGAAGAAGATAAGTTTGGTCGTAAGCTAATTAGTCTACAAGACGAATACGGTAACGAATTGTCTGATACTCTTTATCAATCTGGTTTATTAACTGTTGATAAGTATACAACAGAAGATGGCTTAAAAGCTAGACAATACGGTGAGCTTGAAAGAGAAGCTGGTATATCTAATCCTTACGCATCTATTACACAAGAAGAAATGCCAGAAAAACCTATCTATATGAAAGACACTCCTATACTTGAACAAGCATTTGGGGAGATTCCATTAGATGAAAATAGTTATGCACAACAAGTCATACAAGTAATTGCTAATCAAAACGGTCTTAACCTATCTAACCCTGACGACATGAGAAAAGCAAGTAAAATACTTGACTCAGGATCTTACGATAAAAGAAGCATTGCATTTGAGAACTTGCAATTTAGAAGTCCTGATAGGACTAAAGAAGGTGTGGCTTATAATCAAACCAGTACTGCTTGGAATCAAGGTTGGGGAGGTTTAGCTACTGGTTGGAAAGGCTTTGCAGAGCTTGCAGGCGTATTAGTCGGCAGTAAAGATCTGCAAGATTGGGCTGGAAGAAAAGTTGAAGTTGCTAAAGAAGATTTATTAAATGAACCAAGACTTCGAAGCATGGACTATCGAGATATAGATAGTGTATGGGATGGTTTCCGTTTTATGACTAATAACATGGCTATGTCAGCACCTTATTTAGTAACGTTACTCTCAGGTGCAGTATTATCGCCATTTACTTTTGGTGCTTCAGTACCTATTGCTTTAGGTTCTGTTGGTGGAAGCTATGCTGGTCAGGTATTTAATGATATTGAAGGACCAAAGGGTCGAGCACAAGCTGGCGGAGCAATTTTAGCTGGTACAATTATGACTGCTCTTGATTACCTTGGTATGAAAGGCTTTATGAAACCTGGAGAATTCCTTACTAAAAGAGGTAAGGTGCAAATATTACAGGCTATGATGCAGACTGGTAAATATAAAACTAAAGCCGCAGCAAAGAAAGCTTTAAATAATGCTAGTCGCAGAGCAATAAGAGAGACCATAGATGGTATAGGTAACTTCGCCTTATTAAATGTCGCCAAGCCTAGTCTTATGAAAGAGATGGCTAAAGGTTCTGTTAGAGGTGCTACATTTGAAGGTGTTACTGAGGCGGCTCAAGAGGGAGTCGGCTACCTCGCATCTAAAGGCATGTCAGAAGGTGGGCTTGAAAAGAATTTTGATATAGATGAGTTTAAAAACTTATTAGCACAATCAGCAGTTGCTGGTTCTTCTCTTGGTTCTTCTTTTGGAACGGCTGGAGCTTTAGTTAGGGAAGGTCAAAATAGATCTTTGATGGCTGATCTTGCAGCAGGAGATAGAAGTAAGCTTAGTGAATATGCTCAGGTAAGAGAAGAGTTTAAACCAGATAAGACTGTGACCGAAGATGGTCGTGTTATTTCAGAAAATATAGAAACTATTATTGAAAAAAACAAAGAAGGAGTTGCTGCTTCACAAGCAAACGAAACTTATTTAACTCAACCTGATTATAAAAGAATTGATACAATACCGACTTATGGTAATCCACAAGTTGGTTTATTAGAAAACACAGATCTTGATAGCATATTAGATTCAACTCTACAAGATATTGAAAGGCTTAAGACTGAAAGAGACAGTACTAAACAAGGAACTAATACTTCTGGAACTCAACAGGCTATAAAAAATATTGAAGATAGAATAGCAGTTATTAAACAACTTAATGTCAGAGATAAAGGTACTCAACAAGATCAATTTGATAGAGTTAAAGAGTATTCAGACTTAGTTAAAGAAAGAAATGCTCTCTTAAAATCTATTGAAGATAAGAGACCTGTAGAAGTTATTAGGAAAGAATTAAACAATGCTAGAATAACTCTTAAAGCTTTAAATGCAGAAAAAGCTCTTAGAGATAGCGGTGTTGAGCCATTAACTTTAGAGCAATCTAAGAATATACAAGTATCTAAACAGACCAAAGTTAAACCAGCCAATAGACCTGATTCTATTGCTAGTGCATATCGTCTAGAAGGGGAAGCAAGAAAAGCTCAAGAAAAAAGAGATAGAACAACTTGGGATAAGCTTAAAAACTTTAAAAAGTGGTTACCACTAGGTTATCGTGCTGGATCAACTTCTGTTTTCACACCTGCATTATTAAGGAAGAGTAAGACATTACGTAAGCTAGCTTCGTTAGTCGGTACTGCGTTAGGTAACATATACAGCGGTGTTAATGCTTCTGGCTATGCTGCTATACTACGCTCTATGATATTGCAAACTTTAAACCCTAAAGGTATATTAAAAGCATTTAATCTTTCTGATAAACAAAGTAATTATAACTACATATCTACGTTGTTAAGAGCGTATATGGAAGCTAAAAGAACTGGTGCTCAGTTAACTCCTGATATGATCAATAATCAATTAGCTTTAGAACAAACAATCAAAAACCTAAATGATTCGTTACAACAAGTCTATGACGAAGAATTTAAAATGGAACAGATAGATAATTCTTTCTTTAAAAGAAGAGTTGTCGATAAACAAAATCCTCAATGGCTTAATGCAGGTACTTTTGATTGGAGAAAAGTCAGAGAAAATAAAGAAGCATGGTTAAGTTTTATGAAAGCCAATGCATTAGCTCCTGATAATAAGCCTTATCTTGATGTTGAATTAAATATACTTTATAATAAAATATCTAATAACGAAGATGCAACTGATTTCTCAATGGTTGATGGCTCAATGTGGAGACCTAATGACTTTAAACAAAAGAATGGTGAACCACTGAGTGCTCTTGAAGGATTTAAACAATTTGCTAATACAGATATAGTTCAAAATCAAATTAAATTAATAGATCAAAGCGTTAAGTATATAACTTATACAAAATACTTTGGTAGAGGTGGACAAGACCTTGACTATATGTTTAAACAAATGGAAGATGAAGGTGCTTTAACTCCAGAAGAAATGCAAGAAGTAGCTATGGGTGTTAAAGATATTATTGATGCAGATACTGGTAATTATAATAGAATAGAGAGTAAAGAGCTATCTTTCTGGCAACGAAAAGCCAGTTTCTTTTCTGCAATTATAGGTCTCCCAATGTCTGTACTAGCTTCTTTTGTTGAATATGCTATGTTACTATATCAAGGACCACAATCTTCAACTGTAAGAAAAGGTATAACTAAAGCCATAAAAGAAATGGTAGGTATAATAAAGAACATTGAGAATATGCCTCAAAATCCTGCTTTACAGAACATACCTGATGTACCTAAGTCTAATAAAGCAGTTCAAAGACTGTCAGCGACAGGGATGTATGATGATGATGCAGTAGCTGCGACTAGACTCGGTATGGGTGAAGCAGATATTGCTCAAGCGTGGTGGATGAAACAATTCTTTAAGTTTACTTTAATAGCACCTCAAACCACATTTCAAAGAGCAGGGATGGCGGCACTGGCATCAGGCGTTGTTAGTGATAGGCTAAGACTGCTATGGGCGGCAAGACAAAATGATGGTACTGTTAATTATAATCAAAAACAATTAGCTATATATCAACAATTAGCAGATATAGGTCTAGATGTTGATGCCATGATAGATATGTTTGATAAGTATACTGATCCAGAGATGTATGATGTACTATACGAAGCAGACTTCTCTAGTATAACTGATCCTAAGGAAAGAGAGCAAGCAAAGACTGATGCTGCATTTATACAAGATCAAATGCAAGTGGCTACTTGGTATTTTACTAATGAGAGAATACAGAATCCTCAAGGATTTAATAGACCTCTTATATTTCAAGACCCACACTATCAGTTGTTCTTACAGTTTAATGGATTCATATCTAATTTTACTGCAGTTATTATACCTAGGCTATGGCAAGACTATATTAAAAACGGAACTCCAGCTATGAGATATAATACTTTTGCATTAATAGTGCTTATGATGGCATTAGCAGGCGTATCGCAATGGCTTAAAGACTATATTAAGTTTGGAAAAAGTAGTCCTTATTTAACTGATTTTCAGCTAGTACAAAGAGCATTGATGGCTTCAGGAGTACTAGGCTCTGGAGAAAGGGTATTACAAGCTGTTGCACCTTTATATAAAGACAGAAATGAAGGTATAATAGATAGAATATTTGGAGAGTCAATAGGAGGTGCTCCTTTTGTTCGTAATATAGAGACCGCTGGTAAGTCATTAATGGCATTTGCGGAAGGCGATACTCGGAGAGGTGTCGGTGGATTAACAAAGTTAACTCCTGGAATAGCACCATTTACTCCTGGGAGACGACTTATAAATCAAATAATGCATGGTGATAGATTAGAGCCATATTAAGGAGAATATATAATGATAGGTAGAGGTAAAGGAGCTACAAGAAAAGATACTGCTATAAGCCAAGAAAAATTGGATGCAGCCTTAGCTCTTAAGAAAAATAAAAAACAAGACGAAGAACAGTTAAGGCAAGTTGCAGAACAAGAATTAACTGGAGGGGTTGTCTCAGCAGATGACCCTGAAGTTATTGCTAGAAAAAATAGGGGAGCAATACCTAGTGGACAGCTACCTACTGAAATGCCAACAATGGGGGAGCGACCTGTTGCAGCTAGTCAAGCCCTTATTAATGAAACTGTTGCTAGAAAAAAGTCGTTAACAAGAGAAGATGAATCGGTATTAGATCCTTCGATACCTCGTGATGCTACACGAGAAGAAATAGCCGAAGATATTAACTTCGATATCAAAGAAGGTAGAATAAACAGAGACATAGGAACACGACTAGGTACAATCGTTACGCCAGAAGGTTTAAAAGAATATTTCCCTATAAAGCAAGGTGAAGATAATTCGGATCAAGAATTTGTTAAGGATTTTGTTTCTTCTCTAGGTAAAGCAAATAAAGGAACAGACAATATCTTTGGAGCTATGAACCTTAATATTAAAGATGATACAACACCAATGACTGCATTAGAAGCTACTGACTTTCTTAGGAGAGAAGCTAATGATGTTAACTTTGTTATGCGTTCTCCTAATAAATTAAATTTATCAACTAATCAAACAGATCCTAATGCTCCGTTAAGAGGAGCGGCAGGCTCTATTCTGGGATTAGCCATAATGTTTGAAATGTTAAGCTCATTTGACGATCAAAAGTATGAATCAGGCATACCTAGTGAAAGACGATTTAATAACTCTCAATCAAGGCAAGAGCTTGGTAAAAAAGTTATGCGAAGATTTGAGCAAATGACATATCCTAGTGCTGATCAAGACCCAACTGCTTTCTTCGGAGAGATCGAGAATACAGGATATAAATATAGACTTACTGATACTGAACAAGACAATGCTGGTCAATACTTTCTACAAGCCTTTGCAGAGTCTGACTCTTTCCCTTGGTTAGAATCTAGAACGATAGTTGATCCTGATTCAGGTAGAAAAAAGATTGTCTTTAATCAAACTAGAATTGGAGATGTCTCATTAAATAAAATACGAAACGGTTTAAAGAAAGCGTTAGGATATAATGATTTTTTAAAACCTTTAAGAACCACTGGAACTCCTTATAAAGCAGGCTCATCTATGGTTAGTGAAGCTAATTATTTTACTAGAGTAACAACTAAAGGTCTGTCTAATGTAAATCCTGTTCCAGCACAAGAAAAAGTTTTGTCATTACTCAATGACGTAGCTATGGTTTTTGACCCAGCTTCTGTTATAATGGGGTTTGGAATAAAGAACTCTATGAGCAATACAATTTCTAAATATATGAAACAAGATATGATGACTCAAATAAAGCTTGAAAATAAATTTTTAGAAGACTTTGAAGGTCGAAAGGAAAAAGAAGGGTTAACTCCAGAACAATTAGAAATAAGAAATAGCTTTGGTGTTATAGTAAAAACATTTAAAGAAGCGGCTGATATAAAATCTAGACAAGTGCTCAGAGATATCGATAATGAAAAGAGTAAGATATTAAATTCTTCGTTAGTAAAGCTTGGAAAAGTAGTATACACAGACAGTACAATAGTCAGCGGCACTGGTCGTATGTTTTATATTAATGACGAGGCAAACCCTGGATTTCATAAGTTTGCAAGAGCCATACTTAAAGGAGCAATGCCAACTACATTGACTAAGACTTCAGAAGTAGTTAATGGCAACCCTACTCCTACTGCAGTAATAGATAGTGCTATTAAGAAAGCTAAGCTAGGTCTCAACGAAGAAGGTCGTAAAAAAATAAATCAAAGCTATACTGAAGAAGAACACTTTATGATTGTCATGGCAAGAACTCTTGTTACTGATGCAGATAAGATAGCTAAACAAGGCTACGTTCCTTTATTAGAAGCCTTTAAAAATGATTACGTTAGGCTAAGTAGCTTATCTGAACCTTTATTTAACTATGTAGCAACCAATGCCCCTACCTTAGAGAATGCTTCTGAAGATGACATGAATGTTATTGCAGAAAATTTAGAAGTGATTCCTGGATTACAATTAACTCCTGATTTAGAAGCCTTTGTAGACGACCAAGGTAAAAATGAATTTTATTTTGGATTAAATAATCTAGTTCAATTAGCTCGATATAATAAGACAGCTAAGGGTGCTCAAATGAACACAAGAGCTACTGGAGAAGTAGATGGAATCTCTAACGGTGCAACAATTCAAGGCTTTCAAATGGGAGTCAAAGAAATTATTGTTCGAGGTGGAATGTTATTTAAAAGCGAAGAAGAAATAGGCGAAGATATAAGAGACTTTGTTTTTAATTACATAAAAGATTTACCTGAGATTCATGCTGATAATTCTAATTGGCAAGTCTGGTCTACTATATTTAAAAAAATAGAAGAAGCAGGTAAAACAAAAGATTTGCTTAAGTCTCCTATTATGACGTCTATCTTTGGTCTTGAACCTCGATTTCAAACTGGTGCAGCTAGAAAATTCATTGAAGACAATGCAAATTTGTTTGATGATTTAGAAATAACTGATGAAGAAAAGTTTGAAGAGCTAGGTCAATACTTTAAAGAAGCTTTAACAAACGCCCTTGGTGGTGCACTAGAACATGCTAAGATGGCAAAGCGTATTGGTCGTATATTTGGTTTTGGTAATACCATACCTGAACTAAGAGGTCCAAGGTTAGATGATTCTGACGATAATAGTCGTTTCATAGGCAAATTTGGAGGCAAACGTTCTGTACCTACTAGTGCAGAAGTTTATACGCTTCCTAGTGGTGCTGAAACAGTTATTACTGCTACAAGAACGGTTGACGACCCTCAGGCAGCAGCAGATAGTAAGAAAATAAGCCCAGGAGAATACACTTCGCCAAAGCCCATTAGTAAACTTATGAATCAGTTTGCAGTTAGTACAACACATATTGCAGAGTCGGCTATGACTACAAGAGGTCTAACTCGATTTCTTGAGAATGATAAAAACGCTTTTGTAATTCAAATGTATGACGGTTATATTTCTGATGTTAAAGGTTTTGTAAGACTTAGCGAAATTATGAATGAAGAATTTGGCAATGTTATGAAACAATGGGAGCTTCTTACCGAAGAGAAAAGATCTCTAGATAATTTCTTAGCTAGTTTAAAAGAAAAAACTGAAAGTGATCCAGAGGCTTTGTTAGATTTATCTCCTATAGGTGAGTATCGAGAGTTTGGTAACTTTTTAGCTGATGAGAGCTATCGAAAAGCAGTAGTCAATGTTGATATACTGGGCTATGATAAAAAAGAATTCCAAAGAGCTAGCCTAGAAAAACAAGAAAGCTATATCAAAGCTAAAGAAGAAAAGAAAGGGATCTTTGATGCTACAAAAAAGACAGCAGCTCAAGCTAGATTAATTGAAGAGTTTAAAGGTGGTAAACGTAAATTAAAAGCTAAAGATTTTTACAGAATCTTTATGCAAGTTGTAGATGATTTACAAATACGAAAAGATCACAATAAACTTATAGCAAAAGTAAAACAACGCTGGGAAGACATGGGCGTTGATATTAACTTTGATGGAGGAGTTCCTGGAGATTTCTCTATACTAGATAAAACAGATAACTTTGTTTAAAATAAACGTACCCCACAGGGAATCCTTATGGAAACCTTGTGGGGTATCTTTATTTATAATGTTAGTCCAGCATCTTTAGCCGCCTTCATAGCCATACTTCTTCTTTTATCTGCCATATGTCTAGCTTTCTTTTCTTCTATACCTTCTGCTATATAACCTGCAAGGTTCATAGCATGAACTCTATCTAACATAATCTTATTTATTTGTCCTGTACCCCATTCACTTTGGGGTATACCAAACTCCTCTCCAAAATCAGAATCTTTAAAATCCCTTCCTGTCTGAGCCAACCAATTTTTATTTTCCATTATATTCTCCTATTAACAGAAGAAGTAATCTGATTCGATTACTCCGTTTACATTCAAAGCACCTATTGTAGGTTGCTCACCTTCATAGCCTCTTCCGAATGGAATTGAGTCGTAGAAGTTTTCTTTATCGTATATCTTAACGAACTTATCTCGTGCTTCTATCATAAGATCTTCTATCTTACTCGCATGAGCACTAAACGAGTCGTGTACTGCACCGAACTCGCTATCCCAGTCGGCTACTACAAGAGCCATATGGGCTGCATCAGAGCTATGAACAAAGTTAGGACTGATACCACACATAAACCCTCGTCTATCTGGTATATCTGTCTTCTCTCGTATCACATGCTTGAATCTTAGCTCACCGTCTGGTGTATTGAATCCATAACAGTCTACTTTAGCAGGTCTAGTACGATAACATTCGTATACTACTGGAAAGCCTGACTCAGATTCCCATTGTATACCACGACCTCTATCAGTACCGTATGTAGCTAGCCAATTAGATATCTCTTTATCAGCTAACCTCTGTAGGTATCTCATGGTGTCTAATGGTCCTGGACATACTTCTTGTATGGCTCTGATCACTTGACTACTAAGCTCATCACAATCCCATGTGTTGATATCGTAATCTTTAGTGTAGCCAAACTGATAGCAGTCACTATACATAGACTCTGACATCTTCTTTTGACCACAACTGTAAGCCCTAGTCATAGCCCCTCGTTTAGCTATGCCCTTCCTGATATGCTTCATAGGCATTTGCCTCTCTTCAAACCACTCAGGCATCCTCTCACAGAGTCTCTTAGCTACCTGTACATAGAAGTCATTCTGAATATCTACTGGTACAAGACCTACGAGCCTACCTGTGAGTGAGTCTTTAGACATAGCACCTAGATGTTGCCAACCATTGTTAGCTCCGTCAATAGGTATAGGTAGCTGAGTATAGAACTCATCTTTATTCTGAGAGTACTTATACCACTCGATACAACAAGCCATGAATGCTATACGTTTCTCTGCCTCTTCTGCAAAGATTCTCATCTCACCCATCTCTATTATCACATCAAGGTTTTCTTGAGTCCACCTAGCTCTGTCTTCTAGAGTCATCTTATCTACAGATATAGTATCTAGTTCTTCTTCTAATAGTATCTTCTTATAGTCTGAAGATGCCCAGTTAGGTATCTGATCTATACTATATGACTGATTGAATGAGCAAGCAGTATGTACTGCAAGCCAGAAGTTAGCAGTCTCATCGAAGAGTCTACCCTTAGCAAACAGTAACTGACTACGAGCTATATCTGCCCCTTGAAAGTTAAAGAACGGTTCGCTATAGTATAGTCTGCCTCGATAGTCTGCATCAAGATAAAAGCTAAACTCTTTGTCTAACCATTTATCTGCTGCAGCCATGACCTCTTTGACTTCTCTATTCTTTGAGGCTTGACGTTGATAAAGCTTAGCGTTTTCATTCTTGTCTTCACCGCTATACTCTTCATTACTAATGAACATATCCCAGTTCTCTAGGATAGCCTTATGCACATCACTATTGACTACAAATCTAGTTGCCTGTAGTTTATCTATAGCCTTTACAAACGGCTTGTCGAGGTATTTAAAGAACTTATGCTCTTTAGATTTATCCCAAGTCTTTATAACTGACTTACCGTTGTCTTGGAATAGTCCTTTGATTGGTGGAATCACTGTAGCACTAATACAAGTTGTTTTACCTGCAACTACTTCCATCTCACCCCACTTAGGAGTGGCATGGATTGTTACTGGCTTACGACTCTTCATATGTCCTACAGAGATAGTTAGATAGCCACACATAACGAAACCTTCAATGACTAGATCACCTACTCGTACATGATCTCTGAAATTTACGTTAGAGCTATCCCAACCTTCCACTATATATTTACCTATTGCCATAGAGGCTTGAGTTATTGCTGACTCACCTTCTACCTTATTGCGTTTAAAGCAACGTTGAATTACCTTTCTAGCATAGGATACCATATCTTCTATTAAGAAGTCTAGCATGTCAACACCATCCGTATCTATCATACGCATGAGTTGTAAGTTACGTCTGGGCTTTACACCCAAGTTGTCTCCTCTTATTTTATTGAGGAGGTAGTCCTTTATGTCCTGCATGTATTTCTCTCTCTTTCTCTGGACTTATATTATAACATGTTTACTTCTTTTTTGCAAGTACTTTTATCATCTTTTTATTATTTAATATTGCGTATCCAACCATATCATTCTCATACGCTTGTCCGACCACAACATTATCGATACCAGACTGTAAGATAAGCTTAGTACACTCCGTACAAGGAGAAAGCGTAGTGTATAGTGTAGCACCTTCTCCGTTCGTACTAGAACGAGCCAGCTTACATATAGCATTAGCTTCAGCATGTATAACAATAGGTAGTGTACGACCAGTTGTATTATCCTTACAATTATTAGGAAACCCAGTAGGAGTACCGTTCCAACCCATTGAAATAATGTTACCGTCTTTGACAATAACTGCTCCAACTTTAGTGTCTGTATCATGAGACATCTCAGATACTCGCTGAGCGATATCCATATATAGATAATCGTATCTCTCAAGTTTAGCTTTTTCTTTAACATTATTTACTGTCATTTCCCTCTGCCTTTCTTAGCATGATTAAAGCTTCAGCTATAGAGGGTATTTTACCACCACTCTTAGCTGCATTGTTTTGTATCTTAATAAGTTTTCTCTTTATTTTCTTCATTTAATTTCACCACTATGTAATTTTTACAGTCACTCTCTGACCACTCAACAAGATACCTTACTACCTTGTTAGCTCTTAGTTGATTAATTATTTTCTCAGCATCTTCATGAGCTGGGATCATATGATTCCTTGAGTATCTTACGTTCATTGTCTTCTAGTTCCTTTATCCTATTCATTCGCATCATAGCTTGTGTGCGATACATATTACGCTCCTTAGTAAGCTTATCTATATGCTTACCAAGTAGCTCTACCTCTTGACATTTTCTCATATACTCTTCAGTCATTAGTCTAACACCTCAAAGTCTAAACCATCTGTCCATGTGAGACGAGATGTATTATGATGATACTTAGCCGCACCAGCTGGACCAGTCTTACCTGTAAACCTAGACTTAAGTACAGTGAAGTTGATAGTGTTACGTACATCATCGTTCTCATCAGTCATGTTACGACTAAAACCTATAATATCAAATGATATTTGCTTAATAGAGCCTGAACCCTTGATATCATCTAGACTAGGTAGCTTACCTTCTTCAAAGTTCTTACTACCCACGAGTCCTTTTCTCAGGTGACTGATAATACCTAGCCATATGTTATGCTTCTTAGTTATCTTCAATAGGTCTGACATAACTTTGTCGATAGCCTCATTACCGCTATAACCTTCAGCACCTTCAGATACTGCTATAGTGATGTGGTCTAGTATAAGATACTTACAGCCCATCAGAGCCATGTACTCTATCTTATCTATCAGTGACTCATCACCTACAGAACCTTGATGATCAAGTAATACTAACCTATCAGTACCGAAGACTTCTTTAGAAGCTCTTTCTTGATCCTCTATAGGCACATCATACTCTTGTAAGTTCTGTCTCAACTGCATCTGAATAAACTTCTCAGCAGTATCACCAACAGACTCTTCAAGTGATATCATACCTATTTTATCTTCTGACTTGTTAAGTAAGTCTAGCACTATCTCCTTGATAACAGTAGACTTTCCTGAACCAGTACCACTGGTAAACAGAGTTATCTCACCGAACCTCATGCCGTTAGTCTTATCATTGATACCTCTAAGGCAATCAGGGTATGGTATACTTTCTCTTGATTGTCTCTCAAGGTACTGTTCCCACACTGCTTCGTGACCCATGACAATACCAGCTGGACTATAGGGTTGTGCATCCCATATAGCCTCCATGACTCTCATGTAGCCACCTTGATTGAATAGCTCACAAGGGTCTTTGGCAGTACTATTAGTGACCTTAACTTTATCTATACCGATTATATTGGCGGCTTCTCTAATAGCTTTCTTACCTGCATCGTCATTATCAAAGAATAATACTACTTCTTCAAACGACCTAATCCATGTACGATTGAGGAGTAAACTCTTGAGGTTAGTTGACGAAGCAACACTAATAACTGGGTAGATTTTCTTGTACTTGTTGAGGGAAGCTTGTGCGACCGCCATCGCATCAAACTCTCCTTCCGTAATAACGAGCCTCTTTCCTCCATTTCCAAAACTCTGACTACCAAAAGGCTGAACATCTTTAAATTCTCCTACAGTTTTAAATTGTTTAGGCATAGTACGTATCTTATATGCCGTTAGTTTATTATCAGCATCATAATAAGGATAGCAGTATGCCTCTATTTCTCTTTTATCGTTGTACATAACACGAACATCGAAGTGTTCTGCTATAGCTTTAGTTATACCTCTCTCCTGACAACCTCTATGATCACCAAGAGTCTCTTTAAACTTATCCATATCTATTACTACATTAGACATATTAGTCATCTTTATTTCCTTTCTGTTTCCTACATCTTGTACATGCACACCACATACAAAACAGAAGCCGTGATTATCATCATACAGAGC
>Ga0315320_10000278_pt1 | contig 40931 bp, 38 predicted proteins | sample M140m21515metaG_FD_203458 | JGI IMG/M metagenome (GOLD analysis project Ga0315320, IMG submission 203458) | Ammonia-oxidizing marine archaeal communities from Monterey Bay, California, United States - M1 40m 21515 | ecosystem: Environmental > Aquatic > Marine > Coastal | place: USA: California... | reverse complement strand
TAGCATTTCCAGTGACAAGAATATTTACATCTCTTATCTCTGATAAACTTATAAATGCTTCAGTACCAATTAATGCTAAATTCACTTTAGATTTGATTAACTTAGATGTATCGTTAAGAGATAATCCAGCAACTATTATTTTTCCAATATCGGGTATATTGATTGAACCGTCTGAGCTTATTAAAAAATCTTCAATATAGGCATTTTGTCCAACCATTTGGATTTGTAATATATCTCCAACATCTAACATGTAGCCAGAATCAGGATTAGGCTCATTGATTGGCATGAATGACGTTTGGAATGTATTAAAGAAGTCAGCTCCATAAAGTTTTAATTCTTTGCTAATTGTAAGATTTTCTCCAGAATTAAGTCTTCTATTGAGATCAAGTAAATCCTGTTCCAATCTATCTTTTAATGAAAGTAACTCTTCTGCTTGACTTAATTTTGATGAATACAGATAAGGTCTATAAGTTTCATCAGTTTTTTTAACTTGCATTTCATTTTTGTTCTCTAAATCTTTTCTTATGTCATCAGGCAGGCTATTCATGAATTTTTGATCTAATTCTTGAGCGTGCAATGAAACAGAAATTAACGTAAATAATATTGCTAGTTTTGTTGTCTTCATATTTTTAAATTCTCTATTTTATTTAAACCAAAAACCTAATTCAAGCCAGGTATATTAACACCTTTGATTTTATTTGTGTGTCCGATTATATCATTCATTACATTGTTAATCTGTGCTTCTGTAATTGTTAAATTTACGGATTGGAATATAAATCTAAAACCAATCTTAATTTCAGCACTATTTTCATTATAGAAATAATCAAATATAAACTTTTCTTTTATTAGCTCATTTTCATATTCTAAGATATATTTCTCTAGATTCTGCCTGCTGGAAAAATCTTTGATTGAAAATGATAAATCTCTTGAAGAAAAAGGCAAATCTGAAATCTGAAAAAATTTTTTAAAGCTATTAGGAGGCCTTGTCTCTTCTCTGTAGTTCAAAACTTCAGTTGAAAAGTTCTCAATATCAATCTCACAACCTACGATTTCATTTTTTATCTTAGAATTAAGACCTTCTCGACTAAAGATTTCTATAGCAAAATCTTCACTTGGAAGAGCATCTTTAAAAAGGTTCGTTAAATATTTCTTATCTATCTTCTTTGAAAAATCTATATGGTTATGCCCAACTCTTCCGCTTGCGACAATAGAAAGCCTTCGTATCTTGTTGATTTCATTATTTTTAGAAGTATAGATATCTGATATTTCAAATAACTTAATTGAGTCTTTTTGTCTTCTTTCGTTAAAGACTAAGTTATCCAGTAAAGAATTCGTTATATTTGTTCTTAGATATTCTCTATTTGAATCTAGGGGATTATCAACCTTTATAGACCTATCTGAGCTGCTGCTAACAAAGGGAGAATTAATAACCTCATAAAAACCATTATCTAGAAGAAAAAATCTTAATTTATTTTCAATATCTTTATTATTTGACTTCTCGTTTTTTGGTATGTCTACCGCTGCTCTTGGAATATTGTCATATCCTATAACTCTAGCCACTTCTTCGGATAAGTCGTTTTGTGTCTTAACATCACTTCTGAATGACGGGACTTTAATAACATCTTTGTTGATATCAAACCCAAGTTTTGATAAATAGATAAGGTAATCATCTTCACTTATGTTAATGCCAAGAATTTGATTAACTTTATTAACATTAACTGGAATTTTATTTACAGGGCTATCTTTATATGAATAAGAAATGATAGACATATCTTTTATATTTGCATGCTCACTTACAATCTTAATAAACCGTCTTAAAACTCTGTCATGACACTCTGGATCAACACCTCTTTCAAACTTATGAGAGGCTTCTGAGTGAATATCGTATTTTAGAGACTTTCCTATAATTGCTTCAGGTTGAAAAAATGCACATTCAACGATGGCAGTTTTAGTATCGCTTGAACATGCAGTTCTCTTTCCTCCTACAACTCCTGCAAGATTAATTACTTCATTATTTAGAGAGAAGACAGCATTTTTTTGCATAAGAGTGATTTTTTTATCAAGCAATGTTTCAAACTCTGTATCTCTTTCTATTTCTTGAAAAACTAATTTACCATTGATTTTTTTTGCGTCGTAGCAGTGAGTCGGTTGACCAGTCTCGTATGAAAGATAGTTTGATATGTCAGTAAAGAAATTATTTTTATTTAAATTTAAATCTAAAAAATAATTATCTAAAGAACCTTTATATACTTCTGGCGCTTTATCAATCTCTAATTTTAAAAATGAGATTTGTGGGCATATATCATTTGAAAGATTTTCAAAATCTATTAATAATTCATTTAACTTTTTATTATGTATTTCTTGATTAAGATTGACCGTATAAAAAACTGCTAAATCTCTAAGAAGCCCATTAATAGATAGGCAATCTCCTCTATTGGGAGTGAATTCCATATCAAAAATACCATCTTCAATTTCATGCTCATGGCCTAATTGAAATAAGGTATCCGATACATGCTCGATACTTGGATTCTCTTCTATATGTTGAACCAGATGGCTATATGCTATTTTCATTTAAACTGGCTCAAAAAGTCTAAGTTAGATTTATAGAACTCTCTTATATCTGTAACTCCATGCTTAAGCATGGCAATTCTTTCTACTCCAAGCCCAAATGCCAAGCCGCTATATTTACTTGAATTAATATTACAATTATCTAAAACAATAGGATTGACTAGTCCGCAGCCAAGTATCTCAAGCCACTTACCTTCTTTTGATAAAATATCAACCTCAGCTGATGGCTCAGTAAATGGAAAGTAAGACGGTCTGAACCTTAATTCAACATCCTCACCAAATAGTAAATAAATAATTTTATAAATTAGATCTTTAAGTTGGGCAAAACTTACATTTTCATCAACATAGATGCCCTCAACCTGATGAAACATTGGTAGATGAGTAGCGTCATCATCCTTTCTATAAACCTTGCCACCCGAAATAAATGCTAATGGTGGTTTTTTTTCAAGCATACCTCGAATTTGAACTGGTGAAGTATGCGTTCTTAGGAGGTTTGATTTATTTTCAATATAAAAAGTATCATGCATCTGCCTTGCGGGATGAGATTTTTTTATGTTAAGCATATCAAAATTAAATTCTTCTGTTTCAATTTCAGGCCCATTAACAATCTCAAATCCAAAAGAAATTAAAAGATTCATAATAGAATCTTTCATATGATTTATTGGATGTAGGGAACCCCTGTCTTTGATTAACTCAGGCGGTAAAATGTCCTTATGTGCTGGCATTAAACCAGTATATCTAGCTGGTAGCTGTTTTTACAATCTTCTCGAAAGTTGTACTATCAGTAATAGCTATATCGGAAAGAATTTTTCTATCTAAAGCAATGTCTTTTTTCATCAAGGAGTTTATTAGAACAGAGTAAGAAACTCCTAGCTCTCTAGCTCCAGCATTTATTCTAGCAATCCATAATGATCTGAATGCTCTTTTCTTATTCTTTCTATCTCTAAAAGCATATTGTAAAGATTTAATGTTTGATTGTTTAGCTGTTCTAAATAATCTACTTCTAGCACCGTAATGGCCTTTAGTAGCACTTAGTACTTTTTTATGTTTTGCTCTAGCAGTTACTGATTTGGTAGTTCTTGGCATGATTTATCTTCTTATTAGCTTTGAAGCCATCTTAAGCACTATACCTGATAGCTTATTTAGACCTCTGTTGTGTCTTTTTCTTTTTGTAGACTGTTTAGTTAGGATGTGATTTCTATTAGCACTTTTACTTTTTACAGAAGAGCCCGTTTTTTTAAACCTCTTTGCTGCTCCAGAATGTGTTTTTAATTTATATCCCATATTGTATCTTCTTATTTGATTTATTATTTCTTCTTTAAAGGGGAAAGCACCATTAATAATTGCCTACCTTCCAATGAAGGCTCTTGGTCTACTTGAGCTATATCTTCAAGCTCACTTCTCAGTCTGTTCAACATATTAAGACCCATGTCGCTGTTCAATATCTCCCTACCTCTAAATCGGACGCTTATTTTAGTCTTATCTCCGTCAAGAATAAAGCTTTTAACCTTTTTTAATTTAATATTATAGTCGCCTACATCTGTAGATGGTCTAAATTTAATTTCTTTTGTGGTATTTCTTTTAACCTTAGCCTTTGATGAAGATAAGCTTTTCTTCTTATCAAAGATGTGCTTACCATAATCTAAAAGCTTACAAACAACAGGTGATGCATCGGATGGAGAAACCTGAACCAAGTCCAGTGATGCGACTCTAGCTGACTCCAAAGCTACAGAAAAAGCTACCAATCCTTGCTTTTCCCCATTTGAATCAATAAGCATAACTTCGCTAGCTCGAATTTTTTCGTTAATAGGTGTGATATTTTTTTTCTGAGAAGCTATGAGAGTACCTTTAGAGAAATGGAAAAGATTATAAACATTAAGTATTAAATATAATCTTATGTATTTGTGATGGTTTGATATTTATCATTTTGTGATGGTGATTTTATACTAATTAACTTATTACGCAATAAAATTTAACCTAGGGCTGAAGAATAAGATGCTTCCAGCTATCATCACTTTTTTCATAGGCTTCTCTTTTATTTAATCGTGACTTATGCCCTTCCCAGAATTCAAAATAGTAAGGGGTAAATGAATAGCCTCCCCAAAATTCTGGACATTTTTTTAAATCATCATTTTTTAATGATCTATTATAATTTTCTTTAACTTGGTTATAAGAATTTATTGGCTTTGATTGATTTGATGAAATAGCTAACGCATTTTTTTTTTCTGATCTATCAAAAAAATATTTTTGATTATATTCATAAGAAGTTTTTTTTATTTTAGCCTTCATTCTAATTTGAACATTTATGGAGTCCCAAAAAAATACTGCAGTTATTTGTTTGTGAGTTTTAAATTGTTTAGCTTTTGGAGAATTATAATTACTAAAAAATATCCATTCGTCTTTATTTATATACTTAAGATTTACAAAACGAGAATCAACTTCACTTAATTTTCTATCAAAAGAACTTATTGAAATTGCTTCAATAATTTTTTGATCATTTTTTAATGCATTTCTGTAGTGCTTAGTAAAAATAGTATAGGGCTCTGATGAACAAAAGTTATTAAAGTTAATCATTGCCAAACAAATCTCTAGTGAAAACTTTTTCTGATACATTATCTAATTCTTTAGTCATCCTGTTGGAGATGATTAAGTCGCATTCTTTTTTAAATACCTTCAAATCCTTTTCAACTTTTACATTTAAATAATATTCTTCTTGAATTAAGTCCTCATAAATCAATAGATCTATTTTATGATCTTTTAATCTATTCATAATACTGATAATTGATGAGAACCTAAAGTTATCTGAATCCATTTTCATAGCTAATTGATATATACCAATTTTATTTGGTTTCTTTTTTAGAATTTGATCAACAATAAAATCTTTTCTAGTGGCATTGGATTCAACCACTGCTTGTATTATGTTCTGAGGTACATTTTTATAATTTGATAATAATTGTTTTGTATCTTTAGGCAGACAATAACCACCATATCCAAAAGATGGATTGTTGTATAGATTTCCAATTCTATTATCCAAACAAACTCCTTTAATTAAATTTAAGCTATCGAGTTCATTTTCCATGGCAAAGCTATCTAATTCATTAAAAAAAGATACTCTCATTGCTAAATAGGTATTAGAAAATAATTTTACAGCCTCTGCTTCGCTTGAAGTCATCAGGGCTATAGGAGTCTTTTTATTTAGAGATAGCTTTTTTAATATTTCTGAAAAATTTTTTGCATCTTCTGAATTATCTCCAATAATTATTCTTGATGGGTATAGATTGTCATAAAGAGCATTTCCTTCTCTTAAAAATTCGGGTGAAAAAATGATTCTATCTGTATTAAATTTAACTCTTAAATGTTCTGTATATCCTACTGGTACCGTTGATTTAATTATAATTAAACCCTCTTTTGAGAACTTTAAAATATTTGAAATACATGATTCAACTGAGCTAGTGTCAAACTCATTGGTATATTCATCATAATTAGTTGGTGTGGCAATTATAAAAAAATCAGCATTCGCTAATGCCTGGTTTAATTTAAGGGTTGCAGATATATTTATCTTTTTATTATCAAGGTATTCTTGAATGAGATTATCTTTTACAGTCGATATACCTTTATTAATCTTATTTACCCTGCTTTCATCAATCTCAAGTATTGTTACATCATGGAACTGGCCGAATAGAACACCAAGAGACATTCCAACATATCCTGATCCGATGATAGTTAATTTATGTTTATTCACTAGCCCTTCCATAAATATCAGATATTCTCTGAATATCAGATTCTTTGAGTATTTCTCCAAGTTGAATTTCTATAATTACCAAATTTACATTAGATGTATTTTTTAAATAATGTTCTGATAGTTTTGGAATGTGGACATAGTCTCCTATAGTTAATTGATCTATTTTTCCGTTGATTGATACATCCCCATTTCCTTTAACAACTATCCAATGCTCTTCTCGATGTTGATGTTTTTGAAGACTTAACTGACTATTTGGATTGACTGATAAAATCTTAACCTTATAGGATTTATTATCAATAACTAAATTATGAAACCCCCAAGGACTAGAAATATCTTTATATTCGTTATTGCCCTTCTCAGAATTTAATATTTTGGAAAAATTGTTATAAAAATTACTTGTTAAATCAGAGCTACTATTAACTTTTTTAGTTCCACCAATACCATATATGAATTCAACTCTAGGATTATCAATGAATGAATTTATTTCGGGAATATTCTCTCTCTTTCTGTCGCCACCATTTGCAAATAAAACTTTATCTGATTTTTCTAAACATATCTTTATTGCATCACAAGCCGAACCATCTGTATCATCAAAAGATATTACCTCATCCACAAAACTTAGAGATTTAATGATCTTCGATCTTTCAGACCAGGGCATGAATGAGTAATTTTTTTTCATTTTTAGCCAATTATCTGAATTTACCCCAACAACTAAATACTCAGAAATTTTTTTTGTAGCTTTGAAGTATTCTAGATGCCCTGAATGCAAAGGATCAAATCCACCGGTAACTAGACATAAACTATCTTTCATAATATTGAACATACCAATCAACAAAATTCTTGACGCCCTTAGTAATTGAGGTTTCTGGATTAAAGTTCAGTACATTTTTAGCTTCATTAATATTTGCATATGTCTTCTTTACATCGCCAGGTTGCATTGGTAAATATTTTTTGATGGCTTTCTTATTGGTAGCAATTTCAATCGCACTTATAAAGTCTTCTAAAGATACTGGTTTGTTATTCCCAAGATTAAATACTCTATAAGGAGCGGTTGAAGTGCTTGGTTTAATTTCACTTGAATCCAGATTTTTATTTGAGGAAGATGGGGTAAAAATAGATTGCTTGATTCCACTAACAATATCATCGATATACGTGAAATCTCTAATCATTTCTCCGTTATTAAAAACCTGAATTGGTTTTTGATCTAGAATGGATTTTGTAAACATGAAAAGTGCCATATCAGGCCTTCCCCATGGACCATAAACTGTAAAAAATCTTAATCCAGTTGTAGGTAAATTAAACAAGTGTGAATAGGTATGTGCCATTAACTCATTGGATCTCTTTGTTGCTGCATACAATGAAACAGGATGATCTACTGGATCATTTTCTGAAAATGGTATTTTAGAATTCATGCCATATACAGAACTGCTTGAAGCATAGACAAGATTACTAATTTTATTGTGCCTACATGCCTCAAGAATATTTGTAAATCCTATTATGTTTGACTCAATATACTTTTCAGGATGTGTTAAAGAATACCTGACACCTGCTTGAGCAGCTAGGTTCACAACAGCATCAAAATTATTTTCATCAAAAATTTTGTCTATTTCTTTTTTATTAGCTAAGTCAGCTATCTCTAATGAAAAATTATCATCTTGAATATTATCGATTCTTGCTTTTTTGAGGCTTACATCATAATAATCATTTAAGTTATCTATGCCTGTAATTTGATGGTTTTCCAACAATAAAGATTGGGTTAGATGGTATCCTATGAAACCAGCTGCACCTGTTATTAATATTTTCATTTTTTCTTGTAATATATTGTTTATTTAAACTTCGCCACAGCAATAATTATAACATTAGATATTTTATTTAATTATTTTCTACAGACTTTAATGCATCCATTGCTGTGTCTATTACAATTTTTTCGTCGAATTTTTTTACTACTATATTTCTTGCAGTGTTTCCCATTCTAAGAATATCTTTTTGAGACATATTTAACATTTTAAGCATCGCTAATTCTAGAGATTTGCTATTTTTGGCTTCACATAAAAAACCATTGACACCACTTTGAATAATATTTCTGCAACCAGGTACATCTGTTGTTACTGACGGTAATCCCATAGCGCCAGCTTCCAGTAATGATCTTGGCATTCCCTCTCTGTAAGAAGGTAAAACAACACAATCTACATTTTTCATAACATTTTCGATTTCATTGTTTGGTTTTATCCATTTAATATTTGGAATGCTTTTCCAATTTTTAATATCTCTTTCAGATATTGCTGATATATTGTCTGAGTTCGTAAAACCACATATCCATAAACTACATTTAGGTTTTTCCAAGTTGATATTTTCCATCGCCTCAATTAATTCAAATAAGCCCTTGTCAGCTAGAAGTCTTCCAACATATAAAAAACGAAATAAACGATCGTCATTTACAGATAAATAAGGTTTAAATCTTTTGATATCAACACCAGAACCTGGCAAGAGATATAATTTATTTTCATGTATTAAGTTCTTTTCGATAAGAAGGTTGTAATCTTCTTCGTTTTGACAATATATTCTTTTAGCAAACGGTTGACTTGATCTGTATAACATTCTTACGATAGATGAAGTCAGTCCTTTTCTTATAAATGCAGTGCCTAAGCCGGAAATATTATTAATAGCGGGAGTGTTTGAAATAAATGCTGCCCATGTTCCATATATGTTATTTTTTATTGTGAAGTGAAACGAAGCAACTGGTTTAAATTTTATATACAAAAATAATAATCTAAATATAATTTTCATATCACTGAAAGGATTGCTGCCCTTATTATTCATCTTTAAGTTAAACCATTCACATCCAAGATTTATTAAATTATTTGTGTGGTCATCTTTTGGTGATATACAAATAACTTTATACCCTTCCTTAATGAATCTTGTGATTGTTGATTTTCGAAAATTATATAAATACCAAGAGGTATTTGCTGACAGAGTAATTATTTTCATTTTATTTACCATGTAAATAACAGATTTTGATACGGCAGCCAATAATGAGAGTGGGTAGCAAAATTTAACCACACAAATAGAACAAGACTGTAATAAGAAATTATCAAAACCATAATCCATCTATGAAGTGCATTTTTTTTACCGAAAATATCTGGTAGATATGAGAAAACAACCATTTGGAGAGGAATCATATACAAAGCAATCCTATCAATAGCAGATGAAAAAGGAGTTAGAAGCAAAATTATTATTAATAAGATAGAGATTATAGAAAGCAATCTCCACATTGGCTTTTCTAGTTTCGGAAGCTTAAATCTTTTATAAAAAAGAAGAAATATACCTGCAGGAACTACATTCATTGCAAGTCGAACAAGAGCGCCCTCTGACTGACTAGCCATGTCGTCAAGATTTGTATAATTTCCATAAAGTACTGCTATTGTTTCTGCTAGAAAAACAAAATAAAAAGCTATTGAGATAACACATATCCAAAAAAATCCTAAAAATTTATTTTTAGTTGCTGCAAGAATAGCAATTGGAAGCAATAAGATTGCAGATTTATGTAAAGTTGTTGCAATAAAAATCCAAAATACAAAACTGTATTTTTTACCCCTCCCAAGAAAAACTAGACCAATCATTGCCACTCCTAATGCAACTGCTTGTCGAGAATATCCCATGGAAACAACTATTATTAAGTAAGGAAAGGCTACAGCTAATGCTAATAAAGGCCTTGGTAAGTTTCTGCAGAATAAGCTTAAGCCAATTGAAAAAATAAAAGCACAAAACAAATTTACGCCATAAATGCCAAAACCAAAAATAGCTGAGATATAATTTATGAGCTGATACCCAGGATCTCTACTAAAATGTATTTCACTAAGGCTATTTATACTGTCAGATCCTGAAAATATTCTAATATAGTTCTCCCAGTCCCCTCCAACCTCATGCCTAAGGCCTATTAAAATAGTCAATGCGAGAATGCATACCCACCATAAACCACCAATACTTAAAGATTGATATTTTGAGATTCTATGTGGGATCCTGGCCTTGCCTGAAAGAGCCAAGATTGCAGGAAATAGAAAAAAAAGCCAATAAACTACCATTTTCTATAAATTAATTTTAAGCCAAGATTGAAATATTAAGATGCTCCATATTTTGGCTGTATAGTCACAATTTCCATTTAAATGAAGTTCCCATATTTTTCTTACTTTATTATGATTTAAAAAGCCCTGTTCTAAAAGCTCTTGCTCATTCATTAAATCTTCAGCCCAGTCTCTTAATGGACCTCTCAACCACTCTCCTAATGGAATGCCGAAACCTGTTTTAGGCCTTTCAATAATTTTCGAAGGTACATATTTATATAATATTTGTCGTAAAGCCCACTTGCCTTTATTGTCTCTAATTTTCATTTCAATTGGCATTTTCCATGCATACTCTACAACCCTATGATCAAGAAAAGGCACTCTAGTTTCAAGACTATTATGCATAGCAGCTCTATCTACTTTGCATAAAATATCATCAGGGAGGTATGTGAGAGTATCTTTATACATCATATCAAGGCTATTGTTGTTCATACTAAAAGTATCATCAAATGGATTGATAAATTTAATAAGATTGTCTTTTTCGCAATCATCATCGTTCAGAACAATTTGATCAGCATCATTCCATTCTGAAATAAGACTCAGATATAAGTCATCAATACTTCTAGAATTTTTTAAACCCTTACTTAATTTTTCTATTTTATTGCTAAGGCTACTTATATTCTTATTTTTAGGCCTGAGACTGTTGAGATTAGATTCAAATTTATCTATGCCATATGCAGGAATTGAACTAAGAGAATGTCCAACAAAATTCCTTAAAAAATGAGGCATCCACTCAATTTTATTCCAAAGTCTTGGAGCCCAAAAATATCTATTATATCCTCCAAATAATTCATCACCGGCATCACCTGAGAGGGCAACTTTAACTTTTTTAGATGCAGCTGAACAAACTAAAAAAGTTGGTATTTGAGATGAATCTGAGAAAGGCTCATCATATATATATGATAGTTTTGGTATAACATCTCTAGCTTCTCTGCTAGTAACAAACAATTCATAATGCTCAGTGCCAAGATGTGATGCAACTTCTTTTGCAAAAGAAGATTCATCATAACTCGACTCCTCAAAACCCACTGTAAATGTTTGAATAGGAATTGATGAGTCTTTTTGCATTAACGATGTAATTAAAGATGAATCTATACCTCCACTTAGAAATGCACCTAAAGGTACATCAGCTATAGATTGAGCATTAATTGCTTCTTGCAAATGATTTTCTAATTCTGTTAAGTATTCATCATCATCTTTTTGACGAGCTTCTTTGGTATTATTTTCTTTAATTATGCCTTGGAGGCTCCAGTATGGTTTAACTTGATTTCTAAGGTTTACTGAATTTTTAATATCTTTAATACTTAAAGAGATAAGGTGACCTGGTTCTAATTTATAAATATCATCATAAATACTATAGGGACAAGGAATATACATGTACTTAAAATATTTTTTTAATGCATTACGATTAATTTTATTAGTGAATTTTGGGAATTCTTTTAGAGCTTTCAACTCTGATGCAAATACAAAAGAATTATTAACATAACCATAATATAAAGGCTTTTCACCCAATCTATCTCTTGCCAGTTTTAGAGTGTTAGAATTTTTATCAAATAGGCATATTGAAAACATACCAACAAGTTTTTTAATGGTGTCTTCAAATCCCCATAATTCGAAACAAACAAGCAGAGTTTCTGTATCTGAAGAGCCTTTCCAAGAAAGATTTATATTTTTTGAACTTTTATATTCATCAATTTCCTTTCTTAACTTAAGGTGATTATATATTTCTCCATTAAAAACAATAACAAACCTATTACTCGAAGAAATCATAGGTTGATGACCAGAAGTAGTTAAATCGATTATAGCCAGTCTTTTATGACCAAGCGCTACTTGATCTGATTCATTACTCCAGTAACCTGTATCATCAGGACCTCTGTGAGATAATGTGGAGGCCATGTTATTGATAACAGTCTTAGCTTCATGTTGAGTAAGGTTATTGGTTGAGATAAATCCTGTTATGCCACACATGCTTTTACACTATTCCTTCATTCTTATTTATATTTAATGCTTTCTTAGATGCTCTAATTACTGACTCGGAATATATTTCATGATTTTTCCAATGAGCCATTGCAGTATCTTTCATAATGTTATACAAATTGCTATCTTCTAATAAGTTGAAAATGGATTGAGATACTCTTTCATTATCAATAATATATAACGAGTTAACTGAGTCCTTACAGTAATTTTTTATTTCCCCAACAGGAGTTACTACAGGTAATAAACCCAATTGCATTGCCTCTACTACTGACATTGCCATCCCTTCAAGTTTGCTTGTCTGAAGGTAAAAAGATGACTTACTAGAGAACTCTATTATTGAATTAATATTTTGGGGTCCTGTAAAATTAACTGATTCTTGAATACCCATCTTGCTAACTTGATTTTTTAACTTAGCTAACTCACCCCCATCTGGGCCAATTATTGTATAAGTTGCCTCAGGATGCTTAGATTGAATTATTGCAAATATATTAATAGCTCTTTCAATACATTTTTGCTCATGTATCCGCCCCCAAAAAATAAAATTTGGTTTAACGATATTTTGTTTAATTGGCTGGAATCTTCTTGCTACAAAAGATATCACATCTGAATTGCCACTAGGATAGGATGATATCCTTGAATTTAAAGTATCTTTAGAATCAGCCCATAAACTATATGACATTAAGGACATTAACTTAGTAAAGATCTTGTCCGCTAAATGATAATCATGGGGATAATGAAGAAATAGTACGATTTTTGTCTTAGGACTCAATAATTTAAATAGAATTGCTACTATGCATGACCTCCAAAGAGAAACAATTACTAAATCTGGTTTGATGCAAAGAAGTTCAATAACACTTTTAAAAATTCTTAGAAGACTTAATGAGCTAAAATAATTTCCTTTATTAGACTGTTTTTTAAAAATATAAAAAACTTTGAAATTTAGATGGCTATCTAATATACCTTCCATGGTATGCGCAGCAGATTCTACCCCTCCTATTCCATCATAGGGGATAAGATGTATTACTTTTTTCACAAATCAGTTTAATTTTTAAGTATTCTTTTGATACGCTGTAACTCTCATATCTGTTACTTTATCCTTATAATCATTAAACATTTCATTTTTATAATTACTATTATATAAAAGAAAATCATTTTGAAAAACTTTTTGGAAACTATTTTGTTTCATAATTTCATCAATAATATCCCACTCTATATGATCATCAGGCCAAACATGAATATCACCCTCGTTAGCATATCTTGGATTAAATAGTCTTTTGAATTTTCCAATATAATTCGACAATACAAAATATTTTCTAAAATTTACTTTATTAACTTTCTTTTGAAATTCTTTATATTCCTCATTTGCAATCCAGTATTCATTATTCTGTTCATGATCAATATATATAATCCCTCCAGGAGCACAGACTCTAATCATCTCATGTATAGTTTTTATATAGTCTGGAATGTGATGTAAGACGGAATAGGTTGCTATAAGATCCAGACTATTGTCTTTTATGCCATCAAGATTTTCTCCATTTAGTTCAAATGTTGATATATCTCTATCAGCAAATGTATCTTCTACGAGGTTAAGAAAACCTTTTGAGACGTCTGCTGCAATAACTTTGCAACCAATATCGAGTAAATGATTGGTGAGATTACCAGCTCCACATCCCAAATCTAGGGCTGTAATTCTTTCTTTCTTGATAAAAGTAGTAGTCTTTTTGAGATCTGCTAATAATCTTGATTGCTCTACATCATTATATATCTCAGTATGAGTAGCTTCATATTTCCTTGCTATCTTGTTATGAAGTTTTATATTCTTTTCAATATCCATTTATTCTCCAGAGGTAAGCTCTTTTTATTATAGTCTCATCTTTTTACTTTATATAAAGATGTGATAAAACTTCTTCTGATTGTTCTTTTGGAATGAATAACCAATCTTTAAAAAGTATATTAGGAACTATATCCTCATATAAAATCAACTCACCATCAGTAATTAAATATTTACTATAATTATTCTCTGATAAAAGATCATTATATTTATAATGATTAGGAGCAGTGGTCAAAACCTCGCATAAAAAATATGGTCTATGCTCTTGCAGGACCCAAGCAGAATTTTCAAAGATATCGCACTCGAAACCCTCAACATCTATTTTTATACAGGCTTGATTGTCTATTTTTAAGTCAGAAAAGATATTATCGAGGGTTTTAACCTCAACTACAGCAGAATTAATGCCGCTATAGTCCTGGTCTAGTTTAAGACTTGTGGGCATCTCACTTGTTATATTCTTCATTGGAGCATGAAATATAGAATTTTTTCCCACACCTTTTAAATATGGAGTGATCGAGTCCATTAGATTATTAATAATGAGGTTATCTATTAAAATATGAAATGCTTCAGGCAAAATATCATAGGCATAAACTTTTGCTTTTGGATTAGCTTTCGATGAAATTAATGAAAAAATACCAGAGTTTGAACCTATATCTAAAATATATTTTGATTTTTTTGCAAGTTTAACAAAATACTCAATTGCTAACTCATCTTCTTTTGGTTGAATTTTTCCATCAGTCCAAAAAAACTTTTTGGCAATACTGCACCTTTCAGGTTTCGTTAAAATAATACTTCCTTGACTAAACTTAACATTAACGGTTAATCCAGGCTTTACCGGCAACCTTGAAAGCCAAGCAAAAGAACTATTTGAAAAGGTTGATCTAACTATCGTACAAAAAAAACCGTAACCCCATATATATGGAATTGTTTTTTTATAAAATGTTTTAAGTATAGAAGCATTTATCATTATTTTTAGTCCGAATGAATTTAGTTATTATATCAACTTTATATGCAAGAAAAGAGTCTAGTCTTTATTGATTAACATTCCATAATATTTTTTTTCATGGGCATTTAAGATATCAGGACTCATTATATTAATAATATGTTCTCTTGCATTTATCCCAAACTTTTCTGATAGATATTTATCATTTAATAAAATTTGAGATTGATCGGCCATTGCTCTCCAATCTTGGTGTTCGACCAAGAATCCTGTTTTATTATTTATTAAAACCTCTCGCTGCCAATCATAATCATACCCAACTATAGGAACATGAGATAATGCTGCTTCTGTGAGTGCTCTTCCCATATGCGGAGACAATATTAATGATGCATTGGGTAAAACTTTTGCAATCCAATCTTGTGTACAGTTTCCTGAAAATTTTATGAACCCTGTTAAACCTTTTGAATGAACTAAATTCTCAAACTCTTGTCTTAGACTTCCATCACCAATTATCAATCCATAGATATCAATATTTCTTTTCCTAAGCTCTTCAATCGTATATATAACATGTTCTACATATTTCATTGGTTCAAGCCTAGCTATGGTAGTTATAAATTTTTTATTATGTAAATTAAGTTCGTTAAGCTCTCCATGAGCATCGCCCCTGTCTTCTGGATGCTTCCAGTGAAGAGGATCTAATAAATTTCCATATCTAAAAACAGTACATCTTTCTTTTAAGGCACCATTCTCGATACCATAATTCATATTATCTTCGTTAGCCCCTGCAACTAAATCACATCTCTTAAGTACTTGTTTTTCTATTATTTTTTCTATCCATCTATATCTAAAAAGTCTTGGCATAACTGCTCTGCCTGTCTTCTTGTATATTTCATCATATCTAAAACATACCCTTATTACTAAGGGGATTTTTAGAAAAAATTTCAGTATCAGCCCTATGATTCCCAGGTAATAAGGATCACCAATTTTAATGATTGAAATACGTTCTTTTCGTGAAATAACAATAAGTTTATATATTAAGACAACTTGTCCAAGTATAAAATTTATTGGGAATATCCACTTCAACCATCTTGTAAAACCCAATTTCCCTTCAATAAAAATATGATCATCAGATACCTCATGAATTTCTGGATAACCATATACTTCTGAAGATTCATTAAATAAACCAGTCAAGGGATGAACTGAAATTACTTTAGAAAAGTAATTATCAAGATTTCTAGAAAATAAAGCTGCTGTTAGATTCCTATCTTTTATCATCTTATAGGAAAATGACATATCAAAAGTAATCAATCTTTTTTCCATAATCTTTATTTTATTTTCTTAGCTCGTTAATTGTTTTAAAAACTCTATATTTATTCCAAAAATAAGAGCTATAAACTTGGCTACGAAAAGATTTTCTTTTTTTATTAAGCTTCACTTCATCTAAAGAAATAATATTATTTTTATACAAAATCAAATTTTCTTTAAATAATTCTAAGCTCTCATCGTTCATGCCGTTGGGATGCATGCATATAGTCCAAAGACCTTTCTTTTGAAATTTAAAATCCCATAGTTGCTGAGGTATCCAAAAAAAATTTTCTTCAAAATACTGATCAAAAGCAATTCCGTCACTAACCATCCTTATGGGAGTTTCATTAAAAATAGCCCTCAAAGTTATCTTGTCAAAGCAATGTGCAGGTGCAATCCATACAGTGGGATTAATTCCGTGATCTTTAAGAATTTTATAGCCTTTTTTTATTTTTTTTGCTTGCTCCTGATATGAAAGCCCGCTGAACTCGCTTCTTTTATAAATAGGAAGAATTTGTTTAGCATTTGTTGGATGCATATCATGTTGATATCCATGAAGCCCAATAGTCCAACCTTTATTTTGCCATGATATTACCTTGTTCCAAAACAAAGGATTTTCTTTATTGCATACCAAGCCTTTATCTAAATTATCTGGAACAACTGCTACTAAAGGTTTAATATTGAAGTTGTCAAACAGATTTTCTAAATAGTCCCATCTTTTAAAATTCATTGTTGGGCAAGCATCATCCATCCTTATCAAATACTTAGCTTTTGAATAAAGTTGTTTTTTTATTTTAATCATTTACCTATCATAATTAGTAGCATCATAAATCTTTATATTAGACATCATAGCGTCAATATATTCTAAATCAATTTCATTAAAAGCTACTGAATATACATGCTTTCTCTGGTCACTGGCATTTTGAATTAATGTTGAGTAGCTGCCAGCAAAATGATCATAATTAGTAAAATAATTTTCTTTGTCGTAATCTATTTTCCCGAAACCTAGATCCTCGACTGGCTTTATAAGGTTTTGAGAGTTTGGATGAATCGAAAAAAAGTATCTATTTGCTTTTATAATATTTTTACATTCTAAAATCCACTTAATACACCTTTGTGTACCAAAGTCTGCTGGAACAATCATGAGGAGGTCATTTTCAATTGAAATAACTTTATTTATTAGCTCAATTCTATTAAAAATATTGTCAGTAATTGGCCTTATAACAGGTACAGGCTTATCTAAATCTTTTTTATGTAATAAATCTTCTTTGGTGTACAAATAGTTACTAGCAATATTCCACTTAATATTAATTTCAATATTACTAATTTTTGCATAATGATATAAAGCTCTTTGCTCTAATGACTCTCCTTCTAAAATAATAATTTTATTGGGTAAATTGCAATTTCTAAACTTCCTTGAAAGCCATACTAATCTTTTTTTATATAATTGATTAAAAGTGAAACAAGGTAAAGTCAGAATGAAGGAATTAATAAGATCGTTCTTTTGAATTTTATATATCCCTAATTCTTTATTATTTTTTGGAATCAGATCATTTCTATCATAATCTTCAGATCTAAAACAAGCCTCATAGACTTCATTACTATCAAAGTCATTAATGCTAAAAACCCAGTTAGAGCCTTTTAATACCATATATACTAGTCGTAAGTATTCGTATAAAAATAATATTACTTTTATAACACTTTTATTATTTATATTCTCCAACGTTAAGTTAGTGACAAAAATATCTCTGTAAATAATAAAATCTGTTTTGGAGTTAGAATAAATTTCTCTAACTTTTTTAAGAGGTAGTGGCGGGCCTGTTACATAATAAGAATGGTATCCACCATTTTTTAATAACAAAGTTATTTCTTTTAATAAGTTTTTAATAAAGTTCATAACAATATTACTTTATTATTTCGCTATAAGAACCTGAGCGTTTTATTTTTCCATTTTCAAGCTCAATGATATTAGAACAACATTCAAGAGTTGATAGTCTGTGAGCAACAATTATTATTGTTAAATCCTTACTAAGATTTATTATTGAATTCATAACAGCTTTTTCAGTTTCATTATCCAATGCACTTGTGGCTTCATCAAAAATAATTACGTCTGCGTTTTGATAGAGAGCTCTTGCTATGCCTATTCTTTGCCTTTGTCCTCCTGATATTCTTACACCCCTTTCTCCAACTTTAGCATCATATTTTAAGTCCCATGAATTAATTAAATCGCTTAGTTGTGCTTGTTCTGCAGCAAGTTCTAATTTTTTGTAATCTATTTCTTTTTTTGGAATACCAAATGCAATATTTTCAGCGATAGTAGCATCTGATAAGAAAATTGTTTGCGGGACATGGGCTATATGTTTTTGCCAATTACTATTATTTTTATAATCTATTTTTATATCATCTATTAAAAAGTCTCCTTCTGTTGGTTGCAATAATCCCATTAATATATCCAGCAAAGTACTCTTTCCACAACCAGTGCTACCAATAAATCCAAGCCTGGTTCCTTTGTTAATAGTTAAACTCAAATTATCGATAACTAAATTTTGATTATTGTATGCGAATTTAATATTTTTTAATTTGATGTCTCTTTTAAAATTAATTGTTGGCAGTTCCTTATTTAACTCATGGAAAGGTAAAGGTTGATCTAATAAGTCAATAGCTTCTTGGAATTGAGCTTCGGCCCCTCTTATGGTTTGCCATCCCCCATAAGCTTGTTGAAGAACTGGGAGAAGCCTTTGTGCACCCAAGGCGAATGCACCTAAGATAGGAATTGCTGCAGCAATCCCCTCAGATCTTGTTGCTAATGAATATGCCATCAATGCTATTAACATCATACCAAGAGATTCGATTGCAAATCTTGGACTCATACTAATTATGTTTATCCTAGCTAAAGCTCTTCGTAATGGTATTTCTGAATGCTTAAATTTATCAACATAAATCATTTGCACTCCTCCAAGCAAAACATCTCTTATGCCACCCAATCCTTCTTGAAGTGTTTGCATAATGTTATTTCTTTCATCATTAACTCTTTTGCCATCGGTAGCAATTCCCTTTTGAGTAAACAATATAACTAGAAAATATATCAAGCCAAATCCTATGAATGAAAATATTGCGATTGCAGGATCTATCAAAATTAATGCTGTGAGAATACTACCAAGTATTAATATGGAACTACACAAAGTAAAAATTGGTATTAAAATAAGATCAACAACAACATTAGCTTTTTGAATTCCAGCTATGACTTCACTACTGTTTCTTGAAACGTGAAGAGAATAAGGCTGAAATAACGTCCTTCTATATATCTCAATTCCTATTGATGCACCAACAGAATGGCTTAATCTTGTTTGAAACCAAAGTAAAAGTAACCTCATTGTTCCAGAAAAAAGAGCAGCTATAATAAATATGATGGTGAAAAAACCTAATAGACTATTAGGTTCAGTTATCTGAAAAAGAGACGATATAGGTTTGATATAATCAGATTCTATAAGTGATTCAGGAGCTGTCATTACTCCCAAGAATGGAATTATGGCTCCAATACTTATAACTTCAGCTATAGAAGCTAAAACCATAATAATTAGTAGTATCACAAATTTAATTTTCTTTTTTTTATCTATATGTGACCAAAGCTTTTTCAGTAGATGAATTAAATTCATTCTATTATTAAAGCCTGATATCTGATATGTCAGACGAAAACATATATTTTAAATCATAAATAACATGATTTAAGTTGCATAAGCTTTTAATATCATCAATGTCCATAATCTTAAATTCTTCATGAGCTACTGCAAAAATAACAGCGCTATATCTATTACTTTGAAGACTGTCTAGATAATTTGCTTGATAAATATGCGGCAAATTATCTTTTTTAACCCAAGGATCATATGAATCAACAACAATCCCTAAGTCCGTTAATTCATCTATTAAATCAAAGACTTTTGTATTCCTGGTATCTGGACAGTTTTCTTTAAATGTTAATCCCATAACTAAGACCTTAGAATTTTTTACTTCGATATTTTTTTTTAGCATATTCTTTACTAATTCTAAAGCTATATATTTACTCATTCCATCATTTATTCTTCTACCAGCAAGTATCATTTCAGGCTCGTATCCTAAGGACTGTGATTTATAACTTAAGTAATATGGATCAACTCCAATACAGTGTCCGCCGACCAAGCCAGGCCTAAATGATAGAAAGTTCCACTTTGTTTCTGCAGCTTTGAGAACCTCTTCAGTATCTATAGAAAGCTTCTCAAAAATAGTTGCTAATTCATTAATCAATCCAATATTTACATCTCTTTGTGTATTCTCAATAACCTTAGCTGCTTCGGCAATTTTTATTGAGCTAGCTCTATGAGTTCCTGCTGATATTATAGAGCCATATAATTCATTTATTATTGAAGCCGATTCTAGCGTTGATCCAGATGTTACTTTTACAATATCCGTAAGTCTATGTAGTTTATCTCCTGGATTTATTCTTTCAGGACTGTAACCAACAAAAAAATCTTTATTAAAAATAAGACCAGATTTTTTTTCAAGCTCCGGAACACATATTTCCTCTGTAGCTCCTGGATATACCGTAGACTCATATACAACAATATTACCTTTATTTAAAACGCTACCTATTGATATACTTGCTGATATAAGGTTAGAAAAATCAGGTTTTTTATTATTGTCTACTGGTGTTGGCACGCCAATAATATAAATATTACATTCTGAAATATCTTCTAAATTATTAGAGTAATGAAGATTAGGAACCTCTTTAAGATCTGTTTTTTCAAGTTCCAAAGTTCTATCAAAACCAGATTTTAGTTCATTTATTCTAAGTTCATCAATATCGTAACCAACAACATTATATTTTTTTGCAAATTCAACTGCCAAAGGAAGACCTACATATCCAAGCCCTATAATTGCAATATTGGTAGAATTTAGTAATTCTTTCATAAAATTTTTTATTCAGATGAGGTGCTTTTTGGAAAACCAAAATGCCTAATGATAGTATATAAAATACCCATGATGAAGCCTAATATAGTACCCAATATAGACATTCTTGCCCTATTTGGGCTGACCTTCATTTCTGGAACAAAGGGTGTATCTATGGGATCAAGAGAATATTTATCTATAACTTGAGCCATCATTTGAAGTTTGAGTTTAGAGGTTATAATCTGATTAATTGAATTTTTAATTTCTATTTTTTTTGTGTCAGTTAATTTTTCATATAAATATGATAAGGAAGCTTCGGTATCCTTTATGGCAGCTGCCCTTGAAGTGCTATTGATTTCATCAATTATTGTTGTAATAAATTGAAATGCAAATTCTGGGGCTTGGTGGGTAGCATCAAGTTTTATAAAACCACTTTTAGTTAGGTAAATGCTTAAAATATTTCTGTACCTGGAATAGCTTTTTTCAAAAGAAGGAGTGGTTAAAGTATTGCCTGTAAAGGTTTTATCATCTTTATTATAAATACTAGCGTCATATATAATCTCATTTAATTCTGAATCATATTGCTTAAAAGCCAATAATGCAGACTTGATTTCATTGTATTCAAGCAAACTTCTAAAAAAGTCTCTTGATTCAACAGTTGCAATAATAAGCCCAGCCTTTCCTGACCCTGACGCTGCTCCAAGATCAAGTCCTAGTATTGAGGAAGGCAGGCTAATACCTGCACCTGACTGAGGTTGGCCATCATCAACTACCTTTAATAGACTTGATGATTGATACTGATTAGGTATTGCTAGAGCCCAAAGAACAGAAACAATAGCAAATGTTGCTGTGATACAAGTTATTATTAATTTTGAATTCCATAAAGACGTAATAAGTTCTTTTAGATTTATCTCATCATCCTCATAAAAATGTAATTTATTTTGATTCATAACTACCTCATTAATCAGTATTGTATAATTTTTTATAGTAGGTTTGTTGATATAGTTATTTATTTATAGGAGATTTAATATTACCTTTCAATAAATGTTTAATAATTATATTTATTATGATTTCAGGATTTATTAAACTTGTTAAATAAATTAACTCATATTTCTAATATTACTTCTTATAATAACCCTCCATTGACATAAAATTCAAAGGCAATTACTCTAAAATCACAAAATTAACTTCTTCGAAATATATGAAAATTATATCAACCATTGAAGCAAGAATGACATCTTCAAGACTTCCTGGAAAGCCTTTGCTTAAAGCAAATAATAAGACAATGCTAGAACATATTGTTGATAGGTTAAAGTCAGTTGACCTGATAGATGAAATAGTTTTAGCAACAACTGTAAATAATCAAGATGATCCCTTGGTTGAAGAGGCAAAAAGACTTGATATATCATTCTATAGAGGTGATGAAGACAATGTCATGAAAAGAGTTATTGATGCGGGGGATTCAGCTAACGCTGAAGTTTTGGTAGAAATCACAGGAGATTGTCCAATAATTGATCCTTCGATAATAAAGCAATCAATAGAAATTTTTATTTCAAATCAATATGACTACGTTAGTAATGGTCGAATAAGGAGTTATCCTGATGGTATGGATACTCAAGTTTTTTTATTAGATTCATTAAAAAAATCTTACTCGATGACCAGCTCACAATTAGATTATGAACATGTCAGTCTACATTTAAGAAATAATCCTGATATTTTTAGTCATTTTGATATGCAGGCTCCAAAAAATTTATACTGGCCAGAATTAGGTTTAACTTTAGATGAATATAAAGACTATATCTTAATAAAAAATATAATTGAGCATTTTGGCAATGAAAATAACATCTTCTCTTGCTCTGATGCAATAGAATATTTAAAAGCTAATCCTAGCTTACTAGAAATTAATAAATCCGTTAATAGAAAAGGTAATACATAATTGAAAAAAATAGGAATTATTTCTCATGATGCGGGTGGTGCTGAAATATTAAGCAGCTGGGTTAAAGAAAATTACAATAAGTATGATTTCATTTTCTTTCTTGATGGTCCAGCAAAATCAATTTTTAAAAAGAATCTTAAAACTAACAATATCAACAAGGATAACCTTTGCGCAAATGAATTTATAAATTTATGTGACTTTCTGATTTGTGGAACAAGCTGGCAATCTAATCTTGAAAAAAATTTTATAAAAACTTGTAAACTTAAAAAGAAAAAAATAATTTCTATTTTGGATCATTGGTTCAACTATAGAGAGCGTTTTATTTTAGATGGTGAGGTTATTCTTCCGAATGAGATATGGGTAACTAATGATTATGCTTTTGAAATAGCACACACAGTTTTTAAAGATCTAAAAGTCAGGCAAATAGAAGATTATTATTCAAACATCTTAAAAAAGAAAATTAAAAAGTATTCAAAAAAAAATTTATTAAAAGAAACCCAAAAAATTTTATATGTATGTGAGCCAATTCGAGAGCATGCAGAATTACAATATGGTGATGAAAATTATCATGGGTATACTGAAGAATCAGCAGTTAGATATTTTTTAGAAAACCTAAGACTCTTAGATATGACTATTAAAAAGATCTTAATTAGGCCTCACCCCTCTGAGCAAATTATTAAATATAATTGGTTGCTGGATGAATTTAAATACTTGAATATAAAAATAAGTTCCGAAAATGAGCTCATAGAAGATATATTATCATCTGATGCTGTAATAGGATGCGAGTCTATGGCATTGGTTGTCGGATTATTAGCAAAAAAGAGAGTAATTTCCTCAATTCCTCCAGAAGGACGTGAGTGTGTTCTACCACATCAGTCAATTGAGAAGCTTAAAGATATTAAATTATGAAAATAGGTAAAGTAGAAAATTGTTTAGTCATAGGCCTAGGTCAAATAGGTTTAAAGTATGATATTGGACTTAGCGAGGAGTATGTTTTGACTCATTCAAGATCTGTAGATTCTCATCCAGAATTTGAATTAGTTGGAGGAGTAGATAAAAATAAAATCAATAGAGATACGTTTGTTAAAAATTATGGTAAGCCTGTATATAGTGATATAAAAAAAGGTATTTTGGAAACAAAACCATCAATAATAATAATATCTTCTCCAACAAGTACTCACTTAAGCATATTAGATAATATTATTGAGGCCTCATCACCAAAAGCAATATTATGTGAAAAACCTCTTGATTCAGATCCAAATAATGCAAGTGAAATGATAAAGAAATGTTCAGATAATGATATTCAACTATTTGTAAATTATATAAGAAGATGTGATCCAGGTTCTTTACAAATTAAAAAGATGATTGATATGGGTAAAATTAACAAGCCTATTAAAGGTATTGTTTGGTACTCAAAAGGCCTTAAGAATAATGGAAGCCATTTCATTAACTTACTAGAGAGCTGGTTTGGTGAATGTACAAATGTTAAGAATATATCAAAAGGAAAAAGCTACATAGATTTAGAAGATAATGATTATGACTTCACATTAAGCTTTCAGAACGTAGAAATTATTTTTTACTCGTCTTTAGAAAATTCTAACTCTTATAACTCAATAGAGTTAATGTCCTCTTCGGGAAGATTGCTTTATGAAAATGGAGGAGATAAAATTTTTTGGCAAGCAGTCAATGAATCAAATCTATTGGATTCAGACAAGAAGCTTATTCAAGAAAATATGAACAAATATCAATACAACGTCTTAAATTCAATTAGTAACGTATTAAAAAATAAAAATACATCTATTAGTAGGGGAGAAGATGCATATAAGACACAAAAAACTATAATGAGAATTATCAATGGAGAAAAAAATGGAAATTAATGAGTTGGCAATACTGGGTGGCCAAAAAATAATAAATAAGAGTTTTAAAAAATATAATTCCATTGGTAAAGAAGAAATTGATGCAGCTAAAAAAGTAATTGAGACTGGAGTATTATCCCAATTTGTTGGAGCTGATGATGACGACTTTCTTGGTGGTCCAAAAGTTAAGGAATTTGAAAAAAATTGTTGTGCTTATTTTGACGTTTCGCATGCTATAACTGTTAACTCATGGACATCTGGTTTAATTGCTGCAGTTGGAGCTCTAGAGATTGAGCCTGGTGATGAAATAATTGTACCTACTTGGACAATGTGCGCATCAGCAACAGCAATACTTCATTGGAATGCAATACCAGTATTTGCAGACATAGAAACTGAAACATTTAATATTGATCCAAAATCAGTTGTTAAAAATATCTCCTCAAGAACTAAAGCAATTATGTCAGTTGATATCTTTGGTCATTCTGCAGATATGAAAGAGCTGCGAGAGATAGCTAATAAATATAACTTAAAAATTATATCTGATACGGCCCAGGCACCAGCTGCAATGCATAACGGAAAGTATGCTAGCACCGCAGCAGACATTGGTGGGTTTAGTTTAAATTATCATAAACATATTCATACTGGTGAAGGTGGTGTTTTAGTTACCAATGATTCAAATTTAGCAAAAAGAATGCAACTTATAAGAAATCATGCAGAAGCAGCAGTTGAAAGTATGGAAATCAATGACATATCTAATATGATTGGGTATAACTTCAGACTTGGTGAAATTGAATGCGCGATAGGTATTGAACAATTAAAAAAGTTAAAAAATAATGTTTTAAGAAAACAAAAAGCAGCCCAATTAATGTCAGAAGGATTAAAGAATCTTATTGGATTAAGAACACCGATTATAAAGAAAGAATCTACACATGTTTATTATGTATATCCAATATTATTGGATATAGAAACTCTTGGAGTTTCTAGAAAAAAAATTGCAAATGCTCTCAAGGCAGAAGGTTTAGAAGGATTGGTGGAAGGATATGCAAATATTCATATGTTGCCAATGTACCAAAGAAAAATTGCATATGGATCTAATGGCTTTCCTTTCAATGCAGAGTTTTGTTCAAGAGAGGTGGACTATAGTAAGGGGATTTGTCCTAATGCCGAAAAACTCCATGATGAAACATTTTTAGGTTACGAAATGTGTTTACATGAATTATCAGAAGAGGACATAAATCTGATAATAGAAGTGTTTAAGAAAGTATGGAAAAATCTTAATAAGTTAAGGTAAATCAGAGTGAAAGAGATTAAATTTGAAGATATTAAAAAATATTCTGATCTTACTGAAAGAATACTAAATGCATCAGATAATGATATCAAGTATAAAACAAAAAAAGAGATTATTAGAGAATTTGATATTGAAAAATGGTCACAAATTTTGGAGGATATATCTAATGATAAATCTATTGGTCTTAAGGAAATAGATGAAAAAATGGAATCTTTCTCTACTATTTCACCCTTTTTTTACAAAGATAGTTTTTATCTTGCAAGTGGCAAGGAAGTATTTAAAAAACATTTAGAAGTATTCAGAGAAACTATTAGTCCATATATACAAAATGCTTCGGCTATAGTTGAGCTTGGGGCTGGATATGGCTCAAAAATATTAAATCTATCTAAATTTCCAGAATATAGAGAGATGCCCCTAATAGCTGCAGAATATACAGAAAATGGCTGTGAATCAATTATTAAGCTATCTCAAAGAATAAATAAGAAAATTGATGTTGGTTTTTGTGATTTAAAGCAACAAGAGATTGAAGGAGTAGACATACCAGAAAATAGCATAATTTTTACATCTTATGCTCTGCATTACGTTCAGAAACTTCCATTATCATTTATAAATTTTATGTTAAATCTAAATCCTAAAATTATCATTAATTTTGAGCCATGCTATGAACTCCACTCAAAAAATACACATGGATTGATATGTAAAAGATATATAGAGTTAAACGATTACAATATAGACATGATTTCAACATTAAAACAATCTGAAAAAGATGGTCATATTGCTTTAGAGATTGAAAAAAATATTATTGGAGGTAATCCAATGCTGCCTATATCTATTATAAAATGGGCAAGTAATAGAACATCAAGCTAAATAAAAAAGTGAAATCACAACATTACGACTATATATTTTTGGGAACAGGTATTATTTCAATACTTGAAGCTTGCTACCAAAGTAAATTAGGTAAAAGTGTTCTTATGATTGATAAAAATCCAGAGGTTGGAGGAGCATGGCAGCCGATTAATATTTTTGGCTATAACAATGTAGAGAATGCTATTCACTACTTTCTAGAAGATTCAAAAGCGCCAGACTTTATGAAAAATAATCTAAGTTGGAATATAGTTGAAATGACAACAAAACAAAGGTTGTTGAGAGTACCTTTAACAAATAAATATTTTAAGTTTAAATTTAATAATACATTTGGAAGATTTTTAAGCTACTTATTAAATCAAAATTCTTACAAAAATAAAAATATATTCAAAGCTATCTTTGATGTTTTTAAAAAAGTGACTACAGAAAGAAATCATACCTCTTATTATATTGTTGGTGGAGCTCCTGTAATGATGGAAACAGTTAAAAATCTTATCAAGGAATCCTCGATTTATATGCAAATGAGTACAAATATAGATTCTATTAGTATTCATAAAACTAAAAAGAGAATTGAACTTAAGTCTGGTGGTGATTATTTTCATGGTAATAAGCTGGTGTTCACTCACGGCTCCAGGCTACCAAATATAAATTCTGAACAAGATATTTTTGTTCCTAATGAAAAATACCACCCAAGACCTGCTGTTCACTTGTTAGTCGAAGATCATCATAAGAACAACATTGATCAATGGATATTTAGCAACCATAAAATTATTAAATACGTTCATGATTTAACTAATATGGTAGATAAATATAACGATACTCAAGGAAAAAAAATATTTGTTTTTGCTCTTCACCCTAATATACAGAAATCTGAAGATATATATTCAATTCTTCATAGTGAGCTATGTATGGCTGGAATAGTTCATAAAAATTCTAGATTAAGGGATTCCTATTGGACGGATGTTTTTTTACCAACCTTGTATGATGAAGATCTAGTCTCAATTGAAAAAAAATTCTCTCCACAAATGACCTTTATGAAGACTGAGAACTTTGCAGCAGGTATTGGGTATTATGCAAAGAAGTGGTCTACAAAAATTAAAATTTGAAATTTATATTTTTTAAATCTAATTTATTAAATTCTCAAATACATAGTCTGGAAAAATATGGGTTGCAAACCCTTCTTTAAAATATGATATAGAGATTTCTTTAGCATTTGGTTTTGGGTTATCACTTTCAAAATGTCTTCTCCCTATTTTATAAAACTTTATATCTTTATTCTTAAGTTCTTTTATGGCTGTATGTTGAGCGATGTGTCCCAAAGGTTTATCAAAAAGTTCTCTATTATATGCTCCAACATCATACCTACCTTCGTCTAAACTAAATGTAAAGAATGCCCCCCCAACCATTATTCCATCAACATCCCTTAAGGTCACTAAAAAAGCTTCATCTTTTAGTAACTCCGCATACTGAAGATCCCATGATTTGTCTGATCTTGTTATTCTGCCAGAGACAAGAAGATGAAGATCTCTAAATTCTTTCCATACAGCCTGTTTGGTAGAAGATCCATTTATCTGTACATCCCATAATTTCTCTGCCTTGTTAATTAAAGACTTATAGCTACTTCTATAATGAGATCTTATTTGCTCAATATCTTTAGTAAGGTCTACAAAAAGATTATATTCGATACTAGGTTTGTTCCCATTAGATAAACAAAGTAAATGCCAATTATCAATCTGGTGTTTGTTTAAAAAAGTTGATTTAGAAACCAAAGTGCAATTTGATAAATCATTATTAATTTTCATGCAGAATTCATGACACTTATTCAACGTTTTTTTAATTGTTTTTGTCGGGCAATTAGATTTAAAGATGGGAGCCAATATAGGAGATCCCTGACTAGATAACTGACTAAAAGTATCTTTAACTGAAATAGTCAATGGCCACAAAGCTATTGGATTTGTATCTGAAAAAATTATAAGGGATAGATCATGATATTGATCATTACCATGGATATTGAATTCATTTAATAAATCAATTCTTGAAGATTTGTATTCAGTTGATTGATAGTCGAGTTGACTATATACATTTTCCCAAAGATGTATGTCATTCTTTCTATAAATATATTTAAATTCTAGATCATCTAATATTACTTGTATATTCTTTTCTAATAACTCCATATTTAATTATTTTTATCTGATGTGCTTGAAAGACCAATATTCTCAAAAGTTTTACTTAATACTAATCTAAAATTATCTTGATGTTTATTTGGATAAGATAAGGAGGCAGGTTTAGATTTATTCATTAGTTTAACCTTGCAAACCCGCCATGACATATAGGTCCATCTAATAAATCATTTATATCTCTTCCATCTTCGCATTCTTTTATTTTTATAAATATGTTCTCTAGTTCTAAAATATACTCTTCAACTAATTCTTGGCTATGTTCTGTACAAACGTATACGCTAGTATTTGCAATAAAATTCTTTTTAAGCATTTCTTGAGTTATAAAAGTCTTGTATGCCAAGTGATTAGGGCCATTAAAGGTGAATGAAGGTAATGCAGAAATACCATTTATACTAATATCAAGATTATATTTTAGTGCGAGATTTTCCCATTTTGATTTAATATCTTTTCCTGTTAATGAAATTTGATTCCAAGATTTTTCTCGCTTCATAATTTCGAGTGTCTTTAAGGCTGCAGATGGGCCTATTCTCTCCGTCCAAAATGTACTGCTAATAAAAGTATTTTGAGCTGATTCCATTACCTCTTTTTTTCCAACTACAGCTGTGATTGCATATCCATTTCCTAATGCTTTACCATACATAGCCATGTCTGGTTCTACGTTATATTTTTGGTAAATACCTCCATAGGTTTCTCTAAAACCAGAAGTACATTCATCAAATATTAAAACAATACCTTTTTTTGTTGCTAAATCTCGTACGTTTTGAAGAAAATTATTTTCAGGTCCTTGATTTCTAATCACCTCCATCTTAATAACACCAATATTCTTTTCATTTACTATTTTTTTAAGGCCTGAGAAATCATTATAGTGAAATGGGAAAATTGTACCTTCTAGTCCTTTGGGAACGCCCTGTGTTTCTAGTCCTGATAGTAAGTGAGTATCAAGAATATCTTTAGAATTTATATTTGCAGCTAAATACCAATCATGCCATCCATGATAACCACAGATTGCAACATTATCTTTTTTGGAAGCAGCTCTAGCAATCCTTATAGCAACTGCATTTGCCTCTCCTCCTGTTCTTGCAAACCTTACCATATCTGCCCATGGATTTAATTCAATAAGGCTCTCTGCCAAATAGACTTCCTCAGGACAATTAAGAGTAGACATATTTCCATTCTGAATCGTTTCTTTAACAGCATCATCCACCTCCTCATGCCCATAGCCTAACGTGTTAGTTCCAATTCCCATTATTGACATATCTACATATTCTTTTCCATCTAAGTCCCAAACCCTACAACCCTTAGATTTACTAAAATATGCGGGCCATTTTTCTGGAAGAAACATTTCAGGTCTTTTTGAAAGAAGCATATTACCTCCAGGAATAATTTTCTTTGCTCTTTTATATAGTTTTTGTCCTTTTTTCATAGCTGACCCTTCGTTGCGAATTATATTCTTATTATCTTCAAATATTAAACTATTATCTTTCTTTAAACTTATAACATCCCTCCATCCAAAGGTTATATTTGGATGAAAGTGATTAAATATTTTTTTTACCACTATAAAATCTTCTTTTTCATCAACCGTCCATCTCAAATTAGAAAAGTCTTCTTCGTTTTCATAATTAAGTTGATTTTTCTCATTACTTCTTATAAAAGGGGTTACATGTTCTAAGTCATAACTATCTTTGGCATTTTGGTATGCTTTCTGCAATGAGTTAAAAGAAAAGATCTCTACATCAAGACCGTCAGGAAAAGTAGGTGGTTTGGTATTTGATAAGTAATCTAATTTTTTTTTAATGTATAACTTGATCATATTGTCGACAATCTCAGGATCTAATAAAGGGCAATCTCCAGTAATTCTTACAATGATATCTGCATCATGTCTTTTAGCAGCCAAATAAAATCTTTCTAAGACGTTGTTTTCACTTCCTGTTTCAGCAATAAAACCTTCAGAAGCTACGTACTCTGTCAGCGGCTGATCAACTTTATTGCTTGTTGTAGCTAAAATAATTTTATCTATTCTTTTACTAAGCTCTAATCTCTTAAGCAGAATGCCTATCATAGGGATTAAATTAATTTTTTTCATTACTTTTTTTGGGAGTCTGGTTGATCCCATTCGAGCCTGAACAATTGCAATAATTTTCATAAGGTATCCCACTTTGATGGATTAATTAATGACTCATCTGTTGAGCTAAAATTATTAAGATTATATGAATAGTTTAAAAAGTTATAATCCATAACCTCCTTAAATTGTTTTAGATTATCAACACCAAAAATTACTTTATCAATTTCTTTAAAAGAGCATGAAAACTGCAAACATGCTTCCATTTTAGTTATATTTTTATTTGCAATCTCTACGTTCCATGAATTGAAAAGACTTTTCCATTTTGAAAATTTTGATGGTATTTTTTCTTCATCCATCAATAACAAACCTTGTAAAAATGTAGATCTGGTATGAATTTCTATATTCATATCATATAACTCTTTCATCCACCCAGAATCTTGAAGTCGAGTATCAAAAACATTAAATGGGGACTGAACAATATCAATTTTAAATTTCGGAATGACTTCATCAAGCTCATCTGGAGAGTATATTGAGATACCAATTTTTGAAATAAGGTTTTTTTCTTTTAACTTCAGCAAAGCATCATAAATTGCACTTCCATGAATACCACATAGATCCTTAGTGTTGTGAAGAAGAACTCCATATACTTTTTTTTGGTTCAATCTTTTAAGTGATGAGTTTATTTCTTTTTCAACCCACAAACTAATATTCCGTTTATCGTCAGGTAAACTTTGTAATTTTGTAATGATATTAAAAGGATCAAGTTTTTCCTTTCCTAAATTTTTCTCACTTGAGCCATATGCAATTGCTGTATCGATTGTATTGATATTTTGTAATGCTGCTAATTTCAGTATTTCTTTAATTTCAGATTGAGAAAATATGTTTGAATGATTAGCAATTCCATATTTCATACCAAATTGAACAGTTCCTAGGGCCAATTTACTCATTTATTTAAGAATTGATTTAATTGTATTTATTACTTTATCTTGCTCCTTAGCTGTCAAGGATGGAAACATAGGAATGCTAATAGCATCACCATAGTATTTTTCTGCCTCAGGACAATGACCCTCTTTAAAGCCTAACTTTTTATAATAAGGATGTAAATAAACAGGTATGTAATGCAGGTTTATTAAAATGTCTTCATCTCTCATCTTAATAAAAAAATCTTTATGTGAAATTTCAATCTGATCAAGGTTTAACCTTATTACATAAAGATGATAAGAGGAGTAAGATTTATTATCTTGCAATGGAAGTCTTAGAGGTAAATTCTTTAATTTCTTATTATACTCATTGGCTATTAGATGTCTTTTGGTAATTATAGATTCGATCCTTTCTAGTTGGCTAATTCCAAGAGCTGCTTGCAACTCCGTCATCCGATAATTGTATCCAATATCAATTTGTTCATAGTACCATGGGCCATCTGAATGTTTTTTCATTAATTTGCTGTCTCTAGTTACTCCATGAGATCTAAATAAATTAAGTTTTTCTGCTAAGTTTTTATCATTTGTTGTTGCAATGCCACCCTCGCCAGTAGTAATAATTTTAACTGGATGAAAACTAAAGATTGTTATATCACTATAATCACAAGAACCTACGTATCTATCTAGATATTTCGATCCAATTGAATGAGAAGCATCTTCAATAATTTTAAAGTTATATGTAAGTGACAATTCATATATTTTTTTCATATCACACGATTGTCCAGTTAAGTGAACGGGTATTAAAACCTTTGGAAGATTGCCATTCTTTTTCGCAAGAATTAATTTTGATTCTAGTTTATTAAGGCAGATATTGAAGGACCTAGGATCTATATCTATAAAATCAACAGTTGCTCCACAATAAATAGCGCAATTAGAGCTTGCTACAAAAGTATTTGCAGAAGTCCAGACAATATCTCCTTTTGAAACTCCTAGAGCATGACAAGCAGAATGAAGCGAGCTTGTTGCACTATTTGAAGCAATTGCATATTTTGAGCCACAATAATTTTTAATATGATTTTCAAATATAGGAACTATAGGGCCTTGAGTTAAGAAATCTGATTTGAGTACCTCAATAACAGAATCGATGTCACTTTGAGTTATTTCTTGTTTTCCATAAGGAATCATTGATTAATTAATGCCGATATCGTTTATATTTTTATCTAGCCATTCTTTAAGCTCATCTTTAGTCATCCACTCGGTATTATTCGAGCTATTGTATATAAAACCATCTGGAACTTTTTTTCCATCTTTTATTCTAAGATTATCAAAACCCCAATCATTGATGCTAGGAAGAATTTTAAAATAGTCTTTATATTTATATGTAAACAAAGCATCTTCTTCTCCTATCATTTGTTCATGAATTTTTTCACCCGGTCGAACACCAATTACTTTTTGTTTATCATTTGGAGCTACAACACTAGCTAAATCTGTAACTTTCATTGACGGGATCCTTTTTACATATATTTCACCGCCAATCATATCCTCGAGAGCATGCCAAACAAGCTCTACACCTTCTTCTAATGTAATCATAAATCTAGTCATTGAATTATCTGTAATTGGTATTTCTCCAGAGCCTTTAATAGAATTAAAAAATGGTATAACTGAGCCTCTAGAGCCCATAACATTACCATATCTAACAACCGAGAACTTTGTTGGATGTTCACCTGAATATGCATTGCCAGCAACAAAAAGTTTGTCAGAAGTTAATTTAGTAGCTCCATATAGATTTATTGGGCTACTTGCTTTATCTGTTGATAAGGCCACAACACCTTTGACTCCTTTATCAATACAGCTATCAATTACATTCATTGCTCCTACAACATTTGTTTTTACACATTCAAATGGATTATATTCTGCGGTAGGAACAATTTTTGTAGCAGCTGCATGAACAACATAATCAACTCCATCCATAGCTCTATATAATCTTTCCTTATCTCTAACATCACCAATAAAAAATCTTACCCTACTATCTTCAGAAAATTTCTTTGCCATCTCCCATTGTTTCATTTCATCTCTTGAAAAAATAATTACTTTCTTTGGATTGAATTTTTCTAATGTCATAGGAACAAATTTATTGCCGAATGATCCTGTCCCACCCGTAATTAAAATAGTTTTATTGTCAAACATGTTTATTACCTCAAATTCAATCATCTAATGGTACCCGGAGCCGGACTTGAACCGGCACGCTATTTCTAGCGAGGGATTTTAAGTCCCTTGTGTCTACCAATTCCACCACCCGGGCATACTGTAAACAATTAAGATTATACTTCTTTTTTAATGGAGGCTGAAGCCGGAATCGAACCGGCGTTAACGGCTTTGCAGGCCGCTGCATAACCACTCTGCCATCCAGCCCAAAACTTGCTTATTGTATATGCACTATTAAAAAATAGATAACTAATTTTTAAAAGAATTCAAGGTATAAATATAGCCTGTATATAAGGTTATGAATAGTGATATAAGTAAGAAGATATCCCCAATAACAATTAAAAACATATTATTAATTGTTAAACCTAAAAGATAAATAGAAATTGTTAAAAGTTGAATTGTTGTTTTTATTTTTGCAAGAAAGGTTACTTTGGTAGCATCACTTTTACCGCCTCTTGCATTTAAATCTCTGAGAGCTCCAACCCAAATTTCTCTGGTAATAATTAATGCTCCAATAAAACCTATTAAGTAACTTGATAGATTAATTGCCAATCCGAACAATACAAAAAGAATTAAAATTTTATCAGCTATGGGATCTAAAATTTCACCTATCTCAGATACTGCATTATATTTTCTTGCTAAATACCCATCAAAATAATCGGTAATACTAGCTATGAAAAATAAGATTAAAGCCATTAGATATCCATCTGATGACATAAGTAAAAGAAAAATAATAGCAGCAAGAAATATTCTTGATAATGTAAGTAAATTAATGAAAGTTGTCATTACTTTTTATAGTTTTTCTTTTATTAGCTTTGCTATTTTGGCATTAATACCCTTAACAGTCATCAAATCATCTATATTTATCGTCTTTATCATTTTAATGCTTTTATATTTAGACAATAATCTCCTTTTAATAACCTCTCCTATTCCATCAATTTCATCAAGTTTAGATTTTTTAATACTTCCTCTTTTTTTCTTCCTTTGGGCTATGATTGCAAATCTATGAGATTCATCTCTTGCCTCTTGAAGTAAAAGAAATGCTTTTGAATATTTATCAAATTCTATTATGCCAGCTTCAGATAAAATAGTTTCTGTAGCTCTTACTCTGTCTGATCCTTTAACAATTGAGATTACTTTTATATCTTTATGCTTAGATCCTTTAATAACAGATTCAGCAAATTTCAATTGAGTTCTACCTCCATCAATAAGAATTATGTCTGGTCTGATTTCTTTGTCTTTATAGTATTTAAGCCTTCTTTCCATGACATGCTTTAGAGAACCAACATCATTACCAGATAACTCTTTTGGAATATTAAATAATCGATAATCTTGGTTGCTAGGCCCAGAGTCTAAAAAAACAATACAAGACGCAACCGCATGATCTCCTGAAATATGACTAACATCATAGGCTTCAATTTTATTGATAGGTATCTTGAGACCCATTACATTTTGTAATTCTTTGAATGCAAAATTGTATCTATCCTCTTTACTTAAATGATTGTGTATTACTTGTTTTGCATTAATTTTGCATAAACTATAGATTGATCTGATAGCTCTTGATGGTGAATGAGTAATATTAACTTTGATATTAAATTTTTTCTTAACTACTTTTTTAATTAATTCTTTGGTTTCTAGCGGACTGGTACATAAAATTTTATTAGGTATGTCTACCTGATTGTCGTAAAAATTTAAAATTGCTGACTGATAAACATCTTCTATTGAATTATAGAAAGCCCTCTTAATGAGATGAGTTTTTGTTCCTCTAATTTTTCCTCTCCTAACTACAATAATAGATATACCTAAATACTCATCTTCTGCATAAATAGAAAAAATATCTGTATCTCTTGAAAGAGTAACAACTGATTGCTCTTCTCTAAGTAATTCTAATCTTTTGAGCCTATCTCTAATATCTGCAGCCTTTTCAAATTCAAGATTTTCTGAAGCTTTCTCTATTTCAGCATTTAGTCGAGTTATTGTTTGTGAGTCTGATGAGGATAGATAAGACTTTGCACTTGCTAAATCTTCAAAATAATCAACTTTAGAAATTTTTTGAACACATGGAGCAGAGCACCTTTTCATCTGAAATTCGATGCAAGGGCGCGATCTATTTGAAAATGTTGAATCATTACAATTTCTTAACCTAAAAATTTTCTGTATCTCTTTTATAGACTTCTTTACAGCACCAGAACTAACAAAAGGACCAAAAAAATTAGAATTCACAGCCTGTTTAGTTCTTTTAGAATATATCCCAGGAAAATCATGATCTAGTGAAAAGTAAATATAAGGATAAGTCTTATCATCTCTTAAAAGAATATTAAATTTAGGTTTATTTTCTTTTATTAGCATTTGCTCCAAGAGCAAAGCCTCTACTTCATTTTTAGTAGTAAAAGTTTCAATATTATCTGTAAGGAATTTTATCTGAGAGGTCTTTCTATCTTTAATAGATTTACCAAAATAACTAGAAACTCTTTTTTTAAGATTTTTTGCTTTACCTATATAAATTATTTCGTGATTACTAAAAAACTTATACACCCCTGGCGTAGAGGGCACCTTTGATACGTCAACCGCCATGATCTTCAAGATATTTCTTTGTAAAAATCTTGCCTGCGCTCACTCCATATTGATCAAAAGGGTTTATTTGCAACATTTGAGATGTCAAAAATGTTCTATGCTCCCAGGTAGCCATAAGATAACCAAAATTATGTGGATTGAGAGAATTGAGAGTAAAAAGGTTTGTAGGTATGTTGCCATTAACTTTTTCAAAATCTTGTAATTCAGCATCAGCACCATTTGCTAAAAGATTTGATTGAGCTTGGGATTGTGCATATAAAAGTTTATTCTTTTCGTTATTTTCAGCAATTGTAAATACATCAGCGCAAGCTGATGCAGTTCCTTGGTGAAGCAATTGAAAGTAAGAGTGTTGGGCTGTAGAGCCAAAGCCACCAAAAACTACTTGTCCTGTCTTTTGAAAGATTGAATCTTTATTGGGTTGCTTACCGATGGATTCCATTTCAAGTTGTTGAGCATAATCTGTAAAGAATCTCATTTTCCAACTGTAGGTTAATAAAACTCTAGTTCCTTTATCAACAAAATTGTTATACCAAATATCGCTAAAGGATAAAGTTTTTAAAAATTTCTGATACTTTTCATCATTTAAAAATTGAGTATCTGCAAGAGATCCTCCTTTTAAAAATTCAATAAATTGCTCTCCTAATTCAAGGATAGCTGGTAAAGAGATAGGCGACCACATAGAGTATCTTCCCCCAATTTGATTAGGGAATTGAATGGTATTCTTATCGGAAAAACCAAATACTTCGGCTTTTTCAGGCTGAGATGTAACTGCAATAAAATGATTGGCAAAGTCGCATCTAAGACCGCTCCACTCTTTTGATAATTCAATGCTTTGTAGAGTTTCACCTGTACTAAATGATTTTGAGGAAACAATAAAAAATGTCTCTTCTTGATTGAGAGGCTCAATCACTTCAGAAAACTCGATTACATCCGGACCTGTTAAAAAAATATGATTAAAAGATCTTTTATGTTCTGCTGTAAGTGTTTCTATTAATAATTTGGGCCCCTCAAATGAGCCGCCTATTCCTATGGTAACAATATTCTTAATTCCTCTATCAAGAAGATCATTTTTAAGCTTAATACAGGTATTAATAGATTCACTGCATGAATCTAAAATATCTTTAGGTAATAAATTGTTTGGGCTATCTGAATATGCATCTCTGTATGCATGATGAATTGCTGATTGGTTTTCAGTAGGGTTGACTATGGCTCCATTAAACAGTTTTTGAATTTGTTCTGATAAATTTAATAAATCAAAATGAGAGTCAAATAAATTATATATTTCTTTGTTAAAGCCTTTTAAAAGAGATTTATACTTCAATGCCTTGCTAGCAAAATTTAATTCATAACAGTCTTCGGTTATTGAAGCAGTCTGCTTATTAATGTCTTCAAATAATTTCATATGCAATTAAATAGAATTATGAATTTCTAAAAGAGCTTCTTTAATATTTTTAGCCTCAGTAATTGGTCTTCCTATAACAAGAAAATTTGCTCCATGTTTTAAGGCGTCTTTGGGAGTCATTACTCTATTCTGGTCATCGTTTGAATCTTTTAGTCTTATACCAGGTGTAATTGATAGTAAAGATTCTCTTTTAGTGACTATTGAAAGCTCATGCGGAGAACAAACAACACCATCAATGCCAGCTTGCTCAGCTAGATCTAACATTGTATTAACTTGTTCAGCGGTAGTTCTTTTAAAAATTAGTGATGTATCTTCGTCAGACAAGCTTGTTAAAGCTGTTACTCCAAATATCTTAATGTCAGTTCCATCAACAGCATTCTTTGCAGCTTTCATCATTTCTAATCCGCCAGAGGTATGAATGGTCATCATATCTATAGGAAGAGAAACTAATCCCTTTATAGATTTTTTAACAGTATTAGGAATATCATGGAGCTTAAGATCTAAAAAAATTTTAAATCCTTTATTCGATGCATATGAAATGGTTTGATGGCCAAGAGCATTAAAACTAACACTACCTATCTTTATCATACATAAATCACTATCAAGAGAATCAACAACATTTTGGAAATTTTCTAGCTGAGTCTCATCAACAGCAACAATGATAGTTTGTGACATGATCTTTAAATATTAAACTTAAGTTACTTTTCTATCAATGACTTTGAAGGCTTAAAATGCATCGTTGCTGTTTCTCCTAAATAGGAGACCTCCTTAGTCCTAGGGTTAACAAATTTTCTGGGTCTAATATATTTTTTAGAAAATGTTCCAAACCCTCGTATTTCAACTTTCTCATCTAACGCAACAGCATCAACAATTGACTCTAAAATAGAATCAATTGCTAATGAGATTTGAGAGTTGTTTAGATCTGGAAATTCTTTGCTTAAAGCTAGTTCAATGTCTGAGCGATTAAAAGTTAGTTGTTTTTTACTACTCACTCAACTTCAAAGAAATTCTTTCTCTATCTGCATCAACAGCAAATACAATACATTCTAGCTTATCGCCTTTTTTGTATTCTTCTAATGCCTCTTTAGGATTTTCTTCTTCAGATATATCTGATAGATGTATTAAGCCGTCGATATCGCCTTCTAGACCAACGAATATACCAAAATCTGTAATAGATTTAATTTCTCCATCTACTTTGTCACCAATACCATATTTATTAGCAAATTCTGTCCATGGATTAGCTTTTGTTTGTTTTAATCCAAGAGATATCCTTCTTTTATCATGATCGATTTCTAGGATCATAACCTTAATCTTTTGCTCCATTTCTACAACCTTGGATGGATGGATGTTCTTGCTAGTCCAATCAAGCTCTGATAGATGAATTAGGCCTTCAATACCCTCTTCAAGTTGAGCAAAACACCCATAGTCAGTAATGTTTGAAACAGACGCTTCATATACACCACCAACAGCATAATTACTTTCAACATTTTCCCATGGATCATTCTGGATCTGTTTTAGACCTAGTGACACTCTTAGCTTTTCTTTATCAAAACTTAATATTTTTACGTCTATCTCATCTCCAAGACTTAAAAATTCAGCAGGATTAGTTACTCTTGACCATGAAATATCGGTTATGTGTAGTAAGCCATCTAAACCACCTAGGTCAACAAAAGCGCCATAGTCTGTAATGTTTTTAACAATACCTTTAACTATTTGTCCTTCTTCAAGATTCTTTAGTAATTCAACTTTAACAGCAGAGTTATTTTTCTCAAGAACAGCTTTTCTTGATAGAACTACATTGTTTCTTTTGTAATCAAGTTTAATTACTTTGAATTCCTGAACAGTATTTTCAATATCTGGAGCCTCTTTAACCGGTCTTACATCTACTAAAGATCCTGGAAGAAAAGCTTTAACAACTTCAACCTCAACTGCAAAACCTCCCTTAACTCTATTATGGATTTTACCAGTAACAAACTCTCCAGTTTCAAGAGCGTCTTCCAACATTTTCCATGTTGTTATCTTTCTTGCTTTCTCACGGGAGATTCTAGTTTCACCATAACCGTCTTCAACGGCTTCAAGCGCAACTTCGACTTCATCGCCAACGGCAATACTTACTTCTCCTTCATTATTTCTGAATTCATCAAGAGAGACTACTCCTTCTGATTTTAAACCTACGTGGACTGTTACCCAGTCATTATCAACATCTAATACAACTCCTGAAACTATTGAGCCAGGTT
>Ga0315320_10000277_pt1 | contig 40951 bp, 36 predicted proteins | sample M140m21515metaG_FD_203458 | JGI IMG/M metagenome (GOLD analysis project Ga0315320, IMG submission 203458) | Ammonia-oxidizing marine archaeal communities from Monterey Bay, California, United States - M1 40m 21515 | ecosystem: Environmental > Aquatic > Marine > Coastal | place: USA: California... | reverse complement strand
GGCCCATCACAGTCGTGATGACCTTTCTGGCGTTGCTGCTACTCGGCGGACTGGCTTGGCGAGACATTCCTCTTGAGATGATGCCGGGCCAATTCACCTTGAATCGAATGTGGGTCTGGGTGCCATACCAGGACTCTGCTCCACGGGAGACTGAGCGACAACTGGTTCGACCGATGGAAGAGCACCTCTCGACCGCCCCGGGTCTGAAAGAAATGGACACCCGAGCATCAGCAGGCTCTGCACGGGCCTCTTTGGCTTTTCATCGTTCCGTGTCCATGGATGCCGCCTACAACGCTGTCACCGATCGGATGGAACGGGCCATGGCCGATTTCCCCGATGAGGTGGAGCGGTACTGGGTGTACCGATGGAGTCCCGGTGACGAACCCATTTTATGGGGCGGGGTTTCGATTCCTGAAACCATCGAAGACCCCCACCATGTGGTCACCCAAATTGTCCAGAAGAAACTGGAGCGTGTGCCCGGAGTTGGCAACGTCGATGTATGGGGCGTGGACCCCAATGCGGTGTTCATCGACATCAATCGAGACAGTCTGCTTAGTCTCGGCGTGAACCTCATGGAGGTGATGGGCGCCCTCGGTTCCGACAACTTTCAAATGGCCACCGGCCGCATCGTTGACGGAGGAAAGGTTCGCTATGTTCGCAGCCTTGCACGGTACGAGGACCTGGACGAACTCCGGCAGTACCCCATCGGAAATGGACTCGTTTTATCCGACATCGCTGAGATTCAAAGACGACCCAATCTCAGTGCCGCCATCGCGCGAATCGAAGGCGAAGATGGCGTGGCCTTTGGGATCTACAAAGAAAGCAATGCCAACACTGTCGATGTCTCTCGGGCCATCGAGGCCGCCTTTCGGGAGCTGGAATCAGATTCTCGCTGTGCTGGAATGCAATTCGTCACCTTCTTTGATCAAGGAGAGATGATTCAAGGCTCGATCGACAACCTGCTCAACACAGCCATGTGGGGGGGGCTGTTTGCCGTCATCGTCCTGTTTTCGTTTATGCGGCAGTGGAAGATGACCCTCCTGATTGCGGCATGCATTCCATTCACGCTGTTGATCACCGTGGCGATCACCTATTTTGCTGGACGGTCCTTAAACCTCATGAGCCTGATGGGGTTGATGCTCGCGGTCGGAATGGTCGTCGACAATGCCATCGTGGTCGTGGAGAGCATCTACGCCAAACGCCAAGAAGGACAGGACGGAGAGACCGCTGCAATCCAAGGAACCATGGACATTGGACTGGCCATTACCCTGTCCACGCTCACCACCATGGTCGTATTTCTCCCCATCATTTTGATGAGTGGCGATGCGGACTTTTCATTCTTTATGGGTGAAATCGGTATGCCTGTGGTCTGGGCCCTGGGGACCAGCCTGCTTGTGGCGCTGTTCTTCACACCGCTCACGACAACCCTCATTCGCAACACTGAGAAGATTCCTGACCCACAATGGGTTCAGTCTGTGGCCAATCGATATCGACGGGGGCTGCGGTGGTTTCTCACCCATCGAACCGATGGCCTAATGCTGGTGATCGGAATCACCTTTCTCACCATGGTCGTTCCGGTTCAATCCGTTGGGTGCGACGATGAGCCGGAAGGCAATATCGGAGAATTCAGCATTCGCTATCAAGTGAGCGCGGACGCCAGCTATGGGGATCGCCGCGAAGTCATCGAGTCCGTCGATACCTTGGTGGAAGAACACAAAGAAGAATGGGGTGTTCGAACCTGGCGGGCACGTATGGGGGCATCGAGCCTCCGGGGAAACACCTCCGTGTACCTCGAAAGCGATCGTTCCAGCGACCAAATGAGTCGGAAGGACGTCATCGATGATGCCAAGAACAGCCTCCCAGAAATCCCCGGTGCCAGCCTAAAAATCGGGTGGGGCGGGTCGGGTGGACCCCCACGAAATCGATTGGAAGTCTTTTTACACGGAGAAGATACCCAGACCCTCGAGCGCCTCGGAAATGATGTCCAACGAATCATCGGCGCATTGCCCGATGTCGTGGGTGTGGAATCGGAACTCGAGGAAGAGGGGGGACAAGAAATCCGTCTCAACGTCGATCGTCAAGCGGCGGATCGCTATGGCGTCACCCCCGAGCGCATCGGACAAACCGTGGGCTTTGCGCTCAGAAACAACACGCTCCCAGACTTTCAAGAAGGCGACAAACAACTCGATGTGGTCTCTCGCTTTCGACTTGAAGATCGCCAAGATCTGAACCGGCTGCTCGACTTTCCAATGTGGTCTTCGGACACGATGGGCGTCGTACCCTTGCGGGCACTGACCAACATCGGATTCGCACAAGGAATCGGCTCCATCCACCGAGAAAACCGCATTACGAGCTACCCCTTGTCCGTCGATCTCGATGAAGACGTATCGAAGCCCCAGGCGTGGAAAAATATCGAGGGGGCGCTCAAAAATATGCAGTTTCCCGAGGGCTATACATGGTCGCGCTCTTGGAGTTCTGAAATCGATGTGGAAGAAGAAGATGCCCGCGTGATGGCGCTGGTTCTCTCCGTCACCTTTGTCTTCTTGATCATGGGGGTCTTGTTCGAGAGTTTTCTGCTGCCCCTCAGCATCATTACCACCATTCCGATGGCCTTTCTGGGCGTGTATTGGACGCTCTATGCAACACAGACTTCCTTCGACACCATGGGGGCAGTGGGCCTTGTGATTCTGGTGGGCGTCGTGGTCAACAACGGAATCGTATACATCGATCTGGTCACCCGTCTACGCAATGAAGGGGTCGATCGAACCACCGCGCTCGTGGAGGGTGGTGCACGACGAATGAGACCGATTCTCATGACGGCACTCACAACCATCTTTGGCCTGTTGCCCATGGCTGTTGGTGATTCCTCGTTTATTGGCATGCCCTATGCGCCACTCGGACGGGTGGTGGCCGGTGGCCTGGCCACAGGAACCGTGCTGACCCTGTTCCTCTTGCCCTTTCTCTACACCGTACTCGACGATATGCGAGAGACTGCCCGCAAGTGGTTCGCTCACGTTGTCGGACATCGAACGGAATCTTCCCCATGAATCTCTTGTTGCTCATCACCGTTTCCGCATTCGCCAATGAACCCCAAGCGCTCACCTACAAAGATGCGCTCGAGGCTGCGCTCGCGCGAAACCCGGCATTGGTCGGCGCAAGACTGGATGTGGATGCCGCCGATGGAGCCTTCATGGCCGCCAAAGGGATTTTCGATCCCACCGTGAATGCGAGCTCTACGGCCAACCAATTCACATCGGAGTCCACCCGTGAGTTTGGTGAAGTGCTGACCGAATTCAAAAGCCTGGATTGGCGGGCTGGAATCGACCAACTGTTACCGACCGGAACCACGCTCGGAGTCGACTGGAGCACCACCCGCACCCGATTCAAGTACGAGCTACGAGACACGGGTTTTGTGGTCGAGAGCGAAGAGCCTTTGTTCGAAAGTAGGATGGTGGCGAGACTCACTCAGAGCATCCTGGAAGGACATCGGCTGGCCAGCAATCTCGAAGGCGTCCGACAAGCATCTCGAGCACGCGACACTGCCGATGCCAATCGAAAGGCCATGCGACAACAGACCCTGGCGGATGCCGCTAGCGCATATTGGAACACACGCACCCAACGCAGACTCGCAGAGATCGCGCACAGCGCGGTCGAAACCGCAAAAGAAGAACAACGGGTGGTTCACGCCAAGGTGGAACTGGGCACGCTCGCTCCTGTGGAACGGGCACGCGTCGATGCTGCGGTGGTCCAAGCACAACGCGAACAACTCACGGCCGAAGATACCGCACGCAACACCGAAGACAACCTCTTGCTGCTCATTGGTGAGGCTCCCGGTACAGCCATCACGCTCACCACAGAGCCGTCCGAACCTCGTTCTGTGGATCTCAATATCGATGTTGTGGAAGCCGCAGCCCTGGAGAACAATGCTGAATTGTTGGTTTCGCGGGTTCGTGAAGAGTCCACCGATATGGCCCGTTCAGATGCCAAACATCGCCGCCTTCCTCAACTGGACCTCAACGCCAGCTACGCATTGATTGGATACGAACCCACAATCGATGGGGCGACCGATGAGCTCTTTGGGGGTGAACTTCCGGAGTGGTCCTTGGGAGGCAGTTTGAGCATGCCCTTGTTGGGACGGTCGGACCGGGGGCAGTACCTACAGCGTTCCGCAGAGGCTGCCAAAGCGCGCTCTGAACGAATGAATATGGAACGACAAATCCGCAGTTCAGTGCGCATGCAGGTGCGGGCGGTCGAAGCTGCATTCTTACAGGTCAACCTGGCTGTCGCGAACCTCACCTTTGCAGAACAAACCCTCGCTGCAGAACGGGCACTGAGAGAAGCGGGTCGGGTGATTCAGAAAGACCTGCTGGAGAGTATGGCCACAGTCGATGATGCCCTCACCCAAGTCGAGCAAGCCCGCGGGGATTACCAACTGGCCTTGATCGAATTGGAACGACTCAAGGGCACTTTGTAAATCGATGGAACAAGAGTGGATGTTCCGGCGTTGTACTTCTGTTCAACGGAGAAGAACCACCATGAAACGTTCCACAGCGTTTGCCTCCCTCGTCGCATTTGGTATCGGCGCCTCCGCAGCGGAAGCCACCAATCTGTTGGTGGCTGACCCGCTCGAAGAAGCACCGCTCACCTCCGATCGTCCAATTCCGGGACCCCAACACCCCACCGGTGAGTACAGCCCAACCCAATCTCTGGCTCCGCTGGTGGAAGCCCTGCAGCCCGCCATTGTGAACATCCATGTCGAGCAGAAAGTGCCCAACGATATGATGCCCATGCTGGACTTCTTTTCTCCATTTTTCGGGCAGCCGCAGCAAGGGCAGCAGATGCCCGAATACCGCGTGAAAACCGGTCAAGGATCGGGCTTTCTAATCTCGGCCGACGGCTACCTGCTCACCAACAATCACGTGGTCGCCGATGCCGACAAGGTCACGGTTCGCCTATCTGACAACCATGAATATGAAGGCATCGTGGTCGGAACCGACGCGCGGATCGACATTGCACTGGTGAAGATCAAGGCGGATGAAGACCTCCCATATGTGGCTTCTGGAGAGTCAGAGAGCATGAAGGTGGGCGACTGGGTGGTGGCCATCGGCAATCCTTTTGGGCTCTCCCACACGGTGACGGCGGGCATTGTGAGCGCCAAAGGCCGGGTGATCGGTGCCGGCCCGTATGATGATTTCATCCAAACAGATGCCAGCATCAATCCAGGCAACTCAGGGGGCCCCCTCTTCAATCTCGCTGGAGAAGTGATCGGCATCAACACCGCCATCAATGCTGCAGGACAGGGAATTGGATTCGCTGTTCCCATCGACATGGTCACACCCTTTTTAGAAGACCTGAAAGCCCATGGAGAGATTGCACGGGGATGGCTCGGCGTCAGCGTTCAGGACCTCGATGAAGAGCTGGCCGCAGGACTTCAAATCGACTCCAACACCGGTGTGTTGCTCTCTGAGGTGTATGCCGATCAGCCTGGCGAAAAAGCCGGACTGCATACCGGTGATGTGGTGCAGCACATCAATGGCACCGCCATCACCGACTCCAAAGCACTCATTCGAGCCGTGGGTCGATACCGTGCAGGAGAAACGGTGGAGATCGAGCTGTTGCGGAACGGAACAGTAAAAACCATCAAAGCACCGCTTGGAAAACGACCGTCGGAAAAAGAGATCCGAACCGCCCGATACGAACCCGGGGCACTCAATCGAGGCCCCAGCAATGCCCCCATCCTCAAGAAACTGGGGTTTGGAATCACCGCTGCACCCGATGGCAGTGTGGTGGTCAATCGGGTGGATGCGGATCATCCCGCCCACGGACGATTGAAGATCGGAGACCGAATACTCGAGGCCAATGGCGAACGAATCGGCTCCACAGCACAGCTCGCCACCGCCCTGCATCAGCGGGGAAAACACATCGTACTGGTCGTGAAACGCGATCGCCGTCGTATCTATGTGGCCCTTCCCAGACCCTGACGTTCCGGGCCGCGTCTGGCAACATGTACCCATGCGCGTCTCCACCCTCCTACTCCTGACCCTCTGTGGCTGCGAGCCCATTCGGGCCTTCGTGATCAGCCACTACCCAACCAACTATGAGCCGCCAGCCATGGGCAGCATCTCGGCGTCTTCATATTGGGCCGACGAAGTGCCCAGCTTTACCGGAAAAGACGAAACGCGAGATCAGGTTTCTGTGCAGTTGACGCCCGTGTTGAAGGGGCTTGAGCAGCCCACTGATTTGGTGTTCTTTCCAGGTTCAGACACCCAGGGATTGATGCTTGAAAAAGAAGGTCGTCTGTCCCGCTTTGACCTGGAAAAAGCCTCCTCTGAAACCATTCAACAGTTCGACGTCCTGACCCACTCCGAGCAAGGGCTCTTGGGCATTGCCCTGCATCCTGGTTTCGAACAAAACCGTCAGTTCTATCTCCACCAGTCGATCAAGAATGGAGAAACCAATGTGGGAGAAGTCTCCTGCTGGAGACTGGATGCGGCTGGACCGACCCGTTTGGGAATTGTAATCCAGGTGGAACAGCCGTACCCAAACCACAATGCGGGACAAATCGCATTTGGACCCGACGGGATGTTCTACATGGGCCTTGGGGATGGTGGCTGGCGAAACGATCCCCACGAACACGGGCAAAATGGATCGACCCTTCTGGGCTCCATGCTTCGGCTCGATGTCGATTCGGTCGACAATGGGCAAGGCTACGCCATCCCCCAAGACAACCCCTTCGTCGGCGACCCCTCCGTGGCCGATGAAGCATGGGCAACGGGGTTGCGAAACCCGTGGAAGTTCAGCTTCACACCCGGTGGACAAATGGTGGTTGCAGACGTTGGACAAAATGCCTTTGAGGAGGTGAGCTTGGTGACATCCGGCGACAATTTAGGATGGCACATCCGAGAAGGTCGGCATTGTTTTCCACCCGACACAGACTGCCAACACGATGGATTGGTGGATCCGATCTTTGAGTACGATCGAACCGAAGGTCAAAGCATCACGGGTGGGTTTGTGGCATCGAGCGATCACATCCCCGCCATTCAAGATCACTATGTCTTCGGAGACTTTGTATCCGGCAGGCTGTGGGCAGTCCCAATCGATACGGGACCCACAGAGCCCTTGGCCGCCGCCAAAGCCTTGGGGCAATGGCCATTTTTGCCATCGACCTTTGGTCAAAATGCACGTGGCAGACTGTTTGTGGCCGATTTTGGAAAAGGCTTTCTGTACCGACTCGATCCCCGATAGTCGGGCCACGATCAGAGTGTGCGTCCCACAGCCTCTGCGAGGGGCCTCAGCTTGGCCACCATGTCAGCAAATCCCTGGGGCGTCAGGCTCTGTCGTCCATCACTCATCGCCACAGAGGGATCTGGGTGAACCTCGACGATGATCCCATCCGCACCCGCAGCGATGCCCGCCATGGCCAACTGTGGCACAAACTCTCGTAGACCTGCGGCGTGGCTCGGATCCACAATCACCGGAAGATGGGTCCGAGACTTCAGCACCGCAATGGCCCCCACATCGAGGGTATTCCGCGTGTGGTTTCCAAATGTCCGAATCCCACGCTCACACAACATGACACGCGGGTTTCCGGCACTCATGATGTATTCCGCAGCATGAAGGAGTTCATCGACTGTGGCACTCATTCCACGCTTCAGTAAAACAGGCTTGGGGCTCCGGCCCACAGCATTAAGCAGTCGGAAATTCTGCATGTTTCGGGCGCCCACTTGAAACACATCCGCGTACTCAGCCACCAACTCGACATCCTCGGACGATACGATTTCGGTCACCACAGGAAGCCCGGTCTCGGCACGGGCCGCTGCGAGATGCTGCAACCCCTCTTTTTCCAAACCTTGAAAACTATACGGCGAGGTTCGTGGCTTGAATGCACCCCCGCGCAACATGCCGGCCCCACCCGCCCGAACCGCACGGGCAGAATCCATGATCTGACCCTGAGACTCAACCGAACACGGGCCTGCGATGATGGCGATCTCAGTGCCTCCAACCACGACATCCCGGATTTTAATGCGGGTCGGATCGGGGTGAGATTCACGACTCACCATGGGGTACGGCGCGGTATCGGTCCGAACTTCAGCCACCCCATCGGCCGCCAACAACCGAACCGCCAAATCATCCGGCACGGAACCAACCACACCCATGCGCGTTTCTTCTTCGGTCTCGCTCACCACCACTCGACAGCCGGCAGATTCGATCAATCGAACCACATACGCTTTGTGAGACAGCGGACAGTTCTTCGACAAAATTGCAATCATGAAGTCACCTCCTCGCCATGAGACGAGAGTGTTCGGAGATAGGCCGCCGGATCTTCACCCGCACGAATACAGTCGAGCAGGGCCGAGCCCACAATGACACCGTCAGCATGATCACACAGGGCCGCAACCTGTTCCGGGCGACGAATGCCAAACCCCGCCATCACCGGTGCCTTGGCTCTCGCACGAATATGGCCGAGAGACTGCGCCAGCCCATCGGGAATGCCCACATCACCACCGGTGATCCCTGTGACGGTGACTGCATACACAAACCCACGGGCCGCATCACACAATGCATCTCGGCGGGTGGGTGTCGTCACGGGCGTCACCAACTGCACAAGCCCCAGTCCATGCGCTTCGATCTGACTGCGGAAACCATCGGCCTCATCGAGCGGAAGATCGGGCACGATAAAGCCGGCCACACCACTGCGTTCCGCATCCCGCGCCAAACGCTCGACCCCGTAGGCCAAAAAGGGATTGAGGTAGCCCATCAACAACAGAGGTGCGGCAGGGCGCGGAGACATGTTCTCCAATGTGGAGAGTATCCATTCCAAGGTCACCCCATTGGCCAGGGCTTCCTGGCTGGTGCGCTGAATCGTGGGCCCGTCGGCCATGGGATCCGAAAATGGAACCCCGATTTCAACGGCGTCCGCCACCGAGGACACATCCTGTAGCAACGACACAAAGGCTTCCTGACTCGGCCAGCCGCCTGTCAGATATGCCACAAGCGCCGTCTTCCCTTTGGGGGTGCGGAGAGCGCTTTCAAGCGCATCCACCGCACTCATGGTGCACCTCCGGCGCGCGCAATCAGTGTCGGCATGTCTTTATCGCCGCGGCCGCTGAGCCCCACAAGAACACGCGCACCTGGATTCTCTTGGCCCACCTGCTTGGCACCGGCCAATGCATGAGAGGTTTCAATGGCAGGAAGAATGCCCTCGAGGGCGCACAATTCATCGAGGGCCGACAAGGCCTCTTCATCGGAAGCCGCCCGGTAGTTCACCCGCCCGATCGAATGCAAAAAGGCATGCTCAGGGCCGACCGCCGAATAATCCAGCCCGGCCGATACCGATTGGGTTTCTTGTACCTGCCCATGGCGATCTTGAAGCAACAATGTGTAGCACCCATGCAATACGCCAGGAGTGCCATGCACAATGGTGGCCGCATGTTCACCCAGGCCCATACCGATCCCACCCGCTTCTACCCCATAGATGCTCACCGACTCATCGCCCAAAAACGGATGAAAGAGACCGATCGCGTTGGAGCCACCGCCCACACAAGCCACCACAGCATCGGGCAGACCACCGGTACGTTCCGCAAACTGCGCACGCGCTTCTTCACCGATCACGGCCTGAAGTTCTCGCACCAACCATGGATAAGGATGGGGACCCACAGCTGAACCCAGCAAGTAGTAGGTCGACACAGGATCGCTCACCCAATCTCGCAATGCCTCATCGATGGCGGCCCGCAATGTGGCATCGCCGTGGGTCACCGCAACGACCGTGGCACCCAACCGCTTCATGCGGTCGACATTGGGCGCCTGACGCTTCACATCCACTGCACCCATGTAGACCACACACGAGAGTCCGAGCCGTGCACAGGCCGCCGCTGTAGCGACCCCATGTTGGCCAGCACCCGTTTCTGCAATGACACGCTTGGCGCCCAAACGTTTGGCCAAGAGGGCCTGACCGATTGCATTGTTGATCTTGTGGGCGCCTGTATGGGCCACATCCTCACGCTTCAGCCACAACTCGATCCCCCACGCCTCACTCAGTCGATGCGCTTGGGTGAGTGGGGTCGGGCGACCCACAAAGTCTCGCAATTCCGCCGCCAAGGTGGCCTGAAATTCAGCATTGTTCAGGGCTTCGCGTGCACCGGCCTCAAGCCGAGTGATGGCCGGAACCAGGGTTTCGGGAACAAACCGGCCCCCATACGGCCCAAATCGACCCCGAGAATCGGGGTATCCACCCGACACCAACCGACTCAACTCCTGGCCGGCGTCGAGTTCTTGGGCATCAGCGAGGGTCATGGAGTCTCCCCCAACTGTGCCTCTGCAGACCGTACTGCGGCCACAAAATCTCGCACACGATCGGGGTCTTTGATGCCCCGTGTTCGTTCTACACCCGAGCTTACATCGACCCCGAATGGACGCATCCGCACAATGGCAGCACCCACATTTTCGGGCGTCAATCCACCCGCAAGCATCAAGCGCATGGAATCAGAGAGTTGCTCCACGCGAGACCAATCCGCCGTGATGCCACTTCCGGGACGGGGCCCATCCGCAAGCACCAACGGTCTGTCTTCAGCATGCTGCGCACAGTACGCGTTCACCCGCGCCAGCAGATCCGGTCCATCTTCAAACGCCGGAAGAATCGAAAACCCATGCTTGGGGTCTGGCATCGAATCGGCCATGAGTTGGATAAACTTGGGTTTGAGCCGTTCTGAAATCTCCGCCACTTCGGCTACAGATGGCCGACCACACACCGCGATAAGTTCAACGTGGTCGGGCACATATTCAGCCAACTGTATGGCCTGTTCCAAGCTCAGCTGCCGGGGCGAAGGGTCCAACACCAAACCGATCGAGTCCACGCCAGCGTCGATGGCAGCGGTCATTCCAACCGGCTCGGTAAACCCACAGATCTTGATATGAACGTGCATCATTTTTCTCGTCCGGCAGCGGTCATGTCCGCCACCAATTGTTTAGGGTCATCCGAACGCATGAGCGCCGAGCCCACCAGAGCAAGACCATAGCCCATCGATGCCACACTTCGAGCATCTTCTGGGCTTGCAATACCACTCTCCGCTACCCGACACACCCCTTCAGGGAACGCATCTTGGAGAGCCTGAAAACGCCCCACATCCACTTGGAGCGTACTGAGATCACGGCAATTCAAGCCAACTATCGAACGTGGATATCGAGCCGCCCGGTTTAAATCGTCCCCATCGAACGCTTCAAGCAAGACAAATAAGCCCAACTCATGGGCCAAGGCCGTCATCTGATCAAGGCGAACATCATCGAGCATACGGATGATAAGCAGCACCCCTCCAGCTCCATGGGCGCGCGCCTCCAGCACCTGTGCCGGGTCCACCAGAAAATCCTTCCTCATCACGGGAATGTCAACGGCTTCTGCAACTGCGGCCAAGTGTGTCAGTGACCCTCCAAAACGGGTGGGCTCGGTCAATACGCTGATGGCGAGAGCCCCGGCCTGCTCGTAGGCACGTGCACGCTCGACAGCCGCTGCAACCGGATCGGGATGGGACTGCAAAACGCCGGAAGAGGGTGCAGAAAACTTGATCTCCGCAATCAACCCAAAGCGATCCATCATCAGCTCGGGAGGCAGCGGGCGATGGCGAGCGAGCGCATCCAGGGCCACCTCGTCAATGCATGCGACCCGGGCATGACTCACAATGCCCATTTCACTCAAAAAATCCGTCACGATACGCCTCGCAGGCCATCGAGCAGTCGCCCGGTAGAACCATCGTTGATCGCTGCACGCGCGAGCGCAATGCCCGCAATATGATCGGTGGCCAAGCCGGCCACTTCGAGCGCCAAGCCAGCCGAGAGACAGGCGGCATCCTGGTGTGAACCCGGCTTCCCACGCAAAAGAGCCTCGAGCGCGGACGCATTGTATTCGGCATCGCCTCCCGCCAAATCGGTATGCGTACAGGGCTCAATACCCACATCGATGGGGTCGCGCTTCGTATGCGAAACCTGCCCCCTCTGAACATCAAACAAATGGTACGGACCCATCGGCGTGGCTTCGTCCCAGCCGAGTGCTCCATGAACAACAAAAGCACGTTTGAGACCCATACCACTCAAGGCATGGGCCATTTTTTCGGCCGCTTCCAACGAGAAGGCTCCCACCACCTGGTGGTCGGGAGCGGCAGGATTGCTGAGGGGTCCGAGCATATTGAAGACTGTTCGGACACCCATCGCACGGCGAATGGGCATGACTGCAGCCATCGCTGGGTGGTAGTGGGGCGCAAACAGAAACGTGAAACCATGGGCCGCTAAACAGGCCACCGCTTCCTCCGGTCCCAGGTTGATTGGGATGCCCAACGTCTCCAAGACATCGGCACTCCCAGCCCGACTAGAGATGGAGCGGTTTCCGTGCTTCACAACCCGAGCACCGGCTGCCGCAGCAATCAAAGCCGCGGCAGTCGATAAGTTCAAACTTCCAGAACCATCGCCCCCGGTTCCGCAGGTATCCACCACCGGTGAACCATCTGTGGGCACACGGACGGGGACGGCCAACCGGCGCATGGCATCGGCAAAGCCTCGAACTTCTTCGCTGGTCTCGCCTTTGGTTCTCAATGCACCCAAGAGGGCGCCGCCCACTGCAGGCGACAGCGCATGATCGGTGAGCGCCTCCATGACCGTTCCAGCCTCGGTGGCCGAGAGATCACGACCATCAAGAATGCGTTCAAGCAAGTCCTTCATGCTTCGACCACGGGAACATCGGTCTCAAGAAAATTCTGCAGCAAGCGATCGCCTTGTGGAGTGAGAATACTCTCAGGATGAAACTGCACCCCCAAAATAGGCAATCGCTCATGGCGAATCCCCATGACCTCACCATCCGATGTGTAGGCATCGATCACAAAGCCCTCGGGCACGCCCGACTCCGGCACCGCAAGGGAGTGGTATCGACCGGCCTGAAACGGATTGGATAGCCCCAAATAAAGACCCCGCCCGTGGTGGTACACCGGGCTGTCTTTTCCGTGCATCAGTCTCTTTGCGTGGACCACATCACCACCAAACACCATCGAAATCGACTGGTGACCCAGACACACGCCCAGAATCGGAATCCGACCCTGAAAGTGCTGAATCATCTCCATCGACACACCGGCATCTTCGGGACGACCGGGGCCCGGAGAGATGCACAAATGAGTGGGCGCCAACGCATCGGCGCGCTCCACATCAATACAGTCGTTGCGATGCACTTCTACCTCAGCCCCCAAGACTTGAAAGGCTTGGGACAGGTTGAAGGTAAACGAATCATAATTGTCGATCAAAAGAAGCTTGGACATCACAAACCCTCCTCGGCCAGGCGCAATGCTGCCCCCAAAGCGGCCGCCTTGGCATGGCACTCAGCGTGTTCATTTTCAGGGACACTGTCCGCCACAATGCCCGCACCCGCTTGGTAGGCATAGCGACCGTCTTGGAACACCAGTGTGCGAATCGCAATCGCCTGATCCATGACCCCTCCATGACCAAAGTAGCCCACCGTCCCGGCGTATATACCCCGGGGGGCTGGCTCCAATTCATCGATGATCTGCATGGCGCGAACTTTGGGGGCGCCCACCACTGTGCCTGCGGGAAATGTCGCGGCAAAAAGATCGAAGGCATCGGTTCCAGGGGCCACCTGGCCTTCCACGCCACTGACGGTGTGCATGACGTGACTGTAGCGCTCAATCGTGCGGTACGGCTTGACCTTAACCGACCCTGGAACGGCGACACGGCCCAGGTCATTTCGAGCCAAGTCCACCAGCATCACATGTTCTGCCGTCTCTTTCTCATCGGCCAGCAAGTCCAACTCATTCTGCTGGTCTTCCTTGTCCGACGCTCCACGGGGCCGGGTTCCTGCAATGGGTCGCAGGGTCGCAGTTTCTCCATCCAAGCGGACCAATGCCTCTGGGGAAGATCCAACCACAGCCGTTTCTCCCCACTCCATGTACACCATATAGGGGCTCGGGTTGAGCAGACGAAGCGCTCGATATACCTCGAATGGATCGAGACCACAGGTGCCTTCCATCCGGATACTCAGCACCAACTGAAATACGTCGCCAGCATGGATATGTCCTTTGACCTGATCCACCGCCTGTAGAAACTCGTCTTTCTCAAATGTGGGAATGGGTGGGCTGACCGTTCCCGTTTTTCGGGGTCCCGGATCTGGGCCGCGTAAGAGATCGATGACCTCTGCCCGAAGCGCAATCCGCTCGGCTTCACTGCCCGCATGCAACAGCGCCACCCGACGCGTCAAGTGATCAAACGCAAGCACCGAACGGGGCGCCGTAAACAGCGCCTCTGGGGGGGCGTCCTGTGAGAGGCCGGCATCGGAAACCGGCTCAAAACGCCGGACGATGTCATAGCTGGCAGCCCCCACCAATCCGCCCGTAAACGGCAATCCTGGCACCTCGGGGCTGAGTTTGGGCGCTGCGGCCAGCGCTTCTCGAAAGGCATCGAGAACACCCGCCCGATCGGTTGGAGCCGGACGGGTTTCATCTCCAATCTGAAGGGTGTCACCCTGCAGACAAAAATGGAGACCCTCTCCAAACCCAATGAAAGAGTACCGGCCCAATCGCTCACCACCTTCCACACTCTCCAGTAAGAAGTGCGGCTTGAATGGGGCCAGCTTTCGGAATGCTGAGACTGGGGTGTCCAGATCGGCTGCAATGTCGAAAGGTGCGTTCATGTTCTGCGTGGTCCAAGTCAAATGCCAAAAAAAATCCCACCGCCGAGTTTCGGGGGTGGGGTCTGCCTTCGTTCTGTCTTCTCAGCTACCGGCAGCCCATCCCCATGGAAGTCCACCACCACCAGCGAGTGGAGATGTTGGAAGCCATGGTTTGAATCCGGTGCGTCATAATCACAGTGGTACGCTCATCCACAGCGGCCGTCAAGCGGGAATTTTATTCGGCCGTACCTGTGACCACTTCGACCGCTGAGACGTAGCCATCTTCGTCGGTGACAGTGAACCGAAACTCCCAGTTGGAAGCGTCATTGCACAGGACGCCTTCTTCTTCTCCATCGTAGGTTTGCCCGCAGTCCCCTGAGGCACAGGTAAGACTCACCGAATGATGGGCCATGCCTTCCGTGGCACCCGCAGGATAAATGTCGCAGTTGGCTTCTCCCGTAAGCGTGTTGATTCCTTGGGGATCGGTGGCGATCACATCGAGCTTCCAAAATGCACGGGTGCCATCCAAACACACTGCACTGGCCAGACCAATCGTGGGATTTTCCAATGGAGCAGGTCCATCGTCCCCACCGTCATCCGCATCCGCATCCGCATCGGAGCCTGTGGTCGAGCCCCACCCATCGTCTGCTTCGGTGTCACCGGTGTCCGCGCCCTTGGTCGATGGCAGAATGGGAGACCCACACCCCATGCAAAACGAGAAAAAAACCATCCAAATGCGCATTGATAACTCCTGTCCAAACTGTCTAATCACTCAGTGGGACAGCGTATAGCGATCTTAGACTACCCAAGGTTCTACTTTTGGTATACACTTGTCATGTCAAGATTTGGAGTTGCTGATGCTGTTTTCCGAAAATGAACGTCGCGAGCTTGCTGAGTTTTTTGCCAAGCGCTTTTCAGAACCCCAGGTTCGGTCCATGTTGGCCCGCCAAGCGGGAATCAAAGAAGAGCCAGATTCGAACGAAGCAAAAGTCGCATGGGAATCTCTGATCACCACAGCGCAAAACCGACGAAAGCTTCCAAAGCTTGCGATTGTCGCTGCACGTACAGACCAGACAGACCAAAATCTTCAAGCGGTGTGCAATCTGCTTGGTGCCCGGTCGCGCATCGTTCGAAACCGTGTGGTCACTGCTACGGCCGCCGCATCGATTGCCCTTGGCTTTGGATGGGCAGGCTTCAGTCTGGCTCCATCCACGACACCGGAAGCCATGGCTCAAGTGGTTGAGGTCGAGGTCGACCCCATACCCGAAGTCATGATCCCCACACCGGAAGTCATCGAAGCAGTGGCTGAAGTCGTGGAAGAGGTCGTAGAAGAAGAACCCATCATCGAAGATGAAGGCCCGGGCTACATCACAGCACACACGGCACCAACCGACCGGCCCAATGGCCCCGCATGGCGAAATGGCCGATGCAGCTATGACAAAGACAGTGACTTTATTGGCTACTGGTATGCCGGTGCCGATCTCCCTGGCCGACAGGGAGAGGTCATCACCGTCAAGATGGGCGTGAACGTCCGCAAGGACTATCCAGGCATCCACAACAACTTCGACAAGCGCGCCAAGGTTCGCTGTATTCTCAAGCGTGGAGACAAGGTCAAGCTCACAGAAGCTCCGGTTTTGGTTCCTGGCGACAAGTTTTGGGTACCGCTCTTCCACGGTGACCTGGTCGAAGAAGCACCCCCAGAAAACCTGGTCGCAGTACGCTGAGTATCGACCTCTCACTGCGGCGGGTTAGGCCAGTCTGATGGGAGAACTCGATCCACGCATAGAAAAGGTCCGCCGATTCGGAATCGGTGTATTTTTGGCACTCAGTGTGGCCGCAATACCCATTGCGATTCACATCGTGAAGACCTACGAATCGCCGGAATTGTGGCTTACCCTTCTTGGGGCCGTGTTCATGTTGGTCCTGATCTGCCTGTATGCCCTCGAAACAGCACTGACTCCCATCCCGAAAGCCACACAAGCAACGCCGCTTACGGTCGATCCAGATGCGGATACAATCCTCGAAGAACCCGATGAGGAGGCCGAGGAACGCACAGAGTTCCACGAGCCATCCATCGCGCCTGTGATCAAGGAAGAGCCCACCGATGAGGCCGCAATCTTGGTGGAGGTCGAGGAAGTCCCCACCCATCCACCGTTTGTGGCTGGCATCACGGCTGATTTGGCTGACCAAGCGACCGAACTTGATCCGGACAGGTCCCATCTGCGCAATCCAGATGCACCCATGCTGACCGTCCCCAATGCTGCATTTCGCAACGACGAAGAATCCCTTCTCGACGATAATCGCCCCGAAGAAGACGAGGGGTGAGCCTGATGCTCTGGAGTGTGGCGCTGGCATGTGTGAACAGTCCACCCCCTCCAACGCCGGCCATTACTCAGCCCAACATAGGGACACAGAATACCGAGAACTCGTTGGGGCTGCCCGATGAGAACTGCATGAACAATTGTCTGCGGCAGAACATGGCGCGATCGGTTTCAGCGGAAGTGATCAACACAGATTGTGTCTCAAGTTGCATCGGTAAAACCAGCCCACTGCTCGACGAACTGGACCCCGAACCCAACCCGTAGCATTCACTATTTTCTAAAGCTCTGGTACGATCGGCCGTAGAGTTCAATTGGTCCCACCAACACCCGACGGTACGACCGCTCTTCTTCCTCCAGCAAATGTCCCTGTAGCCGCTTCGGCTGATGGCTCGACGTGCATCGTGCACCCCCCGATCCGTTGCTGGAGATGTCATTGGGTTCACCGCCAGCACGCACACTACAATGCCCATCGGACTTCGCCACAACAGTGTCTCCATGATGACTGCGAATCACCTCAACGATTCCGCACAAGCCATGTCACGTACGCTCGGAAAAATCAGTTCTGGTGACCGGATCGGTCAGATTGGTGATGATGCGGCAGGGGCTGCGGTCAGCATTAATCTCTCCACCAAAGCGCGCTCAGGTCAGCAGGCGGTTCGCAACTCGAACGATGCAATCTCCATGCTAGATACGTCCCAAGCAGCACTCAATGAATCCAAGAATATGCTGAGTAGAATCCGAGAGCTCGCTGTGCAGTCAAGCTCTGATACTTTGGGCGAAACCGAGAGAAAATACATCGTTGGCGAGTACAAGCAGATCGCGGAAGAGATGAAGCGTATGACCGACTCGGCTGAATTTAATGGGCAAGGGGTTGCAAAAGGCGAGACATACACCGCACAGGTGGGAACCGATGGTGACAAATACCACCAAATCACCATCACGTGTGCGGACATTAAAACCATTCAAAATACCATCGGCTCTCTCAACTTGACCTCAGCCGAGACATCACAGCTCAGTATTAAGCGGGTCGATCAAGCCACCGACATCATGAACACGCAACAGTCCACACTCGGTGCCGTTCACAATCGGCTGCTCAATGCCATCAGCAATCAAGAGGCGAGCACCTTGAGTCATACGGCGTCTGCAAGTCGAATACTGGATGCAGATATGGCCCGAGAAACCACCATGATGACCGCCCTTCAGGTGAAGCACTCCGCAGGTGCGGCAGCCATGGGACAAGCCAATGGCATATCCCAGTCCATCCTGTCCTTGATTTAGAGCGGGCGGCCCAACAACGCTCGGACAGACGACTCGATGACCTCTAAGGAGTGGGCCAAGCTGTGGTCATCCTCGACTTCCCGCAATGTGGCACCCTTCTTGGCATAGGCTTTGCTGCTTTCGATCGGAACCACCCGATCGAACAGACCATGAATCACCATGGTGGGCACCCCAGGTGGGGGTTGGATTTGTGAGGCATCGCTCACAGGTGGCTCAGAGTGGTGCAGGGCCGGCGCCAACAACAACAGACCCATGAATCGTTCGGGATGGATCATCGCCAAGTGCGCCGCAGCCAGCCCTCCATAGCTGCTCCCTATCAACAGGATGCCACGTCCACGGGTGGCCTCTTCGAGGTCGACCAAGCGATCGGCAAGGGCCAGCCCGCGGCCATCTGGCGCCACCAACTCAAAGCCCGATGTACGCAAATGCTGAATCTTTCTTCCATTCGGAGAACCTTCCAGCCCATGAGCAAATACGATGGGAACCACACACCCTCCAAATTATGTCCAATTCTCGCGTATCCCTTGTGTTGTTTTTGTCGATCGCTGCGATCAGCACCGCTGCGATCTTGGTGCGCTTGGTGCCCGAGATGCACCCCATCGCCATCGCATTCTGGAGGACAGCCATTGTTGCTGTGTTGCTGCTTCCCATGGCGGCCAAGTCCGGCGCGATTCGACCCAAAGGAAATCAAATCCTCTGGACTGTTTTCGCTGGTCTGTGTCTTGCGTTTCACTTCTGGACTTGGTTTGCATCGCTGCAACTGACCACCGTACTTCGCTCAACCGTTTTGGTATGTCTCACGCCCGTCTGGGCCGGCCTTCTCGCCTGGCTCGCCTTCTCCGAGCCCCCTCATCGGCGGTTCTGGGGCGGAATTGGAATTGCACTGATCGGCGTGGTTTGTATGGCCATGGGCGGAGACGCTCAGGGAGATCAAGCAAGCTGGGTGGGAGACTTGCTCGCACTCGCTGGCGGTATGCTCTCCGGCACCTATTTGACCATTGGACGAGCCGTACGGCCGCATGTGGACTGGGGACCATACGGGGCACTCGTCTGCGCAAGCTGTGCCGGATGGCTGCTGGGATTTTCTCTCCTCACTGATGCCAGCCTGGCCGTACTCGGACCGAATAGCTGGTGGATCATTGCCGCAATGGCGCTGGGCCCCCAGTTTATCGGCCACATTGGCTTCACCTGGGCTGTTCGGTTTGTTCCCGCCTACATCATCGGCGCTGTGATTCTCCTTGAACCCGTGGGTGCCACGGCCTTGGGGACCATCGTGCTTGATGAGTGGCCAACATCCACAGAAGTCTTGGGGGCTGCCATCATCATCATGGGTGTGCTGGGTGCCACGATAAAGCGCCGTCCGCCTCAGGCAAACACAGCCAACCAGTCCGGCTGACGCTCTCCTTGAAGTCGCCGTACCGTGATGATATCCGCAGCGGCTTGACCATCGATCGTATCCACACGATGGCGGAGCACCACATCTCCCCGGACGGTCAACCCTTGAATCTGCGTCTCAATATTCACAGATGTTCCACCGGTGAGACCGCGCTTGAACCGGACTTGCTCTGCGACCGGAACGATCTGCTGGGGATCCTGTCCTGCGGCAATCATCTGTCGGGCGATCGCTTCGTCTGCCCAATCTACATAGACCGGATGATTGACGTGAGCGAAGGGATCCATCCAGGTGTGCCAAACATCCAATGAGAACACGTGGGGGGCAGAGCGCACCGATTCGACCACCTCCGGCATGCGCACCATCGGTGAATCTACATCCATGGCAGGAAAAGACGCCAAAAGCGCCTCACTCGCCCGGGTCGGCGTGATCCCTCCGCCTTCTGAATTGAGCGCAACATGCACCCACTGCTGTGTGGCCTCGGCCACCGCCTCCCCCGCAACGGATAGACGAACTTCACGACGAGACAACGTGGCGCGCCGCCAATCGCGAATCCATGTACGACCATCGATGGGCTCTCCATATTCCACTTCCCGGTGATGAATCACCGTCATGCGCGAAACAATAAAGCCGACACCTTCATCGATAAACCGCTGTCCAGACCACCCCACGTCCATGCTGGCACGGACCGCGGCTTCCTGAAACAGGCGCCACACATCGCCCGCGCGGGCCACCTGACGGGGAGAGACACAGTGTCTGGGCAACCGAAGGGAAAAGGTTGGGATTGCGTGGGTCATTGATTCCCACCTATCCTGCACACCGACATGTCTGTTCAATCTCCTCCATCACCCATCGAAATCGAGATCCTCCACGATCTCAATTCTGTGGACGCTGAGGATTGGAACCGACTGGTGAGCCCGAATGATCCTTTCACCGAGCATGCCTTCCTTGCGAGTCTAGAAAACAGCGGAAGCGTCGGACGAGAAACAGGATGGGTGCCTGTTCACCTACTTGCCAAACAAGAGGGCGTACTCGTCGGGGCGGCGCCGCTGTACCTCAAAAACCACAGCTATGGGGAGTACATTTTTGATTGGGGGTGGGCCGATGCGGCGCGTGGCGCGGGCATTCCGTACTACCCAAAGCTCGTCAGCGCCGTTCCGTTTACACCCGCAACCGGGCGGCGATTGCTTGCCCAGGATGTGACCACCGAAAAAGCCCTGATCGATGGCATACACGGAGTCGCCGAAGCCACGCGGGCGCAATCGATTCATGTTCTCTTTTGCACACCAGACGAGCACCAACAGCTTTCAGACCGAACAGAATTTATTGGTCGGATGACCCATCAATTTCACTGGGACAATGATGGGTACGAACACTTTGATGCGTGGCTGAGCCGCTTTCGTTCGCGGCGCCGCAAAGAAGTCCGCAGAGAACGAAAAGTAGCCAAAGAACGTGGGGCACGAATTCGAATGGTGCGTGGTGATGATCTCACACCAGAACTGTGGGCAACCCTTCGACAGTTTTACGAAGACACCACCGCACGCAAACAGGCTGAACCGTATCTAAAACGGAAGTTCTTTCTCGATGGAGCCAACACCCTTGGCCACTCTGCAGTGGCTTTTATCGCAGAACATGACGACCAAGTGGTGGCAGGAGCCCTCTGTTTCCAACGAGGAAAACATTTGTATGGGCGATACTGGGGCTGTTTGCCCGAATGGAGCGCCCTGCACTTTGAGCTGTGCTATCACGCACCGATTGAGGCTTGCATCGAACACGGATGGAGTCACTTTGAAGCGGGGGCTCAAGGCATGCACAAAATGCAGCGGGGGCTGGTACCCGTTCAAACCTGGTCCGCTCATCATCTTCGTCACCCCGGACTCCACGATGCGGTTCAGCGCGCCACAATCGAGGAGCAGTCCCACATCGAATCTGAGATTGAATGGCTGACCGAAAAAGGGCCCTTTCATCGCATACAGGACCAGCCGGGATAGGAGAACCTCCATGGGTATTCGTTCCTTTATTCGCCGCGCAGTGTCGGAAAAGTTGACCGGCTCGGATGCGGACTCAACGCCGACGCCGGCCCGTGATGAGCGACCGCTACCCGTCGGACACGATGAGGCCGGCTTTGTGGCCGTACTCCGCATGACCGACCTTCCGACTGGACAGGGAAGAACAGTGGCGGTGAACGGTAAGGCCATCGCTGTATTTCATGTGAACGGTGGCTTCTACGCCATCGATGATGCATGCACCCATGAAGATGCACCCCTGGGTGAAGGCACCGTTCGGGGTACTACGGTCGTGTGCCCGTACCACGACTGGGTATACGAGATCACATCCGGACATTGCCATACCGATCCATCACGACCGGTTGGGTGCTTTGCCACCAAGACCCACGATGGATTTGTTTGGGTGGGTAACCGCACCTCGGATGGAACAGATGATCGGGGTGGTGATCATGCCGATGGGCTCACCACCTCTAAGCACGCAAGCTAATCCCATGCGATGGCTCCTTCTGTTGTTGTGGGGTGTGTGCGGTACGGCACACAGTCAAACCCTCACCCTGTGGCACGCCTACCGTGGCACAGAGCGGACAGCCCTTGAGACACTTCTAGAGCAATACAGCCAAACCCAGCCTGGGGTCGTCATACAGCCTCGCGCCATCCCCTTTGATGGCTTCAACGCGAAACTCGAGGCCGCAGTTCCCCGCGGACATGGACCCGACCTCTTTATTGCAGCACATGAGCGGTTGGGTACCTGGGTTCCCCTGGGGTTGGTTCGTTCCAATCCAGAGGCCATGACAAACGTTCCGCCCCTTGTGGAACACGCACTGTTCCACGAAGGAAACACCTACGGCCTCCCCATGGCCTTCAAAACACTCGTGCTGTTTTACAACAAAGAAAGAATCGAGACACCGCCCGAGAGTACGGATGCCCTTGTCGAACTCGCCACCCGAGAACGAGATGCTGGACGCATTGGGCTCGCCTATCAAGCCACAGAACCGTTCTTTCACGCCCCATGGATGCACGGCTTCAACGGCGGGTTGATGCAGCAGGGGGAGGTCCGTATGGATCGGCCGGGAGCCATAGAAGCCCTGGCATTCGCACAGGAATTGTCCGAGAACGGACTCGTCCCCAAAGAACCCACCAGCGCACTCGTGACCCAACTCTTTAACGATGGCCACGCCGCCATGGTCATCAATGGACCATGGTTTTTAGGGGAAGTGGATCCACAGATCAACCTGGGCGTGGCTCCACTGCCGACTGTGAGTGCCACCGGCAAAGCCGCCGCACCCTACCTGACCGTCGAAGCCATCCAAGTCTCCGCGCACAGCGAGCATCCCGAGGCAGCATGGGCACTCTCTCAATGGTTGATCCAAACCAACCAAGCGATCTTCCGGGCCACGGAAGGACGTCAAAGCGTGGCGACAACAACAGCCTATGCAGACCCTCGGATTGCAGAAGATCCTGTACTCATGGCGTTTCATGCACAGCTGGAACACACCCACCCCATGTCGAGCGGGGTTTGGATGGCCGCTTCCTGGGAACCCTTGGCTCGGGCCATTCGTCGGGTCATGCGGGGCGCGCACTCACCCCAAGCCGCACTCACCGCCGCCGATCAAGAGTTTCGGGTCGTCACCGCACCTCCACCACCGGCAGCAAACCCATGGCCGTACATCCTCATCGCTACATTCTTGGCCCTTTTCGCCTGTGTAATGATGGCCCGATCGGCCTGGCGACAACAGACATCCATTCGAGACATGGCACACGCGTACCGTTGGATTGCCCCCGCAGCCCTATCCATGGGCACCTTGGTCATCGTCCCATTCATCGTCGGTGCAGCAGTGAGTCTATTTGCCCACCGTGATGGGAGCTGGACCTTTGTTGGCATGACTCATTTTCTGGATATTTTATTCGCACGAGACTGGCCGCTCACATCGGCATTGAGCTTTTGGTTCACCCTGGCCGTCACCGTGATGTGGACAGCGGCCAACGTGATCCTCCATGTAGGAATTGGGGTCATCTTGGCCCTGTTTCTTCGAACCCCATGGCTACAATTAAAAGGAATCTACCGGGTACTCCTGATTTTACCGTGGGCCATCCCAAACTACATCACCGCCCTCATCTGGAAAGGAATGTTCCACCAACAATTTGGAGCAATCAACAGTCTGTTGGCGATCTTGGGGATCGAACCAGTCAGCTGGTTTTCTCAGTTCTCGACCGCATTTGCAGCAAACTTAATCACCAACACTTGGCTCGGATTCCCCTTCATGATGGTGGTCACCTTGGGGGCATTGCAGGCCATTCCGGGAGAGGTCGAAGAAGCGGCCAGTATCGATGGTGCGAGCGGCTGGCAGAGATTCTGGTGGGTCACCTGGCCCATGCTTAAACCTGCACTTCTTCCCGCCATCGTTCTCGGCAGTATTTGGACATTCAATATGTTCAACATCATCTATTTAGTGAGTGGGGGCGAACCCGATGGGGGGACCGAAATCTTGATCAGTGAAGCCTACCGTTGGGCCTTCACCCGAGGGCATCGTTACGGCTACGCCGCCGCCTATGCCGTACTGATATTTGGCGTCTTGCTGATCTACAGCAAGGCCACGGATCGTGTATTGACCCGGAGGGCATCATGAACCGACCCAGCCTCTTCAAGATGGCCCTCGTTCACCTGGGTCTGATCGTCACGACGGTTGCGGTCTTGTACCCCGTTCTGTGGGTCATCGGCATGGCACTCCGACCCGGTCAAGCATTCTCCATGGACCTCAACCCCATTCCCGCCCAGATCACCTTCGAGCATTTCGAAGCGGTAATCGGAACAACCACAGCGGATGATGGTTGGCTTTTTGGGCGGCAGCTGTTCAACAGCCTGCTGGTAGCAGCCATCACCTCCGTGATTGGGATGATCTTGGCCACCACGGCTGGGTACGCGATGAGTCGCTGGGCCTTTCCGGGCCGCGATGCTGGACTTCGGCTCTTCTTGATCACCCAAATGTTCCCCGGGGTGGTAATGGCCATTCCCCTCTACATTCTTCTGGATGAGATGGGGCTATTGGACTCCCTGCTGGGGTTGAGCCTCGTCTACGCCACAACCGCCATTCCATTCTGTACATGGAATATGAAGGGCTTCTTTGACACCATCCCAGTGGAACTCGAAGAAGCCGCACAAATGGATGGAGCCAATCGCTGGACCACCTTTACGACCATTGTATTGCCCTTGGCCAGGCCCGCGCTTGTAGTGACGGGACTCTTTTCATTCATGACAGCATGGAATGAATTCATTCTCGCAGCGACCTTTATGAACAAGGAAACTTCCTTCACCCTGCCCGTGGTCCTGCAGTCCTATGTGGGAGACTATGGAACGGAATGGGGTCACTTCGCCGCAGGGGCCGTCTTGGTCAGCGTTCCAGTGATGATACTCTTCTTTGCCTTACAGAAACATTTGGTCGCAGGCCTGACTGCAGGCTCGGTGAAGGGGTAGCGAACACAATTCGCCTACAGATCGGTGGCGGACTGGACGAAGAAGGGGGACGCGTGCAGAACAAGGGCGTTCCATGGATCACAATCGACGGGCACGATTGCTCTACAAAGAAGGCAAACATCAGCAATCTGCTGAGCATTTCCGTGCGTGGCTTCAAAGAAATCCAGCGGATGTCCATGCCCAGCATGACCTCTCAGCCTCTCTGTTTGCGCTGGGTGACCTCGAGGCCGCCGAAGAAGCCGCCAAACATGCCGCGACGATCGACCCAAACTATGCCAAAGCCTGGGTCACCCTGGCCACCATCCAAGCCGCACGAGGACAACTGGGCACACCGCTGACGTCCATGTTGGCGGCCACCCGAATCGATCCCGAAAACCTGCATTATCGGGTTCGACTGGGCACCATGCTTCTGGATCAAAATCAGCTCGAACATGCAGTCCAGATTTTCGACGGAGTTCTGAAGAAGACCCCCAACCATATCGATGCCATCGGAGGCTTGGCCACCGTCCTGGAGCGCCAAGGAAAGCTGAATGAAGCACACGATTTAATGGAACCCCATGTCCACACCGTTCCCGTGCACGCCCGCTTGGGTGCCACCTGGGGAACCGTGTCTCGAAGACTGGGTCAATACCAACGCGGTGTCGACGTACTGGTTCGAATGCTGGCTCACAAGGTTTCACCCATCGCCCAAGCGATGATGTTGGCTGAGCTCGGCGCCTTGTACGACAAAATGAACCAGACCGATGCTGCCTTTGCCGCATACACAGAAGCCAACCTGCGGAGACAAGGAACCTGGGACCCCGTACGACTGGAGAAATGGGTCGATCGCATGATCGAAACGTTCTCCGCCGAGCTATTTCAAACCGCACCCCGTGGGGCCAATCACAGCCAACGACCCATCTTGATTGTGGGCATGCCTCGATCTGGGACGAGCTTGGTCGAGCAGATTCTTGCCGCCCATCCAGAGGTTCATGGTGCAGGAGAACTCGAAGATATGCGGGTCACCAGCTTGTTCGCTGAAGCCCGAAGTGGAACCAGTTTTCCCGAGTGTATTTCAACACTGAGCCCCGCACTCACCACCCAATTGGGTGCCTGGTATTTGGACCGACGCGTCAACAACGCCCCCACTCACCGGTGGGTCACAGACAAAATGCCACAGAATTTCCAATTTATTGGACTGGCTACACTGCTGATGCCCGGGGTCAATATTGTCCATTGCGTGCGCGACCCGATGGACACCATCCTGAGTTGCTATTTCCAGGGATTCAAAGCCGCCCTGGCCTGGTCGAACCGGCTCGAGTGGTTGGGACCATACTGCGTACAGTATCGACGACTCATGGCCCACTGGGAATCGGTTCTTCCGCAGACCATCCACCATGTACAGTACGAGTCCTTGGTGGCCGATCCCGACGCCACCATTCGTGCGCTCTTGGCTCATTGTGGCATTGAATTTGATCCCGCAGTCCTCGCGCATCACACCAACGATCGCCGCATCGTCACGGCTTCATACGCACAAGCCAATCGACCCATCTACCAAAGCAGTACGGGGAAAGCCGTTCCCTACGCGAAACACTTGGCTTCCGTACGGTCCCTATTGGAGACACCGTGAACGACGCACTCGATCTATACAACTCAGGCACCCGTGCCCTACAAGCCGGACAGTTGAGGCCCGCCTTGGCGCTCCTACAAAACGCCATCGATTCCACATCGAACGATACGATTCGGGGTGCGGCCTTGAGAAACATGGGCGTCACCCTCCGAAGACTTGATGCACCCAACGAAGCGGTTGAGTCCTTTATAGCCGCCCTGCGACTCGACAAAAACGACATCGATGCGCGATATAGTTTGGGCAATGCACTGGTCGCCATTGGCGATCACACGGGCGCCATCACCGCATTTCAGACTGTCCGCTCGGTTCGTCCCGACTGGGCACAAGCGGCCAACAATGAAGGTGCGGCGTGGATGGCCCTCGGACGAACCACCGAAGCAGAACACTGTTTTCGAGAGGCCGTTCGAATCGAACCTACATTTGCGCATGCATGGGGCAATCTCGGTGCGGCCCGCGCCGCCCAAGGTCAACATGCTGCACCGTTGCACACCATGCAAAAAGCCTTGGCCCTCGCGCCCGACGATCAGCACATCCGAACCAAACTGGGGCACCTACTGACCGAGCTTGGTCATTTTGATGCCGCAGTTCGGACCTTCAACACGGTCTTGAGCGGCATGCCCAACCATTCCGATGCCCGCGCAGGCTTGAGCTTGGCGCTGCATCGTTCCGGCGACACCATCGGCGCACTCGCACGGGTCGCACCTGCCATTGCTGCCGGCGACCCCCATCCCGATGAAGCCGTCGCGTTTGCCCGAATCAGCATGTTTATGGATCGACCCGAAGACGCGGTCGACACCCTTCGTTCCGCACTTGGGCGGGCCGGCCAACCCGCCACGCGGGTTCTTCTCGGAAAACAACTTGGGCAAGTCTTGGATGCCGCCGGACGGTCCGATGAAGCCTATGAAGCCATTGCGGAAGCCAACGACCTGCGGGCACTGTCCTTTGATGCACAAGAACATACCGCCCATATCGATTCGATCATCCACAGTACCCAACACAAGCAACCCACCAGTACGTGTGAGGATGACACTCCGGTTTTCATTGTGGGCATGCCGCGATCGGGTACCAGCCTGATCGAACAAATGCTGGATGCACATCCGCAGATTCATGGTGCAGGAGAGCGGGGCGATCTTCAGATGATTGCCAAGGTCATGGCCAATCGCGAACTCGACCAAACCATGCTCCACGAACTCTCCTCGGCATACCTGAACCGAATTCGGCCACTGGCTCCAGACGCGCGACTGATCACCGACAAAATGCCCGATAACTTTCTGTACCTGAGCGAAGCCGCTCGGCTGTTTCCCCAGGCACGGGTGATCCATTGCATCCGAGACCCGGCCGATACTGGCCTGAGTTGTCTCTTCCAGAACTTCAAAGACACCCTGCCGTGGGCGACCCGACAAGAAGACATTGCTGCGTTTACCGAGGACTACCATCGGCTGATGAATCACTGGGCCGAACACTGCCCACTGCGCATGCTGACGGTACCCTATGAAGCATTGGTGCGGGATCCTGAGCAGTGGGCAACACGGCTACTTCGGTTCCTTGATGTGCCGTTTCACAGCGGCGTGATTCATCCTCATCAGAACCCACGAATTGTTCGAACCGCCTCCCACGATCAGATTCGCCGCCCCATCCACACTGGAAGTATCGGTCGATTCCGGGCCTACGAAGCCCACATCCAGACCCTGCTAAATCTACGGTCACGATTCCCTCAAACTGAGGGCACCGGTGACCGTAGAGACCATGGAAGAAAACACCATGCATGATATTCAGGACCAATTGACCCGGGTGCTCGAAACCCATCGTACCGGCGACTTTGACACCGCTCGTTCCGAGTGTGCCGAGTTAATGGCGAACGCACCCGATGTGCCGGATACCCACTTTGTGATGGGGCTGCTCATCCAAGACTCCGGAAATCACGTCTCGGCAATACAACTGCTGAGTCGGGCCATTCGTCTAAACCCAGAGCGATCCGACTTTCATGATGCACTGGGTGTGTCTCAGGTCTCGATCGGAAAACACCGGGACGGCTTGCGAAGCTTCGCTGAAGCCGTTCGACTTCATCCCGAAAATCGACTGGCAATCATGCATCTGGGCCTGCTCGCCCTCCGCATGGGCCTCTCTGAACGGGCCCTCCCATGTTTTGAATCTCTCATGCGAATGGGAGAAACAAGCTTGGAACTGATCTGCTTGCGTGGGCAAGCCCTGTTCAAAATGGATCGACACTTAGAAGCCGTAGAATGGCTCCACAAATGTCTTGATTTGAGCCCGAACCACTTGGACGCTCACCGGTATCTGGGACGCGCACTCATGCAACTCAAGCGCCACAGTGAGGCCGCGACCTGCTTGCAGACCGTGGCCGACGCTGAACCCGGAAACAGTCGGGTGCGAACATTATTGGGTGAAGCGCTCATGAATTCGGGCGATCTTGAACCTGCGGAGACCATCCTTCAAGAAGCGATCGACCTCGACCACAGCCAGCCCGAAGCGCATGCGCATCTTGGAGATGTTCAAGCGGCTCTTGGACTCACCGATGCCCCACTTCGGTCCTATTTGACCGCCCTCCGGCTGCGACCGTCCGATCTCGGATATCGTTGCCAGCTGGGCTATTTGTTGATCGACCACGGATTTCTACCCAAAGCGGAACACTGCTTTCGCATGGTGCTTCGTCAAGAACCCTACAATGTGGATGCCATCGCTGGCCTGGCCACCGTACTCTCAAAAATGGGTGATCCCGAAGGGGCGCTCGCACTCGCCGAGCCGATGATTGCATCGGGAACGGATCACGCGGACCTCGCCCACATCTACGCCATGCTGTGCCGCAAACTTGGTCGCTCCCACGATGCCATTCCTGTGTTGCAACGACTGCTGAATCGTTCCCGCCCCTTACATACTCGGTCCCAACTTCAACATGCGCTTGGAGAATTGTTTGAAGCGGTGGGATTGCATGAAGAGTCGTTTGAAGCCCATAAGAAGGCCAATGATTCGGAAGCGGCCCAATTCAGCCCGACCGTCTTCGCCGAACATGTACAAGATTTGGTCGAAGTGTTTGACGACGCCAATTTCCCGCAGTTTCCCATGGCCGACAACCCCACGCGAATCCCTGTATTGATCGTGGGAATGCCACGGACCGGCACCACCTTGGTGGAACAAGTCTTGGCCTCTCATCCCAATGTGATCGGCGCGGGAGAACTGGAAGAACTTCAAATGCTCGCCCGGGCCATGCCCGAGATCATCGGAACCGAAACGCCATACCCGCAGTGTGTGGAAGAGCTATCATCTGAAGTGACCAATCATCTCTCGAACTGGTACACCGAGCGCATGATCACCAAGGCTGGCGATGCCACGCGCATCACCGACAAGATGCCCCTGAACTTTCTTCACCTGGGCCTCGCTTCCCTCTTGCTGCCCAACACCCGGGTCATTCACTGTCGCCGTTCTCCCATGGACACCGCGCTCAGTTGTTATTTCATGCACTTCAAAGAATCTCATGCATTCAGCACCAACCTGGAGTGGCTGGGCAAGTTCTACGTTCAATATGAACGGCTCATGGAGCACTGGCACAAGGTTCTTCCGCTGCCCATTCTTGATGTTCAATACGAAGAAATGGTTCACTACCCAGACGAAACGATGCGCCGTATTGTCGACTTTGTGGGATTGCCATGGCATCCAAGTTGCACCCGCTTTTACGACAATGACCGACCTGTGCTCACCGCATCAGCGGATCAAGTTCGGCAGCCCATCTATACCACCAGTATTGGGCGACATCGGCCCTACAAAGAGGAACTTGCAGCCTTCAAAGCCGAGCTGGACCGAGCGGGTGTCCCAACCGATATCACCCAAACGAACTTGCACTAAGGAGCCCTGGCGCACAGCCGATTAAGGGGCATACATGCCTCCCAATCAGACCAAAACCCTGCTTACGATGGTCGCGATCCTGTATGTAGCAGAGGGACTGCCGGCAGGGATTTTTTACGACCTGGTTCAGGTCTGGCTTCTCGAGGCACACGATGTCTCTGTCGCGGAGATTGGACTCGTCAGTCTCCTCGCATTGCCCTGGACCTTAAAAGCGTTGTGGGCGCCACTTGTCGACCGTACGGGAACCGCTGCCCGATGGATTTCGAGTGCGCTGTTCACCATCGGAGTCGTCACCATCCTGCTTCCGTGGGTTCCCCTGGGAACACCGGTATGGGTGCTGCTGGGACTGCTCACCATGGCGAGTGCGACCGCGGATGTGGCCATCGATGGCTACACCGCAACCGTGGTCCCTCCCGAACAACACGGGCGGGTCAATGGTTGGCGCGTCGCCGCCTACCGAGGTGCGATGCTGATCGCCGGAGGCGGGTCGGTTGCCGCCGCCGCGTGGGTCGCATGGCCCCTCATCTTCGTGGTGGTGGGTCTGGCAACGATCGCCCTTGGTATGTGGACCACACGTTTGCCCCATGTACAGAAGGATGAAGAGGCCTCCAACGAGTGGTGGTCGGAATTGTGGACGTGGCTCAGCAAGCCCGGTTCTTGGGCCCTCTTCTTGTTTGTCTTGCTCTTCAAGATGGGCGATGCCGCCATGGCACCCATGGTCAAGCCATTTTGGCTTCAAGGGGCCAACATGAGCCTGGCAGAATTGGGGCTTGTAAGCATCACAGCAGGGGCTGCACTCACCGTTATCGGAGCGCTCATCGGTGGAGAATTGGCCACACGGTGGGGACTGTTCAAGGCCCTGTGGGTCTTGGGCGCGTTTCAGGCGATTTCGAATCTCGGCTATATGGCCGCCGCCATCGCACCCAGCAAATGGATGGTCTACGGGGCATCGATGTGTGAGAGCTTCTGCTCTGGGCTGGGCGTCGCTGCCTTTTTGGCCTTCCTGATGCGGATCTGCGAAGCCCAGCAGGCCGCGACCCGCTTCGCTTTGCTGACGGCCCTATCGATGGTGGCACGCACGGTGATTGGTGCCCCCAGCGGATTTTTTGTGGAGGCCTACGGATACGCCACATACTTCGGCTTCACCTTTGTCCTGGCCTTGCCGGCTTTCGCTCTTCTGCCACGGATCAAGAAGCGACTGGAAATTGCCGCGCCTTAAAGCCCGTGTGACGCAATGACCTTGTCATAATGATCGATGACAAGCCGAACGAAATCGCGCTTGTTGTGGTAATGACCCGGAAAAAAGCTTCTCTTAAACCCATAAATAATGGTGTTTCTCAGTTGCTTTAAGTCCATATCAAAGGCGTCGACCGCCAAGCGAATTTCACGCGAAACAGATGTATTCGAATGCAGACGATTATCGGTGCACAAAGTCGCGCTCAGCCGCTCGTTTAGCATGTGGCGAAAATGATGGTTCTTCACCGATCCAATACTCGGATTGGTTTGTAAATTGGAGGTAATGCACACTTCAATCGTGACCCGTCGATCGGCGATGTATCGTGCCAAACGGCCCACATAATCTTCAGGACTCGTCACTTTTGGACCACACAATTCCGGACTGAACAGGTGGTACCCATGCCCGATGCGATCGGCATGAAGTTCCGTGATGGCATCAAAGATGGATTCCGGCCCATAGGCCTCACCCGCATGCACCGTCTTTTTCAAAAAATGGAGATGAGCATATTGGTAGGCTTCCGCGTGATCGCGCGCAGGGTAGCCATCTTCTTGGCCAGCAAGGTCAAAAGCCACAATCGGCATGTTCATTTCATCTCGACACCGAACCGCTGCGCGCGCAAGTTCCAGGCTGGCCATCCGATATATTTGCTTTCGGGGTGCTTCAGAGAATTGCTGAAACAAGCGGCCATACCACGCACTGGTCTCTTCACCGAATGCCCGAAGTGCACAGACGATGATGCCGAAACGAAATGGGGGCTCACCCTCCTGTGCAACCGCTGATGATGCTTCATGCTCGAGTCGTGCCTTGTCCAAACCCGAGACCACAGCGGCCAACACATCATCGAAGCCAAGTCCATCGTGCATGTGCAAATGTGGCGCAAAACGCACTTCTATGTAGCAAACACCTTCATTAATATTGTCCCAAGCCAATTCATATGCTGTGCGCTCCAATGCTTCGCGCGTCTGCAGCACAGCGACCGTATACTCGAAGCCCGCAAGGTACTCTACCAACGAACCATAGGCGGATTTAAACACCAATTCACGGAGACCCTCCTCCGTCTGACTGGGCAATCGAAGCCCACAATCCCTAGATAGCTCGATCAAAGTCGAGATCCGAGAGGAACCATCTAGGTGGACATGAAGATCGGTCTTGGGCAGCGCTCGTATCAACGCATCTGAAATCATAATAGTTCCCCATTTTGCAATATAAAAGCACACGATTCGATTCCAAACAAACGAGGGTGTTGCCCCCTGCGTTTCATTGGTTAGGCGTGGCTAAGAAACTTGGAGGGTGACTGTCATGATCGAACTGCCGGGATCACTGAAAGAACTGTTGCGCGAACGCGTGGAAGAGGAACTCGAAACCTCAGGTGCCAATACGCCTGAGCTGTGGGTTCGTTCCTTGTTCATCGGGCTTGATGCAGCAGCCGAAGAACTTGACGAAGACTTGGGCGAGAACCTGGTCCTCCGACTCGAAGAGTCCGGGGAGCTCGAACAAAGCCTGGCCAATGAACTCGTGACCCAGTTCGGAAACCTTAAAGAGCCTGGGGCAGACGATCTGATCCGGATGATGGATTCTGTCTGCGAAGTGGCCTGGATCGATGAAGACGACGATGATCAAATCGCGAAGGGCTTCATGGAATCCGACGGCTATGAAGACGAGGACTACTAATTTTCGCCGTGTTCAGCGCCCTGTTGTGGGGACTCGCAGGGTCGGCCGCCATCGCCGCTCCCCTATCGGACACGATTGCGGACGAATTGTCGCGCATCGACACGGTCCTGTCGGAGCAAGATGAGCGCCCTCACTGGATGGCTGTAGGCGTCGTCGACAACACTCAGTGGTACATCGAAGGATCCAACGGTGCGACCACCACACCCCATCGTCGTCACTTTCGATCCGCCGACATTGATATCCGAGTGGGCACACCAACCTTGGACAACACCCACAAGATTCGCGACGCAGGGTGGTTCGATGTGGATGAAAAGTTCGCGTTCTCACTGCCGTTGGATGACAACGATGAAGCCGCCATTCGGTTGGCCGTATGGCGCGCGGCCGATGGTGCATACCGGGCTGCAAGAAAGCGACTGATTCGGGTACGGACCAACCAAGTCGTCAAGGTCACCCGCGAAGACGAATCGGCGGACTTCTCTTCCGCACCCATCGCCATTCTTCAACAGGAGATCCCCCCACTTGAATTGGACGAGGATAAGTGGCAAAGCAGCATTCGCCGGGCCTCTGCACGACTCGCCACGCTCCGCCATGTTGAAGACAGCCACCTTGCGGTGAGTGCCGAGCGCGTGGTGCGCACAATTATCACCACAGAAGGCACACGTCTCTCCATTGCACAGCTAAAATACCGCCTGAGTATCTGGGCGCGAACCACGGCAGAGGATGGGATGAATCTCGCGGTATCTGAAGGCTTTGATGCGCACACGGTGGGTGGATTGCCCGATGAAACCACACTCCATCAAGCCGTCGATGATGTGGCCAAAAAACTTCTGGCACTCCGACAAGCACCCGTGGTGGATCCGACCACCGCACCCGCAATCTTAGAAGGGCGGGCAGCGGCCGTCTTTTTTCATGAAGTTCTGGGCCACCGGGTCGAAGGACACCGACAAAAAGACGAAGATGAAGGACAAACCTTTACCGACAAAGTGGGTGAACCTGTTCTCCCAACATTTATTTCAGTCCACGATGATCCAACCATTTCACGATTCAACAACACCGATCTAAATGGGTACTACACCCATGATGATGAGGGTGTCCTCGCTCAAAGAGTCGACATTGTAGAGAACGGTGTTCTTCTGAATTTTCTGACCAGTCGTTCCCCGATCGAAGGATTCCCTACATCGAATGGTCATGGTCGACGTCAGCTGGGTCACGCTGTAGTCGCACGACAGGGCAACCTGATTGTGAGCGCACAGCGCACCGTTTCGCGCACACGACTGCGGAGTCAACTTCTCCAGGAGATTCGCCGTCACGACAGTGATCATGGCTTTATTTTTAAAGACATCACAGGGGGATTCACTTTTACTGGGCGGGTCACGCCCAATGCCTTTGCCGTTCAACCGGTCACCGTGTACCGGGTTTGGGCCGACGGACGGCCCGACGAGTTGGTGCGAGGGGTGGATCTCATCGGAACACCACTCACGACCTTTCAGCAGATCATTGCCGCGGCGGACACCCAAGAGGTCTTCAATGGAACATGCGGCGCCGAATCTGGGTGGGTGCCCGTCTCGGCCATCGCGCCTGCTCTGCTCATTCGAGAGGTCGAAGTTCAGCGCAGCGAGAAAGCCAATGATCGACCACCACTACTCGGCGCACCCGTGGTGAATCCATGATGGGTCTGTTGATGGGAATCGGAGTCTTGTGGGCGGCGGAACCGACCGCCTTAGAAACTGCGGTGGAAGCCGAACTTGTGCGCGCAATGGAAGGACTGAGGCTGCCGCACCAACCCGCACCAAGCCACATCAGTATTCAAATTATCGATGGGCAATACGCCACCATCTTCACCCAAGATGGGGCCGTCACCTCCCAAGACCATGGCCCACATCGGGAAGCGCGCATCGATATTCGTGTGGGTTCGGATGAGATGGACAGCGGCAATTTCAATGCCTCCTTGGGCAACCGCAACGGAACCCAAATGCGGGGCCTCCATCATGAAGACGTGGAGGAGGCGACCCGACGAGAATTATGGTTGGCCCTCGATGATGCATACAAGGGTGCAACTGAAATTTATGCGGCCAAACAAGCGGCACGCAGTGAGCGTCGAACTGAATTTCCTCCAGACTTGGCCCAGGCTCCTGTGGTGGAGATTGGATTTTCCACGATCCAAGCTCAACCGACAGCCGAATTGTTCGATCGCGTCGGTGTACTGACCAAGGAAGTGGGGGCAGACACCCACCTGGAAAACAGTGCCTTCATCGGTCATGACTGGCACGCCAACCGCTTACTCATCAACACTGAAGGGACCCAGGCCTGGCTTCCGGCCGGACGGGTGGTGATTCGCGGAGAGGTCATCGGACGGGCTGCGGATGGATCCCGATTGCGAAACACCCGTTCATGGGTCGCGGCATCCATCGAACAATTGCCATCCGAAGAACAGATGCGCGCACAAATGCGGGCCGCATCACAGTGGATCGAAGGCCTTCAGAACGCCCCGGTCGAACGCGACTACCTCGGACCCGTTCTCTTTGAAGCCGCCGCGTCGGCGGAACTATTTCGCCAACTCTTACACCCTGAAATCAGTGGCTCTCCACCAGCCGAATGGGCCCCTGATCCCATGAGCGAAGATGCCATGCCCGTCCCGCTGGCCCGAATCGGACGGCGGCTACTTCCAACGGGATGGACGGTCGTCGATGACCCAACAGCCGATCCACAGTTGGCGAGTCATTACACCTACGATCACGACGTGGTTGCTGTACGCCCTGTTGAAGTCATCTCCGACGGAATATTGCGCGATGTCCTCATGAGTCGGGTTCCTCGGATGGACCGGAGTGAGAGTACCGGTCATGGACGCACCACGGGTTCTTCCCGACGCACCGCCATGCCGGGCCAGGTGACGATTGCACCCAACAGGAGTGCAGCAGATGCCCGTATGCGCAGAAAAGCCATCCAAGCGGCCAGAAGTGCTGGCCTCGCGTATGTCATCGTTATCCGACGCATCACCCCCCCTTCCCTCTCGGAAGATTTCGAGTTTGCGGTCACGGGTGAAGGACCGCTTGCCGGACTCACCCCACCAGATGAAGCCTATCGATTGTATGTAGATGGACGAGAAGAGCCCATTCGGGGACTGCAGTTCAGCGGAGTCGATCGACGGGTATTGCGAGACATCATCGCAAGTGGTCGTACAGCACACGCGGTAGAGATGCTCGACGGAAGCGGTACATCCGAGCGCTTTACCTTGGGAGAAGCCGGGGGCATCCCTGTGAGTTGGGCGGTTCCATCCGTACTGATTGCAGAGATGGAGTTGCGGGGGAGTTCCGGTGGTGAACCCCGGGTGATTCCCCGCCCAAAAACCGACTAACCAAGGTCTTCTTCTAGCTGTTTGCCCAGTTCAAGAGTCCGCTGGTACGCCGCATCCACAGAATCGGTGAGCACCGCTGAAAAACGACCCTGCTTCAACACCTGCAGTGCCCGCGAGGTGGTACCGCCCGGACTGGTGACTTCATCGATCAGAGAGGCCACATGGCCATCCGAGTCTTGGAGCATTTTGGCTGTACCCACCATGGTGGCCAGGACCGTTTCTTTGGCCACAGAGCGGGACTCGCCAATGTAGGCGGCCGCCTCGAGCATGGCTTTGACAAACTGGGCCACGATGGCGGGTCCGGTCCCATTTACCGCGGTGGCCATGTCCACATGACCTTCATCAGAGACCCGAATCACACCGCCCATCACACCCAGAATCTGCTGCACTCTCTCAACATCGGTGGCTGCGGTCTCGGCAGGGGCGGCCCACACCGTCATGCCCTCACGAATCCGACAAGGAAGGTTTGGCATACACCGCGCGACACGACTGTGGTCGAGACCGACAGACAAGACGCGCATACTGGCACCAGCCACAATGCTGAGCACCATGGTTTCGGGTGCGAACGAGCCCTTCAGGTCCGCCAGAACTGCAGCCAAATTTTGGGGTTTGACACTGAGGACCACGAAGTCAGCTTCCGAGACCACCGCGTGATTGTCTGTGGTTGTTCGAATGCCATATTGCTCATGCAGTTCAACCCCACGCTCCGCACGACGATTGCTCGCTATGATCCGGTCAGACGACAACAGACCCTCTTCCAGCAAACCGGCAATCATTACCTCGGCCATTACACCGCAGCCTACAAATCCAAGCGTCCACGCCATTGCTCTCTCCTCGCAATGCTTTGGCCTATCGTGCCCAATCAGTGGCGGACAGCTTCCATGCGTTTCTTGAGTTCCCAGCCTGGATCCCACTTGGGGGTGTGGCAACTGGTACAGATTGCTTCAATGACGCACTCCGGACAACTGGATCCAAGCCCCACGATGTTTTCTTTGGTGGGCGACTCTGCGTGGGCACCGCCAGCGCCATGACAGGATTCACAGCCCACCGACTCGTCGGTTCTATATCCAGCGATCGTTGTATCCGAACCCGCCCCAAATGCCGTCGGGGTCGCATGGCATCGTATACATTCGACCCGCTCCGCCTCGCTCGGCTGCAGCCGCGCCATCGCCTGGGCATGCTCCGACTTTCGCCACTGCTTGTGACTGTCTTTGTGGCAATTTTTACAGGCAGCCTGGCCCACAGTGGGTCCCTCTGGAAACGCCAACAATGGTCGCGGGGCCTCTCCATTCCCGATGGCCACGATGCGCTTTCGAAGGTCTTCATCTGACAGGAGGTTGGCGGCAAAATGATCGATGTGGGGAAGACCTTTTTCTGGAGAGAAGGCGACCGAATGATCAGCATCATGGCACTCCACACACCGGGCGACAGCATCCACTTTTTCGGCCGCATCAGGATTGTGGGGGCCACCCTTCCCGTGACAAGACTCACAACTGACATCCCGCATTGGACTTCCGTGATCACCCAACACAAAGCCGGACGGCTCATCCATCCCTGTGACATGACAACCCACACACTGCATGTCTTGGGCCCGTTCGCGGGTGTACAGCGTGCGGTATGCCGAGGCGTGATGGGTAATGGCCCAACTCCGGATCTCTTGTTGGTGACACGTGCCGCATACCTGGGGTCCCTGGTAGTCATCAAAGTGCACAAAGGGGTCAGAAAGGTTGGCTCGAATATTGAAAATGCCCGCCATGCCACGACCAAAGGGGGAGAACAATTCAATCAAGTCGACCGCATATGTTGGGTCGTCTGCCTTGGGCTCTTTGCGTGGGCGAACCACGTACACAGACGGGGTCGTCCGCGCGCGTACCGCATTGGCAAAGCTGGCATCTGAATCATCGTGGATGACTGGAAAATCCACCTTGTACTTCACAATGAAGGCGTCGATCTCAACCTGAGTAGAGCGACTTGAAGCCACCCCCAGCCACACCATTGAGTCCGTCTTTACCAGCGCATTGACCACAGGCATCACTTCTTGGCAATGCGGACAAGCCGGCGCAAAATAAAAGAGGGCCGTCTTGGCTTCGATCCGCTTGAAGGCCCACTCGGGTAGCCCAAGCACATCCACTTCACTCGGACGAAGAACCGCCGCAGTACCCACGGCCACAGTTCGCTCCACCACAAGTTTTTCAGGCACTTCTGCACGGGTCGCAGGCCCCACGCCCAAGACCGCGCACACAGCCAACAATGTGAGTTTCCAATGGCGCAAGATTCCTCCCAGACACCACAATCGCTTCAATCATGGCATGATTCCGCCATGACAGACCACCCGTGGGCAGAACAAGGCCAAAAAGCCCACCAGGGCCTCGAACCCCTGCGCTTCATAATTGGAGAATGGAGAGGCGTGGGCCACAGTCATGGAGCAGAAGTCCAGGGAAGGATGACTGTCGAAGCCATCTTGGATGGCACGTGGTTGCGCGCGACCGAGTACATCACCGAGGTCGACGGCGACACCGAGACCATGGATTTGGCCTTTTATCGCTACAATGTAGAAGCCGAATCACTGCAGATCTTTCAACTGTATGAACATGCCCACCTGAGCACCCTATTGGTGGAACCCACCTCTTCTGGCTTTCGATGGATCACAGGTCCATTGGCTCCACAACTGGTCTTTATACGCACACAGAATGGCTTTGAGTATTGTGCCGCCGAAGAGGGCCACGACACGCCCAGTGTCCAGATGAGCTACACGCCCGCATGACTGATCTTTTGCGATGTGCCCTTCCCGTAGAGCCAGACCTTTCACTCGCCGAGCCTGCCCGACGCCCATGGATCGTGAACCAAGCGCTCACGGGGTTGGCGGAAGCCCGAAAATCGCCGGCATTCGCCACACCCAACCTGGCGCGGTGGTTTCGAAAAAATAGAAGCCTTGGCAGCCGAGATCGCCGGGTGGTCTCGGAGATGGTGCACGGCATCATTCGCCATGAAGCACTGCTTCTCCGGGCCGGCGCACGAAGCCCCGAAGACTTGGCCCGAATGTGGGCCGACATCATCGCAGGCGAACGTTTTGAAGAGATGGAGCTCGCCACACCGGCCGAAGATTTTGCCACAGCACTCAATGTACCTGGAGCCGTGGCCACCGAGTGGCTTCGGGTCTTGGGGGCTGAACGTGCGGCCGAATACGGACACTGCTTGACCCTGCGCCCCGCCATGCAAATTCGCACCAACACCATCAAGATCACCCGTGACAAGCTCATCCAGACGCTCGAAAACGAAGATGTCGAAACGGTGGCTGTCGAGGGAATCGACACCGCACTCACCGTGCAAGGGCGGGCCAACCTCTTGGCCACCAAAGCCTTTGCCAACGGTTTGTTTGAGGTTCAAGATGCCTCCAGTCAGCGGATGTGTGCGGCCCTTCCCATTGCACCTGGAACCCGGGTTCTCGACTTGTGTGCCGGCGCGGGGGGCAAGAGCCTGGCATTGGCCGCCCGCGGAGCACAGGTCACAGCGACCGACATTCGAGAGAAGGCCCTTGTGGAACTGGAGAAGCGGGCCTTGCGGGCCGGTGCAGACATCACCCTCGAGCAACCCTCTCCCGCAGACATTGTGCTGATCGATGCGCCCTGTTCGGGCTCAGGAAGACTGAGGCGAAATCCGGCACTGCGGTGGGGGCTCACCGACCTCACCCACCGGGAGACCCAGAACGAGCTGCTCAACGAGGCCACCGAATGGGTCGAGCCCGGTGGGTGGCTGGTCTACGCCACGTGCTCGCTGTTCGAACGAGAAAACCACCACCCCACACCCGAGGGCTGGTCGATCATCGAAGAGCACACGCTGTGGCCACACACAGACCACTGCGACGGGTTTTATTGGCGTGTGATGCAACGGGAGTGAGGAGCCGGTAGCGGTTCCCTTAGCCGACTTCTTCTATGTCGACTGGGGGCTCATTCGGGCTCTTCACCGCCACTTCCGTCAGCAGCACCATCGTCGGCAGCACCATCGTCGGCGGAACCATCGTCGGCGGAACCATCGTCGGCGGAACCATCGTCGGCGGAACCATCGGCATCGGTCGAACTATCGTCGGCAGCA
>Ga0315320_10000276_pt1 | contig 40958 bp, 18 predicted proteins | sample M140m21515metaG_FD_203458 | JGI IMG/M metagenome (GOLD analysis project Ga0315320, IMG submission 203458) | Ammonia-oxidizing marine archaeal communities from Monterey Bay, California, United States - M1 40m 21515 | ecosystem: Environmental > Aquatic > Marine > Coastal | place: USA: California... | reverse complement strand
TGTTATACAATATGGTTGACTGTACAATTAATATTTCAGATGCTGAGGGTTTCGGCTTGGCAACATTAGAATCTTTATTTTGTGGCACACCGATTATCGTCTCAAACACTGGTGGACTTCAAGAGCAAGTCACAGATGGTAAGGAAACCTTTGGCGTTGGAATTGACCCAACTGCAAAGACTTTATTAGGTTCTCAGGTCGTTCCTTATATTTACGAAGACCATATTTCAAAAGAAGACTTTCTCGCAGCTATGAGAAAGGTATATAATATGACAAAGGAAGAGCGTACCAACCTAGGTCTAAAGGGTAGAGATTATGTTAAGAATAATTATTCTTTAGAATCTTATGGGAACCAATGGAACAACCTTATTAAAGAGGTTCACAAAACACAAGGCTCATGGGAAACTAGAAATCATAAAAATTGGGAATTAATCGAGGTTAACAATGGCTAAAATTATAGTAAGAGGTCCAGCCCTATCACAATCTGGCTATGGAGAACACTGTCGAAGTGTTCTTTCTGCACTTAAGGATACTGACCACGACATACACTTAATCAGTGTTGGTTGGGGTGAGACTGGATGGGTCTATGAGGATACAGAGGAGCGCAGGTGGATTGACTCTCTAATCATTAAAACTGCCCAAGAGCAAGTGTCCGACTTCGACCTTTCCATTCAGGTTCAATTACCAAGCGAGTGGCAACAATTGGCGTCAAAGAATATCGGTATCACAGCAGGTGTAGAAACAACCTCAGCCCCTGAAAGTTGGAAGGCGGCATGTAATTCGATGGATGCGGTGATTACTCCCAGTAATCATTCCGCAGATAGTCTTAGAACTGAAGAATCAAATAACATTCATGTCATTGGTTACGGCTTCCGCACAGCAAATGCTAAATCTACAGACTCACTTGGATTGGAACTTACAACAGAAAAAAACTTTCTCTCTGTAGCACAGTGGAGCCCAAGGAAAAACATTGAGCAAACTATTTCATCTTTTGTTCAAGAGTTCATGCTCGAAGATGTGGGTTTGATTCTTAAACTTTCTTTAAAGAGTGGCAGCGCTATTGATAGACACTATACGCTAGACAGGATTAGGACATTCTTAGGGGCGGCACCTCCATCAATGAAATGTAAAATATATTTATTACATGGAAGCCTTAGCAATGAACAAATGCTCTCATTGTACAAGAATGAAAAGGTCATGGGCTATGTTACCACTTCGCATGGAGAGGGGTTTGGATTACCTGCGTTCGAGGCAGCTTGCTCCAGCCTGCCAATCATCGCTCCCAACTGGGGTGGGCTCACTGAGTTCACTTCTTCGGGCGACAAGGTTCTAGTCAACGAGGTTGATTATGAAGTCCGTGACTTAGAGGAATATCATGTCTGGGAAGGCGTCCTAGAGAGCAATACTCAATGGTGTTATCCAGATACTGTAAGCTTGCGTTCTCAAATGAGACAACTTTACAGTGATGCAACTACAGCCAATAAGAACGCAAAGAAATTAAAAACACATTTAGCAAAGAAATTTGCTAACAAAACCATAAAAACTGAATATAATAATGTTATCAACAATGTGTTGAACAATAAAGGAGAAACAAATGAAACTGAGTAATCAAGCAATCGGTGCACTAATGATGGCACTCCAAAAGAGCCTTATGGAACAGACAGATATTGTCCCTGTGCTACAAGGCTTTGAGTTCGAAAAGAGTGAAGAGACCAAGCGCTGGGGAACCAAAAATGGTGAACTGCAAGTAGCGAACCCTCCAACTCTTTCAGTTGATACAGAAGAGAATTAATGCCGAGATATTGCTACCATTGTGAAGACTGTGGCGAGGCATACGAGGTCGTACACTCTATGGGGCAAAGACCAGATGTTTGTACTCTGTGTGGCACCTCGGGAAAGCTTAGAAAGATACCGACACTCTTTTCGGTAGATAGCAACTCTTCTGGTGCAGGTACCACGGCAAAACAAAGAGTAGACGAATTCATCACCTCCGCAAAAGACGAACTAAAACAACATAGAGATGAGCTTTCGAAGAAAGAGCACGAGGGGTAGGTCGACATGGAACCAATGTTATATATTTTAATTGCTCTATCTGTGAGCACTAATGTAGTTTTAGTTTGGTATATTAAACGACTAATGTCAAATTTAGAAGATGCTACCATGGAACTTGTTGAAAACATTGATGTTTTCCAAGGCAACCTTGAACAAATTCTAAATACTGATTTGGTTGCTGGCGAGCCAATTGTAATGCAGTTGCTTGATGATGTCAAACTCTTGGGCGCACAAACAGAAAACATCAAAAACAGACTTTTGCCGCAAGGTGAGGATAAGGAATAAAATGGCTGAAGAAAAGAAGAAGCGCCGCAGAGGACGAAAGTCAAGTGGCAGACATTATTTTACACAATTACATGAAGACGCCATTGTTGAGTACAATACAATTAGTGACAGGGCAAGGAGGGAAGAATTATATGTAAAATTGATTCAACCTGCCATGAGTGAATTGGTTGATAAGATTGTCTATACATATAAATTTACTACATTACCAAACATAGCAGACTTGCAAGATGAATGCAAAATCTGGCTAACTACGGTTTTAGAAAAATTTAATCCTGAAAAGGGTTCCAAGGCATTCTCTTACTTCAGTGTCATTACAAAAAATTGGTTCATTCACAAGGTAAAGAAACATGCAATCCAGCGTCAAAGGGAAATAACCTTTGACCAGATGCCACGGTCAATTGAACAAAAATATCTTTCAACTAAGAATCCCTATGAGGAACAGGTTGAGCTAATTCAATTCAGAGCAGCGTTACATTCTGAAATCTCCAAGTGGGGCGAGCTTCCTATGAAGCCTTCCGAGGAGAAAGTGTATAAGGCTGTTAAAGTCTTATTAGAGAACCCAGACGACATCGAAATTTTCAACAAGAAAGCTATTTACTTGTACTTAAGAGAGTTAACTGGTCTTAATACTAAGCAAGTGGTTAGCAACCTCAATAAGTTGAGAGAAAAATACAGAGTCTTCAAGAACAATTGGGATGAAGGCGCTGTCTCTCACACAGACGGGAGTACAGTTGATTGTCAAACAATAGCAAAACAGGAAAAGAGCAGCTAGACGAATTGCTCAAGGAGACGATGACGAATATTCGTGCCGACAGGGCGATTACATCGACACTCCTAACTGACCTTGTGCAAGAGATGAAATCTCAGGGCGGGTCAATAACTATAATTCAACAGTGTGGCTTAATCGCTTCAAAATATGTAGAGACACTACAACGCTCAAACGAGCAGCTTGTAAAACTCACGGCACTGCTTCATAAAAAAACAGCTAACGCCTCCGATGAACTATCTTCTCTTGAAAAGGAAAAGATATTCGACATGCTAAATGACAGCGGCTCGGAGGAAGGGGACGATGGCTGATTTCGAAGAGCCCAAAGAATTTGCCTTTGGTGACTTAAACCCTGTACAAAAACCAAGAGCAGCAAAGAGTGCAGACCCAAGTAGTATGTCCATTTTGGATGTATTGAAAGAGGTCGCAATAACTCACTATACACCCGATGCAACGAAGGGGACTGGTCCTTACAAAGGCATTGTTTTGCGTGTAGAAGAAGAGATGAGTCAGAACGAGCCTGCTCCTGGTAATTGGCTTTCTACCGTGTTTGGTAAACAGGGTATGTTTGGGGGGCTCTTCACGGCACCAAAGAAATTAAAAAGGTATAAAGTAAGAATACCAGAAATTCATGTTACATTACCTTCGCCAAAAAAATATGCCCAAGACCCAAACGAAAAGGGCGACCATCAAAAAATAATCAATATGTACCCGACATTTATCGCTCACGATTCAAATGTCGAAGGTGCTGGACCAGGAGACTTGGTTTGGGTTGATTATGGTTCTAAAGAGAACTTCGACGACCCAACTTATATCGGTCCCGTCTTTCCACCACCCGACAGTTCATCAGGCGGCTCTGGTGGCTCTGGTGACGGAGCATCGGGCTCTGATGCGTTTGGAGACTGCGGTGGAGGCTCAGGACTATCTGGAGCTTCTGGGGGTTCCTTGACTGCACCCAATGTTCCAATAACAGACCCTAGTATAAAGTGGAAGAACGGAATGTATCTTTCACCTAAACAAACCTCTAAGAGAAATAAACAAGACCCAATGGGCACCAACAAATCATGGTCCACTTCAGCATCGAACTTTGACAAAGTTAAAGCGTATGTGAGCGCAGGCGGTAGCGGACGAGCAGCTAGCGGAAAGCTGGCGTTAGGTTCTTGTCAGTCAATTAATAATAATTTAGCAAAGTACTTGACGGCACTACGAATAGCTTGTGAGGACCAAGCCGATAGAGGATATAAACTTGGTGGTAAAACCCTAGACCCTGTAAAAGGCGGCATTGATTGCAGTGGGTTCACAAATGGTGTGAGAAGCGTCATGGAATTCATGATTGATGCCTCGATGACTAAAGAAGCTGGCGGCTATGAAATTGACGCAGGCGAAAAAACTAATTATAGAAGCTGGATTGGTAAAGGTGTCCGCCCTTGGTATGGAAACTGGACGAAACCAAAGAGAACACCACAGCGACACAAAGACGGGTGGGACTGGGTTGACCCTTGTGCGCTGGTAAAAGCGACCCTTGATGGACGACTGGAAGAGAATGCAGTTTCTAACAAGGAATATTATAATGATTATTTAAAAAAAGTTCGAGCAGGAGAACTTGGCGGTATAGAGACAGCCAAACCAACGAATTATTTTGATGTGGGTGAGAGCAATGTGCACCTGATGCCAGGAGATGTTTTAACATTGTCCAAAACAGAAGCTGAGCGCCCCTCATGGTGCAGCAATACTCTTGTCATTACACATATTTTGGTTCTGTTTGCAGACCCCGATGGCAACCTTAGAATTGCAGAGTCTGGTGGCGACCACGGCGGCACTGGCTCAAAACCTGTACATGAATATCTTGCAAAATCTAAATCTTTAGGTAGAAAGATATGGGTTTGGCAATATCCAGAATGGACTAATTTGTGGCAACAATTGGGCGGACGCCCCAATGAGCCTTGGACACCAGAGCTTTGCAAAAAGCTTGCTGGGGAAGAATACTTCGGCGCACCAAGCCTTGCTAAGGCAGCAACAGAAGACGGTGTTGCAACAGAGACAGTATCCGAAGATGGTACCACGACTGAAAAGAAAGCAGATGCTGTTGGAACAAAATTAGAACCGAAAATTACTGTTGAGAATATAACAAGAGCACAAGCACTTACTGAGTCTACAACACAAGAAGAAAAAGATGAAATCATGGCACTCCCAGCAGATTCTTCTTCCGCACAGATGGCTGCAACCGCAGCAGGCAAGCGGGCAATTGAGAAGTCTCTAGAAGAAGCAAAGACACCAGCATCAACACCTGCAACCGAATCAACAGCGGCTCAAAACACCACACCTTCACCAGCACCTGTACCTGTTGCTACATGTGGTGGAGGAAGTTATACTCCAGGTCAGCCATTTACTATTGGTGCAGATAGGGCTGGCACACCAATCGGAAATGTTCCATTTATTGGAACACTTGGTGAGGTAAGGACGAATCCAAAGATGAAGGTTATAAAATCTCCTGTTGATTTTGATATACAAGACGGAGGCAAGTCTGGTCCATGGTACTCTAAAAATCCGAGAATGAGAGAAGATGTGGCTGCAAACCTTGTTGAGGTCAGAAATATTGTTAAAGAACTCGGAGGGCAAATTTCTTCCTCTGGCGCTCGCAGGCTGTTATCGACTAAGGTGACGAAAGGTCGTAGCGCCACCTCATTCCACTATACGGGCTTGGCAGTCGATTTGTTACTTCCACACACAGCAAAAAAACCTGAGAGGGATATTTTTATAGTAGAGCATGATACCTCTGTTCCAGGTAAGAAGAGATTTATTGTGTGGGCTAAATCCTCTAAAACTTCTGGAGTTGTTGATAAAGGGCAGGTCAAGTTTGAAGTAGAACATAAAACATTAAACGCTATTAGAGAAAAAAATGGTCAACCGCCCGTCGTCGAACCAATGACTGGATATTTTGTAAATATTACAAAAATTATGATGGCATATGGTCTTGAAGGTATCGGTCCCGTTGGCAAGAGTTGGTATCAAAAGTCTGCCGCAGGTGGAGCATCCGAAGCTTGGCACTTTGACTTTAGAAACAATGCGGGCTTAACCACTGGTTCAACGACTTTTGGAATGGTCCTTGAAACATTTGCAAATCCCTCAACCGACCCTCCGTGGAGAGAGGCTGGAAGAGTTTGGCGTGGTGGGTATTTTGGAAAATAATTTAACACAGGAGTACTGTATCTCATGTCTTCAATGAAAAAATCAATTGACCTAGAGGGTTTCTTTAAAAGGAATAGTGAATTACTGGAAGCTTCCGCTTCAAGTTTAAAGTTGTCTAAGCGAGGCATTGCGGGAAACCAGCTACCAGAACCAGTACCAGAATATGTGGAGGCTGAATGTGAAACGGTATACAGGGGGCAAAATAATTCCTTTATCGTTCTTGGAAGAGATAGACCAGCTTCACGACTAAGTGGCTATGGCGGTTCAGGAGACACTCAGGCATCAATGGTCGACATTGTTGTGGGAAGAATGGCATCTCAGCCTCTCTCGCAAGATGAAGAGGGCAACACCATCTTTGCAGACCCAAATTTTAAAGTTGATGCAGCTAGAATTTATATAAGCCAGAAAACCGATATTGATGAGAACTTCGAATTGGCAGATGGCAATGTTGGAAATTCAAAAACAAAATCAGCTATTGGATTGAAGGCTGATGGGATTAGACTTGTTGCACGAGAAGGTATCAAGCTGGTAACAAGGACAGACCAAAAGAATTCTCAGGGAGCCGATGTAAAGGCAGTATCAGGAATTGACTTGATAGCTGGTAATGACGACACAGACCTTCAACCATTGTCTAAGGGTGACAACCTAGCGGAAGCACTGAGTCGAGTTGTATTTCACATCGATAAGTTGAATGGAATAGTTGATTATTTTTTAATGCAACAGATACAAATGAACATCGCTCTTGCGACACACACCCATTTGATTCCTATCCTCGGTACGACTCTGTTGTCGCCGCAGTGTGTTTCCTCTGGTCTCTCGACTGTAAAAAATCTAACTTTGACATCTAAAATTGATTTAGCTAAACATAAAGCAAACTTAAAAACCTTCAAGAAAACCTACTTATCAAAAGCAGGTAACAAGTATATAAACAGTAAGTATAACAAGGTTAATTGATAATGTCAAGAAAAAAGAAAACCAGCCCAATGGAGAGGTTTCCGTCGTTCCCTGAATCGGCAACGCACTCTATTAACTCAATAAAAAAAGTCGCCCTTCGTAATAGACCATCATACTTCAAGACCAGCCCCGTTGGCAATAAAGATGAGAAGTTGAAGGGCGATATTGTTGATGTCTTATCAAACGGTACGAAACTTATTGTTCTCGATGAGGGCGCTGGTTATGCTTGTGCATGGGTACATGTTCTGGTTGTTGGGAAGGACTACGGCAATACAAAATTATATGTTCATAGGGAAAACATTAGAAAGCTGACTGGTACAGCCGACACTGCACCAACAGCTTTTTCACCTGCCAGCGTCGTCGGCGGCAATAGAAGAGTTCCACCAATTATTGATTGGACATCTCTTGAACCTAACAAAAGCCACTTTGACCCTTACGACGCAAAATATAAGGTCTGTGTTGAATTAAAACAATATCAATCTGCGGGCGCAGACGATATTGATAATAGATTAAAAATTGGTTGCACAGAAGGGTTAAAAATCATTCTCCGTGATAATGGAAAACCACACGATGACGAAACAGTTGCGAACTATATTAGCAAAGTAGAAAATAAAGAAATATTCCAGTTCTGTGCAGCAGAGGAATATTTTGTTGACCTTCGCCCCAATACTTATTTGAAAGTTTTAGTAACTCTTCCAATGCGATACTTATCAGCAATCGCTAATGATAAAAATATTATAGAGGTCGATGGTATCATCGCCACAACTCGGTGGGATGTTTTAGAAGATGTGGTTTTCAAAGCTTCTTATAATACTTTAAATTTTAAACAAGATATTAAAAAGACATCAGCCCTGTTGACCGAGTACGGTAAGCAAATTTCTCGATTTAAAGGCACTGTTACAGATTACGATGCCACCTTCGAGGCAGAAAATATTGAAGCCATCGTTCCACCCCTGCAACAACTGATGGACGATAACGGACTCACATCAAGCCCATTTGAAATGAACGAGACACTTGAGCTAGGGTGGGATTCTACGCTTACTCTCATTTATGTGTCCCTACTCAGAGAATCGGGAAACACGGTTGTCTTCTCTAAAGGAGTTGAACAACTCTCAGATTCAGTCCCGTTTGACTCACAAAGAACGCAGGGATATTTGTGGAACCTAAATGAAATTAAAAACATCACTCCTGATACTTTGCCGTGGACAGATTTCTTGTTTGCATATACGCTTCCAGAGCCGCCGAAAGTCAATCCAAGCAAGAAGAAAGGCAGCCGCAATTTTCACGAAAATATTGGAACCGTTGAAAGCAGCAAGGAAAAGCTTTCTAAAAAGATGTCAACAGCATATAATGATTCTCCTATTAAGACATATAGAGATAAAATCTCAGAAGATATAGATGTAGGTGACCTTGAAACTAAATTTAATTTGTATCGTGATAGAGTAGATTCCTACGATTTTGTTGGAGACTTCACAGCATCATGTGAAGGAATTCAGAAAACAATTAACAGTATTAGCACGGTCGACGACGCTTTCGAGGCAGTCCTTGACAAGGTAAATATTGCGGACCTTATAAGTCAGTGTATGGGTCAAATTACATCAGACCTGTCTAATGTTCAAGACTTAGACGAATCAATTCGTTCAGCAGTCCAATCCAGCCCAGGTGATTTCGGCTCAGGAGTGGGTCTAAACGACATCGCAGATGTTGAGATAGGATATGACGAGTTAAAATCTAGTATCCCTTCCGATGTAAATTTCGACCTTGAAAGCTTAACATCGTTGAATATAGATACGCTCGGCGTTGGAAAACATTCATTCAACGAACTTGGTCTCACAGAACTGACCGTGGATTCCCTCGGAATGTGCGATATTAAAATAAAGGATATTTCGGGCATTTCTACAAAAGACTACATCGAGGTGGACCCAGTTGATGGCGCTGTTGTAATTGTAAAAACGGGACAGAGAATAACAGAGGGTGTTGGAATAGACGCACAAGAAATCCTAAACAACGGCGGTCCTGAAAATTATTCTATGAACCAACTTGGACTTTGCTCAACAACTGTTTCAGACATTGGTTTTAATGAATTAAACATGGAACAACTTGGGTTAAGTGGCTTAACCTTTGATTCGCTTGGATTATCAAGCCACAGTGTTGGAGAACTGTCTTTAAAAATAAAAGAGCTTGGCATTTCAGGCGCAACAGAGGTACTGGATAATTTAGGTGCAGATAAAATACCTGGCTTGAGTTCAATATCTGATAAGGCGAAAAGTCTTGGTATTGATGACTCTCTAACAAAAGATTTAGACATGGCTCAAGATAAATTGGACAAGTTAAAGGATTTCCCATCCACACCTCAGTTAAATACAGATGCGTTCTCTCAAACAAAGCCTAAGATGCCTCCATCCCTGGCAATGAATTTTCCTGATTCTCTCCCCACTCAAGATATTATGGCATCCATGGGCGATGCAATCGAGGGTGCTTTGACGAGCCTGTTAAACGAAATATTTGTCGCAATGGTGAAAAATGTTTTACAGAACTTGACCGACTCATGTAATGATGCTACAGGTGAAGGAGAACAATTTGGTAAATCTAATTTAAATGAAATGTTAGAAGACAGTATTCCCGACGGCTCACCTGGACAAGCTGGACCCGCCGAGGCTCTCGCAGCCCTTATGGATACGGCTGGATTCGAGGACTTTAATGCTCCAGACGCAGCATCAAAGAGGGCAGAAGTTGTTTCAATGTTAGACGATGTATCTCTTCTCTTGACTCCCGTTGAGCTATGCACTTTAATTAACGGCACAGCAACAAGAAAAACTCTCACAATGGTGAGAAGCTTGTTGACTACGGGCTACCCCAACATTAATATAACAAGAAAATCTCAAGTTGTGAGATTCTTTAAATCATTTGGCTCTATGATAGACCCATCTATCTGTAGAATCCTTGAGTCTCCAACTCCTGCTGCTCCAAATTACATTGTCGGGGATACACTGTGTAATCCTGCGGCTTCAGAGACAGATGAATTAAGAAGTAATTTATTAAGAGACAGGGGCGACATGACGCCAGAACAAGTCTCAGACCAATTAAATCGAGCGAGAGATAGAAAAGCAAATGCGGCAAAGGTGCTGGCTGACTTTGTAAATAAAGGACCACTCTCTGATGACTTTGCCCCGCCACCCGTGTTCTGTCAGAAGGGTAGTGAAGAGCCTTCAAGCACATCTCCAGATGTCAACAGTGCCCGTTCGTCTCAAAAACAAAAAGGTCTCGTTGACTTATCACACGATTCAATTGATTATATGACGGAGAAGGCTGTAGACTTAATGTTTGAACCAGTTTATATGGCTTTCTCTTCTGATATATTAGCTTACCCATCGGCATTTATCAAGGCACCCGAAGAAGAAAAATCGATTACGCTTCCTGCTGATACGGATAATAATAGACCAGAGATGAAGATTGATATACAGGGCACCCCTAAAATCATGCCATCTTTAAAATCCACTCTCTCGGGCGTGGAGACAAATCCAAATATTTTATTTGGAGACATCGAACCTATACCAGCAACATTGGACACCACAACAGATTATAATCAAGGTGCGACTGGTATCGAAATACCGCTGCCAACAGATGCGATTGATTTATCTTTTATTAAGAATCTCGGCGGAGTCGATATTGAGGAGGCAATTGAAGAAATTGAAAGCTCTAGTGTCTCGTGGAGGTTTGGTTACATAGAGCCAAAGGTTGCGCCTGACTTTGATATATCAACAACTCCTCTGCCATATGACATATATTTGAATGAACAGAGTAAAGCCGCCAGGGATGATAAAATCGTATTTAACTACTCGACATCAGACCTATATGGTGAGACATTGGCAAACACGCTTTCTCAAGAAAAATATAATTTTTTATCGAGTCCAGATGCCGTTAATTTGAGGAGACATAAATTTGCAAGCTTGTTGACTAACAATGTATCAAGTTTTGCAGATTCATTTGTATTAGAAGATTCTGAGTTTTATGAAATGGCAAAGGGTTATTATGATAAAATAAATCAAGATGTGCTTGCTTATATTTCGGACTTAGTGACAAAAAGTCCATTCTTCAAGTCAATTACAGTTGCAGCACCAGCTATCAGTGATGAAGGAGACGCAGACTTACCAGAGACAGTAAAGCCAGTGTTAACCTATCTAAATCTTGACCCTGAGCCAACACTGGAACAAAAATTGGAGGGTTGCGACCCGCACCTTCTGGACCTCAAGAATAAAAAAGCTGAATTAAAAGAAAACATGAAGAGCGAGCGCTGTATAGACTTGTCTGCCCCCACGGACGGCAGCCCAGCGGATTCTATGTCGGACCAGGAAAAGGAAATGATTAAGCTTTGTGTTAGCACAATAGTCAGGTCATACATGATTGATTTTTATATGAGGGGCATCTTTTCAAATTCAATATTTGCGGGAGATTCAACACCAGATGAACTATATCTTTCTTCTGTTGTAAACTTTATCCTCCAAGACCTCGATGACTATGACCGTCCTAATATGGTTGATGTTGACGGAAAAATGACCCCCGTCGGCTCCTATGGAACCTACAGGGACGATTTTTTGGAAGCCCTTATTGAAGTTTCTGACATGTCTGAGCAAGAGTCACAAGTTGATTCTGGTGATATTTCTTCCCCTCTGACCACGGATAGCTTGGGAGATGATGCTCTTCGCTCGTTGATTAAAGAACAGTACACGAGCGTATATTCTCAGATGAGAGAAAGAATTAATTCTTTGATGGTTTCTGATATTGAGAGCAGATTTGTTCTTGAGTATTTGCCAATACTTAAGTATGATGGAAATTATTATGAGTCAACCCGAATGACTCCGCTGTTCACAAGCGACCCTCCTACTACTAATAAATTTGCAAATGGAAATTTGTATTTGGAGCCATACTACTATATCGAACATCATGGAGACCCTTCCGATAGTGCTTCTTTTAACTATCAAGAGGACAACCCATCTACCTTTTCTACTGTAGGGGTTGTCAACAGAACTGAGCTTGACACTATAATTGACAGAATGAAGATGGTCGACAACGACCCAGACAAAAAACTTGTTGACTTCAAGGAGCCTTCAAATGGCTTCTTCAAATCAATAAGTCGTGGACTTAGGTTAATGTATCGCCCACCCGCTGATAGGACTATAACTAATGAGGGAAGAAAAATAACCTATTCCCAGGGAAGACCTCCAAGTATTAATCAACAGTGGAAAAGCATGTGGGATGATTTTACCCCCCTCATAGGCAATCCCAACTTTAAGCAGGTTGCTATAGAAAAATGCTTTGTTCAGTTTGAAGTAGTTAGTATGTCAACAAGTAATACTGGGGCGGAACACACCCTAGAGTATGATGCGAAGATGACCTATCCAGTTATGGACGGTAGGGAAATCATTAGCGAATTTGAACTGAATCAACTTGTTAATGGTGCGCAAGAACGGGAAATTGAAACTCGATATCACCTGCTCTCAAATCACGAAGACTTTAGAGCCTTTGTTGACTTTATGTTTCCGATTAAAAGATATAAAACATTGATGGAAATATTCTGCCAACAAGCAACATCATATGATACCGCCGTCAGTGGAGCAATGTCTGCGACCAAAGATGAGTTGAGAAGATTGTTCTTTGCGATTAATTCAAGGGGCGATTATAAACAGAGTGACCCATCCATGGATGAAGTCGGAGGTCCAGCAGGTCTTGATAAGATGATGAAGAATGAATTTGGCTTGCTTGACATGCCAGCATCGCCAAACAGTTGGAACTATAACCTGCCAGTCGGCTGGGGCAAGTCAGCGAAGGGTCTTGGTTTTGAATCCGTTGCAAAGGCAACGGGCGAGGCTGTTCTTAAGATATTTAAAAACCATGTCGAGAAGACTGACCCGAACATTTCGATTGCAAAGAAGTTATCCTTTGCATCCAAAATGGCGAATGTTAACATCCCGACCACGGCATGGTCATTTATGTTAATGCCTGCGAATGTAATTCCAGGCGCACTTGGACCACCTATCGGTCCCACAGGATTTGCTTATCACGGCTTGGGCTTGGGCATGTGGGGTCGAGCAGAAGGTGCAAGTGGTGAGAATGCTGAGGATGAAAACACACAACTTGAAGCAGCAGGATTTAAATCAACAGCATCTTGTAAACCAGAGTTTGATTATGATACAATGTATAAGGCGGTTACACAGATAAAGCCACCTGCTGCGGTAATAGCATCTGGTCTTCGTTTCTCTATTGTAACAGAAGAAGAATAATTACACAGCCAAAATAGGTTGGACTCATATTTAGTGAAGGAGGGAGAATAACATGCCTGAAGGATTGTCACCGAAACTGCCGCTGTCTTTGGACCCAAGCGACGGTTATGGATTAAATAAAACTTACAAAGAGATGGTTAAGCAGAACATGAAAATGATTGTGCTGACGGCTCCAGGTGAAAGAATTATGGACCCACTCTTTGGCGTTGGACTTAGGAATTATCTATTTGAACAAAACCACCCCATGGTCTACGGAGAGATAGAATCTAAGATACGCACCCAGGTTAAAAAGTATCTTGGCTTTGTTGAAATACTCGACATCGATTTTAATTCAAAAGACAGCAATCCAGCAGTTGTACAGAATGTGCTTTACATAAACTTGACTTATAGAATTAAGCCGCTCGATAGTGTGGATGGGCTTGAATTATATGTTAGTGGCAACTAATTATAAAAAACATGAGGGCTTAACTATATGAGCAATAAGAAGGCAAGAGCCGTATCGATTAAATATACGAGCCGAGAGTTCGATTCAATCAAGGAAGATTTGATTGATTACATCAAAAGATATTATCCAGACACCTACAGGGACTTTAATGAGTCGAGCTTTGGGTCACTCATGGTTGATACTGTAGCCTACATTGGCGACATTCTTTCATTCTACCTTGACTATCAAGCAAACGAGACATTCCTCGACACTGCGGTAGAATATAATAATATCATTAAGCTGGGCAAGCAACTGGGATATAAGTTCACCACCGCCCCATCCTCTCACGGTATTGCCACATTCTATGTTTTAATTCCCGCACTAACAACTGGTCTTGGACCAGACAAAAGATATATGCCCGTCCTAAAGAAGGGAAGCACATTTAAGGCTTCCACTGGAGCGGATTTTATCTTAATGGAAGATGTACACTTTGGAAACCCAAACAACGAGATTCGAGTCGCAAGACAAAACGAAGCTACTGGTGTTCCGACCGCTTTCGCTGTAAAGGGCTTCGGTCAAGTTATTTCTGGTAGATATTATGTTGAGACCCACAAAATTGGCGACTTCACGAAGTTTAGAAAATTATCTCTAAATGGTCTGGACATTTCAGAAGTTATGTCAGTAATTGACTTGGAGGGCAATGAGTACTACGAGGTAGATTATCTCTCCCAGAACATTTTATATAAAGGTATAACGAATAGAGATAAAACACTGAGCGTTGGATACACAACTGGCGACCAAGCGGCTGAAATATTAAAGCCTTTCATGGTGCCCAGAAGGTTTGTTGTATCGAGAGACAGAAGAAAGACTAGCGTACAGTTCGGCGCAAGCTCTGATGTTTCCCTTCCTGAAGACATGATTGCAGACCCGTCAAATGTTATACTTAAGGTACATGGCAAGAATTATATCGAAAGCCTATCCTTCGACCCAACTCGACTTATTGAAAGTGATAAGTTCGGCGTCGCTCCTTCCAATACAACTTTGACTGTGCAATATAGACTCAACAACTCAAGTAATGTAAACTGTAGGGTCGGTCAGTTGAATAGCGTTTCAAAGTCTAGGCTTGAGTTTGACGACATTACGGTGCTCAACACTTCAACCACAAAGGCTGTCATTGGGTCTCTAGAGGTTGATAATGAAGAGCCCATCACTGGTGATGTGCAATTGCCCGATGCGACAGAACTGAAGCATAGAATTTATGACACATTTGCAACACAAAAAAGAGCAGTAACTCAACAGGATTATGAATCAGTGGTCTATCAAATGCCAACCAAGTTTGGCGCTGTAAAGCGTTGCAAGATTTTAAGAGACAGTGATTCACTGAAGAGAAATTTGAATCTGTATGTAACATCAGAGGATAGAGATGGAAGTCTAACACGAACAAACGATGTTGTCAAGAAGAATATTAAAACATGGCTTTCAGGCAACAAGATGATTAACGACACTATTGATATCATGGACGCAAAGATTATTAATCTTTCCATTGACTTTGTAGCTGTAGGTTCACTGGACGCATCAAAATATGATGTGCTTGAACAGGCAAAGCAAAAGTTGATTCAATACTTTAGGCGAGCACCAGATATCGGTGAGCCCTTCTTTATCACGGATGTTTATAAGCAACTTAAAAAGGTTGATGGGCTTGTCGATGTGACCGATGTTAGGATTACACAAAAGCATGGTTCATCTGGAGGTCGAACTTATTCTAATATTAGATTTGATTTGGACCAATCAACATCGGCAGACGGAAGATATATTCAAATGCCTTTGAATGTTATTTATGAGATTAAATTTCCTGCCAACGATATCAGTGGGGTGATTATATAATGGGTATTAAAAGATGGACAGTGGAAGCAGATGCGACCATTACAAATGCTTATAAAGAAGCTCTAAACGAAAGAGGAAGCCTTGGAAACATGGGCGCAGCAGATTCACTGGAAGTGTTCAGCTTGCATGGTCAGGTATCAGCAACAGGCGCAGCGTCAAAAGAGGCTGCCCGCATTGTTATACGCCCCGATTTGCTCAGCATCCGAACAGCAATTGCTGTTGGCGAAGTTCCAAAGCCTAATGCATCTAATGCTCCAAAATATTATTTACGACTGTTCAATGCGGTACACCCAGAAACATTACCAGCCAACTTCTCTTTGACAGTGCACCAGCTTGCCGAAGCATTCACTGAAGGTAGTGGAGTTGACATGTCGACATATAGTGATGCTGGTTCAGTTAACTGGACAAACAGGATTGATACAGCTACAGGCACAGCTACTGGTACAATAACAGTTGCAACAAGCCCAACAAATCTATCTACATTCACTGTTAAAATTGATGATGAAACGACAACGGTCACTGCCGCTGCCTCTGCAACTCTGACGAGAGATGCTATCGTGACCGCACTGGGTAGTTCTACAAAGGTCACCGTTGCGAACAGCGGGTCCGATGCACTCACGATTACTTCTAAAGTAGCTGGCACTGTTGGCAATTACACATATGCCATTGCAAACACGACTGGAAATATTACAACTGCCAACCACTACATGACTGGCGGAAACGATTACACTCCATGGGGGACGCCGAATAACAGTCTTGACGACACGGGACCGTTTTCTGGCACGATGGGAACGGTAGCCTTCACATCAGGTCAGGAGGATTTAATTTTAGATATCACCTCATATGTTGTGGCTGCAATCTGGGATGGCTCTGCTCTTCGTGACGAGGCGACATCAACTGCTAATAATAAAGGTGTGATGGTTAAGATACAGGCTGAGAGCACTGCAAAATCTTATTATACTAAAAAATTCTTTGCTAGAAGTTCAGAGTTCTTTTTCAAGCGCCCCAACCTCGAAGCTCGATGGAACGGTGCGATTAAAGACGACAGAGCCAAGCTTAGTGCCAAAAAATCTTATGTAGCCGACAACAATCAAAATGTCTACTTATACAATCTTGTCGATGGTGTTCTTACTGACTTGACATTTACGGCAGGACAGGAGATTTACTTCTCCCTCTATAAAGAGTCCACATTTGCGACAGTAGTTCCTCTCGACGGACCAGTCAATTTTGTAGAAGCAACAAAGATTTCAACAGGCGTCTATAGGGCTCAATTCGCTGTCGATACAACTGAGACATCCTTATACGAGCGCTGGTACCTATCAACAGACGGTACGGCGAGCATTATAGATGTCCAGTCCTCAGAGATTACTGTAAATCAGCCTAAGCCAGTATTAACTATAAAGTCTAAAGAGTATGTGTTTTCTATCACGAATCTTAAACCTTCTTATACAAAAACCGAGAAACCACGATTTAGGCTATACAGCCGATTAAAAGATTGGTCACCAACTATTTATACAGTAGCTAGTAAAGCAATCGAGAATGAAATAGTGGACAATGTTTATTATCAAATTTTTAGAGCTACAGATGACGAGGTGGTAATTGATTACGGAATTGGCACAGCCAACAACAATTCAAACCACACGCTGCTCTCTTATGATAAGGACGGAAACTATTTTGACTTTGATATGTCGATGCTAGAGACTGGATACATGTACGGTATCAAGTTCGCCACTTATGTAAATGGCGAAATCTTGGAATACAAGAAAGCTTTTAAGTTTAGGATAGATTAATTCAATGAGTATTAAGGATTTATTTGGTAAAAGGTCAAATAAAATCGTCACCAAGCAGCAAGCTGATAAGCTCGTTGATGAGGTCGAATCGCAGGAGTATGTCTCGGAGGTCAACAAGGGTAAACAAAAGTTTATTCCAAAGGCAGACTATTCCGACCCGAAGAACTTCGCCAAGTATGGTTCTGCGGAAAAATACTACGAAGATACCGTAGAGCACATCTATAGCTCATATCCCTATGATGGCTCAGAGGCAGAGAAGAGTAAGTGGGATAGAGAAAGCTCCCCACTAGACGCTTATATCTTAGAGAAAGAATATCCGAAAGCCGTTGGTCATGTTCTTTTGAACACCACAGCCGCTGCGAGCAACCTAATTGTAGAGGCTTCTGCTGGAACTTTTACTAAATATCTCCAACCACAGTACATCTATATTCAGGGCGGACCAAACAGAGATAAGCGTGTTGCTGAAGGCGACAAATATGAATTGAGCAAGCAATTCCCCGCTAAAGGCGGGAAGGCTAACATTTGGGACGAAGACTTATATAGAGCATCAAATCTTGGAATCAACCCAGCTATTGGTAACTCTGTTGAGTTGTGGTACAAATTAGAAGACGATGCCATCATCGCCGCAGGCAAATCTTTTTGCTTGTTTGACCTTTGGAATGGACAGGCTCATACTCACGCAAGTTATGTTAGAGTTATGGTCGAAGTTCTACCTGGGAGCGGAAATGATTTTTCCGTAACATATAAATACGGCTCAGGCTCGGAGGGTGTCCAAAGAGCAGCGCTGAATATTACCGCAGCCACGAAGTCGAAGTTGGGTTCAAATTATCTAGAGAATTGGAATCACTATTCATTCACAATGAAAAGCTCGGCTGCTGGTATTACAGTTAGTCTTTATGTAAATGGCGTTCTCGAATCGACAGTGACCTCTGGAAATGAAATTACTTCAGAGGTTCCTCAAGAAAATTATGTAGCAATTATCAATGCTTACAATACAAAGCCAATTTCTACGAGCCCCGAAGGAATTACCAAGGGAGTCGGCGGCGCACCGAAACTATATATTGATGATTTCAGATTTTGGAAGACGGAGAGAACTGGTCGTGATATTGGAAGAAATTGGTTTACTTCCGTTTCTGGTGGTACAAATACTGACGACTCAAAGTATTCCTCTGTTGACAATGTTGACATTGGCGTGTACTACAAGTTCAATGAAGGAATTCTTGATGCTACTGAAATCAATGTTCAGGATGCGGTAGTACTTGATTATTCAGGAAGAATTTCAAACGGACAAATCGAAAACTATACAACGGCTGTTAGAAAATTAACATCCGCAATTGATGAATGCGTTCTTCTTTCGGAGAAGGAAAGTCCTGAGCCAATCGTATATTCCCAACATCCCCTTGTTGTCACGCTGTTATCAACCCTGAAAGCAAAGGGTAACACTTATGACAATAAAAATAACGCATCATTTTATCACACTATGCCAGAGTGGATTCTTCAGGAAGATGAGGACCATGCATTCAAGATTAAAGAACTCTCTCAGGCTCTGTCAAGCTATTTTGATACATTGCACCTACAAATCGGTGCGCTGACAGACCTTCGAGATAATGATTATCAAACGCTTGTCGGTAATGCTGATAAACCATATTACTTTGCAAAAAACCTGCTACGCTCTGTTGGCTTCGATGTATCTGATATTTTTACTGAAGCAACCATTCTAGAAGAGCTTGCTTCACGAGGTGAAACAGAGCTATTCGATTTAAAGATTCAAGAGATTAAGAATGTTATTTATCAAAATATCTACAATAACATTACTCATATATACAAGACAAAGGGTACAGAGAAGTCATTCAGAAACCTAATTCGCTGCTTCGGCGTCGATGATGAACTTATAAAGATTAATTTGTATGCCGACGGTGTTGATTATACACTCGAAGGTCGACGAGGTTTTACTTCTGTTAAAAAGAACTATGCCGACTTCAACAATGTTGACCGCCACGAGTCTACAGTATATCTTGATGATACAAGCGGAACCAGCACTGATGAGCGAGCCTACCTTCTTGGACCCACAGTAGCCCAGTCAGCGCTGCTCGGAACAACTTTAACTGCTGAGGTTATATTTCCAAAACAATTGGAAAGAGAGCACCCTGCATTTAATTTAAAGAAGTTTACAGAAGTCTCGCTCTTCGGAACCAAAGAAGCAAATGTAGTGGGCACAACCTTACAGAATTACGCACAGACTGCGGCGAACATTGGTTCATTTCGTGTCACAGCTATTAAGCCCGATAGTGAATCTTTAAATGTCAAATTCAAACTGACCTACACAGATTCAGATGGTAATCACGAGTTGGTTACTGAAGAATACAAAGAAGTATATGACAATACGAAGTGGAACATAGCTGTCCGCCTCCGCCCACTTGATGTAGAGTTGGGAGACCATGTTGCAGGCGCAGCAGTCGGCGAATATAAGATAGAATTTTATGGTGTTCAAGCAACCCTCGACACTATTGAGAACGAGTTTAGCCTGTCTGCATCTTATACTGGTGCAAATGTTTCAAAAGCCCAGGCAATGATTCAGAGCGACAAGCTCTGTTATGTCGGCGCTTTGCGCACTGACCTTGCGGATGAGGCTACTGGAACAGCAAGTTCTGATGTTAAGGTCACAGACCTTATGTACTGGTTCGATTATCTAACAGATGAAGAAATAAAAATTCATGCTATCGACGCATCAAATGTCGGTCGTCTTTACCCAAATGACGAAGCATATTCATTCTTCAGTGAATTTAGTGACGGAACTACTTCTGATATTAAGGTGCCAAGAAAAGACACGCTTGCCTTGCACTGGAATTTTCAAAATGTCTCAAGCTCGGACTCCAGCGGAAACTTCACAGTTAACGATGTCTCGCTCGGCGACACCAATTATATCGCCGAAGCTCGCTATGGCTGGTTCACAAACCTCGTAGGGTACAGACATCAGGGTAAGGGGTCATTCAAGGCAGCCCTGCCGAACGATAAGCAAGTAGTAAACAGAGAGTATCAGTACACGGCAAGGCACCGCTTGCCAGAAGTTCTTTCTGGCGATGACATGATTGAAATTCGCACACAAGACGATGATGTGTTCGTAAAGGGTTCCAAGCCAATTAATCACTTCTTCGCAATTGAAAAAAGTATGAGCCAAGTTATTTCAACAGAGATGTTGAGCTTGTTCGCTTCAATTGTTGAATTCAACGATTTGATTGGACAGCCGATTAATCGATATAGAATGCAATACAAGAGTCTTGAGAAATTTAGAAGCTTGTTCTATGAAAGAGTGGAAAACACACCGTCGTTCGAAAAGTATGTTGAGTTTTATAAGTGGATTGATTCCTCGTTGGGACTCATGTTACAACAATTAATCCCTGCCTCGGGTAATTTCTCGGGCTCAATGAGAAATATGGTGGAAAGCCATATTCTTGAGCGAAGCAAGTACTGGACGAAGTTTCCAACATTAGAAAAGAAGCAAGACCCGCCCGAGGGTACCATTCGTGGTATTCGAGAGTTGACTTATGATTGGGAGCATGGACATGCACCAGTAGAAAGATATAATAAGAAAGCTATTCTTTTCGACGGCGCTAATGACCATGTTTTGATTGGCGACGCCGATGTATTTAGTTTTACTGATGGCGGCGGCAACGATGCAGCGTTTTCCATATCAGCTTGGGTGTACATTGATGATGTCTCAAGTGATAACGGACCTTTTGTTGCTAAGGCGCTTGTCAACGCAGGCGATGGTCTTGAATATATTTTCAAACATGCCAATGGACAGCTTCGGGCGTTTTTGTATAAGGGGACAAGTACCACCAACAGAATAACCTTACAAACGAATTCGGCAGTATTAACCGACCAGACCTGGCACCATGTTGTATTGACATATAGTGGAAACAAGTTATCCAGTGGAATTGCTCTTTATGTAGACGGAGTGCAGGTAACATCTACTAACACATCGCTCAACAATGGAACCTACACGGGGATGACAAATCAAACTACCCCTCTCATCTTGGGTAAGACTCACAATGACCCGCCCTCCGCAGGTCAAGCATTCGAAGATAAGATGGCAGATATTTGCATTTTCAACAAGCAGTTGAGCAGTGCAGAAGTTAAAGAGGCTTACAACGACGGAAGGGTTTATGACCTCGCTCAACATTCTGCCTATTCAGATATTATTTCTTGGTGGAAAATGGGCGACGACCAAGATGCAACAGGTTCAAATGGGATTAAAGATTATGTTTCCACGAACCACGGTACTTTAACTAGTGGCGCATCGATTGTAGATGAATTCACCCTCCCTTCAGTGGCAGCCTCTGATAACTATGATGACTGCTTGTGGCGCTCAGAGAGAGCAGAAAGAGGAAGCGAACATGCAACTTCTTCAGACACTGATGTCGATAATGATAGGGAATCTTTACGAAAAGCTAAAGTCCGTGACATCGTTGGTCAAACCAAGATGGTGCTTGTTAGCGGCAGCTATGTGGAGCAGGGTAGCCCCACGCTTTATGATATCGCCGCTCCCAAGCAGTATGAGGGTAGCACCTATGCAACAAGAAGGTTGTCAAGACCTTATAAATTAAACCTTGAGCATACGCCGAGTATCTCGGGTGGACCGAACTTTGCGGATGCAACCTTAGCCAGCCCGAATGATATGTTGCGAGCAGCAACACATTACGGTACAAAAATTAATTTAACTAGACTTGTAGATGACCCTTCGGTTTGCAGAGATAATTATGAAATTGACGACGGACCTCATAAAGAAAAGAGAAGACCTCATGTCGTTACCTTAACTGACGCTGCTAGCGTCCAAACCGAAATTAAAGGCTCTCTGTTTGCCCCGCCGTTCTATGGGGCACACCCGCTCGATGCTTCAGCAACACAGAGGAATGTTACACACGATTCTTATGGTACAGACCACGAGATTCCAATCCAAGGACCATTCACAGAGCAGTGGGTTGGAGGAAACCAGCATAGACATATCGACCTTAATACTGGCTCCGACGCTATAGCTAATAGACCAGAATTATATCTTGACGATAGCGGACAACTAGTCCACCCACACCTTGTCGACGCTGATTACCCTGCTGCAAGATATACTCGTGACGGCTTGGCGAAAAGGTCTGTCAATATAAAGAATATTAATTCTACGACTGCCAACCCAAGACTTGGAAACTATAATAAAGATTATGAAGTAGTACAAACTTCAGGTCGTTCAAACAACAACAGGTGGCTTGTCAAGAATCCCGACGCAACGCCAAACAGCGTCGCCTCAACTTATGTCACTGGCTTATATGACTATACGCTGCCTGTCAGAGAAAACAACAGCGCTGGAGTTTCATTCGGAAGAACAGAACATGTGTTTGTAGAAAGGTTCTCGGCACCAGGCTCGCCAGCAACAATGTCTAGGGGTTCACTAGATTATCAAGCAGAAGAGTTTTCTCCCTACAACTCCATGAACTTTAGAAACTTGAGAGTTAGAAATCACTTGAACTTCTGGCAGAAGGAGCACTCAAAACAATTCGGCTATCGTGAAGATTATATTCATGGAACTCCATCAGATGCCATCGGCGGTATATCAAACGATTTTGGTGGGAACACTGCCAATGTTGCATCGTGGCACAAGAATAATAGAAACGCCGCCATTAGAATGAAGCTCGACGGCACCAGCGTTTATGCCGAAAGGTCATATGACAACTTTTTTATTGGTCACCAAATACCAAGAAGCAGTTGGCAATACAATTGGATTTCAGCCTCTGCTGTGCAACCAGACTACGCTGGACTGGTAGTTATCGACGATGAGCACCGCTCCGTTGCCTCAGCTACAGCATTCCCATGGAATCACGACTCTGACGGCTCAACCGCAGCATTAATCACTCATCCTCGCTACAAGGGATATATTACAGATTACCCCAACGCTACGATTGATTTGTCGGGTCGACATGGCTTCTTGCGTTCAGCATCATATGCTTCACACGACATAGACTTTTCATACGGGAATACAGTCGTCGCCGAAGCAATAAATTATGATACTCAGACAATCGGCTCTTCATGTGGTAGTTGTGTGACGAACCTTGTAGATGTCACAGAAGTGACTGGAGATAATTATCTACACGCTCTATTGTTGAACCGTAATGGACCATACCAGGGCGCAGGCTGGAAGTTTTTGAGAAATGAACAGAACCCTATCGTAAGAAGGCAGAGGGGTAGAAATGAAATTTCAATTCAAAATTCAATTGCTTCTGCTAATCCAATGGGTCACCAAAAGTTCGTTGAGCCACCAGCCGCATGGAACAGACCATTCGTACATGTTATATCTGAAGAATCAGATGTGGTTGGTACTAGAATTACTCACTCGTACAGCAACAACTTGGAAGGTTTCGCCAATCCAAAGCTAACAAAGAGAACGGGTTTTGTCAAGAGAAATGAACAATTTTATGATAGAATCTTTGATAACTATAACCCATCTACGACTTCTCCGCAAGGCAAATTGTATGATTTTGTTGGATTATATTATAAAGAATATGTGTTTCCAAAGCACAGGAATGTTGGTCTATTAAAAGTTCGAAATCGAGTCCGCTGGGATAGAATTTCTTCAATAGAGATAGCAGAAACTCCAACGGGCGATTTGCGAATGTTTTGGAAGGATGAACAAAACTTAAGAAGGAAGAGTTTTAATAGCCGCCTCTCCGCACCTACAAATGCACTTGGATATAAGCGAAGAAGTCGCACATCTGCGCCATACCTGAATTTAGATTCAGAGTTCACGGAGCATCTCGACTATGACCGTAGTATTTTCTCTATGGACACTTTTGAAGTAGTTGGCGACACAAACCATACAAAGGTGCTTGGAGACTTGCAATATACTGGTAAAGAAAATTACTTTTCTTTCGTCTTGTCTACTGAAAATGTAGACCAAGAAGTAGTGACCTTCAACATAGGTTCAGAAATAGTGGATGTAACAGCTTTGTTTTCCCGCATTTATTTAGCTCCAGGGCTTGAAGAAAGTCCAAGCGACCCAACACTACCAGCCCCCATGTCTGGTCCAATCAGAGTGGGCTACTCAATAGATTGGCAATTAGAAAGACAACTGTACGAGGACACATATGGCGCACTGAAAAAGGAAGGGGTCTTTAATGATAGATTGTCTGGCTCCAACAACCCAGAAAAAGGTGCAACTGATGTGCCAACATTCTGGACCTTTGTGAAGGGACAACATCTCCCCCCAGAACCAGTGGCTCAACTATACTACAATCCGTTTAATAAAACTTATCAGGAGGATGCGTGGCTATACCGAACAAATGTCTTAGCCAATAAGAATCCGTGGTATGATTCGTATGCAGACTTCAATTTAGAAACAAGAGCCATGGCTCAAAACTATGGTCTGGTTGCTGAGTTCAAGATATCTGAACATATGGATAAATACTTACTCGAAGATAGCGGCGAGTTTAAGAGCAAGAATTATAATATATTTTCTCTTGAAGGCGCAAGCTACAACGGAACAGAATCTGATGAAACAAGATACAGTGGCAAAACTCGATATACATTTGAGAACAAATACTTTATTAATAAGAAAAAAGAGGTATCAACAGATTACCCTACACACCCACGAAAGAGTACACGCCTAACAAGGAAAGTCACAGAGGACACTATTTCACGAAGCCTCTTAAAGAACAACGCTTTCACTGATGAAATTGTCGGAGCCTCCGCTTATACGACTTACGATGGTAAGAACCCCATTTACATTGGCGGCACTCAAACAATTAAAAACAGTGTACCTGTAACGCTTGGTGCAACCGATGGCATCACACCTACATTTAAAGAAAGCGCAGCGGTAAGTTATGCAGCCACATCCGTTGATGACGGAACAGGTCGTCATCAGTACTATGCCACTGGTCGTCCCCTTCCAGGCTTAGCAAGTACTTATGAAAATGTTGTATACAGGTCAGCAGGCAATGAAGAAACGCTTTGGACGCCAGTCCACCCTCACTCCCATGGTCCGTTTGCGTCTCTCAAATTTAATCTCACGCCAGACAGTGATGACTTTATGGAAGGTTCAATTAATAAAGCTATTGGTAACGATGTAGGTCTTTCATTCTTGAGGAGGATGACTCAAACGGCAGGCGACACTCCCGAATACCAGACAGCCTCCCCATTCACATTTTCTGTTTGGGCAAAGCCCAACAATGATTGTCCCGATGCTGATAAGGAAAGCCTAAAGGCAAAGTATGATGGTCAAATTAAGGGTCTTATAACATTTGGAACATACAGTCGCTCACCTGCCCCGCTGGGAATGCACAAGGAACATGGCGTCGAACAACTGACGGTTTATTCAAACTTTCCAATGCCTACCTCCTTTGCAGCCAATGCCGCTCTTACCGAAAAGTATAAAGACGGAATGGGTGTAACAATTTATGTGCCTGGGTTATCTGACACAAAAAGAGCATCATCGGAAGTAAATTATATAAACTTATTCCACTTCTTTGATGCTGACGGAAACCCAGCGGTCTTGCCCATTGATGATTGGAGCCAAGTTATTGTACAGGTAATGCCAGCAATTTCTTCTTCTCCTATAAAGATAAAACTATACATTCGCAATCGAGGCGACAACCCGCCGACCGTTATGTACGGTATCCACAGAGGCTTGCTTGAAGACGCAACCCGCAGAAACAGAGTGTACACTTGTGTCCCAGTTGTTGCAGGAGCCTCAGCGTGGGGTGCTGAGCGCCATGGCTATCTAGGTTCGAATAGTTCTCCTCTAACAACCATCTATAAATTGGGTAAGTCCAGATTTGTAAATAAAGACGAGTCGGCAACAATTCAAGGAGTTCTGCCTATCGACGATATCAATGGCGCTTCCCAATATTACTTTAGTGGCGAACTGATGGAATTTTCCCTGTGGCAAGGTCTGTTATCAAGCAAAGATATTAATAAATTAAGCGGTATTGTTCCAACTAATATTCTGGAAGACTTTGTTAACCGAGAAATCATCGGCGGCTATACTTCTGATACCCTTGCCACAAGCGAGTGGGGAGCCACCGCTCCAAACAGCACAATCACTGGAATTGGTCTTGGCGACGGGCAAACTGCAATCTCATACTCGCAGTCTGCAATTGGACTTACATCAAATGCCACCCGCTCAAAGGTGGCGCTACTTGCTTGGCACAGACTTGGTGTATTACCAGTCCCGACCGTAAAGACCAAATGTGATGACTGGGATGATGGGTTTTTCGATTCTTACATTCACACCGACCCAATTAGGTTTTATGACAATGTAGTCGAAGACCATGATGCTATATCAAAAACCACAAGAAAGAGAATTAGACTAAAGGTAAACGCCCTTAAAAAATTAGTGCCGTACAGGGGATTTTATCCACAAGATAGAACGCTTCAGCTTGCAAAATTATTTGCAGACAAGATGAAGAACTCTATCTCGACACCAAATACCTTGCACGAAGAGCAAGGAATTCAAGCGGCTTTGCAGCCATTCTTCGCACCTGGAATTTTATATAATTCAATTAAGGCGGGTATTGCAGTTGATTGGCCTGCGTTCACAAATCAAACGGGTCTTGAACCTTCTCATATTTTAGAAAAGATAACTTTGCCATATGAAGAGGAAGAAAACAGAGAGGCATACCTTACAAGTGTAGCTCCAAATTGGTATGTAAAACGGCAAGACGAATATAATGCACTTGCTGCTATTGCTATTGGGTATAAGCCCGAGGACGAGGAGTCCGCCCTCGGGACTGCAATCGGAGCAAGTTATACATCACTCCAGCAGCAGCAACCTAAATATTTTGCGTCAGAAGAAGGGGATTATTCAAAGAGAGGGTATGTTATATTATCCGAACCCAGCACCAGAATTCCCTTCGAAGGTTTGGTTTCTCTAGACTCAGTATTGCCTTCAAAGACAAATAGCGAAGCGGAAATACTTCTGACCAATGTCGGAGATAAAGCTTTCAAGCATTTTGATATGGAGATTTCAGGATGGGATGCTGAAGGCGTCGAAATCTTATTGACACAGCCTGAACCAATCAGTGGCTATGGGAGTCCTGAAGACTATCCCGATTCAAAGAACATTGATATGAGCAAAATAAAGATGGTTACCAAGGCTATTAAGATTGGCGATTCACAATTGCTGAACCCCGAGGGTGACCCCTCTGATAGCACATTCGATGTTAATGTGGACTTCCGCAGGTCGCCAAAGGGCTTTAACCTGCCAGGATATGAGACAGAGAAAGAGGTGTCTTTAGAAAGACTAAATAAAGAATTGGCAATAAAAATATGTCGTGCCATCAATAAGAGACCCGACATTCACTTTGTTGCAGTACCAGGATATTTAAGTGGGTGGGAGCAGTCAAATACTTTTGATTTTGAAAATAGAAAGACTGACGACCACCTTGCATTTCTCATGCCAGTTTGTCACCCCGAAGTGTTTGGAATCGAGTTCAATGAGCCAGAGGACGACGCACCCTCTTACGACAGGATTGTTAAATATAACCTGATGGGAGACCGAGCCTTCCTCAATTCTGATTCGCCCACACGCCCCTTCATTGGTGACCAAGGTAACGGCACTTGGAGAATTAGAATAGTTTATGTTGGCTTGCCTAGGTTAGAGTTAGACTTAAATCTTGTAGATATCAAGAAGACCACCGAGACTGAGGACTTTTCAATTCTTTCTCCCAAGCCGTTCGAAAGACCAGACCTTTTGGGCGACGGAGTTACATTGAAAGATATTTCTGAGTGGTCTGAACAATCATGGGCAAAGGCTGGCGAAAGCTACGCACCGATTCCTTCAAATTGGAAAGAGACTCATCTTCAATCACCCTTTGAATACGAAGGCGAGGATATATACTCAGGCGGCGTGAACACCTGTTGGAATGTCGCCACAAATCAGGATTATATGTCTGCAATCCCATATTCTTTCTTTGAAGGTGGCTCGTGGCTTATAGACCAAGATGCAAATGCAACTTTAGCAGATGCAGTTGCGGTCAGCGCTTTAAAAAATATTATAGTTGATAGCAAGTGGGTGCCTGGGTATGGCTGGTTTGGTTATCCGAAGTTTAGCATTGATAATAAACTTGGAATCAGATATGTTGATGCCAACAGTATTACCGTAAAAGAAAATATTCTTATAAACAATCAGCGCCTGATTCCCTTCGGTGATGGAGATAGTCAAATTGTTAACTTCGATGAAGATTCGGAATTTGAACTTTTATCACAAGACAAGCCCAAGCAAGGTCCATTTAGATTATACGGCGGAGTTTCACTTACTGAACAGTCAACTATTGCTGTAGTACAAGAACCCCACAAGATTTATCTCATGGCACCAGAATATTATGTTGAAAATAGTTTGGACACACCAATAGATGGCGTTTCCAAGGTTGCGCAAAGTTATAAACACCCTTACTTTGAATACCTCGGCTCGAACGGTGATATGAGATTTGAAATGGCTATGCACAATTTCTTAGCTGAGGTTCCAAACTTCTTCTTAAGGCAAGGCAAGCTAACTTCATTCGTCTCTAAGAAAGAAAAAGACTTTAAGACAATGGAATCTGGTAAGACTTATTACATGGATGTGACCATGCACAAAAGTGATAATTTCAATACAGCCATCAGCCCATGGTCCAATTCAGAAGGTACCATGGAGGGTCGCTATTATGGACCTGCTTTCTCATGGCAATCAAGTGATGATTATGAAAGAGCAGGCGATGAAGACAGATTGGACAGGGCACTTGTTGGAGACCCAGCACAGGCACCTTATGTCCCACCCTATCTTTACGGTAAGGCAGTGGCAAGATTACACTTCGAGTGTTTTGAAACTAGAAAGTATTCGTTAGAGGAAATCATGGCTGGTGTCAAAGTCGACAACCTTTCTCAAGAACAGATAAGTAAGTTCGTGGCTGCTGGAGCTTCACTAAAGGGTGCACTGATGTCCCCAGCCTGGAATGCAAGGACGACCATCTCCTCATCAATGAATCTGTTTGGCAAGGCAACGGCAAAGAACATAGAGTTCAGTGCCCAATTTGATAAGTTGAAAGATGTTGTTAACGATGAAATGCAAAAGTTTGTTCCACAGATAGCAAAAGACCCAGAAGGTAGTGATAGCGATGTGTGGGCAATCGGTACAAAATTTGAATGCCCAATCTTAAACTTCTATGATACAACAAAGAATTATTTCTCTATGGTTTCACCATCTGTGCTACAGGACGGTGCCGTTAACAATACAAAGAGCGGAACATCACCGATAAGTTTAAAAACCACCACCCCAAGAGGGACTGGTATTTGGGCTGGCTATGGCGTTGTTCCAAAAACAGAGGAAGGCGTCTTCGTAACAATTGAAGACACTTTCAAGCAAACAGACAGCTTTGGTGTTCCAAAATCTCCAACGGTTGGTTCCCTACTTGATGTATGTGGCTTCACACCAGAAAAGAAAAAGGTTGGTGACCTTGCAGAACAAAAAGAAATCTCTGAAGCAGTCATCATGATACCTTTTGTAGATTCTCCATCAGAGACAACCGCACAGACGGTACTTGTCGATGGCAGAAACTTTTTCAAGATTAATAAGGAGATGTTCAATCTTCAAAAGGCAAATATTGAAAACGGCAAAGATGCTGTGAGCGCAGGCGAATATCTCGGAGTTACACAGAACATCCCAGAAACCTCTGTAAGCAACATGATTCGTGGAATGAAAAAATACAACTTGCCGCCACGCTATGACTTTATTAGGTACCCCCTTAAGAAGTCTGAAAGCCCGTTTGTTATGTATGTGTTTGAGTTCCACCATCTGCTTAACAAACAGGACTTGGCGAATATCTGGCAAGGCTTGCCCCCCTCTCTAGCAGAGACAGCAATCCACGATAGTGTCAATCTTGTCCATGACCTTAGTCCAGTTGACTTCTTCGAGGAGAACACCCTTCCCAAAAATGTAAGATGGATGGTGTTTAAGGCGAAAAAGAGAGCCAATGATAATTATTTTGCAACGACAAGTGTGGCATCAGATGATTCCAGATTTAAATTTGATTTTGAGTTCGGTAAAAAGCCACCGAAATATAATTACAACTGGCCTTATGACTTCTTTACAATGCTTGAGGCAGTTCAAGTTGAAGCGGGTCTTGATATTATTGAAAACAAGATGGGGACAGTTCCTCAAGTTGTTTCAAACCAAGGTGAGATTAGTTCGGCTAACATGTCGGGTCAATTAGAATCGGTCAAAAAAGGGAAGGAGTAACACATGTCGTCTTATTTTGACAAAAAAGAAGAAGTTCTAGAGATAGAGTTGACGCAATACGGCAAGCATCTTTTATCCAAAGGTGAATTTAATCCCGTCTTTTATTCGTTCTTTGATGATGACATTTTATACGATGCAAACTATACTGGTGCGCCCGAGGAACAAAATTATTCTGAAGATAGAATCTTGGAAGAGACGCCCAGCACTAGGGTACAATATACTTTTTCAGGAAGAGAGACTGCTGTAACAGAGATAAACAGTAATATTCGAAATAACAACTTTTCACTTGATGACAAGAAGGCACAGGCAACACCTGAGAAGCACTATGCATTGTCCGCTCCGCTGGGAAGTTCGACTTATATTAATTCCCACGCCCCTTCGTGGAATATCTCCAGCCTGCTCGGTAAATTTGGAACAAATGTTAAATATCAACAGGGCGCTCAGCCAACACTTAGAATCCCGCAGATTGAGATGAACGACTATGTGTGTCGAAGTAAAGTTTTAAAAGATGCATTGGCAGCCACTTCAGTTACAGATGGAAACCAAACCTATCAAGCTGGCGAAATCGGAGCAGTAGGTTCAGCGTCGGACCTTACAATCAATACAATGCAATTTCCAGACGGCTCATACATCGAAATAAGTTGCGATGAGATACTTCTAGAAATTGAAGAGTCAAATACCGACTGCTTGAGAGAAAACTTTGATATTGAAGTATACTTGGTAGAAGATATCGACATGACGGGAAAAGTAAAAACTCCTGGTTCGTCATCGGCGGACCTTGGAAAGACCGAGCGGTTGATTCCGTTAAAATTCTCAAAAAGGTTTAGTAATGTAGTGAATAACCTTTTGGTAGACACTCCAGTGATGGAACAAAATTATAATTACGACCCGTCATATGTTGAACATTTTTTAGACATCGAGATTGACAAAGATATTGAAAAAGATATACTATGTAGAGCAGGTGTCCAACCCTCTTCTATTAAGTGCGGAGGCTATTCCAGAGAATTCTTAGATTGCGACGACGCTCCGAGAATTGTGGGCAGAGTGTATAAACAACAACAGTCGGATGACTCAGGAGAAGATTGCTAATGGCTATTTCACAAGAAGCGCTGTTGGGTCAGCTAATCCCAGAGATAAGCATCGAAGGCGTTACGCTTGAATCATCGGGAGATACGCCCCTTATCGACAACCCTCACATCTTAGATTCTCGTGAGAACGCCGCTAGGATTAACAGCCAGCAACCATCGGACAAGGGGTTGACCGCAGTCGTGGATTTATCAATAAAAGAATCCTTGGATAATAGCATTATTGGTGACTGGCTCAGAGAGCAACAATTTCATAAATACTTAAAAATACTGGTGTTTAAAACAACGAGCACTGGTCTGATTGACCTATTTTCATATAGTCAAAACATGATTAATTTTGCTACTGAGGGGGTGAACTCTCAATATACTCTTTCTGCGGATGAAATGATTAAATTATTTCAAGCCACTGGCAAGGGCTCTTTTTCTTCAGCCTATGAATATCTTGTTAAGAATCTTGAGAAGAGAGAGCTTTCAGTTGTCTTAGATTCTGTTGGGGGTACGGATACAGTTTCCACTCCGACAACAGTGGATTCAGACGGCAACAGCATTAAAGATTATGTATATAGGGTTGTCTTTAATGAAGAAAGAACGCCTCAAAACATGGCTGTCTTCGCAGTTTCGTTTTTAGATTTAGAAACAATGAAACAAGATTTTGATTTAGATTTCAACGAAGGTACACTGGAAAACCAAAATGGAAAAGTTGCCTCAGAACATATTTTGAAAAGCGGCACAGTTGTATCTCAGTCGAGCGTTTACATAATTTCTCAAGGCACTTCGACGGGGAAAGCTTGGACTGGACCAGTTCATCAGCCGACTCCCTCAACTTACGCCACGGGTTCTGAACCAAGTGCAAATTCGAAGCGCCTCAAAAAGAGACTGGTATCGAACACCAAGGTCCAAGACTTTAGGCAGATTGACGAGATTCATAAATATGAGCTTCCCGTTGAATCTCTTACTGAAGCTGGATTTACGAAAAGAAAAATTATTCTGTCAAATGATAAAGTCCATGTAGAAGAAAACAATCTACACTTTACTAACCTTTGGTTATCAAGGGATTCAACTGGCGCAGCAAGATTTATGTTTGGCGTTGACATCAACTCCTTAATAAGACATAACTCTGTTTATGGCAGTTTGCTTGAGGATACGACATCTTCTATCTCAGAGTCTGTTGCCAACAAGACTAAAGTAAAAAGCCTCAAGATTATGAGAAGAAGAGTTAAAAGTATTGAGACCATGAATCATCTTGGCTCACCATCAACCACAGAGGTACTCTTTAATAGGCGTGACCCCTATACTTCATTGGTAATTTCTGGAGCATCCGAAAATAATGAACTCAATGAGGTTTCCGCCACAACGGCTTCTGTGAGAGAAGCATTTCCAGTCGTAGGAGACCAGCCAGTCGGCATGAAATATTATACGGCACACGATAAAGAAATGTCCACAGTAACAGATGGGTTATATCAATATGGCTTACAAATTGAAATAGAGGACGGGATAGTCAAACACCTAGAGGATACACTTACACACCTTGTGGAGCAGCAAGAAAAGCTTAGAGAGTACCTAAGCCATGCAAGTAAAGTGGGAATGACCAAGAAGCTTCTGGAAGTTAACGACCCACATATTAATAGTACAAGAGAGCGGCATTCATATTCTATTAGTTCAAAGGGTCATTACAATCCAACGACAAATCGCTTTACAGAAAAGTTTACTGATTTTTGCGAGAATAGATATGATTCAAATGACCTTCCGTGGGTTGAAGGCGTCATGTCTTACATTAGAGGTTTAAGTCAAATAGCAGGTTCGAGTTCGGACGCATTTCTCTTTGCATTTTCTCTGGCAGCCATAATGGCACCTCAGTCAGGAACGCCACGAGGAATCATGGCTGTGATTGAATTATATGATAAGCTTATCTCGAAGTACAATGGCATGGTGGGCAAGAGAGTTTATGCAGGTGCAACAACTAGGTCTGACGCAGGTCTTATTATTAAAAACACCTATTGGTTTCAGAATAATGTTTTTGATTCCAATGTCACCAAAATGTCAGGATTAGATTACCTGAGCGATATCACGAAAAGAGAAGACTTTGAAGACTCCATGCCGCTATCTGAATATTCAGACCTGGCTTTCGGCAGCGACCAATCAAGAGGGTTAAAAATAATTGATGGTGCTTATTGGAAAGGTCGAATAAAAACAGAAACTTTAAAGTATTTTGAGGATGAGCAACCCGACTTAACAATCTCTCAAGGAGTAGAGGTGTATACAAGTACTGGGCGAGTTTCAAGAGCATCCTACGGCTTCCTATCGCCTGCATATGTGGTCTCATCAGGTCGTGCGTATTCACTAACATTGGCAAAACCCGATGATTACTATTTTACAGTTGGTCTTGGTTTATTATCAGATAACAGCAGTGGCACTACATCAACACCAGTTGAAAATTCAACTGCCGCTACAAATCAAACAGAAAACGAAAAAGTTGCACAATCAAAATACGAATCGATTTATTCACAATTTAATATTATTGTACAACCTCTACCGTCCTATGAGCCGCAATTGCCCTCATCGCTTGAGAAAAAGCTAATCATAGAGTCACTACCAGACGCTTGTGAGAGCGTCCAAATGGACGCTGTAGACCCGTATCCAGCATGGACTGAGGCAACCGACGGTCGAATCGTTTCTATTTACGCACCAAAGGGTTCTTATAAGTTTGGGTTTAAAAACTCTAACTTTGTAAACTTTTTTAGAAAAACCTCTGAAATGCTTGTGTCAAACAATATGAAGCCAGGAGATATGTCCACGGCTCCCTACGAGAATAGCAACAAGAGCATTTCAAATTATGACATGTCCTCTAAAGATAATTTTATATCAAAGATACAAACAAATGCACAAACTAGAAATTCAATTGGTTCATCAGTTGGGTCACCCGCAGGCGCAACACCAGAAGAGGTTGTTGACCAGATGCCGAATCAGCTAAAGTCTCTGATTCTTGGTCAGTCAGGTTCACCGCAAATAAGGCAAGTCTGGGGCGAGTCAAGAGACCCAATCGTAGATTGGAGAACATCAGCGAAATTTATTTTGAACTATGAGTTTCTGACTTCGATTGAAAGGCTGGAGGGGTATGGAGAACTATCAAATGCCTCCGCAGTGAGAATCGAGAAGTGGGTGCCATTAACTGAAGATTTTTATTTACAATCTACTGGAAAAGAGTTATTATGTAGAATGAAAAGATTTGTGTGTTCCGAGTTGGGAAGCGGAGGTATTACTTCACTTCAAGCTCCTATTTATGATGAATATTTCATCTTACAGCCCCTAGTAGAGTTGACAGCAGCACAAGCAGCTATTTCCGCACACGAACGAATGAGGCAGCAGTTAATTAATAATTGGTCAGATGCTGCCGAAAAAATCAGCCAATTTGGCACGACAAATCTAATTACTGGTGCATAGCACAACAGTTAGATACTATAGGAGAACACGCAGTGGCTTATATACCAGACTCAAAACATGAAATGGAAAAGTCAGCAGTCCAAGAGACGCTGGACACTCTGTCTCTTGTTGATGAATATAATGAGGCAAAATTCATTGAGTCGCTTGGTCACTTGCCGAATAAGTATTATTCTGCACAGTTAGGAGAAAATTCCAGATTCTGTGCAACGATGGACTCAACAGCAACTTATTTTAATTATAAGCAGTATAAAGAGGGAAATATACCACATCAGGTCAAAGACCCAATACGCCGACTGTCAGGGCTATATTGGACCCAGCAGGAAGTTCAAAGCGGAGCAAATGTAGACTCAGCAACAAGTATGCATGTTGTTCACTTCCGCACCGCCGCCAATGATAAATACATACCGCTTAAAGCAGCTTTCACTAACATGTTCAAATCTACCGAAGGGAGTCTCGAATCCGAAGAATGGGTTTTATTACGAGTAGAAGACAATTATCTTGGCACAGAACTCGGAGACCTATCCTTTATCGATAGTTTAAATGCTTCAACTGTTTATGAGGATTTCACATATTCGGCACCAAGGTTTCATGAGCAATCTGATTTTGAGTTCAAGCTTGAGGGTACCGCAACAAACATTGTGGATATTCACGGAGACTATAATTATTTTAATCGTGACTACGAAACACTATCTTCTGATGCCTCGGTGCACGAAGCAACGCTTCCAAACATGTATGTATTTTTTGCATATCAGGAGCAATCCAACGAAAGTAAGAACCCAGCATACGAAGCCCTTTTAACCCTGGGTGGAAGCATGAATATTAATAATCATCAGGACATGTTTACAGTTGCTAGCTCCCCCTCTCAATCCAAGATTTCTCCGACTGAAAAATACTTTTCTAATTGGGTAAGTGCTTACGCCAATGTACTCCACCTCAATACCAAAAAAGAGCTTACTTCAAAGTTTAAAAATATACACCTGTCAGCTAACGATGTTAAATCCATTCAATCATATGGCGGCAGAAAAGAATTATTTCCTATGTGGATGAATGTGGAATTCACCACCGACAAGATTGTTGAATTCGCAGAGACTTTAAAAGAAACACAGATAATGGGGCTCTTGCAGAATTCTATTATGGAGGCAATCCGAACAGGTTCTCTAAAGTCTGACTCGATGTTCAACGCTTTCACAGAAAAGGTTTCAGTCAGCGACCCAGCGAAGACTGAAAACATTCCAACAAAACAGTATCACAAACATGCAGTTGACACGCCATATTTTGATATGAGTCAGTGGGTTGAGGAGTTCTCAAATAACCTTACTGCGTCAAGTAGTTTTGAATCTCTTTATGCCACCTTTCTAGGAACTCTTGATGAGTCAATGCGAATCACTGATGACCCAGAATACGATTTCTTTAAGAGCTTGATGGCAATCATTTTAAAAGGCAAAATGCGTAAATTGCTAAGGAAGCATTCTCGTACAATTCAGGAAGTGTTTTCTGGCAAGCAGTGTTATAACGAGACTTTGATGTATCGTATCGAAAAGCATGACGGTCAAGCTACGGGCGCTCCACTGCAAACATTCTATGTTCCGAATTCACAAGATATGGACAAGTTTCAATATATTGACACTCAAGTAAAATATAATAAAGTTTACACATATGTTGTTTATGCATATCAGATTGTTGTTGGGAATAAATATTCGTATACCGATTCTGTTTACCGAAAGGAAGACGGTGGCTGGTCAGCAGTAGTAATTAAGAATGAACCTTCTTTGCGACTGTATGAGACTAAAATGTATACGCACACAAATAAAGTGCTTGATAACCCACCAGTCAGCCCAGAAGTAGAATTTATCCCGTATAAGGGAATTAATGACAAAATTAAGGTTATCATGAACAGTGGCGTCGGAAGATACACACTGCCGTATGAGATAGTCGAATTTGAAGAGCAGGCTCAAGTCCATGACATTCAGCTAGCCCAAAATAGAAAACATACAGATATAGAGCTTAGGTATGAAACAGACGATTATCCAGCATTTTATGAAATAAGAAGAACGACGACAAAGCCTAAATCTTATAGAGATTTTGCTGGAAAGCTAATTCAACAGATTAGTACTTCTAGGTCAGACTTAATTGCGTCAGGAGTTGGATTCGACGATAAAATCAAGCCGAACAATAAATATTATTATTGCATTCGCTCTGTTGATAACCACGGTCATGTTTCTTATCCATCGCCTATTTACGAGGTGGAGATGGTTGATGATAAGGGTTCTGTCTATCCAATCGTCAGAGTCTGCGAGTTTGAGAAGGAGAGAAAAAGCCAACCTCAAATTGGAGCAAAAAGGTATATTAGAATAAAACCTTCAATGCCTCAGACAATCTTAAATGAGGAGGCATCAGGCATCGTCGATGCAAACTCTGTTAAAGATATTAACAACATTACCCTTGGCGTAGCTGATGAATCCGTGTGGGATAGGAAGTTTAAAATACGCCTCGTCTCTAAGTCTACTGGCAGGAAGATAGACTTCAATATTAAATTTAAGCATGAACATGATAAATTGCAAGAAGACATTTAATCATTTTAGTGCTGGGGAACTATTTATAACAAAATGACTACTATTTATTTCGGAGGAAAAGTTAATGGCTTTCTTAGATAACTCGGGCGACATTATTCTGGATGCAGTCCTTACAGACACAGGAAGAGCACGGCTCGCTAAAGGCGATGGCACTTTCAAGATTGTTAAATTTGCATTATCAGATGATGAAATCGACTACAGTTTGTACAATAACGCACACGCTAGTGGCTCGGCTTATTACGACTTGGAGATTATGCAAACTCCGCTGCTTGAGGCATTTACAAATAACACATCCCTCATGAAGCATAAGCTCATCTCCTTACCAAAAACAAATCTTTTGTTCTTGCCAGAGATGAAGCTCAATACTGCTTACGAAGCGGGAACAAAGACGGTTGTGTTCGTCCCAAGTAGTCCTCTGCCGCCTGTCGCTGGTACATTTATTTGCGCAGCCGATAAGGATACTGAAACGCTGGTTTACTCGTCAATTACTGATGGTGTGGGTATTCTGAAGGGTGAGAACCCAGCCGCTGGTGCAAGAATTAGAATCGACCAGGGGTTAAATACAACAGAAATCCCACCAGGAATGAGCTTAGACCCAGACCTAGTTGAGACTAGTTATATTGTACAGGTAGATAATAGGTTCGCAAAAATCATTGACACTACGAATTTAAGCCCTGCAAGCGTATCATATATTGACGATGATAATATTGCAAGCTATTATTTCTCTTTTGGCTCAGATGTAAATTATGTCTACTCGAACGCAGAGAAAGAGGAAAGTGCACAACAAGTGATTGCTGGTCCAAGAGGAACATATCTTGAGTTTAAGATTGAAAGCTCACTTGAGATTAACACCAGCACCCATATGTTCACCACACTGGGTGGGTCTAAAACATTCAAACTTGAATCGGCAAAAAGCGCAATGTTCTATGTTGATTCACACATTAGAGTTACAGGTGCAACCACGGGGCGTTCAATCGACATCCCAGTGCGTTTTGCCAAGAAATCATAATTTAAAGGAAGCGGTAAATAATGGCTAGCACATATAAAACATTCTTAAACGACGACATCGTGACGGCAAGGACATTGCTACACGAGGCAATTCCAATCACGGGCTCCATTGTTTATGGAACTTACGGTAATGACGCCACCGCTGGCGGGGAAAAGCATGTGAAAAAATTCTCACACGGTATGTTCCAATCTGTATATGATTATCCCTACTTGAGTTCCTCGGCTAACCACATTTTTGATATTGCATATGGTCACCATGTTGATTCAACTAATGCGACTGGCAACACAACCCATACATTCTACAAGAAGAGAAGAAACATCTATAATCAGATGGCTCAGATTCTAGCGGGACATGATAAAGATGGCAACATTCAAAAGTTCGATGCTGATGGAGATATCATTTCTACTGGCACAGACAAATATGAATCAGTTATCTTCTTTAACTTCGCAAGACTATTAAACAAGGATGAAATTAAGAAGGGCTCATTTGAGATGCAGCTTGGCATCACCGAGGTATACCGTGGTGGCGCTGGCGTCGACGGAGACGCCAGTCACGGAGAGGGTACCAACCTTACTGACGCTCGAACCATGCACACTCAAAAACTGACAATTAAAGACACAGGCGCAGCCACTGATTACAGAGTAAATTCTCCAGCAGGCGAATACGGTATTCTCAAGACCACCGCAGACAGCACCGCATCATCATTTGCTGCAAAATCTTGTGGCTTGATTTATTACCAAGCAGGCATTGTGGTCTTGACCACAGATACATTTGTCAAATATGCTGCCTCCACCGTCGTTGATATCGATGCGCCCAGCACTCATGTATCCACGAAGGGTATTATTGCAGGAACAGGAGTCTCTCAAGGCTCTTGCGAAATGTTCGAGACCGATGCGGATGTCGAACTCACAATTGACGGCATGGTCCAGACTGCTGCAATCACAAACGACCAATTGCTCAATAGCATTAGAAAGAGAATTTCCAAGCTGTGTTTCAATAACACTACTGAGCTTAATTCTACAATCTATTTCTGTAGAGTAAATCACAACGACTTCAATTATAGCTCAAACCCGACTTACTTAAACAACAGTAAGATTCGAGTTAAAACGAAACAGGACGATGCTCCCGTGTCATATGTTACTTCGATTGGCTTATACTCTAGCGACAACGAATTGCTAGCAGTTGCCAAGTTGTCCGAGCCCTTGCGCAAAGACCCGACCAACGATATGACTCTAAGGGTGAGGCTTGACTACTAAACAAAGGAGACAAGCAAATGCCTTTGTATGAGTTTGGTGCTAACGACATATTTAGGAATCGGGTAAAAACACACCCGAGGACTTCATTTGTTATCAACAATGGTGATGTTATTTATAACGGAGAAGTTCCCGCTACGGGGCTTCAAGACGCTACGCCCAGAAAGCTGAAACATGTTCCCTCTGGTTTTATCAGTCTTCACGAGATAAATATTGATAGAGATGAGACTAATCATAATCCAGGCGCAGGTAATCCCACCTTGGTGTATCCGTTCGTCACTAAACAGGGTTCTCTGACATCTTTTAAAACAGTATCGACATCGACATTCCAGAGCTATTCATATGGTGATATTATGTCGAGTAGCTACCCGCTCTCTTCTTCCATTGCGGTTGAACATCACATGAGCACATCAGCTTCCCCAGATGCCTGTACTCAAAACAGACGACACATCACTGCACTTAAAAATACTTTTGAGTATTATAAGTATTTGTCTCCCCACTACAGTTGGACATCAGCTAACGCTACTGGCACTTGGGATAAGGGTGCACAAGAAATGAGCCTTGTCAGCGTACCCTCAATCTTCTATGGCTCCAGTATTAAAAAAGGAACAGTTAATTTAAAGTTTTATGTAACTGGTTCACTCGCAGCACAACTACAAGATTCGGGAAGAAACGGAGAGTTGATTCAGACTTTCCCAGATGATGCCAACAGGGGTA
>Ga0315320_10000275_pt1 | contig 40973 bp, 31 predicted proteins | sample M140m21515metaG_FD_203458 | JGI IMG/M metagenome (GOLD analysis project Ga0315320, IMG submission 203458) | Ammonia-oxidizing marine archaeal communities from Monterey Bay, California, United States - M1 40m 21515 | ecosystem: Environmental > Aquatic > Marine > Coastal | place: USA: California... | reverse complement strand
CAACAGTAAGTTACCCCCCGTTGCGTGTTGCTATTCTGAGAAATTAAAAACTGAAAACCTTTCAAACGTTTTCTCCACATATGGAATCAGGAATTTCTTCTGATAGTGGGTCTGAAGACATGCACGCATGCATTCACATGATGCGATTCTTTCATTCCGTTCTGAGAATATCCGTTTTAGGTACTTTTGAGTCATCTTCCGGTATTTTTAGCGCATCACGATTGCTTATTTTTTGGGAGTGAAGATTCGTATTGCCTATTATTAAAGGTGTGAGTGTGGTTGATATATAGATATTCCACCTTTGGTCTGAATCTATAGAACAGCACGTACACAAAACATCAAACCATTTGTCATTGTAGGAAATCGTTATGACGTCACGAAGTTTCCAAAGATACTTTCCTGCCTTCTTCTGTTTTTGTCTTTGCTTACGTAGTCACGATGCTCACGCAGCTGATCAGACATGGAAGCAGAACCGTGAGGTCATGCCGGCTGTCACAGCAGGACAACCAGATGATGGTAAGCAAGACGCATTCCATGTGCTTGATGGATATCAGGTTGAAAAACTTTTCGACGTTCCCCGAGATTCACTCGGCTCGTGGGTTTCACTCACAAGTGATCCACAAGGCCGACTCTACGCATGTGACCAACAGGACAAAGGGATTGTTCGGATTACTCCTGCCACACTTGATGGATCAACTAAAACTGTTGTCGAAAAAGTACCAGCTGCACTTTCTGGTGCCCAAGGTCTGCTTTGGGCATTTGATAGTCTCTACGCCGTCTGCAATGGTGGTGGTTTTCACGGTTTGTTCCGCCTTACTGACTCCGACAGTGACAGCCTGCCCGATCATGTTGAAAAGTTGCATGACATAGCAGCAGGTGGTGAACATGGTGCCCATAACATTCTGCTCTCACCGGATGGAAAAAAACTATTCATCATCTGCGGCAACCATACAAAACTGCCGTTTGCTGTAACTGATGTAACTGAGCCCCAGACAATGGCCGGTATTCGAACCAACCAACGTCGTGTAGCAGTGGCTGCTGACGGATCAAGCCGATTGCCAGCCAACTGGGATGAAGATCAGATCATTCCACGCATGTGGGATGGGAATGGTCATGCAACGGGCAGACTCGCACCCGGTGGTTATATTGTGAGCACGGACCCCGATGGAAAGACATGGGAACTCTGGAGTGCGGGTTACCGCAACCCGTATGACTTCGGATTTAACGCGGATGGAGAAATTTTTGCCTACGACGCCGATATGGAATGGGACTTCGGTATGCCGTGGTACCGACCAACACGAGTCAACCACGCAACAAGTGGGAGTGAACTTGGATGGCGCAGTGGAACAGCCAAGTGGCCAGCCGCCTATCCCGATAGCCTCCCGGCAATGGTCGATATTGGTCCCGGTTCACCAGTTGGTGCTGCATTTGGATACGGTGCAAAGATTCCTGCAAAGTATCAGAAAGCTTTTTATATCTGCGACTGGACTTTTGGGACCATGTACGCAATTCACCTCACGCCATCTGGATCAACCTATACAGCAGAGAAAGAAGAATTTGTTGGGCGGAACGCACTTCCACTTACGGACATGACAATCGGTACGGATGGTGCGATCTACTTTGCCGTTGGTGGTCGTGGTGGACAGAGTGAACTGTACCGTGTCACGTATATAGGAAGAGAACCAACTCATCCAATCGATGCAAAAAATGCAATCGGCACTGCTGAACGACAGCTGCGACGACAGCTTGAAGCTTTTCATGTCACGCAGAAAAATCCAACGAGTGCTGTTGCATTCGCGCTAAAGCACCTTAGCCACGCTGACCGCTTTATACGGTATGCAGCCCGCATTGCACTTGAGCATCAACCGATTGATACATGGCAGACAAAAGCTCTTACATCGTCCGACTCAGTAGCTCGTATCAACGGAGCAATCGCGGTCGCACGACAGGCAGAACAGTCAGCACAGCCCGCTGTTCTTGCTACCCTCAATGCCGTTGATATAAAGCGCCTGAACAAAGACACGCTGCTTGATCTTGTGAGAGCGTATGAGCTAACGCTTATACGTCTCGGCCAGCCAACAGAGAACGTCAAACAACAGCTAGCAAAAAAATTCATGCCGCTTTTTCCAGCGGAAATGACAGTGAACAAATCACGTTTACACCAACCCTCAAACGCACGGTGGATCTGGTCGAACGAGCAGGCACAATCTTCAGTCGGTGAAGAACTAACCTTTCAAAAAATATTTTCTCTCACTGAACCGATTGCCTCTGCACATCTTGTCGCATCCACTGACAATGGTGGTGATATTTTTCTTAATGGAGAAAAAATAACGTCGTGTAAGGACTGGATGTACCCAGTAAGTGAACCCGTAAAGAAATCGTTCAACGAAGGATCAAATACGATACGGGTTGCACTAAAAAATATTGGTGGTCCAGCTGCGCTGAAGGTGAGCCTTCGAATACGACATGATGACGGTCGTGAAACTGTGATCGACTCCGATGATTCCTGGGAATGGACTTCAGGCCGAATCGAAGAAGCGGCATCAGATGATCGCCAGTGGAAACACGCAGTAGTTACACGGTCACAGAATACATGGTCTCAAACAGATTCTGCTTTTACAAAAAATATTCAATTTGCAGAAGTGAAAGATGACTCTCGAGAACTCAATAGAGCGCTATCGAGTTTGCTTGTTGCTGTTCGAGCACCCGGGATTGTTTCAAAATTGACTGAGCTTTTATCAACGCAGACCTCGGGCGAAACAAACCTCGCGCTCAATGAGGCTGACCTTGAGCGTATTGCAAAGCGGAATGCTGGATATGGTCGTGCAGTGACGGGAGTACTCAAAAACCGAACGAATCTTCTACAGATTCATTACGCCTACATTTTGCGAACAGTCAATGAAAAAGAACTCTGGACAGTTGCAGATCGCAAAGCCTATTTCACGTGGCTGAATCGGGCACAAACATGGACAGGTGGCAATAGCTATAGAAAGTTCCTTGCCAATATCGAAGCAGAAAGTCTCAAAGGATTTACCGAGAACGAAAAGCTCGCTCTTGAGACGCTTGGGGTACGCAAACCGTATATCGCACCGCCACTCCCAAAACCTGAAGGTCCGGGCCAAAAGTGGACTGTTGATACTGTTCTTGCATCAACGGCCACAGGCATGAAGCAACGACGTAATTTTGCGCATGGAAAACGCACATTTGAGGCGGCCCGGTGTATTGTCTGTCATCGTTTTGATGGTGACGGCGGTGCCACTGGACCTGACCTAACACAGGCGGCCGGCCGTTTCAAAATGAAGGATCTTGTTGAAGCCATTGTTCTTCCAAGCAAGGCCGTGAGTGATCAATATCAGGCACATGTGATTCAGACAGTGCAGGGCAAGGTTTATACAGGCCGCCTTATTAGTGAGAGTGAAAATGACGTGACTGTTGTCACCGATCCTGAAGATGCCACCAAGTTTGCTGTAATACAGAGGGACGATATTGAAGAAATGTTTGCTGCAAACCAGTCTCTCATGCCAGCCGGACTTCTTAATCAGTTAAATGAAGAAGAGGTTCTCGATCTCCTCGCCTACACACTTTCACGTGGCAAGGGGAATAGTCCTCTGTTCAAGAAAAAGTAGACCGATTTATCTCACTCGTTAAACAAGAATAAGACAGAGCACCCCCGTGTCTGCCTATCGTGGCAGCACAACAGATTCCGCGTAAACCATTTTGCCAGTCCGTCCTTCGTGGTACTGAAAAATCACCTGTGGATGAGGATATGCAACCAGCCGCTCACCTCCTAATTGTTGTGGCATATTGAACACATTGTTGATCTGCACAACCAGATAGTGAGGATAGAGACGCTGTAATCGTGGGAGGTCTTCTAGAACATAAGTCGACCAACGAATATCACATGGCTGACCACCAGAGTTATAAATACCAGTCGCCGGCCTATTGTCTTCATCGAGGCTCGGCACATGATTGACTGAGTTGTGTGGTCCGGAACAGAACTCCCAGACACGATCAGTAATCTGAATGGCAAAACTGTTATGAAGGTCTCCTGTCATGACGAAGACAGGTCGTTTGAGCGTATCCCAGAATGCTATGAGCTTTTCGCGCTCATCGAGAAAAGCAGTCCAGGCTTCTTCTTTATTCGAAGCGGCCTCAAAACCACCAGCACCTCTGTGGGGAATCATAAAGGGGACTGACGACACAACAAAAAAGAAGTCGGCATCACTCTTGTCCATGCTCTCCATGAGCCACTTTCGCTGGTCCATTCCAAGCATGGTAAGATTTGGTTGGTGCGGACGGCTTGTATCATGCATTTGCCTAGCACCGCGAGTATCAAGCAGAAAAAACTCACAATTTGCGACTCGAAAGCTCCCATAGCTACGACGACCAATTGAATATTCAACTTTTCCATCAGCAACCGGTGCAGGAAAGATTCGGACTCGATGTTTGTCGAGCACCTCACGGATTTCATACACCCGTGAATTTGGATCGCCAAGCGCATCATCGTCATATCGCAAATCATTCACACCGGCCTCTGGAGTTCCCCAATGCACGTGAAGATTCAACATTTTATCTAATGGAAGGGATGTAAAATCTGCATTGGTATCAACAAGAATATCGCTGCCAGTTGAAAGCTCGGCCTGACCATGGTGAACAGGGTGTGGAAACGCCGCTGGGTTCGCCCAGCCGAGATAATCAAGCCATGCCCGAGTACCAATATCGCGAAACACCGCACGACGATTCCGGCGACCCGTGCTCCCCGCACCCCAGATATCATTTACTAACTCATGATCATCAAATGTAAAAAAACCAGGCACGTTTCGGTGCCATGCTGAGAGATTCGTACCTCGATCGAGATAGAGCTTGTAATTTTCCCACACACCAACAATTGTTGGCATATCACGGACAACTTCCGGCAACTGTTCGACATCAACTCCCTGCTTATCAGCCCACGCCTCAACTGGTGTTGTACGGAGTTCTTCGTACAACCAGTCTCCGTTCATGATCTGAAAATCAACCTCATCGGCGTGTTTCTCAAGTAACGTTGCATACGTCGGCAGACTTGGACCAATCCCGTGTAATGGGTTTTGGTTTGCACACGATCCAAATGTGAAAGAGAAATTAAAGAGCCCACGCGGATTATGTTTTTGGTCACGCAGATCATTGCTGTCAGGAAGGGTGCGAAATGTTGCAGGCACACCAGTTGGATTCCCGTCAATGAAAACACTAGCCACATATTCTGTATCCGGATCAAGACCTTCGAGCGTGGTCCATCCCGTAAAGTCATGAGCAGCTGTCGTTTCAATACTTTCTGAAATACCGTTTAGTGATGCTGAATCTTTCCCAAAATGAAACTCAATTGTTCCTGGTCCATTCGTGCGAGCCCATATTCGTACACTTGAACTTGTCACCTCACCAAGAAGTGGGCCATGTGTTACCACACTCGCCATTTCTGCAGCTTCTACTGAAACGAAAAGCACACTACTCACAAGCCCGATAACACACGGAAATACAAATCGCGACACACGTTTGTTTTTCATAGAAATAAATTCTCTGGAGTATAAGAAGAAAGGGAAGGAGTACTTTCGTAAGAACTCCTTGCGTAGCACGTTCTTCTGCAGTCTACCCATTCAAGAAAATCAGCAAGTACGAATATGCTTACGGAAACACGTCCCGAAAGAGGTACTCCGCATCCTCCACAGACTCTTCTACAGGACGGCCTAGTAATGTCTCTGTTGGTTCGTCACGATACTACACATGCAGAAACCAGACCTCACAACAAACGACCTCGCAGCTGATTTTCTTCAGTGTCCGGACCGTCATGACACCGGTGCAGAAAAATGGGATCGCTATCAGGGCAGAACAACAGCAACGGGAAAGGAAATTCTTCCATTCTGGGTAGCAGACATGGACTTCCAATCACCCGACGTTGTACTCGATGCAATTCGCAAAAGAACGGACCATGCTGTCTTTGGTTATACGCATGAAACGCCAGGCTTTGCATCAACGCTAACCACGCATCTCCGTGAGCAACACAACTGGCAGATTGATCCATCATGGGTCATTGGTGTACCAGGCATTGTGACAGGACTTTCTATCACCGCTCGACTCTTATCCCAACCAGGTGATGGCATTCTGACCCTGACACCGGTCTATCAACCTTTTCTCTTTCTTCCAAAGCTTGCAGAGCGGCGAAGCGTGCGGGTCCCCTTGCATGCCGATGTCACCGCACAACGATGGACCATCGATTGGGAATTACTTGAAGCTGCCTTAACGCCCGATGTGAAAATCTTTTGGTTGTGTCATCCGCACAATCCAACAGGCAAAGTCTTTACTCGAGAGGAACTACTCCGAATTGCAGACCTGTGTGAAAAACATGGAGTGACCGTTGTCAGTGATGAGATCTGGGACGATCTTATCCTCGATGGTTCGAACCACATTCCATTCGCTAGTCTTGACCACCCGGTAGCACGTCGATCGATAACATTTGTTGCTGCCTCAAAAACATGGAATATTGCTGGTCTCGGCTGTGCCGCCGCCATTGTTCCAAACAAAGATTTGCGACACCAATGGCGGCAGGCTGGAGGAGGGCTTGTCCCCATGGTCAACCCACTTGGCTATGCCGCCTCTGAGGCAGCATGGAAAGATGGTGACGCTTGGCGTCAGAAACTTTTAAACGTCTTGAAATACAACAAACAGCTTGCGGTCGAGGCCATTCATGAAATATCGGGCATCTCCTGCATACCACCACAGGCAACGTATCTCCTTTGGATTGACTGCAACGAGTGGATTGCTCGTCAGCCTCCTGACCGAAACCAACCACAGCACGTTTGCGAAGAAGCTGGTATCGGACCATCGAATGGACCAGAGTTTGGGGGTTCAGGATATCTACGACTCAACTTTGGCTGCCCACCTGCCTTACTACAAGAAGGCCTCGAGCGATTACGAGACGCGTTTGGTGCATACGAAACTTCTGGTCAGTAGCACCGTTAATTAAGGGTCAAAAAAGTATTCGTAAAGCAAAAACACTGATGTGTTGAGCTTGAACAAAAAAAGAATCTTTCCGACACATTATGGAAGAGCGTCTTTCTCTGATACTCTAAATGTGGGGTTTTTGGGATATGGCGTCCTCCCCCGTATTAACACAACGAAAGGTGATCTATGCGAATTCTAACCACATGTTTACTTGTTGCTTTTACATGTCTTGCACTATCTGTCTCAGTGAGCAGCGTTGCACAGGCTGAAGAAAAGGCAAAGAAAAAGCCTGACCCAGCTAAAATGTTTGAAAAGAAAGATGCCGATGGGGATGGGGCTCTCACTCTTGAGGAATTCAAGGCTGGCATGAAAGGCAAGGCACTTGAGAACGCAGAGAAGCGTTTTGAAAAGCTGGATAAAGACGGAGATGGCAAGGTCACTCTTGAAGAGATGAAGGCTGGCCTCGCTGCCATGGGCAAGAAAAAGAAGTAAAGAGTAAGAATTCTGTACATTTGTAAGATTTTAGGAATTTTGACGCACAGTTCTACCTAGAAATTATGTTGCTGTCTTGCCTATTATCTCGATGAATAGAAGAATAAGAATGCTGGTGAACCACACCTGTTGTGGTTCACCAGTTTATTTCTCCGGCATCTGGAAGGACCGTTCGCATGAACATCTCTGTCATAAATTTGAAAAGTTACTTGCGGTACACCAGCAGACTAAAAAGAGCAATTCTTCTCATTGTCTTCTCTACTGTGTCCTGCCTTTTCATTACTGATGTCACACATGCACAAAACCGTGCTGCCATGCAAAAACGATTGCAGGCAGCAAAGCAGAAACAAAAACAGTGGACACCACCCCCGGTTCGTCTTCCTGAAGCTGTAATTAAAAAACCGACCAAACCTGTTATTTCCGTCAAAAAAATTGATCGAGGGACTGCCGCTCGGCAAAACGTTACTGATGCAGCTGATGCAATTGATACGATCTTGGCAAGCGAATGGTCAGCCGCTGACATAACACGTAGTGAAGCACTTACCGATGAACAATTTGTGCGTCGTGTGTACCTCGAACTTGGTGGCCGTATTCCACGGCTTGATGAAGCAAAAACATTCCTGGCATCATCCAACAAACAAAAACGTATTGACCTCATTGATGATCTTCTGACCAGTCCGGACTATGTAAGCCATTCCTATAATTTCTGGGCAGATATTCTTCGGCTCAAGGAGCGACCGGATCAACAACGCCTTATCTTTGAACCATACATGGACTGGGTAAAACAATCGATTGCTGATAATACACCATACGATGAATGGGTATTCGCAATGCTCACTGCGGACGGCAAGATTTGGGACAACCCGGCAGTCGGCTACCAACTACGTGATCGAGGCATGGCACTTCCATACGTTGACAATACTGTTCGTGTTTTCCTTGGCACACAAATTGGGTGTGCTCAGTGTCATGATCATCCATTTGACCAGTGGACACAGAAACAATTTTATGAACTTGCTGCATTGACGAGTGGCACCCGTGATCGTGATTTTTCTGGTAAGGGTGGTGGTGGCATGTCATCCATGATGGGTATGGGGATGCAGGCGCAGGCAGGAAACGCAAAAAAACTTGCGAAAGAACTCAATGAGGCGCGTAAAAAAAGAGAGGTTCCTGCAAATGCGCTTCAATTTTTGAGACTCAATGCAACATCTGTAAACTTCAAGCCAACGGCTCTCCAACTACCGCATGACTATCAGTACGACAATGGTAAACCCAAGCAAAAGGTAGATGCCGCAGTCCTCTGGGGTAAAATTCCAGAGAAATATAAGGATGCAGATGGTCGTACGAAATTTGCTGGCTGGCTCACAGATACTGACAACCGACAATTTGCGCGTGCAATCGCAAACCGTATGTGGAAGCAAATGTTTGGTGTCGGTATTGTTGAACCGGTTGATGATTTTCAAGAAGGCAACATTCCGGTATCTGAAACACTCCTAGAGCATCTTACCGATGAAATGCTCAGATTAAAATTCGATCTGCGTGAATTTGTCCGTATTGTTGCATCGACTGAAGCTTGGCAGTCACGAGCAATTATCCATGAACCAACAGCTGCAGAACCGTATCTCTTTACAGGGCCGGCGCTCAAACGCATGACTGCTGAACAGTTGTGGGATTCTACCCTCACACTTGTTGCCAATAATGAATGGGCATTCCAGAGGCCATCTGCTCAAGAAGTAGAAACAGTGGCTGCTGTCGATCTTGGCACAACACAATTTGACGATTTCATGAAGATTTACAAAGCTTATAATGCAGAGTTGGGACGCGCGGGTTACTCCAAGAAAATTCGCTCTGTCGCTGGCTATAAAGATCAGATTCTTGTTCGTTCAAGTGAATTACCTTTGCAGACCTTACCGCTGAGCCACTTCTTAAGCCAGTTTGGTGTTGGTGATCGTGATTCAATCCAGAGTCGAAGTGAAGGAGCGACCGTACCACAAGTACTCACAATGTTTAATGGTTGGACAACGCACACTATGCTTGAACGAGGGTCAGTAATCTATGACAATGTTTCCAAGCAAAAAACATCAACCGGTGCAATTGACACGATTTTCTTGTCAATTCTTGCGAGACATCCAACAGTGAGTGAACGCGGGATGGCTCGTCGTGAAATTGAAACAGCCGCACAGAGTCCAGCGGCAGGCTGCGGCAACCTCATTTGGGCACTGCTTAACACCAGAGAATTCATGTTTATTCAGTAACATGCCGTTTCGACTGATCTATCCGTCAAAATAGCATCCATTGCGTTCTAAGTGTCCACACCGATTGGACTTAAAGATACAATTTTTTGTGTCATAACTACAAAGAAGCGACCTTATTTATTGGAGTTTCCGCTTCCTGTAGATATTAATATTGGCTAAAATTTATTAATCATCGCTTTTCTAAGCGACACCTAAAGATGGTCTTGTTTTAAGGGTTTTCATATGGCTAGCTGTGCACAAGAAAAATTTCTGACGCCACGATCGCTCACGATTGCTTTCTGTGTTGGTGCTTTGCTCCTGAATGCATCCACATGGGCTGCAAAGCCTGATTCCAATACCGAATGGAAACCCCCAAAACTACCCGAGGCCGTAACCATTAAACCGGACGGTGCAGCACTCAATGTGTCACCTGTTGATCGCAACACGCGACCTGAAATTGAACAAGCAGCGGCACAGATTGATTCAATTCTCCAGGACTATTGGAATGAGAATGAGACCAAGCCTGGTGAAAAGACCACAGATCATGAGTTTGTACGAAGGGCGTATTTGGAACTCGCCGGGCGCATACCCACCATTGATGAAGCTCGTGCATTCTGTGATTCCACTAACAGGAAAAAACGTGGGCAGCTGATTGACGATCTCCTCGAAAGTCCTGGATATGTCAGTCATTTTTATAATTACTGGGCAGATATCCTTCGGCTGCAAGAGCGACCAAATCGCGATCTCTTTTTTGAACCATATATGGCATGGGTGAAGGAATCGATTGCCGAGAACATGCCATATGACAAATGGGTGTACACGCTACTGACTGCTAACGGCAGGGTTGTCGAAAATCCTGCAACAGGTTTTCAGTTACGAGATGCTGGTATGCCTCTAGCGTACGTAGACAATACTGTTCGCGTGTTTCTCGGTACACAAATTGGATGCGCGCAATGCCATGATCATCCTTTCGATAAGTGGACTCAACAAGAGTTTTACAAACTAGCAGCTTTGACAAATGGCAGTCGATTCTCAGCCAAACAGGTTTTCTTTGGGGGAATGGGTGAAGCATCATTAGGGCCGGATGACTCTTTCAGTGACAGTGCCCCCGCGTCAGATTCACCATTCAAAAATGATGATGACCTGATTCCAAATCTTGCACGCCTTCGCTACGGCATGGAAATGGCCATTGATGAAAAAAAGGTCGGGGGTGGGATTCGGAATTTTTATGGTTCACAAACGATGATGATAAGCAGCATGGATGATGAGTTCCGGCTGCCCCACGACTACCAGTATGACGATGGTGAACCTCTTGACGTAGTTGAACCCGCAGTACTGTGGGGGAAGATCCCTGAATACGCAGAAGACGAAGATAACCGAGCACGTTTTGCTGCCTGGCTCACAACTCCAGACAACAGGCAGTTCGCTCGAAATATAGCCAATCGCATGTGGAAAAAAGTGATGGGTGTCGGGCTTGTCGAACCAATCGATGATTTTCAGGAAGGAAACATACCGGCCATTCCAGAGTTACTTGAGCATCTCACTGATGAGATGCTTCGTCTCAAGTTTGACCTACGTGAATTTGTCCGATTGCTTGCATCTACTGAGACATATCAAAGTGTGGCCGTCATCTACGACCCGACAGCAGCCGAGCCACACCGATACGCTGGACCAGCACTCAAGCGAATGACAGCCGAACAACTCTGGGATTCCCTTCTCACATTGATTGCAACAAATGAGTGGGCCTATCAACGGCCGACTGCACAAGACCTGAAGACTGTCTACGGCATTGATATGTCGGTCCTGGACTATGAAGAATTTGAACAGTCATACAAAAATTACAACGAATACAAGCGAGATTTGAATAGGAGTCGCAGTAAAGACTGTGGCTTAAACGGACTGACTCTCGTTCGCGCAAGTGAGCTTCCACAACCAAGCGGAGCGAGTCATTTACTCCGGCAATTCGGCCAAGGAGATCGAGAAGCAATAGAAACCGCAAAACAGTCTGCGACAGTGCCTCAAATTCTGACACTCTTTAATGGCTGGATGACCCACGCCATGCTGTCGGAAGGGTCAGTAATTTATGATTCGGTCTCACAGCAAAAAACTCTTAAAAGTGCCGTTGATACGATCTTTCTTGCAATACTTACGCATGAGCCAGATGCTGACATGCGAAAAGCTGCCGAAGCAGAAATCAAACAGTCGCCAAACCCTGCGGTAGGTTGTGGAAATCTTATCTGGGCCCTGTTGAATACACGAGAATTTCTCTTTATTGACTAATCGAAACACAAACAGGCTCATTCAGCACGCGTTATCTTTTGATAGCAAATGACTAATGAACCAAAACGCACATCACCAACCGTACACATGACAGGAGTTCATATTATGTTTCACGATCGTTATGCAAAATGTGTTGAAGATCAACACTCCAGACGGGCAATCCTTTCAGGTATTGCCTCAACTCTTGGTGTCAGTCTTGTATCACCGTGGTCGCGTATGCTCGAAGCAGCGGACGCATCAAAAGCTACAAAGGCAAAGAAGGTTATTTACTTCTATATGGGTGGAGCAATGAGTCATATTGACACATTTGATCCAAAGCCCGATCGGCCAGATATTCAGGGCGATGTTGGTGTTGTAAAAACAAAAACACCAGGCATTGTCTTTGGCGAACACATGACCAATCTGGCAGAACTACAAGACAAACTTGCTATTGTTCGATCAATGACAACGGAGACCGCAGATCATAGTAAAGCAAGGTACTGGCTGCAGACATCCTATCCAGTACTCAACAGTATTCGACATCCGTCAATGGGTGCATGGATTGCCAACGAAATGGGCAAGATGAATCCAGGACTGCCTCCATATGTGTTAGTCAATAGTGGTGGAAATGGCCATCCTGGTGCAGGGTTTCTTGATCCGTCGCTTACTCCTGTCCCCGTCGCTGATCCAGAGAAAGGAATTGAAAACACAGAGCTTCCAAGCTATCTGACAGAAGCTGTTTTCAAACGAAGGCTCACACTTGCTGATCGTATCGATTCGAATTTCCGAAAACGTTATGCTGGGTATCAGCTTGAGTCGTACAACCAAATGTATAAAGATGCTGTCACGCTTATGGGCGGTACAGATCTAGAGGCATTTGATCTGACCAAAGAGTCTGATGAGGTAAAAGAACGATACGGATCTTCCAAGGTAGGACTTGGAGCGCTCCTCGCAAGACGCTTAGTTGAAGCAGACGTCCGCTTCGTGCAAGTCGATTACGGTGGCTGGGACATGCATAATGATGTCGCCACGAATATGTCAACAAAAGGGCCTGCTCTCGATAAGGCACTTGGTGCACTCATTCGTGATCTCGACAGCAGTGGCCTTCTCAATGAAACACTAATTGTTTTGGCGAGTGAATTCGGCAGGTCGCCAGCCATCAATCAGAATGCTGGTCGTGATCATCACCCCGCAGCTTTCTCCTATCTACTTGCAGGAGCTGGTATTCAAGGTGGCGCCGTCTATGGTAAATCTGACGAAAAGGGTCATGGCATTGACGAAGACCCTGTCGGGCTCACAGATTTCAACAGTACCATCACAGTTGCATGCGGCCTCGATCCAAATAAAGAGCACTTTGCTCCAAATGGAAGGCCGTTCAAAATCGGTGGCGGTGGCGACCCAATTTATGATGTTTTGTCCTAATAAACGACTATCCCAATGATCTCAGCAAAAGCCGTGAAGCCCTCTTGCCTCACGGCTTTTGCATTTCTAGATTCTCCGGCTAGACAGTTCACATTGATTTCCAAACGTCTCCGGAGAATTTCTTGTATGGCACGCTCCAAACAAAACTTTGCTCAGAAAATCCTTGGTCTGGTTAGCTATGGCATGCCTGCACCTGTTCGCCAAGTTGTCACTTCACGATGGATCGCAATGCTCATTGTTATTGCGGTGCCGATTCTTGTCGTGAGTGGTGTTCTCTCTATCTCATGGAATGGTTATCGACCAAGCTTCAATATTGATCAAAAACGAGCAGTTCAAGTTGAACGAGACCTTGAAAAACAGGCGACTCGAGCAGCTCAGGATTTGCGAAAAATGGAAGATTCTAGACGTCGGTGAGACTCGCATCAGTTTTCACCACCCTGAGAGACCGCTCATGCGACATGATCCAATTGATTCGGCCCTTTTTACTGAACATCGAAAGCAGTTGGCTGCCAGACTGCCCCCGAACAGTGTCGCGATAGTGCATGCAGCTGATCCCCTCACAACGAATGGTGACGGTGTTGTGCGGTATGTCCCATCGGCTGATCTTTTCTGGCTCACCGGAATAGAACAACCCGAAAGTGTTGCTGTCCTTATTCCGGATGCAATGAATCCAGCCCATCGAGAGATGCTTTTTATACGAGAGCCAAATGCAAGCCTCGAAACATGGGAAGGGCACAGCCTCACAAAAGAAAAGGCACAAACAATTTCTGGTATCAGTACTGTTTTCTGGTCTGACAACCTTGCTACTACACTCCATTCACTCCTCGTTGAGAAAGACTCTATCGTTCTCAATACAAATGAACACAGTCGTGCTGGTCTTGGCATTGAATCACGTGATCTACGCATGGCACGGCAGTTTCTTGATCGCTATCCATTACATTCCTTTCACAGATTAGCGCCGATGTTCCACGACCTTCGTGCGGTAAAGAGTACTGCTGAAGTCAATATTATTCGAGATGCTATCGCAATTACAAAACATGGTCTTGATAAAGTTTTGTCACACCTGAAACCAGGTGTCAAAGAATATGAACTCGAAGCAGAACTCATTGGAGAATTTACTCGACGACGGGCAACCATGGGGTATGAGCCCATAGTTGCTTCTGGAAAAAATGCCTGCACACTTCACTACATTGATAATAACGGTCCTTGCCAAGACGGTGATCTTCTTCTTATTGACGTCGGAGCGAATCATGCAAATTATACAGCAGACGTAACACGCGTTTTCCCTGTCTCAGGTCGTTTCACACCTCGACAGAAAGAACTCTATCAGGCAGTACTTCGGGTATTACAAAGCTCGATTGAAAGAACTGTTGTTGGTGCAACACTTTCACAATGGAAGTGGGATGCCCAGCATCAAATGGCTGAAGAACTCCGTGAACTTGGCCTCATTAATCAAAATCAATACGCATCTGATTCCATAGAAAATCCTGCATGCAAAGACTTTTTCATGCATGGACTCGGTCATTCACTTGGTCTGGGTGTTCATGATCCAGCTCCATCGGATGGACCCCTTGAGTCTGGTTGGGTCATGACGGTGGAACCTGGCTTGTATCTCCCTGCAGAAGGAATTGGAATTCGCCTCGAAAATGATGTGCTTGTCACTGAGTCCGGGCCCGTCGATCTCTGTCAGGATATTCCTCTTCAGACGAATGATATTGAAGACTGGATGGCATCCTTACAACACGCGTAATTGACGATAAAATAACTGCTGTTTTCAATGTTTTACTGTCTGGTGGTAATATTTTTATCCAAAAGTTCAAATCTCATCACCACGAGATGCCGCAAAGATACTTTTTTGGTACTCTTTTAGCTGTCCCTTACCAAGGAGGTTTCCATGCGTGCTGTTGCCAAAACTTTTATGGCGTTGCTCGTTTCTCTTATTTTCGTGAGTGTCTTAACTATGGCCGCTGAATCACAATCTGCCGATATCCCTCTTCCGACATTACCCGATGGTGCAGGGTCTACTGATGCATCAGCTCCTGGCAGTTTCACAAAAACTGCAACTGGTCTTGAATACCGTGTATTGCGTACCGGCAGTGGTGAGAAACCAACCGCTGCAGACACAGTTTCAGTTCATTATCATGGCTGGCTCGACAACGGAACTGTCTTCGATAGTTCGTATAAGCGAGGCCAGTCCATTGAATTTCCACTCAATGGTGTAATTCCTGGATGGACTGAAGGCATGCAACTTGTTGCTCAAGGTGGCATGATTGAACTTCAGATACCAAGTGCCATTGGCTATGGCGCGCGTGGTGCCCCCCCGGTGATTCCACCAAATGCAACATTGCATTTTGTAGTTGAATTATTGGATGTGAAATAATTGAGCGATGCTGGTGCGAGTGAAACCATATCTCCTCGCACCGGCATTTTTTCTTTCATATCCCAAGGTTCTTAAACCCGATTTCTGGGCTTCGTACGACACTTTCGCCCATCACGAAAGTTTTTCTGCCGCTGCCATCACTCTTGGCACAAGTTCTAGAGCAACTTCTGTCCGTGAGGTAAGTATCATGTACCGATAGGCTCTGTTTGTACGAACCAATTCATTTCCTTTAGTAAGCACTACTACACCAGCTCATGTCACTATCTCACCGAGCACTTATTACTGGAATCACTGGACAGGATGGGTCATATCTGGCAGAACTTTTGCTTTCAAAAGGGTATGAAGTTCATGGCATGCTGCGACGGACAAGTAATCTTAGTTCCCGTATCCGTGGATTACTTGATCGACATAGTGACTCAGATGGCCGCCTAAAACTGCATTATGGAGACATGGCTGACACGATGAGCCTTGTCCGTCTTCTTCGCAACATTCAACCACATGAAGTCTATAACCTCGCTGCACAAAGCCACGTTCAAATTAGTTTTGAACAGCCGAACTACACTTCTGAAATATCTGGTCTCGGCGTTCTCCGAATACTAGAAGCCATCCGAGAGCTTCAACAACAATCGGGTAAGGAAGTTCGATTTTATCAAGCCTCTTCTTCGGAAATGTTCGGAAATGTGCCTGAGACACCACAGCGAGAAACAACTCCATTTGCTCCGCGTTCGCCGTACGGTGTCGCAAAACTGTATGGTCACTGGATCACCGTAAATTATCGTGAGAGTTACGGACTCCATGCTTCCAGTGGTATTTTATTCAATCACGAAAGTCCTCGCAGAGGTGAAAACTTTGTGACGCGTAAAGTCACCCAAGCCGCTGCCAGAATAAAATTAGGGCTTCAAGAAAAAGTCCTTCTTGGAAACCTTGAGTCGAAACGTGACTGGGGATTTGCTGGGGATTTTGTATATGCAATGTGGCTCATGCTACAACAAGACAAACCCGGGGATTATGTCATTGCAACAGGTGTATCGCACTCAGTACGGGAGCTCTGCAAGTACGCGTTTGAATATGTCGGACTCGACTATCGCGACTACATCGAATACGACATTCAATTTGAACGACCCGCCGAAGTTGATGCCCTCACGGGTGATGCTACCAAAGCCCAAGAAATTCTCGGCTGGAAACCTACGCTTCGTTTTCAAGACTTGATTGCCATGATGGTCGAATCTGATCTAAAAAATACGCGCAAACAATACAACGTCTAACCTCCGGACACACTCTTTGCCCATGTCAAGCCGTGAGATTTACCTTGATCATGCTGCAACGACTCCTGTCGACCCCGTTGTGGCCGATACGATGACTCGTATTCAGATTCGTTGTTTTGCAAACCCGTCAAGTCCACACGCCGCTGGTAGGCGTGCATATCAAAAGCTCGATGAATCTCGTACACAAATACTCAAAGATCTCAAATGCCCTGATGCCACACTTATTTTTACATCAGGTGCCACTGAGGCTAACTATCTGGCTCTCTACGGAATAAAAAATCAGGCCCCCACAGCCCTGGTGACGAGTCAACGAGATCATGAAAGCCTTCGGGGTGCAGCAGAGTCTCTGGATGTATTCTCTGCAGCTAGAGTGACACTTCCACTCGATCAAAAGGGTTGCCTTTGCACACGGAGCCTCAATGATTTGCTTTCTTCTACGAAGCAAAATACATCAATCAAAACAGCTCCGACGAATGAAATAAACCCAAATATTTTTCTCTCGACAACGCTTGTATGTGGACAAACCGGCACGATAGAAAACATGCCTGAAATTCATAAAATCCTCAACGGCTCAGTCACTCGGTGTACTCTTCATGTCGATGCAACCCAAGCTGTGGGAAAGATCCCAATCTCCTTCACTGATATCAACGCTACGAGTCTCACTTTTGCTCCACATAAATTTGGTGGGCCACGGGGTATCGGATGCCTAATTGTAAAGAAAGATGCTGAGTATTCACCTGTCTTTCCTGGGCCCCAACAATTTGAAATGCGCGGTGGCACTGAACCCCTCGCGTTGATAGCCGGTTGTCAGAAGGCAGTTCAGCAAGCAGTTGAGCGTCAACAGATAGAATCTCTACGCCTGGCAAGATTGAAGGATACTTTCGAATCAATCGTTTGTGAGTATGCCAGGCGTATCAGCGTGACTCCGGTCATTGTTTGTCAAAACGCACCACGTAGCCCACATATAACGACGATTGCCTTTCCCGGTATTGATCGCCAAGCTTTTATGATGGCGGCAGATCTCGAGGGTATTGCCGTTGCGACAGGAACAGCTTGTGCAAGCGGTTCCCAAGAACCAGCTCCCGCACTGATCGCGATAAACCTTTCCAAGCCAGTTATTCAGTCTGCTATTCGGTTTAGCTTTGGCTACACAACAATTGAATCTGATCTGAAAGAAGCTTCGGAGAGAATCTGTCAGATTCTGAAAAATTGTACCTCGAGACACCTCATTTATCCCCGGTGATTGCAGCATGCGAATGAATGTCATAACCTTTTAGTATCGAGGAGAGTTTGAAAGGATACAGCTCTTTTTCCAATGGCATGGCTGCCTTCACATGACACCTCGAAATGCAACGTGGCCTTACGATGGCAACTGTCACATCCAGCCAGCCACTATCTTTTGAACTTCTTTCTGGCTTTACCACTGAGTATTGCATTGAGAAAATCGTTGCATCGGCTGCTCAATCAGAATTTCAAACACAGACACCACAAGGTCTTCTCATTGTGGGATGCGGTAGCCAGCCCAATCTGCAAGAAAACTGGTTACGCAATATTATAAACCAATGGGAAATTCGAACTGCCTTGAACCAATGTGATAGCCTACCCGGTTTTTATACATTCACAGAGGGTTCTTCACTATCTAAGGTGATCAGAAAATGTCGTTCCACTGGTTCGCTTCTACCAGTTCAAAAATTGTTAATGACAGATGCTCAACCAGTGGACGACTCAAATGACCGCTCAAGACTTTTTATAATTACACGTTTTGACTGTATTTCAAGAAATGAATCCGATCAATTTTTGGCTAGTCAGTGTATTGACTTTCTCCTTGGAAATTCTTCTCTCCTCGTTGTGACTCTACCAAGCCACCCTACAACACTTGGTCTCCATCCTGCTCTTGCATCACGTTTATGTGCTGGTTTCTTACTTCCAATTCCAACTCATACTTCTTTCATTCAAAAAAGGCTTCAAAAGAGTTCTACTTCAACCGCATCACATGAATCTAAAATCCAGATATCTCATAAAAAACTCCAACAAAAAATTGATCGCAAAACAACAGACGTAATAAAGAAAATTATCCAGAATGTAGCCAGACATTTTGGCATACTACCTGATGATATAACGGGCGGATCTCAACGGCGATGCCATGTTCGTCCAAGAGGCTTCGCTATGTACTGTGTCCGAGAAATGACTAATCTCAGTAGTCATGAAATTGGACGTAACTTCGGTGGGCGTGATCACTCCACAGTTCTTCACAGCCTTAAAGTTACGACGAAAATACTTCAACAGGATCAGAATGCTTTGGCCGACCTACACGAAATTACAAGCACATTACAAAACACAAAGAGATGTTGATGGCTATGTCGGAAAACTGTTTAGCATTCTGACATCTTTTTGTTGTTTTCAATGTCTCATTGCACTTCAACATTTTCTGATCATCCAAAGCTCACACTGCTTACCAAAAAATTACTTCGAAGCATCCGCCACACAGCACTCTTCTTACTTGGCATGCCCATGCGACGAACCCTACAATCGCTCTGGTTAATCGATCGAGCAACATCTAACTGGAATTCAAAACGACACTTCATAAACAATGTTCAGACAGAACTTCCACCTACTATCTTTCTGCTCGTTTAATCTGCTCATGTGCTAAAAAGCCTTAGATTTGCGTACTACAGAAGCATCTTGGCCCGCGAAGACCACGAGCTCCTCCCGCTTCATTTGATCCATGGGATTTGTTTTACGTGTGGTCTTACTACTTCTTCTGTTTCTCTTAATTCTTTTTATAATTCTCTTTTTTTCTTATAGTAAATAAGAATTAATAAGCCATGCAAAGAGACGCCAACAATGACGTGAGGAGGTTTCAGCTCAAATATGCACTGCACTTGAAAACAAAGGCTTTTATGGACAAAAAAATCTCATAAATTTACTGTAAAACATATAAAAATCAGGTAAATTAAGGGGTCCCCAGAGTGGTTGGCAAAGATGCCTGGGTTTCCGATTTTTCTTTTGCCTCGTTTTCCACAAACAGTCTCTTTCACATGAATTTGCGATGTACACGTGAACCGCTCTTGGCGGCTCTCCAAACAGCAGCGGTTGTCGTACCGACACGGTCAACGCGACCAGTTTTAACAAATGTAAAACTTGATGTTGAAGGTTCAACAGCTGTGCTTTCAGCAACGGATTTGGAAATAGGTATCCGTACTGAAATCGAAGGAGTTGAAACAACAGCTGCAGGAAGTGTCCTGCTACCAAGCGCTCGCTTAATGGCAATTATTCGGGAAAGTCCACCAGGAACAACATTCGAGATCGAATCTGATGGTAATGCGACGGTTGTAAAAGCCGCACGAAGTCAGTTTCGTTTGCCAGCAGAAGATCCAATTGAATTTCCATCTGTCGCAACGTTTCCTGCGGATGCTTGCTTCGAACTTTCGACACCATTGGTTCGTGAACTTGTCCGCAGGACTGTCTTTGCGACTGACAATGAATCAAGTCGCTATGCACTTGGAGGAGTTCTTCTTGAGTTAACAGACGACACGGTCGTAGCTGTCGGGACAGACGGTCGCCGTTTGGCTAAAATGGAAGGTCCGTCATCAATTCAAGGTGGCGAACTGCCAGCGACACAACCAATTGTTCCGGCGAGAGCAATGCAACTCATTGAGCGAAGTCTTGGTGATGCAGAGACACCGGTTAAACTAGCTGTACAGGGTAGTGATGTTCTGATTCACACAGGTCATACAACGATATCCGCCCGTCTTGTTGAAGGAAGATTTCCGCGATGGAGAGATGTTTTTCCGGATCGTCCAGATGCTATTCGGATTAAAGTTGTCGCGGGTCCTCTTCTTTCAGCAGTACGACAAGCAGCTATTGTTACAAGCGAACAGTCCAAGGGAGTTGATTTCGGATTTGAGTCCGGTCAGCTTGTTCTTGCGGGTCAGTCAGCAGAAAGTGGACAAAGTCGTGTTGAGATGCCGCTAGACTACAGTGGCGATACGGTAGAGATTAAATTGGACCCTCGTTTTGTGAGTGAATTCCTTCGCGTCCTCGATCCTGCAACATCTCTCGATATTGAAATCACAGATGGCCAGAGTGCATGTGTCTGTCGAACTGAGGACGGGTATGGGTACTGTGTCATGCCGTTGGCAGCAGATTAGTACTGGTTGTGCAAAGAAAATACTATAGTGCCTTTTGCGAACTCGCATTGGAACACCAAACGAATGACTGACCCAAGAACTCTCGGAAATGTGCTGTCACGGTTGATGGCCAGGACTGGTTACGATCGAGAGCAAGGAAGTGACGCGTTGCGTTCTGCTTGGGAAAGTGTTGCGCCGGAGAGTCTACGAGGTAGTTCACAAGCAGGTGTTGTCCGAAGAGGAGTTCTCGAAGTTTTTGTAACGCACTCGGCACTTGTTCAGGAAATGGGATTCCACAAACGTGAAGCCATTCGAAAACTCCAGTCGCTCTTACCATCTGAGGGAATCACTGATATCCGTTGTCGTCTCCTTATCGAAGCTGGTCAAAAGTAGCGTTAAAATGTATTTAATGAATAAAATCATTTGTTCAAAAAATTGTAATTCAAATCACTCAATTGTTTCTTGAAAGGTGTCCATGGCTGAATCAGCACCATCCCCAGCAGAAGAATCATCAGAAGCAGGGTACTCAAGTACTGACTTGAAACATCTTTCTGATCGTGAACATGTGCGTGAGCGGTTTGGTATGTATATCGGTGACAATACGTCACGTGGATTACACCACTTGGTATACGAAGTTGTTGATAATTCAATTGATGAGTGCATGGCTGAATATGCTCACCGGGTATCAGTAACAGTCAATGTTGATGGTAGTTTGACTGTCGAAGATGACGGACGAGGCATCCCAACTGGTATTCATGAGCAGCTTTCAGAAGAGATGGATCGAGAAGTCTCGACTCTTGAAGGCGTCATGACAGTTTTGAAATTCGGGGGAAAATTCGATAAGGGGGCATATCAGACATCCGGCGGCCTTCACGGCGTTGGGGTGACGGTCGTTAATTTTCTTTCTGAGTGGTGTGAAGTTGAAGTTTCACGAGACGGACACGTATGGCAGCAGGAATATCAGCGAGGGGAGCCCACTGGAATTGTTCGCAAGATGGGAACAGCCACTGCGACAGGAACAAAAACCACATTTAAACCAGATCCCCAGATATTTCCACAAACAAAGTTTTCTTGGGATGTTCTTGCACGTCGTCTACAGGAATTGGCCTTCCTTAACTCTGGCGTGAAAATAATTTTCACGGATGCATCGAGTGGACAGACTGAGGAATATTATTATGAACGGGGAGTTGAAGAATTTATCGAGTGGCTGAATCGATCAAGTGAATCTGTGCATCCGGACGTTATTTGGTTGAAAGGTGAGGCAGAGGGTGTTTCGTGGGATATTGCACTCCAATACACCGGTGATTTTACTGAAAATGTGCATAGCTACGTGAATAATATTTCTACAAATGAAGGTGGAACGCACGTTTCTGGTTTTCGCTCAGCACTCACTCGAAGTTTGAATTCGTATGGGAAAAAAACAGGTATTTATAAGGATTTAATACCGACAGGTGAAGATGTTCGCGAAGGTCTTACGGCTGTCGTGAGTGTAAGAGTCCCTGAGCCACAATTTGAAGGGCAGACAAAAACGAAACTTGGAAATAGTGAAGTCGAGAGTATCATCACTTCAGCCGTAGGTGAATTTCTTGGGAAGTATCTTGAGGAACACCCTAAGAGCGCGAAAGCCATTTTGCAAAAGGGCGTCCTAGCTGCTGAAGCGCGTACTGCTGCCCAGAAAGCCAGGGCATTACTCCGTGAACGAAAGGGTGCCCTTTCCGGTGGTGGTCTACCAGGAAAACTTCGGGATTGCACGAGTAAGGATGTCGATCGATGTGAACTCTACCTGGTCGAAGGTGATTCGGCTGGTGGTTCCGCCGAAGGCGGGCGACTTCGTGAATATCAGGCCATCTTGCCGCTTCGTGGAAAGATTATAAATGCGTACAAAAGTCGTGAGGATAAGGTTCTTGCTAACGAAGAAGTACGGAGTGTTATTTCGGCAATAGGCGCTGGTATTGGTCCCGAGGCTGATCTATCGAAGCGGCGGTACGATAAAGTTGTCATCATGACGGATGCAGACGTGGATGGTTCTCATATTCGCACGCTTTTGTTGACCTTCTTTTATCGACAGATGTATCAATTAGTTGTTTCTGGTCATGTTTACGTTGCGCAGCCACCGTTATTTCGTGTTCGGAATAAAAAACAGGTGTATTACGTACAAACAGAAGAAGAAATGAAGAATCAATTGCTTGACCAAGGTCTTGGAGAAGGCATTTTTCTACCAGGTGATGGTCGTGAATTGGTAGGAGAAGAGATGCAAAAACTTTGTCGAACGTTAGCTGGCTTAGAAGATGCTCTTGTTGCCCTTGAGCGTCGAGGAATTAGTTTACGTGATCATGCTGGGCGTCGGGATGCAGGGACAAAAAAGCTCCCTATGTACCATGTCTTTTTTGGTTCAGAAGAGCATTGGTTCACGAGTCGTGAGCAACTTGAAGGTTATGTAACATCAAAAGAAGAAGTAACAGGTGGTGAACTCGAAGCCGGAAAAGCCGATGAAAATAAGCCGGGTGGAGGTGGTGCAGCTGATCCAGAAGCAGCGGACCACCAACTTGTTGTAATTGATCTTCATGAGGTGCGGAGTATTAATGCTGGCCTTGCTGAGCTTGAATTAATGGGCTTTGGCATCGAGGCTCTTATGCCCGAGGATCGAACAGGTACAGAAGAGCCTCGATATCTATTGCGTCGTGGAGAGCACAAAGTAGGAATTGAAGATTTACGAGGTCTCCTCACGGCAGTGAGACGTGCTGGTGAAAAGGGCTTGTCAATTACCCGGTTTAAAGGTCTGGGTGAAATGAATGCTGAAGAACTTCGTGAAACAACTCTTGACCCTGCAAATCGAACACTCCTTCGTGTGACCATGGATGATGCAGCTGCAGCAGATGATCTTTTTCGTGTTCTTATGGGAGAGAAGGTAGAGCCTCGTCGTAAGTTTATTGAAAGGAACGCACTCGATGTTCGAAATCTTGATATTTAAGAAGACATCATTGGTTGCTGTCAAGATTTTTTAATCGAACATTTTTGATCCATACTGCATAGCCATGATCTTGAAATGCAAAGCCTCCATGCTTTGATCGCTTACCTGCGGCACCTTTATTGAGATCCGCTTGGTTTACAATTTCATCATTGATCGACACAGTAATCTGATTACTCACGCATCGAATGTGCATATGATTCCATTGGTTGGGATCGTTTGAAACGTTCTTTGTTGGTGGATGACCGGGAATAATTCCTCCGGCCGCGTGGTCACCTAGTTCTGGTTTTTCCCACAGACTGTTTTCATAAAGCTGCACTTCTTTATGATGACGATCGGGAAGTTGAGTGAGGTCTGGGATGTGAAAATAGACCCCACTATTTTGATTGACATGCCAATCAAATTCAAATTCAAAATCAGTGACTAGGATATCTTTGAGCACGAGATAGTTTTCGTAGTTTTTCCAATGTGTGTACTCACCCTTGGGAAGGTGAATAATTTTATCATCATCTAGAATCCATGCTCCCTCTGTGACCCAGTGGTCCGAGAGATTAGTTCCTGTAAGTGCAATCCAGTCGGAGCCAAAGAGATGACTATCAATAAGAAAAAAGGTGCATGTGAAAACCAGGGCAATAAAAAATTTTCGTGTACTTGTATGTGACACGGGAATGAGTCTCTTTAGGGAAAAGGAAAATGATATTTATTGTATGTTGATACTTACATCACTTTGAACCTGTGGTGGCATGAATTGCCATGTGTCGAAAGCTGCTGCCTGGCCACAGTACGCACCATGAGCGTCCGAGATATTCCAGACTATAGCTCGATTGATTTTAAAGCGTTTCCCAGTTTTCGAAATTCTGATACCTGAATAATCATCGATATATCCATTGTTTCGCGTTCTTTTTAAAAGCTGTTCTCTCTCTGCTTGATCGATTGGCTCAGCTGTCTTGCGAGATGGTGTCTGTACAAATTCGTCCCAAGTCATCTCCCAAAGGTAGAGTGCTGCTTTATTGCCATAATTGAGGATGGGATCATCTTCAATGCCATGTGAAACGATGACACGTGGTGTGTGAAATAACGTGCGAGTTTGCTCTTCGATATTTCCGTCACGCAGAATCAGGTCTCGTCCTACAAGGGAAAAAAATGAAGTTAAGAGTCGATCGAGATGTTCAATTAAAAAAGATTCTGGCATAAGATATCGTTGCATGATGAAATATAAATAGCGTTAGTGACAATATATATTCTGAAACATCATAACGATCCGCAATAGGAGAGTGAACTAGGACCATGGACAACATGATTATTGAGCAGTTTAGAAAATTTCAGTTCTCCTTTTTTATTTTGTCGGTAGTGCTTTTGAGTCACAATGCCAATGCTCAACTGACACCAGCGTTAGTTTTTTATGATGATTTCCGCGATGGCAGTACGAAATGGGAGACAACGGATGATGCAAGCTGGACACTCACGCAGCAGAAAGGGCAATCGGTCTGGGGTCTCAATAAGCGAAAGAGTAATTACCAGCCGAAGTTTCGAAGTCCACACAACGTAGCCCTAGTTCGTGATTTACAACTTACAGAAACCGTTATTGATGTTGAAGTTAAAAGTACGCGGGATACAGGTAACCATCGTGATTGTTGCATTTTTTTTCAGTATCAAGATCCTGAACATTTCTATTATGTTCACCTCGGTGCAATTCCGGATTCTCACAGCGGACAGATTATGATTGTAAATGGAGCAGCCCGTCGTGCACTGACTACAAACAAAAATCCCGTTCCATGGGATGATCAATGGCACCAAGTAAGACTTGAACGAGACCCTTCGAGTGGCAGAATAGCAGTCTTCTTTGATGATTTAAAAAAACCACTTATGCAGGTACACGATAAAACGTTTCTGTCAGGTCGAGTTGGCATTGGTTCATTTGATGATATGAATGATTTCACAAATGTGAATATTTATGGAAAGAGAGCGAGTACGAAACGTTAGTCTTGCGAATGCATTGCTCCTGATGTGAAATACGATGGTAATCTATTGACCACCACTATTTTCATGAGGAGCTGCACCCGATGGCAAAGCAGTCAATCGCCGACCTTAATCTTGATGGTAAGACCGTTCTTGTTCGTGTTGATTTCAACGTTCCTCAGGATAAAAACGGAGTAATTACGGATGATCGTAGAATTCGTATGGCGATCCCAACGATCCGATCAATTATAGATCGCGGTGGCAGGGCTATTCTCATGAGTCACCTTGGGCGTCCTAAGGGTCAGGTCAGCCCAGCTCTTTCGCTTGCCCCAGTGGCTCATCGGCTTGGTGAACTTCTTGAACAACCAGTAGTCTTGGCAAATGACACTGGTGGTCAAGATTCTACAGCAAAGTCTCAATCACTATCAGTCGGTGATGTGCTCGTTCTCGAAAATGTTCGTTTCAATCCCGGTGAGAAGAAAGGAGACGATGCTGACTATGTTGCCGGCATAGCGAATCTAGCAGATGTCTATGTCAATGATGCCTTTGGTACGTGTCACCGGACAGAAGCCAGCATGTATGCTGTTCCTAAAGCGATGAAAGAAATGGGCAAGTCTGCAGTCGTTGGCTTCCTTGTTGAGAAAGAAATTCAATATCTCTCAGATGCAGTGGGTCACCCCAAAAGACCTTTTGTTGCTATCCTTGGTGGCAAAAAAGTGAGCGATAAGATTGCTGTCATCACGAATCTTTTAAGCATCTGTGATCATATTCTGATTGGTGGCGCAATGGCCTATACCTTTTCTTTAGCACAGGGTGGTACAACAGGAGATTCACTTGTTGAACAGGACAAACTCGAACTAGCGAAGCAACTCTTACAGGACGGAGGAGACAAACTTGTTCTTCCGGTTGATACACATTGCGCAGATGATTTCTCATCGGATGCCAATAAAGAAATCGTGAAAGCTGGTGAAATTAGAGATGGCTTTGAAGGCCTCGATATTGGTCCAGAAACTGCCCAGCGGTACGCGAAAATTATTCAAGGTGCAGGAACCGTGGTCTGGAATGGGCCGATGGGTGTTTTTGAAATGCCACCTTTTGATGCTGGCACAAAAACCGTGGCTGGTGCTGTTGCTGCAGCGACGGAGAATGGCGCTATTACTATTATTGGCGGCGGTGACTCAGCTGCAGCGATTGATCAACTAGGCTATGCCGAAAAGGTAAGCCATGTTTCTACAGGTGGTGGTGCATCGTTAGAAATGCTTGAAGGCAAGGCATTTGAGACAGTGAACTTACTCGATGAAAAGTAATTGTGTGCCGATGAGGCACGATATGTCCTTGAAAATAAAGGATACATAAAACGGTCCGGAGTGCTTTATCAACACTCCGGACCGAATATGTTCTGTCGATGTCTTGCGAATCGTGTGAACTGCGAGAATGATGCATACCCGGCCAACGTGTGGCCGCCTGAGCTAAAGGGTATGGATCAACGCATAAGGCGTAGCACCACCGCTGTATAAGGCTTCGACAGTACACAGTAGTTTCGACTGAACCCGATGACAGGCTTCAGTTAAAATTTCAATGCAGTGAATATAAAAAAAGGCAGTTGCGAGGAAAATCCTTTTCGCAACTGCCTTTTTGAATACGTTTTCTACTTAGCTGCATCCCATGCTATTCCCGCAGTTGTGGCAGAGATAGCAATTACCATTTCGGACAGTGATTGAACCACAGTTATCACAGGCAGGAGCATCGATCTGAAATTTCGCGAATTGACTCTGTCTGTCGTCTGCACTAGCTTCTGGGTTGTCAACCATTTTTAACCCTGCACGCTCAAGGAGAGCAGCTGTTGTGCCTTCTTCTCCTTGTTGTTTCGGCGCTGAGAGTGTTGCAGCCCTGGCAGTGACGGCTGTTTTACTACCGTTTCGACTACTTGGGTGCCGACCTCTACTCGTGGTGGGTTGACCGCTTGCCTTGTGTTTTCCGTTGGTGGCATCATGCCCAGTTGCATGCCCGCTCGCCTTCGTGGCGGCGGGCTTGGACTCACTTTCCCCGTCGTCTCCTGCAGCGGCCTCCCCACCACTGCTACTGCCTGCTGGTCGATTTGCTTCCCGATAACCAGGTAGGAATTCCGTGCCCATCCATCGGAAGATGTAATCCACCAAGCTTTTTGCAACGGGAATGTCAGGGTTTTTTGTGTAGCCCCATGGTTCAAATCGGGTGTGAGAAAACTTCTTGGTATAGACCTCAAGTGGCACCCCATATTGGAGACTCATTGAGACAGCCGTACCGAAAGAATCCATCAAGCCACCAATGGTGCTTCCTTCTTTTGCCATTGTGATGAATAGTTCACCGGGACGCCCATCATCATAAAGGCCAACCGTGATATACCCCTCATGCCCACCAACATTGAACTTGTGTGTGACACTTCTTCGTGTATCCGGGAGACGTTCTCGTCTCGGTGCGGCGACGACCTTTTCGGCATTTTTATCACTCTCAGTGCTTGTACCGAGTGGCTGACTTTCTTTTGATCCATCACGGTAGATTGCAATAGCCTTGAGTCCAAGACGCCAACCCTCAACATAGGCACCCGCGATATCCTCAGGAGTTGTCTCACGAGGCATGTTCACGGTCTTTGAAATGGCACCAGAAAGAAACGGTTGGGCCTCTGCCATCATCTTGATGTGGGCTCGCCAGGCGATAGACCGTTTCCCAAGGCGAGGCTTAAAAGCACAATCAAAGACCTTGAGGTGCTCGTCTTTTATTTCAGGGCAATTCTCGATGGTGTCATTTTTGTCAATGTATGCAAGAACACTCTCGACAGCAGGTTCGTCATATCCAAGCTTTCGCAACGCTAGTGGTACTGTCTGATTTACAATCTTGAGCATGCCACCACCGGCGAGTTGCTTGTATTTTACAAGGGCGATATCGGGCTCAATACCAGTCGTATCACAATCCATTAGAAAGCTAATCGTACCTGTTGGAGCAAGCACTGTTGCCTGAGCATTCCGGTAGCCGTTTTGGCGACCGTCTGCGAGTACAGCATCCCAAATTTGACGTGCGGCGTCCCGAAGGTGTGTGGGACAGGCATCATCAATATTTTCAACAGCATCGCGATGCATCTGCATGACACGAAGCATGGGTTCACGATTTGCTGCAAAGCCATCGAATGGGCCAACTGCACCAGCCAATTCAGCACTTGTGCGATTTGCTGAACCGTGAAGAATTGCGGTAAGTGCTCCACACAGTCCTCGACCAGCATCCGAGTCGTATGCCATGCCATCGGCCATGAGCAAACTTCCAAGGTTGGAATAGCCCAGACCAAGTGGTCGATAGAGATGGCTGTTCTTGGCAATTCGTGCGGTTGGATAGCTGGCATGATCAACAAGAATTTCTTGTGCAATTAAGAAGACCCGGCATGCTGCAGTAAATCGTTCAACATCAAATTCACCATCTGGTTTACGGAATTTCATGAGATTAATACTTGCCAAGTTGCAGGCAGTATCATCAAGAAACATGTATTCCGAGCAAGGATTACTTGCATTAATTCGACCGGAATTGGGACATGTATGCCATTTATTGATTGTGGTGTCGTACTGCACACCTGGATCACCACATTGCCATGCACACTGTGACATGCGGTCAATAATTTCATTCGCTTTATAGGTTGGACCCGCCTTTGATGAGTCAGTGACCCAGCGAGTTGTCCACGAGTCATTGCGTTCAACCGCTTCCATGAATTCGTCAGTTAATCGAACTGAGAGATTTGCGTTTTGGAAAAGAATAGAGCTATATGCTTCACCATTGAAATTCGCGTCGTACCCGCCTTTCTCAATCAGGACACGAGCCTTCTTTTCTTCTCTCGACTTGCATTCGATGAAATCCATAATGTCTGGATGGTAGACCTTCAGCGATTGCATTTTTGCAGCCCGCCTCGTCTTGCCACCACTTTTGACGACACCAGCAATCTGATCGTAGACCCGCATGAACGAAAGTGGGCCAGATGGACTGCCACCTCCCGAGAGCTTTTCTTTTTGGCTTCGCAGGGTCGTTAGGTCGGTGCCAGTGCCAGAGCCAAATTTGAACAACATGGCCTCACTGCGAGCTAATTCCATGATGTCTTCCATGTTGTCTTGGACACTCTGGATAAAACAGGCACTGCCTTGTGGGTATTCATAGGGATTTTCGGGTTGCGTTACGTCTCGCCTGGCTTCATCCCATCTCCAATTGCACTTGGATCCCTGCACACCATACTGGTGATACAGTCCGACGTTAAACCAGACCGGTGAGTTGAAAGCACCGTGCTGGTGAACACAGAGCCATGCAAGGTCACGGTAAAAATTTTCACCATCCTCAGCAGTTTTAAAATATCCGTCTGCAACGCCCCAGTCTGAAATTGTGCGAGCAACGCGATGGATAAGTTGCTTTACGGAATGTTCCCGTTCAGGAGTGTGAATTTCTCCGTAAAAATATTTACTGACGACTACGTTTGTAGCTAACTGGCTCCATGCTGCTGGGATTTCACAGGCAGCTTGCTCAAAAAGAAGCTGGCCATTTTCACCCTTGATTGCAGCTGTTCGGAGTTCCCATTCTGTTGTGTCAAACGGGCTTTCTGCTTCAGTTGGGCAGAACGTCGATTCAATTTCGATGCCCACTCGGCTGGGGGTCGATTGCTGGCCGCCGGGTTCTGAATTTTCTTGTGAATGCGTAGCGGACGAGGCAACTTGAGTGGATGAATCGAACTGAGTCATGGGCAAAACTCCTGATTATGTGACGGCCATCAAAAGGCCTAGCAAAGTGTACTCGCGTATAGGTTCTCAACAAGCGGTATCGACCGGTCTATGCGTCTGGAGTGAATCCTTCACTCCGTTAAATTCCCTAAAAACGTTATAAAGCTAAAAGGCAGTTCCATCTGCATGCTATCGCAAGATATTGTGGTGACTACTACTTCGACCACTTGATATGGCAGGGGCGTGAATGTAGCGACCTGACAGCCCACGTCAAGCAGAAAAAATAGAACCCCTATCAATACCCTATCTGGTGAGTTTTGGAGTGTTTTGAGAGGTCCTGAATGTGCGATTTGCATCCCACAAAAAATAGTTCCGGAGAGGGGTCTCCGTGCTTTTCTGATCTCTTTGACTCATGCCGTGTTCCTGCCTGGATTTTTGCATGTTGTCTTTTTTGCAACGCATGTCACCGAATCAGTGATAATGCACGTGAATACAGTTTAATCACTCGCCCATGAGCGTGTTTGACACTTTTGGTGAGCAGCGTGAGGAAAACCGAAAATGCGAGAAAACCAATCATTGTCGAAGATTCGTATCCTTTGTTTTGTTGGGGATGCATACGAAGATCTAGAACTCTGGTATCCAAAACTTCGTATTGAAGAAGCGAACGGTCATGTCACGGTCGCTGGGGGCCGACAGGGGCATGAATATGCTGGGAAACATGGTTATCCATGTATAAGTGATGCCGCTATTGATGACATGGAGGCAGACGATTTTCATGGAATTCTTATTCCCGGGGGATGGATGCCTGATGGGCTTCGTCGTGATCCGAAAGTTCTTCAACTCGTTCGTGATTTTGCGAAACATGGCAAACTGGTTGCAGCGATTTGTCATGGTGGTTGGATTCCAATATCGGCTGGTGTCTACCGCGGTGTACGGGTGACCGGCAGTCCTGGTATCAAAGATGATCTCATCAATGCCGGGGCCATCTGGGAAGATACCCCAGTCGTTGTTGACCGGCATTTTGTGTCGAGCAGACGACCAAGTGATTTACCAGTCTTTGCATCAGCGATTCTTAGCGTTTTGTCATCGGACTGACAAAAAAGAGTGTTGCGAAGGTGTGAAATAAAGACATGAAAGTAGATGATACGTCCAACGGATAGATAAGTCAGCAACAGGCAGCGGCAGAAGCACAACGCATGTCGTGGATAAAGAGCGTGAGAGCGTTAAGCGTAAAAGGGTGTCGGTCGTACCAGGTGAGCACGTCAAAAGAGAGATATAGTCTTGCGGCAGGTATGTTGCCCTCAGCCAGGAAGTGCCCGTACCAACGTTGCTCTGTTCAAGGTTGCTCTGTTGGAGAGGAGAAATGGTTGTGTTGCTGTTTTGTTTAAAGGTGATAACACAGAAAGCGATGTCAGGTCTTTGTTTCGCTTTGTCGTGCATCGCTGCCAGTTTGCTGCTCGTTGGATGCCAACAACAGCAATCACCCTATTTTGGAACTGTCGAGCCACGTCATGGTCCAGAAGAGCTCTGGATTAATAATTCAAGCGAACCTGAGTGGCTTGATCCAGGAAGATGTTCAGATAGTACGGGTGGTGAAATTATCTGGAATACTTTTGAGGGACTTGTTCAGGTCCATCCAGCGACTCTTAAGCCACTTCCTGCAATAGCAACGCATTGGGACATATCAGATGACGGACGGACGTATACGTTTCATCTCCGTCCTTCATTCTGGTCCGATGGCCACGCCCTTACGGCAGATGATTTTGTCTTCGCCTTGCGAAGGCTTGTTGATCCACAGACTGGCAGCAAATATGCCAGCAATGGATTTATTTTCCAAGAAGGGTTAGCAATCAGTCGAGGTGATACTGCAGTAGAGACTCTCGGTGTACGAGCGATCGATACACATACACTTGAGATTACATTGGTTGATCCTCTGCCATATTTTCTTAACTTTTTGAGTTTCTACTCATTTATGCCTCTTCCGGAGCATCTTTTTCAAGATCTACAGAATCGAGGCATTGATCCTGACTTGTGGACACGCCCAGAATATGTTGTCTGCAATGGAGCTTTTCGAATGACAGACTGGCAGTTTCGTCAGCACATGACTTTTGAAAAGAATGAATATTATTGGGATGTCGGTTCTGTCAAACTGGACCGTATACGTGTTGCTATGGTCGAAAGTGCGACAACAGCCATGAATATGTATGTTGCTGGAGAATTTGATTGGCCGGGGGGAAGTACGTCACTTCCGGCGGAATTTATGGATCATCTTGAGAAATATCAAGATTTCCACAGCCATCCCTATTTAGGTGTGTATTTCTATTGGATTAATACAGAGGAACCACCACTTGATGATCCATTGGTTCGTCGCGCTTTATCCCTTGCGATTGATCGTGATTCACTTGTTCAACATGTGACACGTGGTGGACAACGTGGATCAGCTGATCTTGTACCTGATGGTCTTGCCGGATATGAAGGGCTTCATATCCCTGTTTACAATCCGGTAAAGGCGAGGCAACTTCTTGCAAAAGCTGGGTATGCAACGGGTCAAGACCTGCCACTCGTGACACTGTCTTTCAATACCTCAGAAGGTCATAAACAAGTTGCTGAAGCGATTCAGGCAATGTGGCAGCAGGAACTTGGTATTACGGTGGAGTTGGCAAACCAAGAGTGGAAGGTTTTTCTGGCCAATGCTGAACAAACAAATTTTCAAATTTGTAGGATGGGTTGGATCGGTGATTATGCAGACCCATACACATTTCTAGAACTTCTTACGAGTGATTGCGGTAACAATCACTCAAATTGGTCCAGTACGATCTATGACAGTTTATTGGAACAAGCCAATCAACAGCATGACGCAGAAGAACGATTAAGAATGTTGAGGGAAGCGGAAGCGTTTGCGCTTCATGAACAGCCACTGATTCCTCTTTATGTATATACTCGAACGCAACTCATTAAACCGTATGTACGAGGTATCTGGGGAAACCATCAGGACCGACATCCATGGAAATATATGTGGATCGATGAGTCATTTGACCCACATGATTTAATGGTTAGAGCTAGAAAAAATGCATACGAAGATGAACAGGTGCCCCAATGATTCGTATTCTGTTACAGCGATTATTGGAACTTATACCAACTGCATTACTCATCGTTGCTGCATCGTTTGCTCTCGTGCGATTAGCACCCGGTTCACCATTTTCGAGTGAAAAGGAAATACCTCCTGAAGTGCGGCAGAAACTGGAGGCCAAATACGGTTTTGATAAACCACTTCCCGAACAATTTATTCGTTACCTTGGGAATCTTTTACGGGGAGATCTTGGGCTGTCCACGAAGTATCCACAGCGGACAGTCAACGAAATTATTGCGAATGGGTTTCCCGTGACTCTGTCTTTGGCAGCGATAGCCCTTCTCTGGTCGTTACTTGTCGGTATTACCGCAGGCATAATAGGTGCCATTCGCCAAAATACGGTCTGGGACCATGTTGCGATGACTGCAGCACTTGTGGGCATCAGTGTACCAAGCTTCGTTCTCGGACCTCTGCTGGTGCTTACAGTATCACTTCGTTTGCACTTGCTACCTCCAGCGGGTTGGGGTGATTGGCAACACGTGGTATTACCAGGTCTTACACTCGGAACAATTTATGCTGCTTCAATTGCACGACTTACTCGTGGAGGCATGCTTGAGGTTGTTCGGAGTGACTTTATTCGTACGGCGCGAGCGAAAGGTCTTTCGGAGTCACTTATTGTGTGGCGCCACATGCTTCGCGGTGGTCTTTTACCAGTCGTCAGTTATCTCGGGCCAGCTGTTGCCAGCATGCTTACAGGAAGTGTTGTCGTAGAAAAAATATTCAATGTCCCAGGAATAGGACCATACTTCGTAGATGCAGCATTTAATCGCGATTACTTTCTCGTGATGGGGATTGTTTTACTCTACGCATTTTTTCTCCTTCTCATGAATCTTATAGTCGACGTCGTCTATGGATTTTTAGATCCGCGTGTTGACGTGTCATGAAGAATAATCTGCGGCAAACCCTACTTCGAAACGAAACGGATGAGCGTGATCTCATTACCGGTACGTCTCTTTGGGAAGACGCTTGGAAACGACTGCGAAAAAACAATATGGCGCTGGCTAGTGGTGTCATTTTATTATGTCTTGGAGTTATCTGCCTTTTTGGTCCTGTTATTCTTGGTGTTTTCCTGGGGTATGACGCACATACGCAGAACCTGGCATACGGTCCTCAACCTCCGTCATTACAGCATCCATTCGGCACGGATTTTTATGGTCGTGATCTTCTGACACGTGTTCTCATTGGTGCGCAAGTGAGTCTTTCTGTGGGTTTTCTTGCGGCAATGGTTGCAGCTTTTATTGGCACAATCTATGGGGCCGTATCGAGCTACAGCGGCGGGCTGATTGATAGCTTGATGATGCGGATCGTTGATATTCTCTACGCACTGCCTTACATGTTTCTTGTGATTATTCTGGTTACTATTCTTGGAAAAAGTCTGTTACTTCTTTTCCTGGCACTTGGTGCTGTTGGCTGGTTATTAACAGCCCGCGTTGTTCGAGGACAAGTGATGAGTCTCAAAGAACAAGATTTTGTACTGGCTGCCCGTAGTCTTGGAACAACAAGTCGAGGGATAATTTTTCGACATTTGATCCCCAATACACTCGGTCCGGTCATTGTGACATTCACACTAACAGTGCCTTCAATGATTTTGCAGGAAGCATTTCTTTCATTTCTTGGTCTGGGTGTACAACCACCCCAGCCGAGTCTTGGAAGCCTTATCAATGATGGAGCCAATCAGATGCTCGTGTTTTGGTGGACGCTGGTATTTCCCGGCAGCATTATGGCTATCATGCTTTTTGCACTTAATTTTCTCGGTGATGGAATTCGTGATGCATTAGATCCAAGGATGAAAACATAACCTCAAGAGTAATGTGTTATTTTTTGCTTTTTGCTTTTTTGTTGTTTGGTCGAACCTTCTCCCAGGCAATCACCCGTGCCCGGGTAGCATAGTCATTCCATGCATTAGCCATGGTTTGAGCACGTTCAGGCTGCGTGTTCGACAGGTTATGCTGTTCAGATCGATCAGTAGAAATGTTGTACAGCTCCCAGGGGTTATTGAATCCAGCAACTAACTTCCATTTTCCATCTCGAATTGCACGGTTGCCTTCATGTTCCCAATAGAGCTTTCGTTCTGGCAGCGATGTTTTCTGGAAGAGTGGTTGAAGACTCATGCCTTCGAGTGGTGTTTTATCCGTCGGATAGGCAGCACGAGCAACATCCACCGCCGTCGCCATAATGTCAATCAGGTGGCTCGGAGTTTCTTCCAATCGACCAGGGTCTTTTATACCGGTTGGCCAGTGGACGATGAGAGGTGTCGCGATACCTCCTTCATGGACCCAGTGTTTATATTTTCGAAAAGGAGTATTTGAGACAGTTGCCCAGGCCTGACCATATCCAATATATGTGTCATCGGGGCCCGCCATAACACCTTTTCCTTGCCGAATGGGAAACCCATCACGGGTTTGTTTTGGGATCATATCTAGTTGGAGTGCATCGCTTTTCATAGGAGGAAGAGGAGGTATCGAAGCTTTTGGTTTGCCAATATTTCTTCGGCCCATGCCTTCTGCACATCCTCCATTATCTTGCATGTAGCAAACGAGTGTGTTGTCGAGTGCGCGAGTTGTTTCAAGGGCGTGGATGATCTTGCCGATACCCTGATCCATAGAGTCAACCATGGCGGCGTAGACCTCCATATTTCTTTCGTCCCACGGCCAGTATTCACCCTGTTCCCCCCATTTTGCTTCGAGAGGCCAGAGTGTTGTGGAGTCTGCGGTCACAACGTGTTGTTGCAACATGTTGTGATATCGCTTTGCTCGAATCGCAGAGTAACCCTCTTTGTAGCGACCTTTATACTTGTCCATATCTTTTTGTTTGGCATGCATTGGCCAGTGTGCAGCAGTGAAAGTGACATACATAAAAAATGGTTTAGCGTTATCATGCTCTTGGATAAAGCGTACGGCATGATCAGCGATAGCATCTGTGTAGTAGTACGATTCTGGTTTGTAAGAGGGATCAGCATAGGGTGAAATAAAAGTATTATCTCGCACCAATGTATTGGGATCAAAGAAGCTTCCGGCACCGTGTATGGTTCCATAGAAACGATTGAACCCCCGTTGGAGTGGCCAATTTTTTTTCTCACTTTCGTGGTTGGGAGATGTCTTGTGTGTGATGTGCCATTTACCAGCCATGTAATTCCTGTATCCGGCAGGCTGGAGTGCTTCCGCAATTGTGCAACAGTCATTGCCAAATTCACCACGATATCCGGGAAATCCTCGATCATCCATCATGTGACCAATGCCAGCTTGATGAGGATAGAGACCAGACAGCAGACTTGCTCGAGTTGGGCAGCATCGACCGGTGTTATAAAATTGTGTGAATTGAATGCCATTATGGGCCAGCCGATCTAAGGTTGGTGTTTCAATTTCACTGCCGTAACATCCAATATCTGAGTAGCCCATATCATCAGACAGGATCACAATAATATTGGGCTGCTTCCCTGCTTGTGCACTATGAGCAAGACCACTTAAGAAAAGACTGGTTATCAAGTAGCTGCTTGCTCGAAACAAAGCATGTGTGTGGCGACACGCAGTTGTGCTGTAGTACATTGAGAAAATTTTTTTGTTAGCGTTATGCATGATGATGAACCGTAATAAAAGAAAACTTCTTATTTTTGAATAAAGGCATTTTCAGTTGCGACTGGATCACTGTCATTCCAGCGATTCAGCCATACGTGAAGTGCTTTTTGGAGTCGTTCAAAGACTTCTTTATGACCGTCTGATGCCGCAAGATTGTCAAGCTCATGCGGGTCATTCCTGCGGTCATAAAGAGCCCACTCAGGTCGGTGATGAAGCCGATGAACCAGAGTCTGTGTATGCGGATGAGGATCATCGTATGATTTTTGTACCCAAGAGGCAGCGACATCAGGATATCGGTCATTGTTTTTATGATTTATCCAATCGAGTGCCTGAGTGAGTGTGACGTTGGATGTGATGTCTCGATGCTGAGGCGACCAGATCAGGGTATATCTGTCATCACGAATGGAACGAATTGGGTAGTTTCTTGTTTTGTTATCCAGAATGTTGCAATTAGTAAAAGCCCCATATGCGTAGCGGTGAACATCGGTCTCGCCCCCAGTCAAGTTTCCCCACTGGCTTATGCCATCAAATGTCCATGCTGCTGTATTACCACCCACCGCATCCAGAAGAGTAGGTGCAACATCAGCGATCCACGTCATGTTCTTTTTTACAGTCCCGGCAGGAATCACCTTTGGTAAAACTGCAATCATGCCGGAAGTCAGGCCGCTTTCAAAGCATGTCCATTTTGAAAATGGAAAAGCATTTCCTTGCTCAGAACAAAAAATAATTAACGTATTCTGCGTAATGTTTTCATCTTGAAGAATTTTTCGAAGTTTACCTAAGAGGTCGTCGAGATTAGTAACTTCAGCAAGATGAGCACCAAGTTGTTGCTTGTACTGAGAGGTGCCAAGTGCATCATGCGGTGTTTGAATTGCATTTGCTGGATACCGGTTTCGATTACCGTGTGTATATGGCCCATGACCATCGTTGGAGGCAACAACAAGGCAGAATGGAGTCTCTGCCCGAACAGCCTTTTGAATATATGCCTCCGCTCGAATAACGGCATCCTTGTTTGCATCACGGTCTTTCGCAAGATCACCAAGGTCCTCAAAAGGGTAGGCATCTCGTGGGCCAATATGCTTTTTTCCAAGTAAACCGACGTGGTAACCGAGTGGCTTTAAATAATGCGGCAAGCTTTTTGTCCCGGCAACAGATTTTGAATGATTTGGCATAGCTCCGGTGCGCCAGGCACATTGACCACTGAAAAATTCCTGTCGAAACGGTGCACACATTGCAACATTGGCATAGACACAATCGAGCCGCACACCATCGCGAGCAAGTTGATCGAGATGCGGTGTATGAGCCTGTCCACCCCATGGCCCAAGCGAACTCTTGTCAATATCATCACCTAGTAGAATCAAGATGTTTGGCTGGTCCGCAGCATGTACCGTCGTGAGCAGACCGCTCAACAGTGAGATAGATGTGATTGAGCACAAAAAAGACAAGTAAGACTTCATGGGGCGTACTTTCAATTTTCGAGTGGCATGACTTCTACTTTTCGAATGTTTACAACGCTGCCAGGATCATGCTGCTGGAAGGCAAAATGCCCTTCAGTGAAGGCTTTTGAAAAGTCAAGGTATTCATAGAGTTCATCACCGTTCACCATTACCTTGATTCGTGTGAGTTCCCGACGACGCCACTGATCGTCACGAACTTCTAATTCGTACGTAAACCACTCATTTGGTTTCACAAGATCTTTGTAGATGTGTAATAACCCATAGAGAGATCCTGTACGAATTGGATCCTTGTGCGTACTATCAATCTGAGCTTCATAGCCGTCTGTGAATGTAGGTTTTCGTGACGCCCGAAAATAAAGTCCTGAATTGCCACCATCATTTATACGAACTTCTGTTCGGTAGCGAAAATTTTTGAATGGCCCTTTGGTACAGACAAGCATTGAAGGTGTTCCAGTACCAGTCAAAGCACCATCGATCACGTCCCATTTACTTTCTTCACTGCCAACTTTTTCCCAGCCGTTGAGAGTTTCTCCGTCGAAAAGCGTAATCCATTTGCCCTCTTCAGCAGCCGTAACGCCAGTGCTCATGATGAGACTGACTACATAAAAAAAGATCGCCCAACTGGTTCGTGTCAGAAGTATCGACATAGATAAGCCTTTCAAAGGAGTAGCTGGTATCTGAAGAGTCTTCATATTTATAACAACATGTTATTCCTCAGATGTTGCAACGAAGGATTCGCTTACACATTTTAAATCATGAGATAGTGTGACAGCAGGGGATGCCATCTTCTAGTTCGGACTTGTCTAATGGCTCTATGACGTCCTTTCTATACTGCAGTTCTTGAAGAACGTTCTGGGGTTTTAAGTACATAGAACATCTCATTCATTTTTTTGGTACGAAATTGACAGCATCCAGAATGACGTAGCCATCTGTGTTGTAGTTCGAGAAGTCGACAGCGCCACGATCACCGAATTCAAAACTACCAACGGAAACAAAAAGCCCGTTTATATCAGGGGCTTCTGTTTGGTTCACAAAGGTAGTTGTATGACCACCACGATGATGAATCGTAATGGGAACGTTGGTTGCACGATTCGGGTGTGCAGAATAGGAAATTTGAACATCATAGTTGCCCGGTTTCAGCGACGTCTCAAAGGTGGCTGTTTTCCCCCCTTTTTCAGTATTGTCATCGTGTTGGTAACCGCGATGCGTGTAATGGCCAACTGTCTTTGAGTGAGTCCATTTGCCGGTTTGAACAGAGTCCTCATCATCGACTACGAAACCCTCGAGATGATTTAATGGAATAGCGTGTCTTTTTTGTTGTTGTTGATCATAGGCAAGAACTTGTCCATCAGCCACAAGGCGTTTCGCAAGCGTCTCGTAGGCAATATCTTGAACCGCCTGATTGTTTTGGAGAGCCTGTGCAGCAGCAGTTGTCGCGCTCTGACCAAGAATCATAAATACTGGCTCCATACGAATAGACCCATACGCGATATGGGAACTTGAAACAGCACAAACAACAAGAAGATTTGTACATTCTTTTTTCTGGGGTGTCATTGCTCCATAATCAATCGGATATGGAGCACCAGGATTCACTTGAATATCACCCTCGTTATATACAAAGCCGTTGTCGTCCACATATCTTTGAACATGGTGTGAGTCCATGTTGTATGACCCCATGCCAACCGGTCGCGTTGTTGGGATACTTTGGCGGACGTGATTTTCTGTCACAACAAAGTCACCAATCATTCTGCGAGCTTCACGCACATAAATTTGATGAGGCCAATGGTCGTTGTCAATGAATTCGTCCTTCGCAAATCCCCACTTGCCATACCATTTTCGAATATCAGACGGAACACGCGGATCATTTGATAGAAAGTAACAGTAGCCCTGTTGATAGGTACGATGTTCGGTAATAATTTCTTGTCGTCGCTTATACGTTGCATCTGGATAGTCGTAATTCATTCCGATGTTATCGGTCGAAAATGATCCATTATTATTCGTATCGG
>Ga0315320_10000274_pt1 | contig 41187 bp, 45 predicted proteins | sample M140m21515metaG_FD_203458 | JGI IMG/M metagenome (GOLD analysis project Ga0315320, IMG submission 203458) | Ammonia-oxidizing marine archaeal communities from Monterey Bay, California, United States - M1 40m 21515 | ecosystem: Environmental > Aquatic > Marine > Coastal | place: USA: California... | reverse complement strand
CGCTGGCCTGGCGGGCCGGGTGTGCGTATCGATTCGGGGATATACCCGCTGATGGAAGTCACGCCTTATTACGACTCCATGTTGGCGAAGTTGATTGCTTATGGTTGCGACCGCAAGCAGGCGCGCCGCCGCATGCTGCGCATGTTGCAAGAGCTGCATGTCGGTGGCGTGAAAACGTCAGCGGGTATCGCGCTTAATATTTTGCAAAGCACGGAGTTCATTGAGGGCAATTACGACACCGGTTTTCTGGAGCGTTATATGGAAGAAGGGCGTCATCACGGTATTGGCGATGAGGCTCCTGATGATTTAGAAGAAATCGCTGCGATCGTTGCGGCAATGCACCGCCAACGTGCCGGCAAGCGCCATACGGTTTCATCAACTACTAACTCTGCTAACTCTTGGGTGACTGCGGCGCGCCGCGAACAACACGCACGAGGCCATTAAATGAAGTACTTCCTAGAATCTAAATCAGGACGCACTTTCGAAGTTGAAGTGAATGAATTGGCTGACGAAGCGATGTCGGTCACCATAGATGGTCGTGAAATTTCAGCTGATTTTATCGATGTTGATCGTCGTGGCCAATATGCAGCAGTGCTTGATTGGTGCTCGTTTGCAGCATCCATCGAAGAAACGGACGAGCAGCACTTAACGGTGAATATAGCCGGAGAATCATTCGAGATGACCGCCTACGATGAGCGCGAACGCGCCGCTCAATCCGTCGCAGGTCAAGGCGCCCCCAAGGCTGAATTAATCAAGGCTTCGATGCCTGGCTTAATCATCAGTCTTAGCACTGAAGTTGGCGCAGTATTGCAAGCCGGAGAATCCGTCGCCGTCTTAGAGGCGATGAAAATGCAGAACGAAGTGTGCTGCCAGAACGATGGCGTTGTCGTCGAAGTGTTGGTCGCTGTGGGCGACAATGTAGAAGCTAATCAGCCACTGATGCGCTTGGCCCCGCCGCCAGAGAGCTAATCGTTACTTGGTCGCGCAAATCATGCGCGACAATATTTTTAAAGCCAAGGTCGTAAATAACGATTTTGGCTTGTTGCCTTTGATGCTCAATATATTCGCGGACATCTTGCTCATCTTCTTCAAGCGCTATCATTGTCGGGTACATTAATAAAATGTGGCGTACCTCAACTTTCAAATCTGCTGGTGTGGCGCCGTCAATGAAGTGCAGTGGCTGAAGTATGTGATAGCCATACTTAGTAATGAAAGCAGGGGAGTAATCGTTGACGGCAGTAGTAAAACTATACAAATCAAAAGGGTGCACGGTTTGTTCGCGCTTAAAGGTGTAGCGCCCATCTGCAGTAGGTGCTTCGGAGTCTTGTGAAAACTGCATAGCGAGTTGCTCGAAATCGCTTCCACTCATAAGTTCAGCGTGAATGCTAGCGATTTGCTCTTCTAGTTCCTTTGCTTCGCTCGCTAAGACGGCAAGCATTAGCTTTTGTGGAATTAGAGTCGCTATAGCACGCCGAATTAGGCTAGCTGTAGATTCTTGTTCGCGGTATGTGCGGTAATACTTGACAAGATCGTTCACCTCATCACTGTGAATGTGTTGCTGATTGACGCTGAGTAGAATTCGCGGTGTGCTGAATGCTGGCGCAGTAGTTTGCTGGCAAAGGCTTAGTAGGAGTGGTATTAAGTTCATTGTTTATCCTCAAAGTATTCTTCTAGGCTGCCACCGAAATTTTCTAAAGACTCGTCGTGGTCAACGGGCGGTTCCGATTGGGAAGGATTGCCACGAACGAAGAAGGTAAAGGTTTTCTTCAGCATTTCACCAAAGCCTAAGCTGGGTGGCATGCCCGTAGCTGAAAAAGTTATTAATAATTCTTTTTTGTGACTGAAGAAACAGTAAATGCTTATGGCGATAGCATAGAGTAAAAAACCATACTTGAACCCCAATGATATAAGCACCAGGCAAAGATAATTTGAGAGCTTTCCGACGCAGTTAGTTGCATCGACGGGGTTGGTTGCTGTAGAAAAAATTCCGCGCAAAATACGCCCGCCATCTAGCGGGAATATTGGAATCAAATTACCTAGACCAATGCCCAGATTAATAATCATGATGAGATTAGCAATATCGTGGTCGATAAAGGCGCAGAGGCTAGCGATAGCTAGATTGGCTAGCGGCCCGGCCGCTGCAACTTTGGCCTCATTTATGGGGTGTTGCGAAAGCCCCTCGATGTTAGCCATGCCCCCAAAAGGAGTTATGACAATATCCTTTACTCTGAGTCCTAGGGCCTGAGCGGCAGAGGAGTGGCTTATTTCATGCACTAATAAGGAGCCCAATAAAACCACAATCGCAGCGCTTAGGTCCGGATTGGAAATCATTAGCGCCGCTAGCAGGATAATTACTAGAGGCGAGATTTTTATGTCGACAGAATTGATGCGACAGCAACGTATTGGTGTTAACATTGTTGCCATGATACGTGTTCTGTGTTGGTTGATGTTAATCTGTTTCGGGACTCAAGTTTCGGCGCAAATTTATGCCGTAGATTTTAGTGATGCTAAATTAGCCCAAAAATATAAAAAACATATTTTTGATTACAACGGAAAGAGCGTAATTCTAGTCGAGATACGCAGTGGATTTGAGTACAAAGAAGATGGAAGTTTGTCATGGAATAAAGAATCGCGGCTAGAATTTTTCATTCAAGACCCATCCGACCCGACGAAGCTCGGTTATTCCGTAAACGACGACGGAACTCGACACACCAAAAGCAAGAAATTAGTCCTTGGCATGGGCGGTGATAGAGTCGCGCGCATGATCACTTTTATGGCTAACGAAAGTTTTTATACATTATCTAAAGAGTATCAGCGTCGTATCGACCAATTAGACGACCTCGAAACTCAACAAAAAGAAACAGAAAAATCGGGAGCCGCCTGGATGGCATTCAATGCGTCGCGCCTACGCGAAACAGGAAATCTGCAGCAGTGGTTATTCCAGACCGGTTATAGCAAGGGTGCGAATAAATTGCTGCGTGATTTGTCGAAGTTGCGCAAGTCATCTGAGGCTGCTATGACTGCACGCATTGATTCTGCTATCGCCTCGATTGAAACGATTGAGACCGACCCGAAGCTAGTGTCTACTGCCAGTGACATCGCGGGTAAAAACATTAAGTTTCTGACTCAGCAATCACGGCACATAACGATTAAGTACCACGATGGCCTTCAAAGTAATCGCATCTCAGCGTTGCTCGAACTGGGCGAGCGAGCCATCGAGTCGTTTCGTACTAAAAACGTCGACCCTTATGTCGACGAAAAGTTCTTAGACAAAATACCTGACGGCGTGTTCCTCGAGTTCTTTTTTAGTACCGATAGCCAAGTTCACCAAGAAAAATTCTGGGAAGAGTATTACGGCTATGGCTGGGGAAACCCAACCCGAAAAGCCGAGCGCCTGCAAAGTTCAGGTACTGGCGCGCAGCAGGGTAAGCAAAAGATTTCATATTGGCGCATTGACGACCAGGCTGACCTTGAAGGAATCGTCGTGCACCAGCTTGGTCACCAGTTGGCACGGCACCACTATGGTATTTTCGGTGACACTCAAGACTGGCTCGAAGAGGGCTGTGGTTATGATTTATCGTTTAGCTTGTTGAATCGCAATAACGTGACTTGCAAATCTTTCGAGCCGCCGAAAAGATCCGAAGGCACAGTCGCTTCTGGTCCTGGCTCTAAAGGTAAAGACGAAGAGAATAAAACGGCAGTCGTCATGAGAGGCATGCGCGAGATCATGGCCGGAGTTGCCGCACATGCTGGCGTACCGTTTGATCAATTGGCTGCAAAGCGATTGCATGCCTTCCAGAACGAAGACATGGCAAAGTCGTGGGCCTTCTATGAGTACATCACGACGAAGCTCGGGAAAGTAGGACAAGAATGGCTACGCTTGCTTTGTAAAGCAGCCAACGGTGGGCAGTTCCAGAATAAGATACGGGAACACACCGAAGCGCAATTCGATTTCAAAGGGCAAGATTCCATCCGAATGCTTGAAGAGCAATGGGCGGCTTACTTACGAGACGTTTACGACATTAACTAACGGGCGCTTCTTTTCCGGCTCGCAATCGTGCCTTCTCATTCATCAAGCGCTTGCGCAGACGAAGTGTTAGCGGTGTGACTTCAAGTAGCTCGTCGCGATCGAGGTATTCTAAGAATTGCTCGAGACTCATTTTGTTAGCCGCCTTAACCTTTTCGGTATTGTCTTTGCTTGACGCGCGAACGTTTGTCATCTTCTTAGGGCGCACAACGTTTAGCGTAATATCTTTATCTTTATTGTTCTCACCAACAACCATGCCGGCATAAACCTGCTCGCCAGGCGCAACAAAGAATTGTCCGCGGTCTTCAAGGTTAACTAGTGAGTATGCAGTGACCTGACCAGTATCCGAGGCAACCAAGCTGCCGCGATGGCGTAATTCGATGTCAGCAGCGCGCGGCGCATAGCCTTCAAGTGAAGAAGTAACGGCACCTTCTCCGCGACTAAGTGTCAATACGCTAGTGCGAGCTCCTATCAAGGCACGGGTTGGCAGGCGCATCTTTATGCAAGTACGCGAGCCATGCTGATGGATGTCATTTATCTCTGCCTCACGTTTGCTGAAAAACTCAATAATCTTTCCCACGTATTCGTTTGGCAAATCAACTTGAGCAGCTTCAAAAGGCTCGTGAGTAACCCCGTCTACTTCTTTAAGCAGAACCTTTGGCGAACCAACAGCAAACTCGTAACCTTCGCGTCGCATGTTCTCGATAAGAATGCCGAGGTGTAAAACGCCACGACCGGCAACAAGGTATCCACCGGTTGGCGAAATGCTGACGTGTAGGGCCGGGTCCATTATGGAAGCGCGCTCTAGGCGCTCTTGCACTTGGCGCGAAGTAACGAATTTACCTTCTTTGCCAGCAAATGGTGAGTCGTTAACCATGAATTCCATTTCGATGGTCGGTGCTTCGATTTCAATCGACTCAATCTTTTCTGGGTTTTCTCGACACGCAATCGTATCGCCCAATCCTAGGCCTTTCAAACCGGCGATGCAAGCAATGTCGCCTGCTTGGACTTGCTCACAAGCTTTGCGCTCCATGCCTTCGATATGATAAAGCTCTTTGATTACACCACGAGATGACTTGCCATCGTTCGAGATCAGTGTCACTTCACTGCCGCGAGTCATCGTGCCACGCGTCACTCGACCAATGCCAATGGAACCCACGAAGTCATTCCAGTCAAGAGTTGCGATTTGCATTTGCAAGGGCCCATCGCTATCGAATTTAGGCGCTTCAAAATTATTGAGGATGGCATTTAGCATAGGCTCCATGCCGGTGCCTTGAACCTTTTCGTCCAATGAAGCCCAGCCATCGCGCGCACTACAGTAAATAACCGGGAAATCTAAAGCCATTTCTTCAGCGCCCAAATCCACAAAGAGGTCAAAGACTTCGCCAAGTACGGCATCGGCACGCGCATCGTGACGGTCCATTTTGTTAACCACAACCATTGGGTTCAAGCCATGTGCAAACGATTTCTCTAAAACGAAACGAGTTTGCGGCATCACGCCTTCGAAAGCATCGACGACGAGCAATACGCCATCCGCCATTGAAAGTACACGCTCAACCTGGCCACCAAAGTCGGCGTGTCCAGGAGTGTCAATCAAATTGACGCGTACGTCCTTCCAGGTTAATGAAGCATTCTTCGACAAAATAGTAATGCCACGCTCGCGTTCGAGATCGTCGGTATCCATGATGCGGTCAGAGCCTACTTGCTGACGATCTAAGGTGCCAGCTGCAGAGAAAAGTTTATCAACTAGGGTCGTTTTGCCATGGTCAACGTGTGCAATTATCGCAATATTGCGGATGTTTATCACTTGAAGTAGCTTGTTTGTACGGAGTGTCTTAGAAGGACCCAAATAACATCTGGGTAAATGTGCTCACAGGCTGAGCTTCACGGGCGTCTTCCAATTGACCATTCAAGGATTGCAGCGATTCCATTAGCTCTAAATAAGCGTCGTCCTCAGCCAAAAGGCGGCCTATTGTACCTTCGCCGTCTTCTAGGCGGCGGGCAACTTCGCGCATGTCGTCCATTAGATTATTAAACTGCATAGCAATAGCGTCATCGCCAATAAACTTGCCTAATAGTCCAGAACGTCCCGCTCGTGCGTCCTCGAGAATGTTTTGGAAGTTGGCAGTGACTTCCGCTAGAGCGCTAACCAGCTCTATGCCCTCGGAGCGCATGACTGGGTCATTCAACATGGCGCCAATCAGACCATTTTCGTCGCGTATGCTAGAGGTGATAGCGCGCATATCTATAAAGGTAGCCTTGAGATCTTCGAGCAAACTGCCAAACGTATCGCGCTGCTTTTCGTCGCTGATTAGTGAGCCAATGACACCTTTACCCGCATTGACATTATCAAGAATGACATTCGCATTGTGCATAGCGGCGGCCAGGTCGTCAGCAATGGTGTCGTTATTAAGTAGTGCCCCGAGCGCACCTTTGCCGTTGGCTAAGCTGTCTGTCACTGATCTCAAATTACCCATAATAGCGATAAAATCGTCACGGTTTTCATTTACAACTTCGCCAATGCTTGCAAGTGGTGACGGCGCAACGATGCCCACCAATTGCGCATCAAGGCTAAGCAGCGGGGCGTTTAACGGGCCAGGCTCAATTTCAATAACTCTGCCTCCGAGCATCGTAAACTCGGCTATGCGCATCATGTATCCTTCGTGAAGTGCTGGCGCAGTGTCAAACTCTAAGTCGACACTAATGCGCAGTTCTTCGGCAGCATCGCCATTGTAATGAACTCCGCGAACGGTGCCTGAGCGGTGCCCAGCAATGAGTACTGCATCGCCATGCTTAATCCCAGAAGCGTGAGGGAAGTAGGCCACCATGTTAGTCTTTTCGGAAAACGAAAATCCAGTAAGAAGGATGGTGTAGTACAGTAAGCTGGCTATAGTGCCGAAGAACACTACACCAAGCACAAAGTCGCGGCGTGAGTTTGAATTCATAATTAGTCAATTGGCGCGCCCAAGAATTCTCGCACACGCTGGTGGTCAGAGTTAAGGACTTCCGGCGGTGGTCCGGATAGAAGTAGCTTGCCATGTTCAAAAACGGCAAGAGTATCGCCAATGGTTAAGGCGCAGTTCACGCTGTGGGTGACGGTAACCGAGGTGACCCCAAGTTCTTCTTTGAGGCGGCGAATCATACGGCTAATCTCGCCTGACATTTCTGGGTCGAGCCCGGCTTCTGGCTCGTCATACAAAAGCAACTTTGGACGTGTGCACAATGCCCGCGCTAGGCCAACTCGTTTTTGCATCCCGCCGGAAATTTCCGAGGGAAATTTTTGTTGCGCATCTTGCATGTACACCAATTCGAGTGCTTCCATTACGCGCGCGTTGATTTCGCTGGCACTCAAATCGGTAGTCTCGCGAAGGGGCAGAGCGATATTATCGTAGACACTCAACCAATTAATCAACGCTGAGTGCTGGAATAAATACCCCATATCACGCCGCAGGACTTGCAACTGATTGCTATTTATCGTTGACATGTTGTGACCCATGACGTCGACAAGTCCGCCATCGGCTTGCAGCAAACCAATAATATGTTTAAGAATAACGGATTTACCGGCACCCGACGGTCCCATGATTACCAGTGATTCACCTTCGGCAACATCGAAGCTTAGGCCGTCGAGCACTTGCTGACCACTGAAAGCTTTGTAGACGTTTTCCAGTTTTATCATGTGTAAATGAGTTTCCCTAAGAAAAAGTTGAGGACGATAATTAAAATAATCGAGTTGCGCACTGCGGCGCGTGTTGAGTTACCCACGCCACTAGCTCCGCGCGTTGCTTGTAAGCCGCAGGAGCAACCGACAACAGCAACAGAGAAGCCGAAGATAGTCGCTTTGAGTATGCCTGCGTAGATGCTTTTGGGCAGGCCCAGGAAACCAGGTTCGGAGAGAGCATTAAGCGCATTCGTTAAGTAACCGTCGTAGTCGAGGTTTAGCTGAGTTTCGGCAATGATGCCGCCACCGACGATACCGACGATGTTGGCTAGTAAAGTAAGCATTGGCGCAACCAAAGTAAGAGCAACAACTCGCGGTACAATCAAATAGCTAATGACGTCAACGGACATGACTTCTAGCGCAGTGATTTCTTCTTGCACTTTCATTGTGCCAAGTTCAGCAGCCATAGCACTGGCAACACTCGCCGCTAAAACCACAGCGGTCATTACAGGCGCCATTTCGCGGACCATCGATATTGCAACGGCAAAGCCGACCGCTTCTTGCTGGCCATAGCGTGACAATTCGTAACCGAGTTGCAGGGCCAAAATCATGCCAATAAAAAAGATCACAAACAACACCACGTGCAAAGAGCGGATTCCGGACAAATGCATCTGATCGAGTGTCGAACGCCAGCGCCGTGGAACATGTGTCAAGCGCTTAAGCACGCCGATAGCCACTGACATTCCGAAACCGGAAGCCATGAACATCGGAGTCAAGTACTTTGCTCCTGCGCGTTCTACGAAATTCATTATTGAGAGAGGTCGGGCCATCCTGGCCCAGGAAATGCTGGCGCTTCAAAGCCGCCGTCGTCACCACTGCGCCAGCGAATGAGGCCGAAGAGCCACGAAGAATGCGTGATGCCGCTTGGTTCCGTCCATTGGCCGCCAAGCACGGGGATACTCCAGCGAGAGTGACCAGCAGATTCTACACTATGATACAGATTTAAGAACGCGCGCTTTTCATGAATCGGCTCGTCGTCGACCAGCGCCTTGCGATCCAGCCACAATTGGTAGAAAGCGCCGAAGCTTTTAGACATGGTTTCTGAATCAAACAGGCCAGGCATGCCTAGATCTAGGATGCGTGCCTTGTGCTCGAGGTCACCGCCTTCGGGGGTACTGCGCTTGGTATAACCGGCAAATGGCCAAATGCGAACATCGGTAGTAACTGTACCGTCGGGGTGCTCGGTATTAGCCCACAAGAAAAGAGGCACGAGCTGTTTGCTTTCACGCTTGGTGCGACCGTAATCATCTTTGCGACTCCAGAAAAAAGGCCACATGAATACCGAGTATTCCGTCTGCTCATTTTTGAAGTGTGTCCAGAACGGTAGTATGCGTTGCAGCTCGCGCTCTTCGCGTTTGCCGCCATTTTCAAACTTTAGCAACGGCCATAACTGCCACGAGGAATAGCCGGTTGTTGGTCTATTAGCCCAACCAAATATCGGTGGAACAATTGTATAGGCGTTGTAGTCGTCTTGCTGAGTATGGCCAAAGAGTGGAAAGAACATCCATGCTTTACGCGGATATTTTTTATCAAGGTCATCGGTGGACTGCGTGTAAAACGGCCACATCGCATAAAAACGGCTGTAACGATCTTTCACATTTGCCTCGCCGTAAAACGGCCATGCATGCCAGCCCGTTTCGCTACCTTCGGTGTAGCCAAAGAATGGCCATAGATAGTGATAGGCGCGCCGGTCTTTTTGTTTGCTTTCGAGATAGAAAGGAAACAGGATGAACTTGAATTCATCGTAGGTCAGGAAATCTTTACCTGTACCGTAAAACGGAAACACCCAGAAATAATTCTCCTCGTCGTCAGAAGACGAACCACCACCGAGCAACCACATTAGGGCAGACCAATCCGTGTCGCGCACACCATCCGGGCGGATTTCGCTGTTGTATGAGTAGAGCGGTAAAAAGTGCGAATAGGTGTGCTCTGTTTTCGGCTCGTAATCGTAGTAACCAAGCCCTCCAGCAACGACTGCTTCTACGGCACCGTTGTCGTGATTTTGCTTATAAAAAGCTGGCTGCAACGACCAACGTTCGGCGTCGCCTTCGCGGTGATATTGCATGATTCCGCCAAGCGCTTCAGCGTGCTGATAGTTGGGGGCAGTGTGTCTAGCGAATAGGGGGGCAACATTCAGCTCGGCACCGGGTGAGGCACAGCTAGCACAACCCAAAAGTAGAGTTATGTAGAGGTTGCGTAGAGAAAATCCCATGCCGAGATTGTAGTCTAAGCTAGTGTCAATATCTCGGCTTACCTTAGCGCTAATTACTCTAGCACTCACGAACTCTTGCGGATTACTGTTCGAGCCGAGTTTGCCAAGTATGGACGAGGTTAATCTCGCCAAAATCGCGCAGCACGACGAATGGGAATTGCTGAGCGAATGCTTCTTTTTACTTCAAGAAAATTTTGAAGATGGAAGAGGCGAGGTGGCTTCTAAGATAGCGACTTACCCGGAATATCCGCGGCTTGCTCTGCTACTGCAAGACTTTGAAAGAAGACATCTTCCGCTAGAGGTTTTATTTCGAGATTATGGCAAGCTTGAAAAGGAACAGCCGAGTGCTTTAAGCGCGTTGTTGTTAGCTCGGGTTCATTCAGATCGTGACCAACGTATTGCATATGCTAAAAAAGCCGCGGATGCCGAGGAGGCTGCGGGTAGCCCGCTATTTGCAATTGCAAAAGTCTTTGAACTTGGGACGCGCGCCGAAGGTGGTGAGGCTTTGGTGGTCAACAAGTTGGTGATTATCCTTGACGACCACCCTGGCTGCGCCGAAGGATGGCGTTTACTGGCGCAATTGGCTCCACTGTATGCCCATAGCGACTACGCTGCTGCCGCTGCCCGGGTAGAGCCTTGGGTCTTGAATAAAGATAGCGCTCTATATAAAGACAGCAAGACTGTCGCCGATAAAGCTGCTACCGTAAAATTATTGGAAGTCGGTGAGCTTGCCGCTGCACGTTCACGTTTGCAAAATATAGACGACGACGTTTTTGTTAAACTGGCCCAAGCATCCGCGTATGCTCGAGATAATAATCCGGTAGAAGCTTTGCTGCTCATTACAGCGGTGATTGAAATGGAACCGGATAATCATGTGGCTATATTTAATCGCGCCTTGCTTTACCGCGACTATTTCGGATATGACGCCAGTGGTAGATTCTCTGATGTAAATGATATAGGCGACGCTCGGTGTGAAGATTTGTTGCCTGTAGATATCCGTCAAGCAGAGGAGGACGACCTTACTCGTTTCCTGGAATTGACAAAAAAAACGGGCCAAATCAACCTTTTGCGACGCGTGCAGGCTGAGTATCGCCTTAAGAACCGGCTAAATTAGCTAGATTGTCCAAAAACAAACACTTCTCCTAAGTCTATGTCCTAGAAACGGTTATAGTCGATAAGTTAATTAAGTCATCCCCCCGACCTTTTTGAAAAATGAGTGACAACGTAAAAACTACTACCAAGCGCGATCTCGTGCAACGCATATCAGACTCTTCAGGCCAGACAAAAGTTTTGGTGCGTGATATTATCCAAGCCTTTCTTGACGAAGTAGGCAACGAATTAGTTGCTGGTAACCGTCTCGAATTTCGCAAGTTCGGCGTATTCGAAGTGCGTTACCGTCCTGGGCGTATTGCGCAAAACCCTAAAACTTTAGAGAAGGTTGTTGTGCCAGCTAAGCGCGTGGTGAAATTTAAAGTGGGTAACGTGTTGAAGAAGCAGGTCGAGGCAATCGCACCAAGCATTGCCACGAATGACAGCGCAGCGTCTGCCCCTGATGCAACGCCGCCGTCACAGTATTAGACTTTAGCTAAAGCTTGTTCAATATCGGCGATGAGATCGTCGGCAGATTCTATGCCGATGCTTAAACGCACCAAGCCATCTTCGATGCCAATCGCGCGTCGTTGCTCGGGAGGAATCGAAGCGTGTGTCATCGGCGCCGGCAATTCAATTAGCGATTCAACGCCACCTAAAGATTCAGCGAGTGCGAAAATATTTAAATTATTCACCAAGGTCGTGGCAGGTTCGATGCCACCAGGTAATTCACAACATACCATGCCGCCGAAGTCCTTCATTTGCTTTTTAGCAAGCTCATGTTGAGGATGACTTTCTAGGCCCGGGTAAATCACTTTACTGATTTTCGGATGCGCCTCCAAGTACTTGGCAACCGCCATCGCGTTGGCGCAATGACGCTCCATGCGTACATCTAAAGTACGCAAACCGCGTAATGTCAGAAAGGCGTCGAAGGGTGAATTAACCGTGCCTGCGCTATTTTGGTGAAACGCAATGCGCTCTGCTTGCTCGGCATTCGCTACGACTAGTGCGCCGCCAACGACATCCGAGTGTCCAGAGCAATACTTGGTCGTCGAGTGCATGACGTAGTCCGCGCCCATAGTTAAGGGTTGTTGCAAAGCAGGAGTGGCGAATGTGTTGTCAACGGCAACTTCGGCACCAACTTTTTTCGCTGCGGCTATTGCGCGCCCGAGGTCGGTGAGCGATAGCAGCGGGTTTGACGGAGTTTCTAGGTAAAGTAAACGGGTGTCGCTTGGTATGTTGTCGAGCGCCGCGCCATCGGTGGTGTCGATAAAATCGAACTTTAGCCCGAAGCGTTTTTCAACACGACTAAACAAGCGATGGGTGCCGCCGTAGAGATCGGCACCGGCCACCACTCGATCGCCAGACTCGAGGCTGAGCATCAGAGTGTGGATTGCAGCCATGCCAGAAGTAAAGGTGAAGCCGGCATGCCCTTGTTCTAAATCGCACAAGGCGTCTTGCAGAGCAAAGCGCGTTACGTTTTGAGTGCGCGAATATTCGAAACCATTGCGTGGCTTACCAGGGCTGTCTTGCACATAGGTGCTTGTCATGCAAATCGGTGGCATTACGGCGCCAGTCTGCTCGTCAGGTTCCCATCCAGCATGGACGACGCGAGTAGAAAATTTTTGAGTAGAGTCAGACATTATTTAGTGTGATTAAGGCGTGTTAGCGAGCGCAACAAATCGTTACGGCTCAGGGATGAGTAACCGTCAGCATCTTTAACCAACACGCTATCGTGATGGGCTAAGGCAGCGGTGGCGTCTTGCCAAGGTTGCGAAACATCTAAAACGAGTATGGATGAATCATCAAGGCAGTCGCGCACTAACAACGAGCTAGTGTCGCTACCATTACTTAACAACTCAATGGCTTTATCTTCGTCGAAGATGCCCAGTAAGTTATTGTTGTCAATGACGGGCAGTGGACGCACTTGGCGCTCGCCAGCTTGACGAATGCCCCAAGCAATAGTGTCGTTGGGAGAAAGAGTAGCGGTGTTTTTAATGCTACAAAGATCACCGACTGTTGCTGTACTCGCGCTTACTCCTTCGAGGTAGTTACAGTCGCGCAAGTAGTCGTCGTTGTAAACTTTCGACAAGTACGCTTTACCGTAATCCGGCAACAAGGTTACTACGCGGGCATCTGCTGGCAAATTGCGCGCATATCGCAAAGTAGCCGCTAAATTGAATCCGGAGGATCCGCCAGCAAAAATGCCTGTAGCGCGCGCGAGTTTACGCGCCATTAAAAACGAGTCTTTATCGTTAACCACCAAGTAGTCGTCGATTACGGAGGCATCCCAGGCGCGCGGCACTTCTTCTTCGCCAACACCCTCGACCGCGTACGAGCCACCTTCAATAAGTTCTTTGGTTCTCCAGTAATGTTCTAATACAGAACCGACGGGGTCGACGCCAACAACTTTGCAATTCGGCGCGTGCTCTTTTAAGTAACGACCAATGCCGGAAATAGTGCCGCCAGTGCCTGCACCTGCAATGAAGTGGTCAATGCGCCCATCACACTGCGCGAAAATTTCGGCACCCGTGTATTGGTAATGCGCATCGGTGTTATCGGGGTTGTGATACTGGTCGGGCCACCAAGCACCTTCCGTTTCAGCGGCAATCCGCCCTGCAACTTTGGTGTAGTGCATTGGGTCTTCGATGCCCACGTTTGCTGGTGTTACAACGACATCAGCACCCCAACCACGTACAGCAGCAATCTTCTCGGACGACATCTTGTCGGGGATAACGACTGTAATGTCATAACCTAAAGCAGCAGCTACCATTGCTAAGCCCGCGCCGGTGTTCCCAGAGGAACACTCGACAATGCGACCACCTTTTTTTAATGCGCCTGATTTCTCTGCTTGGCGCACCATATGCAGGGCGATACGGTCTTTGATCGAACCACTAGGGTTCATGAACTCGAGCTTGAGCAAGACTTCACATTTTACTTCTGGATCGAAGCCGGCAGGTAGGCGCACCAATGGTGTGTTGCCCACCGCATCGAGGATGTTGGCACTGATAGGCTGCAGTTCGGAGATTGGGGTTACTTCCACGTCATTATTCTATGCTTTTGCTAGTGATGTTTCAGCTAGGCTCGCACTGTTAAAATCAGAGCTTCATGTCCGCTGACCTCCTTGAATATCGCCCCGTGCTTGCATGGCTTGCCCAGTCGGCAGCCACTCAGGTTGGCAAAGAGGCTGTGCTTGGTATCGAGATGCATGATGGTGCGGATGCGAACTTGCGTCGCGACTATGGAGTTGAGGTAATGGCGGCAATGGATAATCAGTGCCCACCCAATCTTGCGCGCTGTATTGACCTGCGCGTGGTGATTGCTCATTGCGAACAACGTGCTTTGTCGGGTGACGAGTTGATTGATGCTTGCGAGACTTTTGAGCGCAATATGCAGCTGCAGGCCTGGGCGAAAATCCGCAATCACTATCGCGCGTTGAATAAGCTGATTGTTGCGGGGCCGGACACAGCAAACCTGGCACAATTTATCCGTCAGTCGGTTGATGAGCGCGGGCGAGTCCGTGACGAGTCCGATGCCAAGCTTCCGCAGTTGCGTAGCGACATTCAAAAGCTTACTTCGCAGCGTAGTAAAAAATTTGATTCTATCGCCGAATCGATGCATAACAAGGGAATACTGCAGCAGCGCCAACCCGTGCAACGCGTCGGTAAATTGTTGCTGGCGGTGAAAACTACGCACGCTGGCAGAGCGGGCGGAGCCATCCACGAGCGCTCGCAGTCAGGCGATACTATTTTTGTCGAGCCCACTGCGATCATCGAAATTAGCAATAGAATTTCCGAGCTGGAATTTCACATTAAACGCATTGAAGAGCAGGTATTCCGTGATTTGAGCCTGGCAGTGTTGCGCCGTAAGCATGACTTATTAATGCTGAATGAAATTATTTGCACGGTTGACATCGCTTTGGCAAGCGCGCGGTGGGCTCTAGAGATTAAGGCTGTTTATCCTGACTTAGTCGAACGCGATGCCGGCGTAAGTTTGCATCAAGCGCGACATCCACTGTTGGTGAGGCAACTTGGTTTTGATGCAGTCGTACCTTTAGATTTAAGCCTGGGTAGCAATTACGATTTATTGGTAGTAACGGGTCCGAATACTGGCGGTAAAACCTTAGTTTTGAAGACCGTAGGCTTGTCGGTTTGGCTGGCGAACTGTGGCTTGCCAATCTGTGTTGCTGCCGGTAGCAAGGTGCCACTAGTAAGCAGTATTTTTGCTGATCTGGGTGATGCGCAATCTCTAGAAAATTCGCTGTCCACATTCTCAGGTCACTTGATGCGTATTAAGCAAATTTTGGAAGATGTCGACGCTGATTCGCTAGTGTTGCTTGATGAACTCGGAACAGGCACCGACCCCGAGGAGGGCGCGGCAATCGGTCAGGCGGTGCTAGAAGAGCTACTCGAGTCGCGGTGCATGAGCATCGCGAATACTCATCTTGGGCAACTCAAGCTGTTTAGTTTCGACATCGAGCGTGCTGAAAATGCCTCAATGGAATTTGATCCAAGCAATCTTGCACCGCGTTACAAGTTATTGGTCGGAGTCCCGGGTGCTTCGCATGCCATTGAAGTCGCCGAAGGGTTAGGTGTTAGCAAAAAACTATTAGCTAGGGCGCAGCAACTTGCTACTCGTGGCGGCAAGGCGGAGCGTTTGCTCGCTGACGTTGGTAAAGTTCGACACCAGGCAGAAGTGATGCGCAAAGATGCGAGCCGTGAAGAAATCCGCATTCAACAGGTGGCGCGTGAGCTTGCAGCGTCAGAAGCAGAATCTCTACGACGTCAGCAATTGCGCGAAAACGAGGCTGAAGAGCTGTTTAGGGTACATTATGCAGAGTTAATGAAAGTAGTCGAGCAGCATGGCGACCCGCAGTTGGCGTCCAAAGTCGTTGCTTTGCTTGAAAAGGTTTCGTTGAATAAACGTTGGAGAGCATTCACTAAGAGCCTGCGGAAAGGCAGTCGCGTTTATGTGCCGAAGTTGCGCGAGACGGTGATCGTTACTAAAATTGACCAACGTCGCCAGCGTGTAACCTTTGCTCATGGTGCCGTGCAATTAGATTTGCCGTTCTGCGAACTGACTTGGTCTGACGTGCCACCTCAAGAATAATGAAAAAAATATTAATCGTAGATAACGATCCCGGGATGTGTCAGTTGATGACGATGGCGTTCGAGTACGCCAAGTTTGAAGTGGTTGCCACCGGATCGCTGCCAGAGGTGTCAAAGTTGGTCCTCGATGATTCCTTCGATGCGTTGCTAATGGACTTCCATCTTGGCGCGGGCGAATCGGGGTTGTCGATGCTTACTCGTTTGAGCGCATCCGGCATGCAAATACCCTTTTGGTTGGTGACCGGAACTCCGCACGACCCAGATGCGCTAAAAGTTCTAGAAATCGACGGGTGTCAAGGGATTATTGCCAAGCCCTTCGTGATTTTAGAATTGATTACACAGGTTAACGATATAGTTTCAGCATGAGCTTAACTTACAGCACCGCCGGAGAGTCTCATGGCCCCGGCTTGATGGCGATGATTGAAGGTCTTCCTGCCGGCTTGCCACTCGACCTTGATGCGATTCGCGCAGGTTTGGCCAGGCGCTGGCAAGGCTACGGGCGCGGTCCGCGTTCTAAATTTGAGCAAGATAAGCTGAGCTGCTACAGCGGTCTTAAGAGGGGGGTGACTTTGGGCACCCCATTGGTTTTGTTGATTGAAAATAGCGATTCACGCATTGATGAGTTGCCGAATTTGGCAGCGCCGCGGCCCGGACACGTCGACATGGCCGGTGTCCAGCGCCTGCAATGTCGTGATATCCGTGCGGTTCTTGAGCGTGCTTCGGCGCGCGAGACGGCAGCGCGCACGGCTTTAGGTGAGGTGGCGCGTCAATTGCTCTCACATTTTGATGTTGCTATAGAGTCTCAAGTGCTTTCGATAGCAGGTGTTAGCTATGAAGATGCTGGTGCTTGGCAAGTCAAGGTCGACGAGGCCAAAGCTGCTGGAGACTCACTAGGAGGACGCTTTCAGGTGCGTGCAAATGGCGTTATTCCAGGCCTAGGCTCTTATTCTCAGGCTAATCAGCGGCTCGATGCCAAGCTGATGGCTGCAATCGCTTCGATTCCAGCGATAAAAGCGGTGTCGATGGGCAGCGGTTTTGACGCAGATCTGACCCCTGGCTCTGAGTACCACGACCCGATTATTAGCGACTCTGGGGCGTGGGGCGGCGTGTCACGTTCATCGAACAATGCTGGCGGCGTTGAGGGGGGTCTCAGTAATGGTCAGCAAGTCGTTGTTGAGGCTATAATTAAGCCCATTCCTACTTTGCGCAAAGGGTTGCCTTCAATAGACTTAACCGATATGACAGCCACTAGATCTACGTATGAGCGCAGTGACATTTGTGTTGTCGAAGCAGCCGCAGTAGTTGGCGAGGCTTTGGTGGCTCTTGAGCTGGCTTCGGTGCTGTGCGACCGCCTCTCCCAGGTTACTTTATCGGAGATGAAGAAAGTATTTTCAGATTTACTGAAAAACTCTGACATATACACTTGGCCAAACGACATTTCTGCGCTAGAATGCCCGACCCAAATCGACTAAGACTCTGTCTTGGTCTTTTTATGCTTGTCGTGTGAAGCGCTAGCTTAGCTCAGTGGTAGAGCTCCGGTTTTGTAAACCGGTGGTCAAGGGTTCGACTCCCTTAGCTAGCTCCACAGTTTCACCACTGCAAGTTGTTCCTTTCTTTTTACGCTCCAGGGCGATTTTGAAGCATGCTTCAAATCTCATTTGGGGGGAGATACCGAAGTGGCCAAACGGGGCGGATTGTAAATCCGCTGGCTCTGCCTACAGAGGTTCAAGTCCTCTTCTCCCCACCAACCCAAGCGGGTGTAGCTCAGTGGTAGAGCCCCAGCCTTCCAAGCTGGTTGCGAGGGTTCGATTCCCTTCACCCGCTCCATTCACACGCTACTGTAGCTCAGGGGTAGAGCACTTCATTGGTAATGAAGAGGTCACGAGTTCAAATCTCGTCAGTAGCTCCATTACTGAACCAAAGTTCGACTCTAGTCGGTCTTTGAACACAATCTAAACAACTAACACTAAACAAAATCCGCGAAAGCGGTCTAATAATACCATGGCAAAAGAAGTTTTCGAAAGAACTAAGCCGCACGTAAACGTTGGCACAATCGGCCACGTTGACCACGGAAAGACAACCCTTACTGCTGCGATCACCGGTTATCTGTCCTTGGCTACAGGATCTAAAGCCATGGCGTTTGATCAGATTGACAAGGCACCAGAAGAGCGCGAGCGCGGTATCACTATCTCAACGGCACACGTTGAGTATGAGACTGAAAATCGTCACTACGCACACGTTGACTGTCCGGGTCACGCTGACTATGTGAAGAACATGATTACAGGTGCAGCTCAAATGGATGGCGGCATTCTTGTGGTAGCTGCGACTGATGGCCCAATGCCTCAGACGCGCGAGCACATTCTTCTTGCTAAGCAGGTTAACGTACCTAGCTTGGTGGTCTTCATGAACAAATGCGACATGGTAGACGACGAAGAGATGCTGGAGCTAGTTGAAATGGAGATGCGCGAGCTTCTCTCAATGTACGATTTCCCCGGTGACGATGTTACCATCATTCAAGGTTCTGCTCTTAAGGCGTTAGAGGCTGCGCAGGAAGGTGCTTCTGTAGATGACCCACGTTTCGAGTGCATGAAGGCTCTTGCGGATGCAATTGACGCAGATGTGCCTGAGCCAGTCCGTGACCTGGACAAGCCATTCCTAATGCCTGTTGAAGACGTGTTCTCTATCGAAGGTCGCGGTACTGTAGTAACCGGCCGTATCGAGCAAGGGCAGGTTAACGTTGGCGATGAAATCGAAATCGTTGGCGTTCGCGAAACCGTGAAGACAACATGTACAGGTGTTGAAATGTTCCAGAAGACACTTAATGAAGGTCTGGCTGGCGATAACGTTGGCATCTTGCTTCGCGGTATCAAGAAGGAAGACGTCATGCGTGGTCAAGTTTTGGCTGCTGTGGGATCTATCACTCCGCACACGACTTTCGAAACAGAAATTTACGTGCTTACTAAAGACGAGGGTGGTCGTAAGAAGCCATTCGTCAGTGGTTACCGCCCGCAGTTCTATTTCCGCACAACAGACGTAACGGGTTCAATCCAGTTGTCTGATGGTGTCGACGTGGTTATGCCAGGCGATAACGTGAAGGTTACTGTTACGCTGATTTCTCCAGTTGCAATGGAAGAGCAGCTTCACTTTGCTATTCGCGAAGGTGGCCGCACTGTTGGTGCTGGTGTCGTAGCGAAGATCGTTGAGTAATCGACAACAATCATTGACCTCTACCTTCCTGGTGGGGGTCAATAACCAAACACACTAGTAATGAAGAACAAAGAACGACACGTTTTCCTTGAGTGTACAGAGTGTAGAAACCGTAACTACACTACAGACAAGAAGGCACGCGCAGAATACAAGCTCGAAAAAAGCAAGTTCTGTAAGTTTTGCCGTAGTCACACTACTCACCGCGAAAAGAAACTTTAAGTAATGTTATATAGCTACAAGCCAGACGAAGGACGCAACGCCCGCCAAACAGCATTTTGGTTGAGCATTGGTATGGTGTTCTTTGGTTGTTACTCTTTGAGTGGCACCCTCGCTGGCGTCGAGTCATTGCGCGGGCCAATTATTGCCGGCTTTGAGGCGGTGCCATTACTGGGCATTCGTCTTTCAGGGGCTTTCGCTGTTGCAGCGGGCGTATTTCTCGTGGCGGCTTTCTTGCTAATGAAATACTTGGGTCGCGAATCAACGGCCGAGCACTTGATCGAGGTCGAGCAAGAGATGAATAAGGTGACCTGGCCAACATTCGAAGACGCAACGAACTCTTCCATTGTGGTTGTGTTCACTGTAGCTATCTTGATGGGCTTTTTGGCATTCTCCGATTTTGCGCTAGGTCGCATCTTCGATATGATTCTGTGGGGTGGCCTACGTGGCTAAAGAGTGGTACATCGTGCGCGTGCTGACTAACCGCGAGGACTGGGTCCGTGAAAATATCGAGCGCAGCGTTAAAGCTGCTGCTCTAGAAGAGCGCATCCCGGAAGTTTTAGTACCTGCTGAACAGATTTCAGAGATAAAGAACGGTAAGAAGAAGGTTGTTACACGCAAGATGTTCCCTGGCTACTGTGTCATCCAAGCAGATCTTGGAGATTGGGGTGGGGCAGAGGTTCCTCAGACAGAAGCGGACCAAAAAGTTTGGTTCACGCTTCACGAGTCGAAAGGCTTTGGCGACTTTGTCGGTGGGCAGAAGCCACCGTTGCCAATGTCTCCCGAGGAGATTAAAGAGATACTTGACCGTGTTAATGATACCGCCGAATCGCCGCGCATGGCTGTAAAGATCAAAGTCGGTGATTCCGTACGCATTAAAGAAGGTCCTTTCGAGGGCTTTGACGGAAACGTAGAAGAAATCGATGATGCCCGCGGGCAACTGACCATTTCAGTTATAATCTTTGGCCGTTCGACCAGTGTTCAGATTGATCATTGGCACGTCGAGCCTAATTAAACGCCTCATTGGCTAACCCGTTTTCACCACATTCGTGGGAGGGATAAAAAATGGCAAAAAAAATAGTAAACAAGTTAAAGCTACAGTGCCCAGCGGGTGCTGCAACTCCTGCGCCGCCTGTAGGCCCTGCATTGGGTGCCGCTGGCGTTCCAATTGGCGATTTCGTTAGTCAGTTCAATGCTGCAACGCAAGATAAGCGTGGCATGATTATTCCGGTGGTTATTACGGTCTATGACGACCGTAGTTTCTCGCTAGAATACAAGTCACCTCCTGCAGCTGTACTTCTAAAGAAGGCCGCAGGCGTCGAGAAAGGTGCTGGCGAAGTGGGTACCCAGATTGTTGGCTCCGTAACCTCTGATCAGGTTCGCGAAATAGCAGAAACAAAAATGGCTGACCTTAATGCCGCATCCGTAGAGGCTGCGATGCGCATTATCGAAGGCACTGCCCGCTCAATGGGCTTGGAGGTTAAGTAATATGGCTATTAGTAGACGTTATCGCGATAATGCAGAGCAAGTGGACAGCTCAAGGGTCTATGACTTGCAGGATGCTATGTCTGTTTTGAAAACACTGCGTCCGGCTAAGTTCGACGAAACAGTCGAAGTGGTTGCGCGTTTAGGTGTTGATCCTAAAAAATCTGACCAAATGGTACGTGGTGCTGTAAGTATGCCTCACGGTTTGGGTAAAGATGTCCGCATCGTTGTTTTCGCCGAAGGTGATGCTGCCGAAGCTGCTAAAGCTGCTGGCGCGACTGAGGTTGGTAGCGACGAGTTGGGTGCAAGAATCGAAGGCGGCTGGACTGACTTCGATATTGTAATTGCTCATCCGGCTATGATGCGTGTTGTGGGTAAGTTGGGCCGTACGCTTGGGCCGCAAGGCAAAATGCCCTCGCCGAAATCTGGCACTGTAACTCCTGATGTCGCGAAGGCAACAGCTGAGTTCAAGGCCGGTAAGGTTGAATTCCGTGTTGACTCTGCTGGTAACGTTCATGTGCCGGTAGGTAAACTTTCTTTCTCTGCTGATAAGCTAGAAGAGAATGCCCGTACTTTCCTTGATTTGGTTAGCTCGATGCGTCCTTCTTCTGCGCGTGGTACATACTTCCGCACAGTCTCAGTATCTTCAACAATGAGCCCTGGGCTCAAGGTTAACTTCTCATAACTCTTAGGATTCAGGATAATAAAAAATGGTAAGTAATCTTAATGAATGGATGGTCGGTGCATACGGCGCAGAGTTTTCTGGAAAAGAAGGCTTGGTGTTGTTGAGTATCGAAAACCTAACAGTTGAAGAGTCTCAAGAGCTACGTAACAAGGTTCGTGAAAGCGGTGCCCAGCTACGTGTCACTAAGAACCGCCTTGCTAAGGTGGCGCTCAAGCAGGCAGGTATCGAATTCGATGAAGACTCTTGGTCTGGCATGTGTGGCATCCTTGTGGGTGACACCGAGTCAACAATCAAGGCGGCTAAAGAAATAGAAGTCCTTTGGAAGAAAGCAGAAGTGCGTAAGGTTAAATACCGTGCTGCTGTTCTTGATGGCGCAACTATGAGCGCTGGCGAGGCTGCTTCGATTGCCGGCATGGCCGACAAGGACACTCTTCGCGGTCAAATCTGTGGCACCATCATGGGTACACCACGTCAACTAGCCTCTATTTTCAACGAGGTTCCTACATCTTTGGCGCGCGCTATACAGGCACGTGTCGATCAGGGCGAATCTGCTGAATAGCGGTTGCGTCCACAACAATCAACCAACGATTTAAACAATACATAAAATCATGTCAGAAGAAACAAACACTGTAGAACTAGACACAGATCTAGAAGCTATTTTCGCATCTCTAGACGCATTGCCAATTGGTAAAGCTGCTACTCTTGTCAAGGCTCTTGAAGAGCGTTGGGGCGTTTCAGCTGCTGCTCCTGTTGCTGTTGCTGCCGCCTCTGGTGGTGGTGGTGATGATGCGGGCGAAGAGGCTAAGGATTCATTCGACGTAGTTCTTGAGAGCGATGGTGGCAAGAAGATCCCAGTGATCAAAGCTGTCCGTGCAATCACAGGCCTAGGTCTTAAAGAAGCCAAAGAACTCGTAGAGAGTGCTCCAAAGGCAATTAAGGAAGGTGTACCCACTGCCGATGCTGAAGAGCTTAAGGCAACACTTGAAGAGGCTGGCGCAACCGTCAAGCTTGCTTAATAAGTTTTTGGTTTTTAATAGCTATACCGCAAATCACTTTCGCTGTTTAGGTGGCGAAAGTGATCGCGGATTCTCTGCCGTCACTCCACGGCATTGCTTTGCCTAAGCAAAGTTCACTGCGAACGTTATTTCGTTCGTAGTATTCAGCACGCTTTTTCTCCCCAAAACCTGTGCCAGGTGCTTCCGGATGACCACCAATAATAAAAATATCGCTGACTTTGAAGTTCGCGATTACCGCTCCTTCGCTAGTAGAGATGATTCTCTGCTTCCAGGACTGTCTGATTTGCAAACTCGTTCTTACGAGGACTTCCTGCAATTAAACGTCCCGGCTTCCCGTAGAAAAGTTCAAGGCCTCGAGGCGTTGTTCGCGGATGTATTTCCGATTGAAAGCCACGACAAGACTCTTGCTCTTGAATATGGCGGCTATGCTCTAGGTCGTCCACGTTACACTCCGGGCGAGTGTCGTGAGTTGCGTTATAGCTACTCTTACCCGTTGCGAGTCAAGATGGCTTTGCGTCAAGGTGAGCAGACTATCGAAGAAGAAATATTCTTGGGTGAGGTTCCTGTAATGATGGGTGGCGGTGAATTCATCGTTAATGGTTCTGAGCGCGTTGTTGTTGCTCAGCTGCATCGTTCGCCCGGTATCGACTTCGCTCTTGATCGCGCATCCGGCGACAAGAAGCTACACACTGCGCGTATCATCCCAGAGCGCGGCTCCTGGGTTGACTTCATGGTGTCCGGCAAGGGCGCTCTGCAGGTGCGTATTGACCAGCAGGGGAAGTTTAGTGCTTTAACTTTATTGCGTGCACTAAATCCAGAGTGGGGCAGCGATGGCCAGCTCTTGGCATTGTTTTACGGTGTCGAAAAAGTTGTTCGCCCTAAGAAGGGCTCAAAGGCTAAGTTCGCTTCAGAAATCGAAGGTCGTCTTGCTCTAGAGCAAATCCGCGATACGCGTACTGGAGAAGAATGGGTTAAGTCTGGCCAGGTTATCACAGCAGAAATAGCCGAGCACATTGCTGGCTCTGCCTTGACCGAGCTCGATTTGTTGGTAGACCCAGAAGATCCACTGATTATCAACTCTTTGAAAGAAGATACTTCTAGTAACCACGAAGAGGCTTTATCCGCTATCTATGCTAAGTTGCGTCCGGGCAACCCAGTGCAGTTGGAGAAGGCTCGCGAATTGTTGCAAGATCGTTTCTTCAACGAGGCGCGTTACAGTCTAGGTAAAGTTGGTCGTTTCCGTATCAGTCGTAAGTTCCGTCGTCCTGATGAGGCTAATAATGGCCCACGTACTCTGCAGATAGAGGACTTCCTCGATACCGTTAAGTACTTGATTGAGTTGCGTGCGGGCCGTGGCGAAATTGATGATATTGACCACTTGGGTAACCGTCGTGTTCGCACGATTGCTGAGATGGCTCGTGACGATTTCCGCAAGGGCTTGTTAAAAGTTTCTCGCGCGGTAGTTGACCGTATGTCGCAAGAAGAAGATCCAGAATCGCTTACTCCACGCGCGTTAATTAACGCCAAGCCTTTCAGTACTTCCATTGATCAGTTCTTCTCTCGCGGAGAACTATCACAAGTCGTTGACCAAACGAACCCACTTTCTCAACTTGCACACGAACGTCGCTTGTCTGCTTTGGGGCCTGGTGGTTTGAACCGTAAGCGTGCGGGCTTCCAAGAACGTGACGTTCACATCTCTCACTATGGTCGTTTGTGCCCAATTGAAACACCTGAGGGTGCTAACATTGGTTTGATTTCATCATTGGCGCTATTTGCGATGGTGGATAACTACGGCTTCTTGGTGACCCCTTATCGTACTGTTAAGAAGGGTAAAATTACCGACGAGGTTGCCTATGTGCGTGCCGACGAAGAATACAGCTGTATCTTCGCTCCGGCCGACTCTAACGTTGATGAAAAGGGCTTCCTGATCACTGACGATAACGGAATGGTTATGTCACGCCATCAGGGCGATTTCGCTTTGTTGCCGCGTAACGAGATTCAGTACCTAGACGTTGACCCTGCTCAAATCTTGGGCATCTCGGCTTCATTGATTCCGTTCCTTGAGCATGACGATGCTAACCGTGCATTGATGGGATCTAACATGATGCGCCAGGCTGTGCCACTTCTTGCGACCGAGCCACCACTGATTGGTACAGGCATGGAGCGCGCTGTAGCTCAGAACTCTGGTTGGGTCGTGAAGTCACGAGCAGCTGGTACTGTCGAGTACGTCGATGCTATGCAAATCCGCATCGAGGGCGATCCAGAGCCTTACATCCTACGTAAGTTCGAGGGCACTAACGAGCACACTTGTCTGAATCAAAGACCTCTCGTGCGCGTGGGTGAAAAGATAAAGAAGAATCAGGTGATTGCAGACGGTCCTTCTACGGATAAAGGCGAGCTCGCTATCGGTAAGAACCTGCTTGTGGCGTTTATGTCATGGGAAGGCTACAACTATGAAGATGCGATTATCGTATCTCAGCGTTTGGTTAAAGACGATGCGTTCACTTCTGTGCACATCAATAGCTATACTGCTGAAATTCGCGAGACAACACTTGGCAAAGAAGAGTTCACTCGTGATATCCCTAATGCCGGTGAACGCGCATTGAAGAATCTCGATGAAGACGGCATGGTGCGCATTGGCACCCGTGTTGGGCCAAACGATATTCTTGTTGGCAAGGTTGCACCTAAGTCAAAGACGGAACTCACGCCAGAAGAGCGGTTGTTGCATGCTATCTTTGGTCGCGCTGGTGAAGACGTGAAAAACGTTTCATCTAAGCTTCCTGCTGGTGTGCGCGGTGTTGTAATCGGCGCTGAGAAGTTTAGCCGTAAGGTAAACATGACTGCGACCGAGCGTCGCGAAGCACACGAGAAGATTCGTTCTTTCGAGAACGAGTACGATGCTGTGCTACGTCGCGAATTACAACGCTGTATCGAGGATCTCAACGAATATGTTGGTTCAAAGATGAAGGATCCATCTACGAAGAGGTTGATGGCTGTCACTGAAGCAAGTTTATTCGGTGATTTGCAGCGCATTCGCGAATCGTTGAAGGCGTTCCCTGAGTCGCTCGGCCATCCGTCGCGCCGCTCTAAGGCTGAAGAAATCGTGCGTGCTCATATGAATCGCATTGAGGACAAGGAGGCTTGGAAAGTAAAAATGTCTAGCCGCCTATCACGGGGCGACGATTTGCCGAACGGCGTTCTTGAGATGGTCAAGATCTACACAGCGACAAAGCGCAACTTGTCTATTGGTGACAAGATGGCTGGTCGTCACGGTAACAAGGGTGTTATCTCGACTATTCTTCATGAAGAAGATATGCCGTACCTCGAAGACGGAACTCCTGTTGATATTATTCTTAACCCATTGGGCGTGCCTTCGCGTATGAACGTTGGACAGGTTCTAGAAACGCACTTAGGCATTGCAGCTATGAAAGGCGGTTTCCGCGCTTATACGGCGCCTTTCGATGGTGCAACCGAAGAGCAAATCGAAGACGCCCTCACTGCCGCAGGTATGCGTACTGATGGTGCAAGTACTCTTCTCGATGGTCGTACAGGCGTGCCTTTCGAGCAAAATGTTTGTGTCGGTTACATGTACACACTGAAGCTTCACCACTTGGTTGACGCTAAGGTTCACGCGCGTTCGACGGGCCCTTACAGCTTGATTACGCAACAACCTCTTGGTGGTAAAGCGCGCTTCGGCGGTCAGCGTCTCGGCGAGATGGAAGTTTGGGCTCTTGAAGCTTATGGCGCAGCGTACTTGCTGCAAGAATTGCTAACCGTTAAGTCTGATGATGTTGACGGTCGTACCAAGATTTACGAATCAATGGTTAAAGGTAAAAACATTCTCGAGCCAGGCACACCAGTGTCATTCGAGGTGTTAATGAACGAGATCCGTGGTCTAGGTCTAAATATTCAACTTGACGCACCTGAGGTTAACTAATAAAGGATTACACAATGAGTGAAACAACAACAAATTCAACACCAGTCGAAGAGGCAGTAAATGCAGAGAAGTCTGCACGTGATTACAACTCTGACCAACTGTCCGTGTCAATCTGCTTAGCCTCACCCGAAGAATTCCGTAAGGCATCATTCGGCGAAGTTAAGAAACCAGAAACTATTAACTACCGTACATTCCGTCCCGAAAAAGATGGTTTGTTCTGTGAGCGAATCTTTGGTCCTGAGCGCGATTACGAATGTGCTTGCGGTAAGTATAAAGGTCAGAAGCACTTTGGTATTACTTGTGATAAGTGTGGTGTTCTAGTTACAACATCGCGTGAGCGCCGCAAGCGTATGGGCCATATTACTTTGGCTGCACCTGTGGTTCATATTTGGTTCTTCTCTGTTACTCCTTCACGCATCGGCAATTTGTTGGGCATGAAGAAGACTGAGCTTGAGCGCGTGGTTTACTTTCAGGATTACGTAGTTACCGATCCCGGAGAATCTGACTATAAGCAGTGTCAGTTAATTACTGAAGACGAATACCGTCGTGCCCGTGTACAGCATGGAACATCACTTGTGGCAAAGATGGGCGCAGAAGCTGTCCGCGATTTGCTTGAGGGTTTAAACCTCGAGAGTAAGGCCATAGAGTTGCGCGAAGGCATGAAAAATTGCACTTCTAAGCAACGTCTTGCCGACACTATTAAACGTCTGCGTACAGTCGAGATGCTGCGCGACTCGCCAAATGATCCTTCATGGATGATCATGGATGTTATTCCGGTGATTCCGCCAGAATTGCGCCCACTCGTGCGTCTCGATTCAGGCAACTTTGCGTCATCTGACTTGAACGATCTTTATCGTCGTTTGATTAACCGCAACAACCGTTTGCTGCGCCTAATCGAACTTAACGCGCCAGAAGTTATTATCCGTAACGAAAAGCGTATGTTGCAGCAGTCTGTCGACGCATTGTTCGATAACGGTCGTTGCAAGCGTCAGGTGCTAAGCACATCTAACCAGCCACTTAAATCACTAACTGACATGATCAAGGGTAAGCAAGGTCGCTTCCGCTTGAACTTGTTGGGCAAGCGTGTTGACTACTCAGCGCGTTCCGTAATTGTTGTTGGTCCTGAACTCAAGCTACACCAATGTGGTTTGCCGAAAGTAATCGCGCTTGAATTGTTCCAGCCGTTTATTATTCGTCGCCTAAAAGAGCAGCGTCTTGCTGAAACAATCAAGGCTGCCAAGAAGATGCTTGAGCGTCGCGAAGAAGTCGTATGGGACATCCTCGAGAAAGTAATTACTGGACACCCAGTTCTTCTAAACCGCGCGCCTACTCTGCACCGTATGGGTATGCAGGCATTCGAGCCGGTTCTCATTGAGGGTAATGCGATTCAGCTGCACCCATTGATGTGCCCTGGCTATAACGCCGACTTCGATGGTGACCAGATGGCCGTTCATTTGCCGTTATCTTATGAGGCGCAGGTCGAAGCATCTACTTTGATGTTGTCAACTAACAACGTGTTCTCGCCGTCAAATGGGGAGCCAATCATTTCTCCTCACCAAGATATCATCCTTGGTTTGTATTACATGACAACGGTGCGTGTCGAAGCTCTTAACGAATGGACAGAGAATTCTGCCGGCGTTGCAGGATGCTATAGTTCACACAGCGAAGTCCTTCAAGCGTATTCAGCGGGGCACTTAGAGACACACTCTAGTGTTAACGTGGTGTTCCCAGCGGGCATGGTTGTGCAAGCAGCTCACGGCGAAAAGCCGCGCTCGCTAAAGAAAGACACCATGATTGAAACGACACCGGGTCGTCTAGTCGTGAACGACAGCATGAAAGAAGGTATGCCGTTCTACAACTTCATCCTCAACAAGCATGCGATTCGCGATTTGATTCACGACTGCCATGACTATTGCGGACGTCCTGCTACTCTCGAGCTACTCGATGAATTAAAGGCTTTGGGCTACAAGGGCGCTACGCGTTCTGGTTTGTCGATTGTGAAGGATGATATGCGTATTCCTGCTGAAAAGTGGGGCATCATCGCTGCAACTCAGAAAGAAGTGGATCAGACTCGTCAAGATTTCCTTGATGGTCTTCTTACCGATAACGAACGTAACTCAAAGGTGATTGACCTCTGGACAACCGCTCGTGACGAAGTGTCGAACTGTTTGCTCAAAGAGCTAGAAGCTGACACACGCGATGGCAAACCTTATATCAATCCGGTATTCGTTATGGCGAACTCTGGTGCTCGTGGTAGTGTTGACCAGATTCGTCAGCTATCAGGCATGCGTGGTTTGATGGCTAAGCCGTCAGGTGAGATTATCGAAACTCCGATTCGTGCGAACTTCCGCGAGGGTCTGGCTGTGCTCGAGTACTTCTCGTCAACTCACGGTGCTCGTAAAGGTCTTGCTGATACGGCGTTGAAAACTGCGGACTCTGGTTACCTTACTCGTAAGTTAGCCGACGTTGCGCAAAACGTAATCGTTACCGAAGTAGACTGTGGCACATTGAATGGTATTTCTAAAGTGCCTGTTTACAACGGAGAAAAGATATCAATCCCATTGCGCCAAATCATTAAAGGCCGCACTGCGCGCGATACTATTCGTGACCGTGTGACGGATGAACTGGTCGTTGGTGAAAGCCAAGTCATCTCTGCCGACGCTGCAAAAAGCATCGAAGACATGGGCTACTCGAAAATCCGCGTGCGCTCTGTCTTGACTTGTGAGGCTGCAGTCGGTATTTGTGCTGCTTGTTACGGTGAAGATTTGTCGCGAGGCAAAGAGGTTGAGCTAGGTACAGCTGCAGGTATTGTTGCTGCGCAATCGATTGGTGAGCCTGGTACACAGCTGACGATGCGTACTTTCCACATTGGTGGTACAGCTAGTCGTGCGATTCAGATTTCCGATACCAAGACTCGTCGTGGTGGTACTGTTAAGTACGTAGACCTACGTACAACTGTTAACCCAGAGGGTAAGACAGTTGCACTCTCTAACACTGGTGCAATTCATGTCTGTGACGCCAAGGGCCGCACGCTAGACGAATACGAAGTCAGTCTTGGCGCGCAATTGATCATTGAAGATGGTGGTAAAGTCAAGAAGGGTGCACGTCTCATATTATGGGACCCGCTCTTCGTTCCGTTGCTGGCAATGGAAGATGGTGTTGTTGAATATGTTGACGTCGAAGAGGGCAAAACAATGCTCATTGAGATTGATCCGAAGACTGGCGTGAAGCGCACTAAAATCATTGAATCTCGTGGCGATCAGCATCCGCAATTGATGTTGCTTGACAAGAAGAATGGTTCTGTGCTGCATATCACATCACTCCCCGATCAGGCTTACATCGAAATTAAACATGGCGCTAAAGTTAAGGCTGGTCAGATGATGGCTAAGTCACCACGTGATGGCGGCGGTACTCAAGATATCACGGGTGGTTTGCCACGTGTGACCGAGTTGTTCGAAGCGCGCGTACCTAAGAATCCGGCAATCATGTCAGAGATCGAGGGTATCGTCAAGCTTGGCGATAAACGTCGTGCAAAGCGCGCGATTATCGTGACCAACGAAGAGACGGGTATCGAGGTCGAGCATATGGTTCCGCAGTCTAAGCACTTACGTGTACACGACGGCGACTTCGTAAAAGCTGGCGATTCTCTAGTAGATGGTCAGAAGCCACCTAATGACATCCTTAAGATTCAAGGTGAAGAACACGTTCAGGCATATATGGTCGAGCAAATTCAAGCTGTTTACCGTGCGCAAGGCGTAGGTATCGACGACAAGCACGTCGAAATCATCGTGGCGCAAATGATGCGTAAGGTAGTCGTTACAGAATCAGGTGATTCCGAATTGCTTCCTAACTCCTTAATCGATCGTAAGAAATTCAATGCTGTCCGCAATAAGATTGCTGTCGATCCTGAAAAGGCTTTGCCTGGGTGCCGTCCTGAAATCATGGGTATCACCAAGGCTTCTGTTCAATCAGAATCATTTATCTCAGCCGCGTCCTTCCAGGAAACGACTAAAGTGCTCACTGAAGCCGCCTTGCGTGGTAAGTCAGATACTTTGCTCGGTCTTAAAGAAAACGTGATTCTGGGTAACTTGATCCCCGCAGGCACCGGTTTCCGTGACCTCCTACACACTCATGTCGAGCGCAAGCACGATTTCAGTCAATTTGATGACGAGCTAGGCACATCAGCCTCTTTTGACGCCGCAATGGCAGCAGAAGGAGCAGAGTTGTCAGAATCCGTCGCAGAGAGCAACTAATCAATAAATACACAATAAAGATTGACTTAGGGGCTAATTACGCTAAAATTTTTGGCCCAATCGCCTAGACATCTAGGAATAAACATAATGCCTACCATTAACCAACTAGTCCGCAAAGGCCGCAAGCCTCAGCGCTCTGTCTCCAAGAGCCGCGTGCTCGATAAATGCCCACATAAGCGTGGCGTTTGCACTCAAGTGAAGACCATGACTCCGAAGAAGCCGAACTCTGCGCTTCGTAAGGTTGCCCGTGTACGTCTTTCGAATGGCAAAGAAGTAACTGCCTACATCGGCGGTGAGGGACACAACCTCCAAGAGCACTCCATTGTGCTTGTGCGCGGTGGTCGTGTGCGTGACCTTCCAGGTGTTCGCTATCACGTTGTCCGCGGCACACTAGACTGTGCTGGTGTCGACGATCGTAAACAAGGTCGCTCCAAGTACGGCGCACGTAAAGGTAAGTAATAGTCATGCCACGTAACTTCAGATCAACTCAGAAATTCCAAAAGCCAGATGCGCGTTTTGGCTCAATGCTTGCCACTAAAATCATCAATGCGGTGATGAATGATGGCAAGAAGTCTATTGCCACAGCAATCTTTTATGAGGCCTGTGAAATGGCAGCAGCCAAGCTCGACGATGTTACCGTCGAAGAAGTCTTCGAGAAGGCCATTGAGAATGTTCGCCCAGCAGTAGAAGTTCGCTCAAAGCGTGTCGGTGGTTCTAACTACCAGGTGCCACGCGAAGTGAGCCCTAAGCGCGCACAGGCTCTTGCAATCCGTTGGATTGTAGGCAACGCTCGCAAGAAGAAGGGTATGCCAATGGCTAAGCGCTTGTCAACGGAATTCGTTGACGCAGTGAATAACACCGGTGCTTCAGTTCAATGGAAAGAAAACGTCCATAAGATGGCAGAGGCTAACAAGGCATTTAGCCACTTTGCCTTTTAAGCGCTAAGCATAAACTGTTAAACTCGGGCTGCTCCTTTACTAGGGCAGCCCGAGTTTTCTTATGCCTAAGACCATCATCATTCGCCTCAATAAAGAGTCGCCCAAGAAGTGTAGCCTCACGCCACTTCGGGAGCGTGATGATTTAGATATCGAGTGGTACCACTGCAACATTGGTGACAAGGTTGAGGTTGGCGCAGTAACCTTGTTGCATCCAGATGGTGTCCCGCTTAGTGATGAAGACAATGGCCGTCCATTATTGCTGGTGGACTCTTCGTGGCGAGACCTGTCACGAGTGCTGTCAACGGTAAGCGGGGATTTCGAGCTGCGTTGCCTGCCTAAAAATTTGGTCACGGCATATCCACGCAAGTCGAAAACTTTTGAAGACCCTGAAACTGGCTTGGCTAGTATCGAGGCCTTGCACGCCGCTAGCGTTGGTCTTGGCCGGCGCGACGATTCTTTACTCGACGGCTACTATTTTGGCGATAAGTGGTTAGAGCTAAACCCTCAATTGAACGATGAAGATTGAGCAACTGCGTAACTTCGGTATCTTGGCGCACATCGATGCCGGAAAAACCACTTTGTCGGAATGCATTTTGTATTTGACGGGGGCGGAGTCACGCATGGGTGCTGTTGATGTAGGTACTGCGGTAATGGATTGGCACAGTGAAGAGCGCGAACGCGGTATTACCATCTCGGCTGCCGTCGCGCATTGCCCGTGGCGCGGTCATCGCCTGCAATTCGTTGACACCCCCGGTCACGTCGACTTTGCTGCCGAGGTTCGCCGTAGCCTGCAAGTGTTGGATGGAGCACTTGTGGTAGTCGATGCGCTCGAGGGCGTTCAGGCGCAGACCTATTCCGTAGTGCGCCAGGCGCAAGAGCACCAACTGCCATTGCTGTTTGTCTTTAATAAGATGGATCGCCATTGCGCAGAATTTCGCTCATCATGCGCGGTCGCTGCCGAGCAGTTGCAAATAGAAATTGTGCCATTGCAATTAGCTTATTTCAAAGACGACCACTTCACGGGAGTAATAGACCTAATTGATATGCGATTATTGCAGTGGAATCCATTTGACGACTGCGCTGAGTATGAAACTCTTGACATACCAGAGAGCCTTTCCGCACGCGCGGCAGAGGCCCACCAGCAACTTTGTTCTAAGGTAGCTGACTTGAGCGAAGAGTTCGAAAACTATTATTTGGAACACTCCACGCTAACTCCAGAAATGTTGCGTAATGGCATCGCCCAGGCAGCCGATACGCATAAGTGGTATCCTGCGATGGCGACGTCAGCATTGCAGCGAGTCGGAGGGCAGCAAGTTCTCGATGCGGTAGTCGATTACTTGCCATCACCTTTAAAGGGTGCCGAAATCTCTTTACACGATTCTCAAACGGGTAAAGATGTCGTCCTCAATGTTGATGGTGAAGAATCGGTTGTTTATGTTTTTAAGGTAGAGCGCATCGCCAAGAAAGATGTTGCATATGTGAGATTATTCTCTGGCCAACTAGCGAGTGGTCAGCAAATATATCTCGAACGAACCGGTCAACAGTTTACTGTTGAAGATTGTTTCACGGTGCTCGCTGACGATTTGCAGTCTAAGGCAACTTTTATCAATGGTTCGTTGTTTGTGATTAAGGCCGACATCGCATTGCAAAGTGGCGATACTTTGCGCTCTTCTTCTGTGCGCGGAGCACTCGAGCCCGATGCGTTGTCCTCATCGGTGATGTCGATGCGTGTTGAGCCTCCAAGTGACGCATATCGTGATGAGTTGATTGAGCAATGCAAATGGCTGTGCCGCAGTGACCCCAGCTTAGCTATGCAGTGCGATGATGGGCAGATTGTGTTACGTGGCCAAGGCCAGCTGCATCTAGAAATTGCCGCTAAGCACCTGACGGACGGATGTGGTTTTGCAGTTCACTTTGGTGGTGTGATGATCGAACAATACGAGAGCATTGATGAAGTGCATAGTCTAAAAATGAATTATTCGCACTTTGACGACACCAGTAATAGACTTTCTCTCGAACTTGAAGTGTCTGCCGCCGATCATCATGGCGTTAAACTGCGATATTCACCACTATTAAGCGATATTGACGGCCAGTTGTTAGATTCTCTTTACAGTGGAAGGGTCTTCAACGGATGGGTGGGCCCAGCGGGTTATAGGCTGCGTGCCCTGTCGCTGCGTGTTACAAAGCTTGAATTGGCAGATAAAGCGCATGACGTGGCTGATTTGCTGGTTGCGGCAATGCATAGTTGCATGTCGCAAGTCCTTTCGCAGAAAGGTGTTGTGCAAAAACCGTTCTTGCGTTTCGAGGTCCGTACCCCAGATAGCGAGCTTTCGTCGATTTTGGCTGACTTGCAGGTGCGAAATGCCAATATTCTGGCAGTAGAGCAGCAAGATGGACGCGCTGTAGTGCGTGCAGAGGCTTATTTCTCTGAGTTGGGAGACTACTCTACAGAGCTCCGATCGCAATCTCATGGCCGTGCTGAGCTCACAATCGGCCACCAGAGCTGGAAAAGCTAGTTTTTTTGTTTTTATTGAAGTTTTGGCGATGTTCTTGGCTGTATTACCTTGACCTCAGCTGAATAAAGACTAGAATACGCGACCCAATTCCTGGGGAATGCCTCGTTTAATCCGGACCTAACCGCAACTCTTGCGGCGGATAGATTTTACGAGGCTTACAGTGCATTAAATCAAAATGTCTAACCGCATTCAAATCCGACTCGAAGCATACGACCACGAAGCCATTGATCAGGCAACTGAATCAATCATTGAAGCAGCACGTCTAACGGGCGTCCAGGTTTCAGGTCCTATTCCTCTTCCTACTCGTTGCGAACGCTACACAGTGTTGCGCTCACCTCACGTAAACAAGAAGGCTCGCGAGCAGTTCGAAATCCGTACGCACAAGCGTCTGATGTACTTGCTCGAACCAACACCACAAACGATCGATGCGCTTAATCGCCTCGTATTGTCTGCTGGTGTCGACGTACGAATTAAACTCTAGTTCGTATTAACTTAATCCCGCATGCTATAAACGCCTCTGCGAAATTGCTCCGAAATGGATACTGGAGAAAAACATGACTACTAAAAACTTTTTGTTGGCAAAGAAGAAGGGGATGACCCAGATCTTCCGAGAGGACGGCTCTGTCGTCCCTGTCACAGTATTAGACGTAAGCGATTGTGTTATCACAATGCTTCGTACACCAGAGCGTGACAGCTACTCAGCTGTCCAGGTTGGTCTTAAGCAGGCTCGCGACAAGCACGTCAACAAGCCGCAACGCGTTGCTTCAGAAAAGGCAGGCGTTAAGAACTATAGAAGCCATTGCGAGTTCCGCGTTGATTCTGTTGAGGGCTTTGAGCTCGGACAAGAGTTAGGCGCAGATGTTTTCACGGTTGGCGAAGTCATCGACATCTCTGGTAAGTCAAAGGGCCGCGGTTTCGCAGGCTCGATTAAGGCTCACGGCTTTCGTCGTGGTCCCGAGAGTCATGGTAGCCAGACTGTGCGTGCGCCAGGCTCTATTGGCCAGTGTGCTTATCCAGGTCGCGTGTTTAAAGGCACTCGCATGGCGAAGCATTACGGCAACTCTCGCTTCACAACTAAAAACACGGTTGTTGAAGGTATCGATGTAGAGCGCGGCCTATTGTTGGTTCGCGGCGGTGTTCCAGGCCCACCTAACGGTCTGATTCAGGTAAGTACTGCCAAGACAGGCGTTCAACCTAAGTAGTGAGCAAAAGATAGAAAAATGTCAACAATCACAACTTATGATTTAGGTTCGGGCAAGACCGGCGAGAGAGAATTCTCAGCTGATCTTGGCGAAGCACTCCTTTACCGCACCATGAAAGATGCGGTCGTTATGTACCAGTCAAATAGTCGCCAGGGCGATGCTCACGTGAAAACACGCGGCGAGTTGCAAGGTCATACAGCTAAACCGTGGAAGCAAAAGGGTACGGGCCGCGCTCGTGCTGGTGACCGCCGTTCTCCTTTGTGGGTGGGTGGTGCTACAACTTTTGGTCCACGTAATACACGTCGTTGGTACTACAGTTTGCCAAAGCGTCAGCGCAATGTTGCGCTGCGTTCAGCTTTGTTGGGCAAATTGGTTGACCGCGAAGTCACTGAAGTAAGTGGTTTGTCTTTTGACAAACCGTCATCGAAGATAGCACGTCAAGTGTTGCAGGGTTGTAACGTTGTCAATGGCAGTGTTCTCGTTCTCACGGCAGCTCATGACGATAACACCTACCGCTCATTCCGTAACTTTCCACGAGTTACTGTAATGACAGGTGCTGACTCTAATGCTTACGAGTTGTTGGCGCATAAAAACGTCATTGCTCAAGAAGGCGCACTCGAAGCTATGATTGCTCGTTTCTAATAAAACTTTAATAAGAAAAAATAACATGCAAGCAAGCGAAGCATACGAAATCATTCAGAAGCCGATTCTCACTGAGAAATCAACTTCTGAGCAAGAACGTGCAAACGTCTACCGTTTTGAGGTAGCCGGTGGCGCCAATCGCATTGAAATCAAGCAGGCAGTTGAATTGCTGTTTGACGTTAAGGTTGACGAGGTCAACACTATGGTCCGCAACGGCAAAATGCGCCGTCGTGGGGCAGCTCACTTCCGTACTTCAAGCAAGAAAATTGCTTTGGTTAAATTAGTTGACGGAAACAAGATAGACCTTCTGTAATCATTTACAGAATAACAACATAAAATAATGGGAATTAAGTACTACAAACCGACATCACCCGGCCGCCGCGACGGCTCGGTGCTTGATCGTGCAGAGTTAACACGCCAGACCCCCGAGAAGAGTCTGCTACAACCGCTGAAGAAAACTGGTGGTCGTAACAATCTGGGTCGTGTTACATCTCGCCACAAGGGCGGAGGCGCTAAGCGTCGTTACCGCATGGTTGACTTCAAGCGCAACAAAGATGGCGTAATGGCCAAAGTAGCGCATATCGAATACGATCCAAACCGTACTGCTTACATCGCTCTGCTGCACTATGTAGATGGCGAGAAAGCATACATTGTTTGGCCGAAAGGGCTGCAGCAGGGTGACATGGTTAGTTCTGGCATTGATGCCGAACCAAAAGTCGGCTGCGCAATGAAATTGAAAGACTTACCTTTGGGTATCGCTATTCACAACATTGAAATGCGTCCAGGTCAAGGTGCTAAGCTCGTACGTTCTGCAGGTGCAAGTGCTCGTCTAGCTGCTCGCGAGGGCAACTATGCATTGATCAATATGCCTTCTGGCGAATTGCGCAAGATTCACGTTGAGTGTCGTGCAACAATCGGCGAAGTCGGTAATGCAGATCACAAAAACGTTAAGTTGGGCAAAGCCGGGCGTAATCGCCATCTTGGTAAGCGCCCACACGTTCGCGGTGCTGCCATGTATCCAGCCGCTCACCCCCATGGTGGTGGTGAAGGTCGCACAATGGGTAAGCACCCAGTTTCTCCTTGGGGTCAGCCTGCTAAAGGTTTCAAAACACGCCAAAAGCGTAAGACCAGCTCCAAGTTCATCGTTCGTCGCCGTAAAACAGGAAAATAATAAGAAATGGCAAGAAGCATCAAGAAAGGCCCGTGGATTGAACCGCGCTTGCAACGTCGTGTTGACAAGGCTGTTGAATTGGGCAGCAAGAAGCCGATCCGTACATGGGCTCGCGCCTCAACGATCATCCCAGACTACGTTGGTCTAACCTTTATGGTTCACAATGGTCGTCTATTCACCAAAGTCTACGTGACAGAAGACATGGTAGGTCATCGCTTGGGCGAATTCTCTCCTACGCGTACCTTCAAGGGTCACGACAAGAAATAATCATGGAATACCGCGCTTCACATCGCTACGCCCATATGTCCCCGCACAAGGCTCGTGCTTCCGCGAACCTTATCCGTGGCTTAGGCGTCAACCAAGCATTGTTGCTGCTGAATGGTCACCGCACGCGTGGTGCTGCCATTTTCGTCAAAGTGCTTAAATCAGCTATTGCTAATGCTGGCCAGAACGATGCCGTTAACGTCGACGATTTAATCGTTAGCGATGCGCGCGTTGATGGCGGTCCATTAGTTCATGGTCGTCCTACTTTCCGTCCGGGTCCAATGGGTCGTGCAATGACTATTCGTCGTCGTACCTCTCACTTCCGTATCGGTGTGTCTGAAAAAACTGCTGCAGGGGTTAAATAATAATGGGACAAAAAATACATCCAATCGGTTTTCGTGTCGGCGTAAGTGAGCCTTGGCGTTCACGCTGGTTTGCTCGTGGTAAAGATTACCCAGAGCAAGTTCTGCTCGATTATCAAATCCGCAAGTTGATCAAGGATCGTTTTCGCAAGGGAATCATCTCTCGTATCGATATCGCTCGTCGTTCAGAACGTGTCAATATTCAGTTGCTAGTTACTCGCAAGGGCGAAGTAATCGGCAAGGGCTATAGCACTCGCGATCAGCTAGTTGCTGACCTTGAAAAAGTGTCTGGTCTTGATATCAAGCTCGACATCCAAGAGGTGCGCCACTGGGATCTCGATTCTCAGACTATCGCTGAAAACTTAGCTGCTGCTATTGAGCGCCGTGTTTCTCCGCGCTTTCAGATGAAGCGCGTAATGGAAAACACGATGAATGCTGGTGCGGAAGGTGTCAAAATCTTGATTGCTGGTCGTATCGACGGTAAAGAAATGGCACGTTCAATGTCGGTTCGCCAAGGGCGCGTGCCACTACAAACTCTTTCCTCACGAATTGACTACGGTTTTTCTGAGGCTCTTACTTCTTACGGTATTCTGGGCGTCAAGGTCTGGATTTTCACCGGTGAGACAACTCGATAAGACAAGAGGTAAATACTAATGTTAATGCCAAAGAGAACAAAGTACCGTAAGGTACATCGCGGTAAAATTAAGGGTACTTTTAAGTGCCAGAAGCCAGATGGTAAAGGTGTTGCGGGTCGCAACATGCACCGTCGCGGCATTGTAACGCCAAAGAAGCGCGTTGCGACAGCACAAGCTACTCGTGGTAATACCGTGACACACGGCGAGTTTGGTTTGCAGGCTCTCGAGTGGTGCTGGCTGAACGCCCGCACGATTGAGGCGGGTCGTGTTGCATGTAATCGCCATCTCGGCGAAGGCAAGCTTTATATTCGCGTGTTTCCTCACAAGCCTGTTACTAAGAAGCCTCTCGAGGTTCGAATGGGTTCTGGTAAAGGTGACGTAGATCGTTGGGTGGCCGTAGTGCTTCCTGGCACAATCATTTATGAGATAGGCGGCGTTGATATTGGCGTTGCTCGCAAGGCATTTAATCGCGTGGCGCACAAACTCCCTGTGCGTGTGCGCATGATCGAAAAGAAAACCATCTAATAATCATGAAAGCAAAAGAAGTACGAGGCAAAGAAGATGCTGAACTAATGTTTGATATCGAACAACTAGAAAAAGAGTTGCACGGTATGCGTTTTCGTTCATTGGTGGATGGCCTTCAAAATCCTTGCCGTATCCGTGAAATTCGCCGCGAAGTCGCGCGAATTAAGACAATCCTTAACGAGAGAAAGCAAGGCATCCGTGACCAGGCGTCACGCTAACGAGGTTTAAAATGACTGAAGAAATAACAATAGAACGCGGAACGCGCAAAACACTTTCTGGCAAAGTTGTGTCAGACAAGGGTGATAAGACAATCGTAGTCGAAGTCGAGCGTTTGACTAAGCATAAGCTTTACCGTAAAACAATTCGTGTGCGTAAAAAGTACTACGTTCATGACGAAAGCAACGTTGCCCGTGTGGGTGATGTGGTTGAAATCATGGGCACTCGTCCTATCAGTAAGAAAAAGTGCTGGCGCCTACTTGAGGTGACCAAAGCAGCGCCAATCGAATAATTGCTGTAAAGCAGGAATAATAAAATGATTCAAACACAAACAAGACTGAAAGTGGCTGACAACTCTGGTGCAAAAGAAGTAATGTGCATCAAGGTGTTGGGTGGCTCAGGGCGTAAGTTTGCTTCGGTAGGTGATGTCATCATTTGCTCGGTAAAGGTTGCGCAGCCAGGCTCAAGTATCCCTACGGGTGAAGTTGTGCGTGGCGTAGTTGTTCGTACAAAGCAAAAGTTGCGTCGTAAAGATGGCAGTTATGTACGTTTCGATTCCAATGCTCTGTGCCTCGTCGATGTCGATAACAACCCGCGTGGCACGCGCATCTTTGGTGCTGTAGCTCGCGAGTTGCGCGAAAACAACTTCATGAAAATCGTTTCTCTAGCTCAAGAGGTGGTGTAATGCGTATTAAAGTAGGTGATGAAGTCCAGGTAATATCTGGTAACGGCCGTGGCGAACGTGGCAAAGTATTGCGTATTGATCGCAAAACTGAGCGCGTTGTGGTCGAAGGCGTAAACAGTCAGGTTAAGAACCTGAAAAAGACTCAGCAAAACCCAGAAGGCGGGCGACTAGAGGTTGAAATGCCAATAGCGCTGTCAAATGTTTTGTTGTGGTCAGAAAAAGCGAATAAAGGTGTTCGTACTAAAACTGATATCAGCGGCGATAAGAAAATTCGCGTTGGTGTTCCTTGTGGCACAAAATTTGACTCATAAAAATGACACGCCTCCAAGATAAATACAAGAATGAAATTTCAGCTGGTCTTAAGGGCAAGTTCGAATACAAGAACATTCATCAGATACCACGTCTTGACAAGATAGTGGTAAGCATGGGTGTCGGTAAGGCAGTAGAAAACAAATCTGCTATCGACTCTGCTGTTAAAGACATGGCTAAAATTACTGGCCAAAAGCCCGTGGTGCGTACAGCTAAGGGCTCTATCTCTAATTTCCGCCTACGCGAAGGAAACCCGGTCGGTTGTATGACTACATTGCGCAACGAGCGTATGTACGAATTCATGGACCGCTTAGTGTCTGTAGTGTTGCCACGTATTCGTGACTTCCGCGGTGTTAAAGACAATTTCGATGGTCGTGGCAATTTTAGCCTCGGTCTTAACGAGCAAACGTTGTTCCCAGAGATTCAGCTTGACCAGGTCGAGTTCACTCAAGGTATGAACATTACTTTTGTTACTTCAGCGCGTACCGATGAAGAAGGTCGTGCTCTGCTAGATGGCTTGGGTGTTCCATTCCGTCGCAAATCTTCAGAGAATTAATCATGGCTAAAACATCTGCAGTAAACCGTGAAAAGAATCGTAAGCGCTTGGTGGCAAACTTTGCCGGGCGTCGCGCTGTTCTTGTAAAGGTAATCAAAGATCCAAATGCTTCATTAGATGACAAGCGAGCGGCGTATTTGACGCTATCTAAAATGCCTCGCGACTCATCGAGCTCACGCTTGCACAACCGCTGCTCAATCACTGGTCGTCCTC
>Ga0315320_10000272_pt1 | contig 41550 bp, 39 predicted proteins | sample M140m21515metaG_FD_203458 | JGI IMG/M metagenome (GOLD analysis project Ga0315320, IMG submission 203458) | Ammonia-oxidizing marine archaeal communities from Monterey Bay, California, United States - M1 40m 21515 | ecosystem: Environmental > Aquatic > Marine > Coastal | place: USA: California... | reverse complement strand
CCCGATTCGCTTGGGGGCTTTCCAACACAAACAAGCGTTCCCGACTTTGCAACAAGCCGCCTACAGTCACCAATTCTGGAAGCCGAACAAATCACCAGATTGGCAAAGTCCTCGGGAACGTCACCAAACTGCTGTGCGGTGAGACGAACACCATAGACACCTGCCTCATACCACTTTTTGCGGAGACGCTGCATCTCTGCTTCGTCTCGGCATGCGGCAATGACGGTCATCGCAGTACGAGCAGCCAACGCCTCTGCCCAGGGTTTCGATTGGTCTTGGCTGACAACGGCAAATCCGCCGGCATGATGCAACTGCTTGATCAAAGCATCTAAAATATCACCCGAGATCAATCCACTGGCACCCTCGTTTTCTGTGTCGTTGAAAATCGAGATCAAGGGCGGGGCATAATTCATCCGCATGTCAAATTCAAAAAATGGGCTCAGCAGCAACTTGCCCTCCCGCGCTGTCCCAATTCGATAATAATACGTTTGCCCAAGCTGCAGATCATTTAAAACAACACGGTGACTGGTTCCATTCTCCACCGACTCAACGATTTCACCAAGCTTACGGGTCAAACCGAAAGCAACCGAAGAGGGCCCTGCCTGCGCCGACTCCCAGCGAACCTCCGCAGAGGTCGGATCAAGAAATCTCACACCCGCTCGAAACCCCGCATCTTTCGCCAGAGCGACCGGTGACTGCATGAACGCTACAAGCAACAGGCCAGAAAGGACCGCGACAAAACGAGCTTGCAGACGACACAAACTTGTCTTGAAAAACGTGCGTTGATTGGGGGAATAATCTGCGGCAAATACCATGGAAAACAACTTGAATCCGGGTAAACAGGACGGAGAAGCACAAAGTTTACCAAACTTCTGATGCTGTTCGGGCACCAATCCTTTGCTGCCCCTCTAACTTGATGAATTAGCCTTGGGGAACAACTTCCAGCACTGCCTCGCCGCGAGAACTTGGCTTGGCAGTGGATATTCAGGGAACAGTGCTCAAGGAAACAGTGCTCAAGGAAACAGTGCTCAAGGAAACGGTGCTCAAGGGAACGGTGCTCAAGGGAACGGTGCTCAAGGGGCACCCCACCCTGGCCGGCACACTTCAGTTTCACCCGCACGAAATGCAGTTAATCCGACGTGTAAACGAAGAGCCCCATGAAATAATTTATCGTTCAAAGCGATCGGCTAGCCAAGCAGAAACAACTCGGCAAACCTCTTCGCTATCGTGATCATGTAGCAAGTCATGGCGAAGCCCCTGCCACTGACGAAGCGTTACACGGTTGCCTGCTCGAATGGCAAGGTGCTCGCAGGCACTTCGATCAATCAAGGCATCGTCTTCGCCGTACATCACCAAAGATGGAACATCAATTCGGCGGGCATGATCCAAGGCCCAACGTCCTTGAGACAATAATTGCGTCGCAAGATACAACGTGATGCGTGTGTGCATCCACGAGTCCTCGGTAATCAATTTCGCTTGTTTCTGATCACCGGTTAACATCTCGACAGCGACTGGTCGTTCAATCTGAATCCATGGCATTAAATACCCGGTCAACCAAGCTGCAAAGATGTGAGGACGGGGTGGCGGCACAGGTGGCAATAGCATTGGCCCACACAGCACGATCCCATCAGGCTTTATGGCGGAAGAAGGCTCCCCCTCCAAGCATCGCAGCAAATAATTAAGCACCAAGTTGCCACCCATGCTGTAACCAAGCAGCACCAGAGGTATGTCTGGAAATCGCTGCTTCATAGTGCGGCAAGCCGCTCCAATATCTGCCAGCAATCCCGAAAACGAGTCGACTCTGCCACGCCCCCCCGGCGAGCGTCCATGCCCAGGCAAGTCAAAAGCATAGGTACACCACCCCTTAGCACCCACGACTTCCGCCAGCGACTGATAACGCCCCCCGTGGTCCCCCAAGCCATGAACCACAACGACAACCCCTGCAGGATCCGAAGCTTGGCACCAAAGTCGCCCATGGAGTTGCCCATTGCGCCCAGTCAAAAGCGATTCGTGCTTCACTACTGAAGCCCCGGATGAGTTTGATGCTTTAAATTGCAAGCGTCGTCTTTTGCCTCAGTGCGACGCAGAGATTGCCCCGAATCGGCTGCAATTGACGCATACCGATAGTTGCACAAACTGCAAACCACGGACTTCCAGCACATCGAAAAAATCACGCCCACAAGCAACATTCTGGTAACCACCCTTACGCGATCAACATCTTCACAACACCGCCTTCACGACGGGGCAATCACTGACTGCACCCTCGCAATTCTACCGCGAAAACCATAAACAACCAAAGTGACAATTCGGCAACATTCACAACCTGCAAAGCCATTAATCGCGCGTCTGGGTGGTAACCAGAGCGAAATCGATCAAAGTCAGGCACAAGCCATCTGCAGCCCACCAACGAACATAAACGCTCAAACGCGAACCAGGCATCTCGCGGTTTTCCGACAATATGCCGGCTTCGGCACAAAAGCTGCTACTTATTGTCTTCCGATATAGAATTGACTGCCAAGGTGGCTTCTTTTTGACTCATTCTCCACCCACTGGAGGCATAGAGCGAACATGTTCACTCGATTACTAGCTGCTTTTATTCTGGTGCCACTCATTGAATTAATGCTACTGATCCAGCTAGCCAATTACACGAGTCTCGGGACCACGATCATCCTTGTCATCGTGACTGGTATCCTTGGCTCATGGTTGGCTCGCAGAGAAGGCATCATCGCATGGTTTCGTTTTCAATCTGCTTTGGCGGAGGGCAGGGCGCCGAGCCATGAGATACAGGATGGCCTGATGATCGTGTTCGCGGCTGCATTGCTACTGACCCCTGGTTTGCTGACCGACGCGCTCGGGTTCACGCTACTCCTGCCGCAGGGGCGAGAACTCATTCGCCGAACACTCCTGAAGCGATACATGCAACGCTTCAAGGTACACTTTCGCACGCCCGACGGCTTTGCGCCGGAACCTCTCAACCGCACAACGAGAGACAGCTCGTTCACAATCGATGCAGAATCATTTGAGAGAAAAACTGAGTAGCTTCTCCGCGGCAGGTTGGAACCCCAAAAACCTGCTGCGTCACTCAGTTGACTTGGCCGCCGGTAACCTTCCAGCTGCCCACAAGGTGCCTCTGGTCAATGTTTTCAGAAAAACATCGTCTTCGAAGGTTCCATTGGAATGCCCATAGGTCGTACCGAACACTCTTGCCTTTCCAAACTTGTTGATCCAGAACACAGGGTGGTCTTTATCTGTCTTCTCGCTCTTTGAAGTTGCAAGAACAGTCGTCTCAGGCCACACCTTCTCAATCACATAGAGCTCGTCCTTCGCAGTAATGTGCCCATCAGGGAATCCCTGCATGATCGGATGATTCTTCTTCGTCACATCCACCTTGTAATTGCTTTGATGTTCATGACGACGGCTAGTGACGCCGAGGAACCTGCGCCAGTCATCAATTTCGGCTGCGCGATAGGTGTGCATGGCACAGTGAATTACAACAGCATTGGTACCTGCATAGTGCGGAGCGGTTACACCCCTGATGTAATCAGCATCACTGGTGTTAGCAAAACACTCATTGTGAATGACAACATCAAAACCCTCTGCCCATTTGGGGTTTTTATAGAATTCGATTTGTGCCTGAGTGCCGGTGCCACCTTCGTTTACCACTGTCCAAACAGCGTCCAGTCCATGCTTTTCCATGGCCAACTGCATAGCCTTGGTCTGAAAATCGTAGTCGTGACAGCAGCCACTGGTGATCAACAAAATTTTGACAGACGCATCACCAGCCTTACTGGCTCTGTCCTCACCAACAACCCTTTTCAGTGGCAAAAGAACGGCTAGACACAGAAGGAAAGCAACTGCTGAAAATCGAAGGAACATGAACTACTCCGCAAGGGTCAATCACAAAAAAATAGCGTTCGAACCATGATGGCTCGAACGCTGGTAGTAGGCCGTATCACAGTCGCACAACTAGCGAGGCCTGTGGCATGGTCTGGCACTAAAGTCGGTCATCCAATTCCACTGGCTCCATGACCTTGGTGTTGCGCTCAACTGCAACCACAGTCGTTCGTTGCCGAAGCCCGTCACGGCTTTCAGCCGTCACCGGCAGCACCTGCCGCTTATCGGGGAGTTCCATACGGACAGTGAACGATCCATCGGCCTGCAACTTCACAGGACGACCGGCCACGGTGACAGAAGCAGAAGAAACGGTCTTTCCAAAAATAATCAGTTCAGCATCCACGTTGAAAGGAAGCTTTGCCTGACGCAACAGCGTAGGGTCCGCAACTGTCTGCCCTTGCTCTCCTCGCAGTGGCATTGGCCTGCAGAGCCTCTCCTCAAAGACCTCTTTCAGGTCACCTGCGTCAGTCTCGTATCCGCCACTCAGCGAATAGATGCGTTCGTAGTCTTCTGCAATGTCACGCCAATGTTCATCAAGACGCTCACACTCACCCGGCCGCGGTGTTTCGACCACGTTACTTCGGCAGACCGTGTAGAAGTCACCGTTATCAGAGAGATAGCCGATAATCACGCGGTAGCGAGATGGCGGCTCATCGACATCGATGTACCAATTGTCGACCCCACCATGAATGGGAATGTCACGCTCGACACTTTCCGCACGGTTGTTGTTGACATCGCTAACACTCAGCAAACGCAGCATCGGAACCGCGGTGTGCCACCGTTCGGCCAATGCTGACTCCGCTCGTTCCACACTGGCCCGAGTGATTTCCCAACTCGCCTGCAACCAATATGAATCGCGGACCATCAGCACAACTCGGTCTTGGTGCTGCTCATCGGCGCGGGTGCGATTCGCACCGCGATTGACGGCGGCACCGCCGACCAAGGTCCCCGTCGAAAGGTCCTTATTGCGGAGCATCGTTTCTCGGCGTTTTCGGATTTGTGCCCGTATCCGCGCTGTCTTGGCCGAAACTTTTGGCTCTGGCAACTTCGGCATTGCTTTGGGCTGAGCTGAGCGAGATGAAGACTTAACAGGCGTCTTGCGTGCCTTTGCCGAAGCCGGCGCCGGCTTGGCCGAGGCAGTCACTGCCTTTGCCTTGGTGGCCCGTTTCTTCTTAGCTGGTTCTGCAGAAGCTTTTGCCTTCTCGGCAGACGCTTTTTGGCGCAAACGCCGCTGAACCTTCCGGATTTCTGTGACCAACTCATCTTTTTTGAGTCCGTGCCAACCGGGAACGCCATAATTTCGAGCCAAATCGGCTAGCTCGCGACGTGTCTGAGCTTTTAAATCTGCGGTCGTGATCACCTGCACCTCCAAGATCGTGACACCGCTTCTGCATACTGCATTGCGGCGTTGACTATTGCTATCGCGTTCGGCAGCTGATCCTCCTGAGTGCTTACCGTGTCCCCGTGTGTTCAGCATCCCAGCTGTTTTGATGACACCGCATAGCTCAGCATTTGGCAGGCTGTGACCAGGCGGGGGTCCGAAAACGAAGGCGATGGTCTGCAGTTTCCCCGCACGAGTCGGGGGATAATTACAAAATCAGAACCATCGGACCAGCATTAACGGCACAATCGTCACCAAAAGCATTATGCCAAGGGATCTAAAAATAGCTAGAGACTCACCGCACGCTTTTGGCACAAAGCACGGAAAATTAACCGTTACAGCCTGCCAAATCGGTAGAAAAGTGAAACTTTGCGGGTTGGGGGACACCCTGAACAGAGTGACGCAACCACCTCTCCCTGCGTTCACCTCACCCCCCTCAACGCCCAATAAGGTCAAATTGGCAACCGATAGTAAGAACGATAGCATTCGAAGCTGAGGGAAGTTTGAACATCGGGTCACCCGAGCCGTTTGGTTTCCACCGAAGAAATTCCAAGTGAACGCGGTATCCCGGGCCCATAGAGACACCACCTGCTCTCACCTGAACAACGAACCGACCCGCAACGCTGGCGAGACTGACGGCCCGAAGGAATTAGCGGAGTACGGCATCGCCCCGCAACACCAAGCCACAAGCAGGGGTGCGGCGATACGTCGCTAGGACTGGATTCTCTAGAAATACAGATCACATTTGTGAATTCGCCGGGAGACTGCCTGTTAACTGGAGAGCGCGGCCGTGCCTAAAACCGATCCAACCACACCGATCGACTCCGGTGGGGACTCAACCGGACCAGAAGCCAGTTCGGATCCGCTTACTGCACAGGACCCCGGAGAAGAAAAAGCTGCGTCGCGGCACGCTGACCGATCTCGCTCGCTCGCCGTCGTAACTGGAATGGGCTTTGAGCTTGCGGGAACGACCATCGCCTTGGCGGGACTTGGCCATTTGGTTGACCGCTATGTTGGGGGAGACCGCAGCATTGGCTTTGCATTTGGCGGCCTTATCGGGTTCGGCTTAGGGATGTTCCGCTTCATAATGAAAGCGTTGCGGCAAATCGAAGAAAGTAATGCATAACCCATTTTGTGTTACTCAGGTTTTAGCACTCACAGACATGAAAACAGAAAATCAAACCGTCGAGGCAGTCTCGATTCGTGGCATTTTCGGAAATGTTACGAGCCGCATGATGCTCGCTTGGGCCGTTTTGACCGTTTTTTCTTCAGTTGCCGTGTATTTTTCCGCATCCGACCTGCTGTGGCCAACGACGTTCATTGCAGTCATGAGTGGGCTTATTTCCGTCTGCGCATTGATCCCCGGCATGACGCTCGCGACGCCTCAGTTTCCCATTGAATCGAGGCTTTCGAGACGACAGCGAATCCAGAGAAGCGGCCTGTTCTTGATTGGCGTCCAAGCGACCATGATTATTCGTGTCATAGGCACCGTTGCACTTCTCGTGCTGTGTCGTTATCAAGTGGAGCAGCCAGTCGAAACAATCGTTTTTTTTGTTTGTGGATGGTACATCGCGTTGACTGCATTTGAAGTCTTTTGGCTTGCCAAGAAAGCCATTGCACTCGATGCCGCGACGCCGGAAGTACCCGTCGCAGCATCAGACGTATTAGTTGATGGGACCGATTTCTGAAAATGAATGCTGGAATGAACCTGCTACTCGCATCCGCACAAGACCCCACTTCGCACGTGATCCCGCATGACGTGCATGGACCGCTGTTTAAGGTGGAGGTTCCTGGCAGGCACATTCCTGCACTGAACATCATCAATGGCGTATACGAGTTCTCGATCACGAACCACCTTCTAATGAGCTTCGTTTCCGGGATCGCCGTGATCTTGGTATTCAAGTTTGTCGCGGGTCGTGTTCGAGTGCAGGGCGAGGGACTCGAGGCATACCGCACCCGCGGGCGGTTCGCTCAAATTTTTGAAACGATGTGTTCTTTCATGAGAGATGAGGTGGTCCGCCCCAATCTTCATGAACTGACCGACAAATATATTTACTACATTTGGACAATCTTCTTTTTTGTCCTGTTCGCCAATGTGCTGGGCTTGGTTCCTATTGGCCCGGCGTTGTACCTGACTGCATTCATCTTCGGTACGAACAATGAGCATCTGCTTCACCTCGGGGGCACAGCGACGGGCAACTTATCGCTCAACGTAGTGCTTGCGACTGGCACATTTATCGCGATCATTTACATCGGCATCAAAGAAACGGGTGTAAAGGCCTTCTTCGCCCACTTCAACCCGCTGGGTTGGCAAGACAAGAAGATGCTCCTTATCGGTATTCCACTTTTCTTTCTGGAGTGGTTAGGCCTGATTATCAAGTGCGTCGTCTTAGCAATGCGACTGTTTGGCACGATGATGGCAGGGCACTTGGTGCTCGCTGCATTCATCGGATTGGTCTTCGCTGCTGTAGAAGTGAGTCATGGCATGGCTTATGGAGTTCAGATCGCGGTAATCCTTGCCGGTATCGTGCTTACGCTTCTTGAGTTGTTTATCTGTTTCCTGCAAGCCTTTATATTCACCTTTTTGACCGTGCTGTTCATCTCGCTGGTTGCGAGTCACCACGACGACAACCACTTGGAAGAGCATCCCTTCAGAGATGAAGACCAAATGGACCTCGACAAGATCGCGGACCCACAAAGAATCACCCCCATGCCCGATCCTGCTGGCTAAACCGGTCACTGGAACGACTCATGGTACTCAAATCCCTTTTTTAAAACCCAAACTCAATTTTTGCTCAGCACGCCCAACTCGTTCGTGGTTGTTGAGCACTTCACGAGAGATGACTTAGGAGCTATCCAAAGATGTTTGAAATGGCAATGTTGCTGGCACAGGAAGATGGAACCGTACGAAGTTTAGGTATCGGTATCGGTATCGGTTTGGCTATTCTTGGTGCTGGCTTGGGAATTGGCCGCATTGGTAGCGCAGCGGTTGAATCGATCGCCCGCCAGCCCGAGGCCGGTGGAACCATCTCGACTCAAATGTTGATTTCTGCAGCATTGATCGAGGGTGCGACCGTTATCGCCCTGATCCTTCTCTATATCTCTTAACCATTGCGTACGGCAGGCTGTGTTTGTCAATGCTGGCAGTGGCCCACGCACGGTGGTAACCACATGTCGAAACATTGGCCTCACCGGTTTAGGTGCTCCGATGGAACAGTTTTGACTGACTGCTGACTAGGATAAAGATGATGATCACGATGAGTTGGATGTCACACCAGCACGCAGGAATACGGGCAGCTATGCGCTGCTTCTTGCTTTGCTTTGCGTCTTTTGTCATGAACGCTGGCATCGCCCCTGCGTTGTATGGTGCAGAGGCGGCCGAAGATAACGCAGCCGAAACCACCGAAACTGGTAACCACGACGGTGACCACTCGGATGGCGAAGGTGAGCACGCGGAAAGCGACCCTGTTTTACTTCGCTTTGACGTTGGTTCCGCTATTTGTAATTTGCTGATCTTCTTGGGGGTTCTCGGAATCCTCTCGAAATTTGTTTGGCCAGTCATCCTGGGAGGGCTTCAGGCCAGAGAAGATAAAATCTTTGACGAACTGAAGGACGCGGAAAAAGCGAAGGCGGACGCACAGAGCCTGCTGGCGGACTATCAAGGGAAGCTTGATGGTGCCGCGGTGGAAGTTCAGTCGATTCTGTCAGACGCACGCAACGACGCAACTGCCAGCGGGCAGCGAATTGTTGATGAAGCCAAAGAGGAAGCAGAGCGTCAGCGGGAACGCGCCAACGCAGAGATAGAGACAGCCAAAAAGGTTGCTCTTGCCGAACTCGCCGGGCAAACTTCTGATTTAGCGATTGGAGTTGCCCAACAGGTCATCGGTAGAGAACTGAAGGCTGAAGATCATGCCGAGTTGATCCGCCAGTCGCTGGATCGGCTCCCCAGCAACAACTGATCAACTCGGATGTTGTCACAAAAAATTACTCCATCGAACGCGGGTATCTCCCGAGCGTAAGCCATGAACGAAGCTGCTGAACACGACACGGTGCTCGATACCGGTGCCGAACAACTGGGCAAAACTTATGCCCGTGCGTTGATCGGTGCGGCGCGGAGCGCTGGCATCGCAGATAAGATCATTGATCAACTAGGTTCAGTTGTCGATGAGTACTTAGCGGTGAGTCCACAGCTCCGAGCTGCTTTTGCCTCGCCCCAGATCGATGACCATGAAAAGATAAGAGTGATCGACCGATTGTTCGGCGAGAGCTGTGATCCACTCTTAGTGAAATTCCTCAAGGTCATGGCTGGCCGAGGACGCTTGGCTCATGTTGATGCAGTGCGTGCTGCTGCAGATACGATCCATGACGAAATGCTTGGCCGATTGGTTGCCACAGTGAAGACTGCGGTTCCACTAGACGACGCCCTTCGATCCAAAATTGAAGAGCAAATTGGTTCCATCATGCAGAAGCAGGTGCGATTGTCAGAGTCAGTCGATCCAGATTTGATCGGCGGCATGGTAATCCGCGTGGGAGACCGCGTGTTCGACAGCAGCGTATCCAACCGTTTGGATGCACTCGCACGCCGCACACGAAACGGTTTCTCAAGCCAATTGCTACATCGCTTTGGTGAACTCACATCAGAATAGGTTTTGACTTGCCGGCCAACCGGCACCAACTATCAACGCTCGACAGAACTGCCGGGCCAACACTATTGATTCAGACCCATGAAATTTAGCAGTGACGAAATCGCCTCGGTCTTGCAAGAAGAGATTGAGCAATTCGATAGCAAAGTCGATGTTCGCGAAGTCGGTACCGTCCTTGAAGTTGGTGACGGCATCGCTCGCGTTTACGGACTCTCTGGCGTTATGGCCGGGGAGATGGTTGAGTTTCCCAACGGGGCGATTGGACTCGCTTTCAACCTCGAGGAAAACTCCGTTGGTGTGATCATTCTTGGTGACTACCTGACCATTCAGGAGGGCGACGAAGTCAAAGCACTTGGAACACTGCTGTCGGTTCCTGCCGGTGATGCAGTCGTCGGTCGCGTACTCGATCCGCTGGGCAACGCACTGGACGGCAAAGGCCCGGTTCAGACCGATGTCACACGCCCGGTTGAGATCATTGCAACGGGTGTAGCCGAAAGGCAACCTGTCACCGAGCCGATGCAAACCGGTATCAAAGCGATCGACGCGATGACACCGATTGGACGCGGCCAACGAGAGCTTGTGATCGGTGACAGAAAAACCGGCAAAACAGCCATTGGCATTGACGCGATCCTGAACCAGAAAGGCAAGAACGTCAAATGTTTCTACGTTGCGATCGGCCAGAAAGACTCGTCCGTTGCCGGTGTGGTTGATGCATTGGAGCGTCACGGAGCGATGGAATACACGACAGTGATCGTCGCTGGTGCATCTGCCCCAGCACCGCTGCAGTATGTCGCACCCTACGCCGGAACTGCGATGGCGGAACACTTCATGTTCAACGGTGGTCACTCACTCGTGGTCTATGATGACTTGTCGAAGCAGGCAACCGCTTATCGTCAGATGAGTTTGTTGATGCGGCGTCCACCCGGACGTGAAGCGTACCCTGGAGACGTTTTTTACTGCCACAGTCGACTGCTTGAGCGATCAGCGAAGCTGTCCGAGGCACTGGGAAGTGGATCCATCACCAGCCTCCCGATCATCGAAACACTTGAGGGTGAGGTTTCTGCCTATATTCCAACCAACGTGATCTCGATTACTGATGGGCAGATCTATCTCCAACCGGACCTCTTCTTCTCCGGCATTCGCCCCGCCATGAACGCCGGTATTTCGGTGTCGCGTGTTGGTGGTGCAGCTCAGGTCAAGGCGATGAAGAAAGTCGCCGGTGGTTTACGACTCGACCTTGCGGCCTTCCGTGCACTGGAAGCCTTTGCACAACTTGGAACCGACCTCGATGCTGCAACTCAGGCGCAACTGGATCGCGGATACCGAATGGTCGAACTTCTGAAGCAGCCTCAATATAAGCCGATGAGCGTCACCGATCAGGTATTGAGCCTTTACGCTGGAACCAGAGGATTCATCGATGATGTTCCCGTGAGAGCGGTTCAACAATGGGAAGCTGACTTCCAACAATTCGCTCACGACAAACACAGCGACCTCATTACCTTGCTCAACGAGAAGCAGGACTTGAGCGACGATGTTGTCGAGAAGATCGAAGCTTGTATCGCTGAATTCAAGAAGGGCTACAAGCCCGTCGAGAGTGAACTGTAGTCCCGATTGAACTTCATCTTTCCCTTTACCAACTGAAACGCGTCAACTGACTCATGGCCAACGCCCGCGCCCTCGACAAACGACGAAAATCGATTCGCAACATCCGCAAGATCACGCGGACCATGGAATTGATCGCTACAGCGCGCTACAAGAAAGCGATGGATCGCGCTGCGGCCGTCACGTCATACACCGATCGCTTGTCGCAAATTGTCAACAGCTTGGCTGATTCTGGTACGGAAGTCAGGCATCCTCTGCTTGAGCAACGTGAAAATCCTCAGGCTGGCCGCCTGCTGACTCTAAGTAGTAATCGCGGTTTGTGCGGTGGCTACAACGCCAGTGTGCTACGCACTGCGGTACCACATATCGGTGAGATGAGATCAGACGTCGGCAATTTGTTGGTGGATGTTAGCGGGAAACGTGGGATCAACGGACTGAAATTTCGCGGCATTGATACTAACGACACCTACGAGGAGTTCGAGGACCAACCGGCTTACGACGAAGTAGAAAAAATTGCGTCTAAGTACCTTGAGCTATATGTCACAGGTCAAATGGATCGCCTTGACGTGATCTACACACGGTTCATCAGCACAAGCCGGCAGGAAGTCACCATCGAAACACTCTTGCCATTTGGCTCACTCGACGAAAGCGTCGGCGAGACAGATGAGGCCGCGAGTACGCAGTACGAGTTTCAACCGTCCGCTGAAAGCATCTTGGAAGAGGTCGTGCCGACCAGTTTCAAGGCAAAGCTTTTCAAGTGCTTCCTCGATTCTGCAGTCAGCGAGCAAGTTGCTCGAATGATTGCGATGAAAGGGGCAACGGAAAGTGCAGGGGACATGATCAAACAACTGTCCATGACTTACAATCGCGCCCGTCAGAGTCAAATCACGGGTGAAATCATGGAAATCATTGGTGGTGTTGAAGCATTGGAAGGCTAATCGCCAAAGATGCCAACCTGTTTATGTTTTCCTTTCTAGTTCACACATTCAATTAGCTAACCCCAGCCTTTAGTACGAACATGTCTACCGCAACCGAAAACACTGTTGGACGCGTCACCCAGGTGATCGGCTCGACTTTCGACATCGAGTTTCCCGAAGGTCATATGCCTCCCATTTACAATGCCGTGGCAATCAAGTCGCAGCACAAAGGCGTTGACATCGATTTGGTCGGTGAAGTGCAACAGCACCTCGGTGGCGGCCGTGTACGCGCCATCGCGCTAGGAAGCACCGAAGGCATGATGCGAGGCATGGATGTTGTGGACACCGGAAAGGCGGTGAGTGTCCCAGTGGGAACCGCAACGCTCGGACGTGTTTTCAATGTGCTTGGGAAAGAAATCGATGAGCGAGGTCCTGTCGAGGCTGACAAGTACATGCCGATCCACCGGCAAGCCCCTCCTGTGAACGAGCTCTCAACCAATACCGAAGTGTTCGAGACGGGCATTAAGGTCGTTGACTTACTGACGCCGTTTGTTCGTGGTGGTAAGGCTGGACTTTTTGGTGGTGCTGGCCTTGGCAAGACAGTGATCTTGACTGAGCTGATCGCTCGAATCGCCAGCAGTCACGGTGGTTACTCCGTGTTCGCCGGTGTTGGTGAGCGAACACGTGAGGGCACCGACCTGTGGCTGGAAATGCAGGACACTGAGATTGGTGACACCGGTCGCAAGGTGATCGAGCAAACTTGCATGGTATTCGGTCAGATGAACGAGCCACCAGGATCTCGACTTCGCGTTGCCCTTTCTGCCCTGACAATGGCGGAGTACTTCCGTGATTCAACCGGCGCCGACACGTTGCTCTTCGTCGACAATATTTTCCGCTTTTCCCAAGCAGGTTCGGAAGTATCCGCGTTGCTTGGTCGAATGCCATCTGCGGTGGGCTACCAACCAACCCTCGCGACCGAGATGGGAGCACTTCAAGAGAGAATCACCTCGACCAAGAAAGGGGCTATCACGTCAGTGCAAGCCGTTTACGTGCCTGCTGATGACCCAACCGACCCCGCCCCAGCAACCGCTTTCGGACAGTTGGACGCTTTCATTTATTTGGAGCGTTCAATTTCTGAGAAAGGTATTTATCCCGCGATTGATCCACTCGCGTCTAACTCGCGTATTCTTGACCCCCAGTACGTGGGTGATCGGCACTATGCGATTGCTCGACGAGTACAGACGATCCTTCAGAGGTATCGTGAATTGCAGGACATCATCGCCATCCTTGGTGTCGATGAACTGAGCGAAGGTGACAAGATGGTTGTTCATCGTGCTCGACGCATCGAGCGATTCATGAGCCAGCCGTTCTTGGTCGCTGAGGTGTTCACAGGAAAGGCTGGTGAGATCACACCATTGGCTGACACGATCCGTAGTTTCGAAGAAATCTGCGATGGAAAGTGGGATCATCTGCCCGAACAGGCGTTCATGTACGTCGGATCGATCGAGCAGGCAGAAGAGCAGGCTAAGAAAATGGAAGAGAAGGGTTAAGAGTCATGACACTTCGCTGTGTAGTTGTAACGCCTGAACGTACTGAACTCGACCGCGAGGCCGAGTATGTGTCGCTCCCGATGTTTGATGGGGAACTGGGCGTAATGGGTGGTCGAGCACCACTGATCGGTCGATTGGGCTTTGGGACACTTCGCCTGCAAACGGCAGCAGGTCCCGAACGCTACTACGTAGATGGCGGCTTCGCCCACATTGAGGGTGATGTCATCAACGTGCTGACTGGTCGCTCAACTCCGATCGACTTGATCGATCGTGATAAGGCGCACGAGGACTTGGACAATGCATTAGCAATGTCCGGTGCGACACCCGAAGAGGCACAGATCAGGGATACCGCTGTTCGCCGTGCTCGCGGTCAACTTCGCGCATCCAGCTAGCCCAGCATAGACTTGCCTTGCCAACAGTATTCGGTCGCGAAGCGGTGTTTCACCGTTGAATTTTCGTCACCTTATTTCAACCCCAGACCACTCGGTCTTTTCGATAGTGCGCCCCGAACGCCTAATTGCCGGGGATCTCTGGCAACTTTGTCGGTGAAGACCCGCACGTCGTCAAGAATCGGCCTGATTCTTGCTGTTGCACTTTCAACATTTTCAACAGTTCGGCGAATCTTCCAGTAGATATCCGGGTCATCAAGTAACAGACGCACCGAGCCGTTCTTGTTATTGAGAGCTTTCCCAAACTCATCTACTTCAGTCAGAGTACTGTCCAAACGAGCCATCGTCGTCAGAACCTGGTTTACCAACTCATCGCCATGTGCGGCCAAAGGTTCAGTGAACTGTTCGACATTCTTCACCGTTCTTTGAGCACTGTGAACGGTATCGACTGCGGCTTCGCCAACCTTCTCAAACTGCCCGCCAACACGTCCAAAACTGTCAACGGTACGTTTGGTGGACTCAAGTGTTTCCTTGGCTTGTTTGAGCACCTCAGGTAACTGCACGACGGACTCTTCAAAATTTTCGCGAATGACTGGATTATTGACGATTTGACGGATATCAGTCATCGCACCATTGAATTCTCGCAGTGCCTGCACTGCTTCATCAGCAACCTGCTCGATTTTCGAATCACTGCCTCCGACGACCGTCTCTACGCCAGACGCCAGTTTGTTAATGCTCTCTGCAGCAACGGCGATGGAAGAACCGGCGTTGCGGATCGCCTCAAATGTCTGCTGAAGATCAGACTGCATTTCAAACAGGCTTTCCGAGTTCTCTCCATACGAAATGTACTCACCGTCGGTGTACGGTTGCTTGAGTATTTTGGGATAGTCCTCTGCTTTCCCGGTAGCATCCCAAAGGTTTCTCAGCTTTGCCGGCTTTCCAAGCACAAACTCAAGCTTCGCATCCCCCGTGACAAAGTTTCCTGTGCCAATGCGCGGAATGTAGGAGTGAGATACCTGTTTGGTAGCGTCCATCGCTAGCGTCACGAGAACGCCCCCCTGATCTCGCAGGCTGATACTCGAGACACGTCCGATCCGCACGCCATCGCGGACAACCGGGGTATTGGCACCAATGCCTTCTGCTGAGTCAAAGACCACCGATAATGAATAGTCACGCTGCAGCACGCTGGGAAAGGCCCCAAACAGGAAAGTCAGAATGATGCCGATTCCGATTGCCGAAATCACCAATACCCCTACACCAAATCGCAGTCTATTTTCATCCATGATTAATTCTCATCAGGCTTAACAACCAGCCAAACTAGCCAGACAATCCATGCGCTAATTCTGTCAATCGCTCGCCAGCTTCTCCACGAACAAACTGGCGGACACGCCGATCCTCTGCATGCTCCAAAGAGCTTGGTGGTCCGTCAAACAGGACCTGTGATTCATTTTCATTAAGCCGAGCACGCGGATAAAACATCAGCACACGATCCGCGACTTTTCGGGCCGTATGCATATCATGCGTGACAACAACACTGGTAACCGGATAGCGTCGCCGAGTATCAAGTATCAATTCGTTAATCACGTCACTCATGATTGGGTCCAAACCGGTCGTTGGTTCATCGTAAACAACCACCTCAGGCTTCAGAATCAATGCTCTCGCTAAACCGACGCGTTTCCGCATACCACCTGACAACTCCGCGGGTCGCTTATAAGCAACGTTTCTTGGCAAACCTACCTCGGCGAGGTGCTGCATCACTCTTTCATCGACCACCGTCTCAGAAACGACTTCACTTTGACGAAGCGGGAAGGCAACGTTTTCGAAGACGGACATGCTGTCAAAGAGCGCGGCATTCTGGAAAACAAAGCCAAACCTGCGACGCGTCTGTGTCAGCTCTGAATACCCCATATGGTGCAATCCTTCACCATCAAAATAAATCTCACCCCGCGTAGGCTGCACCAAACCCACCAGAGTTTTCATGAAAACAGTCTTGCCACAACCACTCTCTCCGATGATGGCTACAGTTTGACCACGCGCGATCTGCAAATTGATCTCCTGAAGAACAACTTGATCATCAAAAACGACAGATACATCTCTCGCCTCGATCAACGGTTTTTCGTCATCCGACGTCTGTGTTTCCACAACACCCTCGTCTGAATGGTTGACTTCAGAAATCTCGTCTCCATCATCTGATGCGGATACTTCATTCATAGAAAGGAGGATCCGTTAGGGTAAATGGTGTAGTAGATTGAGTTCATAACGATGGTCAAAAACAGATCCACAGCAAGAATCAGAACAAACGAATAAACAAAGGCGGTTGTTGCCGCCTTTCCAACTCCCTCAGCGCCTGGTTCACAATTAAAACCCCTGTAACAACTCACGATTGCGATTGTTGAACCAAAGAAAACACTCTTAAAAATGCCGCTAAACAAATCAAATCCGGTCACGCCATCCCTTGAATGATTCAAATAGGCTGCGTGGTCGATGCCCAAAATGATCACACTATAGAAGTAACCACCAACGATTCCCATGAAATCAGCCATGATCGTTAGCGAGGGAATTAACAGAATGCAGGCGAGGAAACGCGGGACCACGAGGTAGTGAATGGGGTCCGCCCCCATCGCGGTCAATGCGTCAATCTGCTCTGTGACTCTCATCGTACCCAGCACTGCGGCCATCGCACCGCCTACACGACCAGCCAACATCGTCGCAGCCAAAACAGGCCCCAACTCTTTGACGAGCGTGCTATTGATCACCGCCCCCAAACGGCTATCCAAACCAATAGCGTGAAACTGAGCGTAACTCTGCACCGCCAGAACCATGCCGATGAAAGTGCCCGTCAGTGCAACCACTGGTAAACTCAATGCACCGACCTGATAGAAATTCACCAGCACCGTGCCTCGGCAGGGCAAACGGGTGAAGAGCCATTTCAGCATTTTCCAACTGAATAACGTCATATCTCCAATGGTCGTAATGCCATCAACCACCGCAGATCCCCACTGATTAACCCAGCGCACAAAGGCAGACTCAGGTTTTTGAGAGGAGTAAAGGGATTTGGCAGAATCAGACACTCGTCCTACGTCCCAGTCATACGCTGCTTAAACAATCAGACACGTCTGGTTGTATCGGTCAGCCTGACCTTGAGGATTAGTGAAAGTGAACGCCCTGATCCAAAATGATCGCTAGCAAAGCGGGACAGCTGTGACACAAAGCCCCCGGTTACTCGTACGGGCCCTATTTAAGACTGCTGTTCAAGACTGCTTCTTGATGAAAGCTTGCTGAGACATGGGACTGAGCATGCCATACGCGCAGCGACCATGACTGTCGTATCTCAGCTCGATGTGGCAGTGCGATTATGGCATCCCAGTCAGAATCGGAATTGCGAATTGGGCAGCATCCTCATTAAGCAAATTGCAAACGAGGATCGTCCAAGCCGAGCCGCTTCATTTTTTTGTAGAGAGTCGTACGATTGATATCCAATGCGTCAGCGGTTGAGGCACGATTCCAATTATGAAGCCGCAGAGCTTGCAGAATAATTTCACGCTCGGGACCTTCGAGAGCTTCGCGAAGTGTCTTTCCATTGATCTCATCGGGAAGCGTTTGAACTGGCAGGGCGTTGGCGACAATCCCACCGAACTCAGACGTACTGCGTCCGCTGATTTCAGGAGGTAAATCCTCCATCGTCAAACCAGCATCACGTGACAGCAGGACCGCGCGCTCAACGACATTCTCCAGCTGCCGAACATTGCCTGGCCACGAATAACCTTGCAACGCTGACATCGCCGTTGAGTCAAAGCCATCAATTTGTCGACCACATGTCTCTGACGCCTCCCGGAGAAAATGCTCTACCAGCAGTGGAATGTCACCTACCCGTTCTCGTAGCGAAGGTAAGACGATATTGACCACATTGACGCGATAGAACAGGTCCTGACGAAAGTCCCCGTCCGCAACTGATTTTGCCAGATCTTCGTTGGTAGCCAAGATCACCCTCGTATCGACGGATTCCGTGACGGTACCGCCCAAGGGCTCGAATTGAAATTCCTGCAGAACACGCAACAGTTTCACCTGCATAGCAGGGGTCGCAGTAGCGATTTCATCGAGAAAGAGTGTTCCACCATCTGCGAGTTTGAATTTACCCGCTTTATCGTGATTGGCACCAGTGAAAGCCCCCGAAACATGCCCAAACAACTCGCTCTCCAGCAGAGTGTCCGGCAGAGCCCCGCAAGCTACCTCAACGAATGGTCCAACCCGTCGGGCACTTCGTGCATGGATCGCTCTGGCGATCATGCTTTTTCCGGTCCCATTTTCTCCCGTGATCAGCACTGAAGCTTTGGCATCCGCGACACTGTCGATGACATCGAAGATTTTCAACATGCGGTAATCATGACTGAGAACATTCTCAAGCCCACTGCGGCGATCAAGCTGCTCTCGAAGCGATGCATTCTCTTTCGAAATTTCACTTTGTGTTACGGCACGCTGGATCGCGAGAGTCAACTCATCATCAATCAGCGGCTTCGTTAAAAGGTCAAAAGCTCCGGCCCTAACAGCCTGTACTGCAGTCTCAGGAGTGGCATAACCCGTGACAACCAACACTGAGGAATCAGGAAAATTCTGGCGGGTGTATGCAATTAGTTCAAAACCGTCCTCAGCTTCCAAGCGAAGATCTGTGATAACCAGATCAAACGTCTCCTTCTGTAACGCGTCCTTCGCTTGGCCGAGAGTGGAAGCCGTTTTCACTTCGTGAGACATCTCCCGCAACCATTGAGCCATGGACTCAACCAGATGTTGATCATCATCAACTAGTAGGATCGAAGCAGAATCAGGCATGGCAGGATTGTTCAAGGATTGGCAAACAAGAGCGGACGACTGCCGATGCGATTCAGCAGCCTGCGCGAGCTTTCATCCGTCGCAAGATGCAACGGGCAACAACTTCGTCTACGAATGTTTAGGTCACGAAATTGCAATGGTCAACAAATCCCTTGCATTCCGGACTGCCCAACGGACGAAGCACCCCTAAAGTGACACTCCACAAACCCCCACAAGAAGGCGCAACCACATTGCAGCAAAGGATTTAGCAAACCAAGGTCACTTGTCAAATCCGGCTGCTTCTGGCACACTCCTGCTCGATTGAACAGCCTAGGTTGCTGAAAATCGTGTAAGCTGATGCGAGAGCATCACGCTTAGCACATGGGGTACCTAAAAGAGTGATTCAGCTATTCCGGTTTGGGAATCAATCCAGTTGAAAACTTCACGATTGATTTTTATCTGACACTTTGTCTCGTTTCGTTGTTGCCATCTGCATCAGTAGGCTTGCAACATCACGGACGTGTGCATCGACGGGGCAGCGGTTTGTGGATTCTTGAAGGTATCTAGCGTAGTAACACGCACGGGGAGCCATTATTGAGATCCAAATAACCCGTTATGAAGTCAGGGGCAGTGAGCCGTGTCTTGGAATGTACTGATTGTCGATGATCATGAAGTCGCTCGCGTAGGCGTGAGCTGGCTGCTTAATAGCCCCCCGTTTCAGGTTACTGGTTCGGTACCGACCGCCGCCGAGGCGTTACAATGCCTGGAAGAAAAATCAATTGACCTTGTCCTGTTGGACATTCGACTTTCCGACGGCAGTGGCCTGAAATTACTGGAGCAGATTCGCAAATCGCATCCAGACGTACCGGTTGTCGTCTTCAGCGCGTATGAGAATCCGACCTACATCGCCAGAGCGGCTGCTTTGGGTGCTGCGGATTACCTACTAAAAAACATTCCGTCGAAAACGCTGTTGAACACCCTGCAGCACATCGCGACGGGTAATGCCGCTGATGAGGAAAGCCTCTTATGCCTCATCCAGAAAACCATGCAGGAAACCGTCGACGTACGGCAACTGCCATCCGATTTTCCGTTAACCGCGAGGGAAGCGCAGGTACTGCGTCACATTGCACTTGGCCTCAGCAACAAAGAAATTGCCAAGTCTCTCTGCATCAGCATTGAAACCGTCAAAGAGCATGTCCAGCATGTGCTGCGAAAAATCAATGCAGCTGATCGGACAGATGCGGCGGTCAGAGCAATCAAGTCCGGGATAATGGCCTAAGGTTTCCCCGACCTCCGGACACACTCGGACCTCCGGACAGACTCGGGTAAAGAAGATCCGTCGCGAACCGGCAACCGCGACGATCATCTAACCTCAAGCCCCACGAACGCATGCATCAGGGCCAACCGAAGCCGAACTCCAGCCCCACCGCTGACTGGCTCAGACCCCACCGCTGACTGGCTCAGACCTTGGGCTCGAGAACCTCGCACCCCACCCACGGTTGAAGTACTTTGGGTACGTTGATACGACCATCTGAAAGCTGATGATTTTCGAGGATCGCGATCATGGCTCGCCCTGTCGCAACCGCGGTCCCGTTCAACGTATGCACAAATTCAGTCCCTTTCTGTCCAGTTTTCTTGGACCTGACTCCTAGACGTCTTGCTTGGTAATCCGTGCAGTTGCTTGTGCTGGTGACTTCACCCCAAGCACCTCCGTCACCACGACCTGGCATCCACGCTTCGAGATCAAACTTTCGGTAGGCCGGCCCACCGAGATCGCCCGTGGCGGTATCGATCACGCGATAGGGAACTTCCAACGCATCGAAAATTTCACACTCGTAGTCGCGCATCTTCAAATGCATCTCGTCACTGGACTCTGCCGACGCAAACGCAAACATCTCGACTTTGGTGAATTGGTGAACGCGATACAACCCTTTCGTGGCTCGACCAGCCGCCCCGGCTTCGGTTCGGAAACAATGGCTCAATCCACAAAGCAGGACAGGTAATTGATCCGCATCAAGTGTTTGTCCCGCCATCATGCCTCCCAGCGTAATCTCCGCCGTACCGACCAAATTCAGTTCCGAATTTTCGACGCTGTAGATTTGGGTTTCTGGACCGCGCGGGGTAAAACCAATCCCCTTGAGAATAGAAGTTAGTGCCAGATCAGGAGTTGTAATGGGTGTGAACCCCCGATCGGCTAGAAAGCTGATGGCGTAATGCTGCAACGCTAAATCAAGTCGCACTGCGGCATTTTTCAAATAGTAAAATCCAGCTCCTGCGACTCTGGCACCTGCCTCAAAATCGAACAGATCATGCTTCGTTCCCAGTTCAACATGATCAAGCGTATCAAAGTCGAAATCTGGCTTCGGTGTTTTTCCAAACGAAATCTCTTTCGCATCATCCTCACCACCGGTGGGCACATCGGGATGCGTCAGATTCGGGATTGCAGACTGCAACTCGACGATTGTGGCGTCAAGTTGGTCCCGTTCCCGCTGCACGGTCTCCTTTTGCAGCCTGAGTTCACGTCCTTTCTCGATCAGCTCATTGCGTTGATCGGCATTCTCCGCCTTCGGAATTTGCTTGCTGGTTTCGTTTGCTTGGCGGTTCAGTTCTTCCGCAAGCTTCAGTTTTTCCAACCGCTCACTTTCCAACGAAACGATCTGGTCGATGTCACAAGAGACACCACGCCGCTGGCAATTCTCGCGGACCTGATCCGCGTTTTGAATGATAAATTTTCGATCGAGCATAAATCACTTCGTGAGTTAGTTGAGTTTACCGATTTCGTTCCACAGCATGGCTGAGGCACGAATGCCTCGATGGTAGTCTTCTACCCGGAATTTCTCATTAGGACTATGGGCGTTGTCGTCGGACAATCCCCATCCCAGTAACAGACAATCACATCCGAGCACTTCTTGGAAGCGGGTGACAATAGGAATGGAGCCTCCTTCGCGGATCAGCACAGGCAAAACACCAAAGGCTGACTCGATGGCGGCATTCGCCGCATGAACAAAACGGCTATCAGTCGCCGCCAACATTCCCGGTGCTCCATGATCTGCCTCCAGATTCCATTTCACGCCGGCTGGGCAATGATTCTCGAGATGTCGTTCAACGGCGGCAGTGACTTCACCTGGATCCTGATCTGGCACGAGTCGGAAACTGAATTTTGCCTTGGCGGTAGCAGGAATGATTGTCTTGACCCCCTCGCCTTGGTGTCCGGAGGTAAGACCATTGACATCGAACGTAGGCCGGGCCCAGCGCCGTTCGTCAGTGGTGTAACCATGCTCTCCAGCAAGCTTGTCGACACCTATCGCGGATGCAAATTCAGGATCATTCTGTGGCAGCTCGGCCCATTGATCACGCTCCTCTTGGCTCAACTCTCGGACTTTGTCGTAATAGCCGGGGATTTGTACGCGTCCCTGTCCATCAATCATGCTGCCCAGCAATTGACAAAGAGCAATGGCCGGGTTCATGACGGCTCCCCCGAAAGATCCACTGTGGAGATCTTGGCTCGGTCCATTCACCGTCAGCTCATAAGTAGCAATCCCTCGAAGCCCGTATGTGATGGCAGGTTGCCCGTCGGAATACTGTCCGCTGTCGCTGATCACCACGCAATCGCAAGCGAGTTTCCCCTCCAATTCAGGCAGCATTCGCTCCAGATTTTCACTACCTACCTCCTCTTCACCTTCGATCAAAAACTTGACCTGCAAAGGAAGAGGCTGTCCGCTAGCGAGCCAATCACAAACACTTTGAACGTGAGTTAGCACCTGTCCTTTATCATCCGTAGCGCCCCGAGCGTACAAATTCCCATCACGAATGGTCGGCTCAAATGGTCCATTGACCCACTCATCGAGCGGTTCAACGGGCTGAACGTCATAGTGTCCATAAACCAGAACAACGGGAGCACCCTCAATTTTTGGCGACTCCGCATAAACCATCGGATGCCCCTGAGTCGGCAGAATTTCGACCGCGAGGCCAGCACGTTCCAGCTTCTCGGCTACCCAGGTTGCTGCCTGTTTTACCTCATTAACACGGGTACTATCGCTGCTAATACTCGGAATCCGCAGCCATTCGACCAATTCTTCGAGGTGTCGAGGAGCAGATTCTGCAAGTTGACCCAGTAAATCTTTGGAAGCGGTCATTACGTTAAAGCCTTCACGTTTTATTCAATTCGGGACTGCCGATGGGCATCGGTTCGCGCTACAATATACGCGCTTCGCTGTGGGGGAGAATCACCGGTCTTTTCCCAGCGATCTGTCGGGTTGAAACGAAAGGAGCATGATCTGCAATGGCTGATCAGCAAACAGCGGTGGCCGACCCTCAAATCGACGCCGAAAAACAACAAAAAAAACGCCCCAAGAAGCAACCTCGCTTTCACGTCATTCTTTGGGATGATTCTGATCACAGTTACGATTACGTCGTGCTGATGATGAAACAGGTCTTCAGGCACCCAATCGAAACTGGTTTTCAAATCGCAAAGGAAGTCGATTCCGGCGGCCGCGCGATCTGTCTGACCACCACTCTTGAACATGCCGAGCTCAAAAGAGAGCAGATTCACTCATTTGGTAAAGATGATCTGATTGCTCGGTGCAAAGGCAGTATGTCGGCAACTATCGAGCCCGTTAACGAGTAATTCCGGCCGCATGAACGCTAAACTTCGCGTCGCGACCTTGGGTTGCAAAGTTAATCAATATGAGACGGAATTGGTCCGGCAAGGGCTGCAGCGAGTCGGCTACACCGACTGTGAGAGCTCCGAGAAAGCAGATGTTTGCATCGTCAACACCTGCACTGTCACGTCCGAGGGTGACTCCAAAAGCCGGCAGGTAGTTCGTCGACTCAACCGTCAGAATCCAGACGCCAAAATTGTTGTGATGGGTTGCTACGCAACGCGTGCACCAGAGGAAGTGGCTGAACTACCTGGCGTTGCCGAGGTGGTAACGGACAAACGTGAATTGCCAGATTTGATGTCACGCTTTGGCGTCATAGATGTCCCCACAGGTCTCGATGGGTTCTCCGGTCGCCACCGCGCGTACGTCAAGGTTCAGGATGGCTGTTTACTGCGTTGCAGTTATTGCATCATTCCCCATGTCCGACCGAAGCTGACTAGCCGCCCCCATCAACATATTGTCGACGAAGTCAGCCGACTGACGGAAGCTGGACACCGTGAAGTGGTGCTGACAGGAATTCACCTCGGACATTACGGAGTTGATTGGAACCGCAACAAGCCGAAAGAGGAATGGATTCGCTTGGCACACTTACTGCGTGATCTTTGTAAGTTGCCAGGAGAATTTCGAATCAGGCTCAGCAGCATTGAAGCGACAGAGGTTACGCGCGAGTTGATCTCAGTAATGCAAGATCACCCAAACCGGATTGTGCCACACCTTCACCTTTGTCTGCAAAGTGGTAGCGATTCTGTACTGAGACGCATGAGAAGACGATGGGGAACGCGGATGTTCTTGGATCGCTGCCAAATGCTGAAAGAATCGCTGTACAAACCAGCCATCACCACTGACGTGATCGCCGGTTTCCCGGGCGAGACGGAAGAAGAATTTGAGCAAACTCTGACAACGTGCCGACAAGCAGGTTTCTCAAAGATCCATGCATTTCCATTCAGTCCGCGAAGAGGCACTCCCGCTGCAGACATGCCAGAACAGATTGCCAAGCAGGTTCGCAGCGAGCGTGTCAAACGTTTGACGGAGTTAGAAAAAGAACTTCGAAAAGAGTATTACCAGCAGCTAATAGGATGTGAGCTTGAGCTCCTTGTGGAATCGTCGAGAGATCTGGTAGGAATGGACAGACGCGGCATGCTTGTTGGTGATCCCAGTCAGAACATGGCTGGATCGCCGACCGATCGACTGCTACGCGGGACCACCTGCCGCTATGCTCCGGGTGAGTTGATGGTGCCAACCTCTGCAGAAACGGGCACCCATTCACTTAACGTGGGTGACCTTCTGCCCGTACGTATCACCGATGCTTCAGACGACAAGCTAATAGTCAGTCTGCCGAATTGATTCTGCGGGAAACACCATTGATGCCAACCGTAGCATCGATGTGCATAGCGGAAAACGAGTCAGCAGCAGATGCAAAAGCCTATTGGTCAGACCCGTTGGCACGCATCTTTTCCCTCGCTCTGGTGAGGACTGGCCCGATACTGTTGACGGCAAGACCAGTTGTTTGACTGATCTCATCGTAAGATTTTCCTTCCAGATGATACATGCGAACGATCGTAGCCTCGCGTTCATCAAGCTGAGATAACAGCTTATGAACCTCCTCTGCATCTTCCATGCGTTTGGGCGATTGATCATCAACGATGGGTGGCTCGGGTGAACCGGCCACTGCCACATGTCGCTTTCCCTGATTCAGCCTGCGAACGATGACACGACGCGAGATTACAGTCAGGTAGGTAGCCAAGGAACAGTTTCGACGGAATTTTCGTAGGACCGAAAAATCATCCGCAATCAAAACCAGAAAAACCTCGGCAACGAGGTCATCGCGACTAGCCTGATCCAGCTTGATTCCGCGTGACGCTGCCACATGATTGGCGACGTGGATGACCAATCCAAGAAATCGGTCCACAAAATTCTGCCAAGCTCGAGGTGCCCGGTCGAGGCAACGCTGCAAAAGCTCGCGATCGAAATCGGAAAGACTCACGCCAAAATTTCCAATGATTGGAACTGAATGGCTGCGAGAAACTCAGCCGAATGAAAACAATTCTACCGGAGCCAATTCTACCCGCAGCATGTGAATCCCACTTCGCACGCAGCCAGATATGGCAGCCCGACACACCTCATAGTAGGTACGACGGGTCGCGGTCGCAACCATTTGAAGAGATCAGGGCTAAATCCCCCCATCTGGTGATGACCAACTTTTCGTTTCAATAGGCAAACAACTTCTGCGGCTCGGCTTTTTGTGACGTAGGTTTTCAAAGAGTTATAGATACATCTTTTCGGAAATGCGACTTAACCGTCATGACGGACATAAACCCTACAGATTCCCCGAATAGCAGCGATACCGAGGACAATTCCTCAATCGAGGCTGTCGAAGCGGGGCAACAACGTGTGGGGCGATTGTTGGCAGGCTTACAGGAAGCCGCACCCTCGTCATCAGGCCCCGAAAACTCAGCAGAGAGATTTGAGAATGAATTGGCTGTGGTCCGATTGGGCATGGCCGCCTCCCTTTTTTATGCGTTGAGGACCAAACACGCTCCGACGGCAGCACATTGCCTGCGTGTTGCCATCAGTTGTTCAGCGTGGGCAGAACGGATGGGTTTGGACAATGCGGCACGCGATCGTGTCGAAGTCGCCGCCCTGCTTCACGATGTCGGAAAAATTGGGATCCCAGACCGGATCCTCAGAAAGCCAGGCAAGCTGACCGTCGATGAGCAACTGATCATGGACACGTCTGTTCAGCATGGCTTGGGAATCTTGCGTGGCTGCACATCCGACACAGCTTTGCTTGAAATTTTTTCGCATGCCAATAGCTGGTACGAAGGACGCCGCGACAGCGATGGCCCTTCAGGCAATTCGCTTCCACTAGGATCGCGGATGCTCAGTATTGCCGATGCGTTCGACTCGATGACAACCGACTCGGTCTATCGCAGAGCGATGAGCCGCGAACGTGCTATTCAGCAACTGATTGACGGTAGCTTCAAGCAATTTGATCCCGAACTGGCGCACGACTTCAACCACATGCTGGAAGAGCGCCCAGAAATGCTGCAGGGGGCAATTTTGAATCGCTGGTTGCAACAGTTGCAACGAGATAACAGCAATTCATTCTGGTTTGCCAATCCCGTCAGCGACCATGATATTGATGCACGCAAGGGAGATAATCTCTTTTACAAAGAAGTAGTATCCCACTTGCACGATGCCGTAGTCTTCACCAACAGTGTTGGGACAATCGGCCAATGGAATCGGATGATGGAACAGCTCACATCCATCAGCTCCAGTTCCATCATTGGACAAACTTGGAGCAATGAGTGCATCCGTCTGCGAGAGCAGGACAAATCACGTCGAGAGAAGAGCAGTCTGGTAGAGGAGTGTTTGGAGAGCGGCCAAGTGATCACACGACCGATGCTGATCGAACGCCCCGGCGGAGAACCAATCCCCGTGCACGTTCAAGCAATGCCGATCACGGGCCCTGAGCCTGGATTTTACGGCACAGCATTAATATTCCGCGACCTGTCTGACCAAGCTAATCTGGAAGAGAAGCTGGAATCCCTCCACCAACAAACCACGACGGATGTTCTTACCGGGATATCAAACCGCTCACACTTCAATACAGTCATAGAAGATCTGACCGCGAAGGCTACCAAAGGTGGCCCGAGCTTCAGCTTGATCATCTGTGACATTGATCATTTCAAGCGTGTCAACGACGTGCACGGCCACCCTGCTGGCGATGAGGCCTTGATCAGTTTTGCAACTGTGCTCAGCGTGAACAGTCGAGACGATGATCTGGTCGCTAGATATGGCGGAGAAGAGTTTCTTTTATTGGCAGCCAACTGTGATAATGCAACGGCGGCTGGACGAGCAGAAAGCATCCGACACGCGGTAGAGAACACGTCGATCGCAAGTTTGGGCGGTGACGCCATCACAGCCAGCTTTGGGGTCACAGAATTCCAGTCTGGGGACACGCATGAAACGATTTTGGCTCGAGCAGACCGAGCTCTTCTGAAAGCCAAGGACAATGGTCGCAACCGGGTGATTCAACTCGGATCTGGCAGCGTGGCTATTCCCCGACAAACAGCTCCCAAGCGAGGATGGAAAGGCTGGTTCGAGTCACAGATTCAGTCCGGCGAAAATGAATTTGATGTGGTGACTCGTGTCCCGATTGACTTGGCGATAGAAAAGTTGCGAGGTTTCATTGCGGATCACCAAGCGGAGATCATCCGAGTTGAAGAGAACCATGTTTCCCTGCGTCTGAATGCCATTTCGCAGCAAGCTGGTCGGCGACGCTCTGACCAACAAATTTCGCTGCGCGTGGAAATGACACTGAGTGAGGCCGCCGTTGAGAATGCCACAGCTCTCACACCCAGCAAGACCAACGTACACATTTCGCTGCAGCCCATCCGTAATCGAGATCGCCGAAACGCGGCCCTAAAAGCGTGCTACGAGCAGGTTCAGGAGAGTCTGAAAAGCTATCTGATGGGCGAGATTCTAGACAACACGACGGGTTAACCTCTTGCGATCGGTAGCCGGCCCGCTATCGTTCTGTAAAAGATTTTCAATCCGCCCCGCATACGGAGTTGTCTAACGTTATGGCCTTCACACTACCTTCCTTGGCGTATGCCTACGATGCCCTCGAGCCGCATATTGACGCTCAAACGATGGAGATCCATCACACAAAGCATCATCAGGCCTACATCAACAAGGTGAACGACGCAATCGCTGGCACGGATCTCGATGGAAAGACCATCGAAGATTTGGTTTCCAATTTAGCGAGCGTCCCCGCAGAAAAGCTCGGTGCCGTCCGCAACAATGGCGGTGGGCACGCAAATCACTCGCTGTTCTGGACCGTCATGGGCCCCGGAAAGGGTGGTTCACCAAGTGGTGACCTCGCCGCTGCGATCGACGGTGCGTTCGGTTCACTCGACGCCATGAAAGAGCAGTTTTCAGCTGCCGCAGCAACCCGTTTCGGAAGCGGATGGGCGTGGTTGTACGTCGACGGCGGAGTGCTGAAAGTTGGCAGCACCGCAAATCAGGATAGCCCGCTGATGGGGACCGAAATCGCGGGCATCGGCGGAACACCGCTGCTCGGATTGGACGTCTGGGAGCATGCCTACTATCTGAACTACCAGAACAGGCGTCCAGACTACGTTTCAGCCTTCTGGAATGTTGTTGACTGGGACGCGGTCGCTGCTCGCCTTGCTGCAGCATAAGCCTGCTAGTGCAAGCAAAAATCGCTTGAAAGGGAGTTGCCCGTGTTTACGGGAAACTCCCTTTTTTCGTGTCATAACACCTCCCCACCATTCAGATCCGCTAGACTCAGAATCCCACTGTACTGAACCTTCAGGTGCTTTCAGCCAATCAATTGCCCACCCACGCGAGCGTGTAATGACACCAATAATTCCTCGAACCACTCGTCGCGATTTCCTCGCCCAGGCTGCTGCGATATCCGCAGTAGCTGCCCTTCCGGAGACGTCATTTGCGAGTCCAAATGATCGGATGAAAGTTGCCTTCATTGGTACAGGTGGGCGGGGAGGTAGCAACCTACAAACAATCTCCAAAAGTGAGGGTGTCGATGTTGTGGGCCTTTGCGATGTTGACAGCAGATTCTTGACCAGTGCTGGTAACAAATTCCCAAAAGCAAAACAGTTTCAAGACTTTCGAAAACTCTACGATGACATCGGGGCCGACGTTGATGCTGTTGTCGTCAGCACTCCTGAGCACACACATGCATACGCTGCGATGCCAGCACTGCAACTCGGCAAGCACGTCTACTGCGAAAAACCACTTGCCTACAACATCGACGAAACCCGTCGCCTCACTGAGGCTGCAGAGAAGGCGGGCGTGGCCACCCAAATGGGAACCCAAATCCATGCTTCCAAAAACTATCATCGCGTTGTCGAACTCATTCAAAGCGGTGCCATTGGCGATGTCAGCGAAGTGCACGTTTGGGTTTCGAGAGCATGGGGCCTGCAGAGCCAGGAAGCAGCGAAAAAGAATCGAGACATCTCCAACGCTTCAAGCCGGCCTAAAGAAACAATTACTCCCCCAGCTTACTTGAATTGGGATTTATGGCTTGGTCCAGCACCGTATCGCCCCTTTCATCAGGCCTATTTCCCGGGACCAAAATGGTACCGTTGGTGGGACTTTGGTAATGGCACCATGTCTGACTTGGGTAGCCACTGGAATGACCTGCCTTTCTGGGCCTTGCGTCTTGATGCCCCACGCACCGTGGAGGCAAGTGGGCCGCCCGCACATCCAGAAATCGCCCCAGCGTCGATGACCGCTGTCTACGAGTATGACGCAAGAGATGTTCCTGATGTTGGTAGGCGGCCCCCTGTCACCATGACTTGGCATCAAGGAACACACAAACCAGACATTTGGAAACAAGGTGGCATCCCGAAATGGGGAAATGGAGTCTTATTCGTCGGGTCAAAAGGAATGTTGCTGTCAGACTACCGCAAGCATCTGCTGCTCCCCGAAAACGAATTTAAAGACTTCACGCCGCCCGAACCATTTTTGCCAGCCCCCTCTGGGCACCATCAGCAATGGCTTGATGCATGTAGGGGGAACGCCGTCACTGGCAGTCCATTCAGCTATGCAGGGCCACTCACCGAAGCCAATCATCTCGGTAATGTGGCTTATCGACTGGGCAAGAAAATCATCTGGGACAAAGATGCCATGGAATGCATTGGTTGCCCCGAAGCACAACCAATGCTCAAGCGAGAACCGAGAAGCGGTTGGTCACTGGGCTAAACACAGAACAAGCTCAGAGCAGGAAGCACCTATTCTGCTTACCAGCAAGGCCAATCATCCTGAAATGCCCGGCCGAAAGGGGAACATCTGGAAACTGCCCGCGGTGGAAGAATTTTCCGATCAGCTAAAGTTTGCGGCCAATGGGGTCGATACCTTTAACTGGGGTGGAGGATTGATGCGTCTACCCATGCGCCGGCAATTCCGTGAAACTCAATCTTCTGGGTTCGACCCCAATATTTCTGCTCTTCTTGCTCAGCAGCGTGGGATGCTCTCTGTTCCCGATCACCTACCAAAGGGAACAGATTCACAATCCGTTTCCGCAGGTGCAACTTGTCGCCGTTCTGCCGTTCTACAACCAGAGTGAGAACCCGACGGTTGATACAGAAGTCGTCGCGGAAAAATACTACGGGGCCTTGCAAGCAATCCCAGGTTTTGAAGTATTGCCTGTCGGTGTTACAAAAACACAATGGATGATCTACAGCCAGCAGCACGGTGAACCAGTAAGCGGCGCAGATTTTCAGAAACTTGCAGATTTCATGGGCGTTGAGGCATTGGTGGTGGGTTCGGTCACTGACTTCGATGCCTATTACCCGCCGCGTATGGCGATGACTGTGCACTGGTACGCTGCCAATGAAGGTTTTCACCCGATCCCAAATGGCTACGGTCTACCTTGGGGAACTCAGCAGGAGAATGACATTCCATCACGGATCGTCCGTGATACGCAATTCGATCTCGCCCGCAGTCAGCTTGCAACACAAACGCCAGTTTCTGACAAATCGCATCAGGCAACCTCACAATACACCATGCAAGGCAACCAATCGGGAACCCAATTCGACGGGGTTGCACTGGCGTCCGGCGCATTGGAACCATTGCCTGCAAATCCAGATTTGCCATCAATTGCGACACCTCATTCCGAAGGTCTACCCATTCCCATGCCGCAGGATGGATACGCGAGCATGGAGGGAGTAAGCCCTTTGCTGCCGGAGCACTGGCCTAACCCAACGGACTTGATTCCCGATCCACCGTCACCGGTACACCCCAAGATGATTGTCAGTCACGACCCGATTCTAAACCACACTCGAATCTACCGCGGGGATGACCCTTACTTTACCGAAAGACTCTCAAATTACATTGAGTCGTCAGATGATGCACGTCCGGCAAGCTGGCAGGGTTACTTAAAACGTAGCGATGATTTCATTCATTTCTGTTGTCACCTGCACATTACAGAAATGCTTGAATCTAGAGGCGGAAGAGAGGAAAGCGATCTCATCTTTAGGTGGCCATTGAGCCGATATTGAGCCGTGGCAGGTTGAAATACCTGCGCGATATACCGCTCAACGCCTCGGGACAGCTGCCAATATGGATAAAGAAGTCAACGTACTTGCGTTGGTTAAAGGGGAAGAGAAGTTCATCTTCCTTTTTGACGATGAAAACCGAGATGAAACCCTCCGACAGCTCGCACGCTTTGCCGCTGATCCGGAACTGGATTTCAGCTGGTACGACGCTGCGATGCTGAGTCGAAAGATCCGCGACGCCGTACCGAGCGACGATGATTTGCTTGCAAGTCAGGAGTTTGACAGCTTGTCCATGGACGACTTTCATTAATCAATGCGAAGTGGAATTGCTCAGTTTCTCCGATACCTCGCCACCGAGCGTAATGCCTCGGACCTGACGATTAAGGCGTATCGTGAAGACCTATTTGGACTGATTGATTGGCTTGAGACGAGCCGTGGGAAAATCCCACGGCCTGATTCGCTCTCCCCTCAGGATTTGCGTGCTTTCCAAGCAGCCCTTCAGGAGGCAGGTTATGCACGGACGACGATAGCAAGAAAGCTTGCTTCTCTACGGAGCTTTTATCGGTTCGCGATACGACAGGGCATCGCAACCGAAAATCCAGCCAAGCCGCTTCGTAACCCGCGTCAGCAGCGAAAGCTGCCGCTTGTCCTTTCGACGGCTGAGATTGGTCGACTTCTCTCCGCCCCACCGGCAAACGAGACGGCAGGGCTGCGAGATCGAGCCATTCTTGAAACGATGTATTCAGCAGGGCTGCGTGTCAGTGAACTGGTGGGTTTGCGTGATGGGGACTTGGATGAATCGGAACAGATCATTCGTGTTCGCGGTAAGGGCAGAAAAGAGCGAATCAGCCCGCTCGGTTCCTACGCCATCAAGGCCATTAAAAGGTATCGTCGCAAGCGAACAAGACACCCAAAAACCGATGCTTTAGGACGGCAAGCACCGGTCTTTGTAAATCGCTTTGGACGCATCCTCACGACGCGAAGTGTGGGACGAATGCTGGAAAAGCACATTGCGGCTGCCGGCCTTGACTCCCGAATCAGCCCGCACTCGCTGCGACACAGTTTCGCAACTCATCTTCTGGACCGGGGAGCTGATATTCGAAGCGTTCAAGAATTACTGGGACACAAAAGTCTAGCGACCACGCAAATCTACACACATGTCAGCACTGCGAATCTTCGCCAAGTGTATGAACGAGCTCACCCGCGAGCCCGCTAGTTGCCATAGTATTTCTGAGCCAGTTGCTCAACGGATACGCCGCGAGAATAGGAAAGCTGAATCATCCAATTGGTCAGCGTTTGCCTTACCACCCCTTTTTTCTCCCATCTGCGGGCACTGATTTGAAGCGGTCCCTGCAGTAACACTGGTGCGTCGATCTTCCGCAAGCGATGAGAAAGCTCCACATCTTCCATCAGGGGGATCTCAGCAAATCCACGCAGTTCCTCAAAAAGCGAACGGCGAACAAACATTCCCTGATCACCAAAGGGAACCTTTCTCCATCGGACTCGTAGGTCATTCCCCCACTCGATCAAGCGATACACTCTCCGTCGTGAATCGATCTGTTGCTGGAAAGCCCCCCAAACTGCATCTTCATGCACACAGATTTGCCTGAGGGCCTGCTCTGACAATTTGTTATCGGCATGCAGAAACAAAATAAAGCGTCCTGTCGCCAAATGCGCACCTGCATTCATTTGAACTCCACGTCCAGGCTGTGATCGCACTACAGATGAGGCTCCTGCTTCAGAGGCCCGTTCAGCCGTGTGATCACGGCTACCCCCATCAGACACAATCACTTCGGTGGCACCCGCAGAAATCGCGGAATGCACAGAGAGGCTAATTGCCCGCTCTTCGTTCAGAGCAGGTATGACCACGGTAATCTCAGCAGGAGTCATACGAGGTGTGATTCGCGATAACGAACATACGCAATGGGAGCCACAACAATCAGCGGCAACCAAGCAGCCATCGAAGGGGATAGCCAAATCCCATTCGAACCCAACGTGGTGCCAATCGTTTTTACGACGAAGAATCCAAGCACAGTGAACATTGCCGCTCCGACCATGAAGAACAAAGCACGACCATGTCGATTAATAACAATTGGCAGCCCCAGTAAGATCAGGCCAAAGTCGAGAGGCACACGCACCATTCGCTCATGTAACATCACCTCTAAGCTTGGTGGATTGAAGATGGCAGGATTACGCATGCGACTGATGAGATCAGCGAGACTTGCACGACTCTTGGCCTCTTTATTAGCTCGCAATAATTCCGGATGTACTGCTGTGGCAAAAAAACACTGCCCCTTTTGCAGCCACGGAAAATCCTTCGGAGTCAATAGAATCACACGATCCTCGAGGCCTACCGATCCTAATTCGTCGATTGCCACAGGAAATTCCACGCCATTCAACAAGTAGCCCGCGTCGTGCTTCGTATCGGCTTCCAACCACTGCGCGGTGTCCGCGACTAGGATTTCACCAAAACCGGGGTAATCACCATCAAGCCGAAAACTGGGACGGTGAATCAAGTTCGTTTTCACATCAAGTCCCACACCATCGAGAGAGACTTGATTCATGTAATCTTTCTGGAGCGAAATTGGCTCCTCACCATCAGCAAAGACCTTCTTCGCCTTGAAGGACAATGAATCGCGATAGTTGGGCAGCAACAATTCCCGATTTGCCAATTGAACCAGAATGATGATCAAACTGGCGTAAATGATCGGCTGAAAGATGCGACCGTGTGAGATTCCCGCCGACAAGATTGCTGTTAGCTCACCAGTACGTCGCAACCAGCCCACCGTAAACAAAAAAGCCATCAACGTGATAATGGCACCCGTCATGTCAAATAGCAGCAACATGTAGGGACCGTAACAGCGTATGAACACTGTGACCAAACCACCTTGTTGCTGCCCCTGCCGCAACAGATCCTCCATGTGCGAAAAAGCATGGAAAACCACGAAAATGCCTGCAATCGAGCAGAAACAGATCAGCGCTGTCCGGAGGAACAAAACGAGAATGTACCGGTCAATCTTGGTCACGGGATACGCTGACATGGCTGGGGGAGGAGAGGGCGTCGCCCACGAATATCGGAAAATACACGCCCCCAAGGCAATACCGCTGCAAAAGGCCCCCCGTTTGCTTGCGTTTGCCCCCCCAACCGCGAGAGTTTCATGCCAAAACCAATCGCAAAGCAACCTGCCTCGAACCACTGCGTGTCATTGATGGCAACGTTATTGACGGCACTTAGCAGTACCCTCAATCCATCCCCTGATTGTGATTAAACTGCTAGCAAATGGTTGCTTTCAGACACTGATTCGTTTTCCCGGACCCAAGAGAGAAGAAAACCAACGTGACAGAGCGAGGATTGAAGCAAGCCCGCCAGAAGCTGAAGAAGAGCAAACTGGCGGAAAAGGAACGTTTGATTCTGATGTGCAATGATCGTCGTGAAGCTGGTTGCGCCACCGCTCAGCAGATGGCTCAGTCCTGGAAGTATCTGAAACGACGACTCAAGGAAGAAGGCCTATCACAAAGCGGCGGCACGACACGTCTTGGTCTGCAGTGCTGCGGTGTATGCAAAGCTGGCCCCATTGTAATGATCGTCCCCGACGGTGTTTGGTATGGCCGCTGTACCCCGGAAGTCCTTGAACGCATCATCCAAGAACACCTGATTGGTGGGAACCTCGTCGAAGAATTCGTGATTGGAGAGCAATGTTTTTCTGCCGGACCTGATTCAGATTCCACAACCTGATCCCGACAGGAACACGTTTTCGCGATATCATCACAAACTGTACGCGACGATTCTCACAATCAGGACATAGCCCATGTGTTCTCGGACGCCACTTTGGCAAGCCGGAAATAGCCTAGTTCGACTGTTTTCACTGACACTCTCGACATTACTGCCAGTTGTTACGCTGCCATTCACTGGCTGCAGTGACTCGAAACCGCTCGAGTCGGCAGAACTGACGACAGCCCCTGGCCCCGTCATCACGGAGTCAGAGAGAGCCCCCGCAGAACAGGCCTCGCGAGTTGACACCAGTACAAAACCGAACACGGATCAAACGACAGCGTTACAAGATTCACCATCGGCACCCGGTACTCAAATTTCGAGCGGGGCAACGGGTTCCGTCACGGGACTAACGTTGGAGAACCCGAGTGAGAATGTGCGTTCCGCAATTAACCCGAAGCGTTCACCAAAACAACTGCGAAAATTATTAGCTGACATTGATTACAACCTGCGGGTGCTGATGAGTGGGCAATCTCCCATCTCGGATCCGAAGCAAGCACGCTCAAAAATGCTTGAGTACATCAACTTGAAGCTTGAGGCATCCCGCCGATTAGCGACCCATGAAGACGCGCTCCCCAAAGAGAAATCCGAAGGTGCACGCGGGGAAATCCAGGCGATGTCACACCTTGCCTCCATGGGCAATGTTGGCGCTGCCACACAACTAGAAAAAGTCGCGAAAGAAAATCTCTCGTCTGACGATTCCGGGCTTGCCTCTGACAGTAGATTGATCCTGATTGGATTTGCGCTGGAAGATCTCAAGAATGGAAAGAAAGAAGCAGCCCAAACCATCGTCAATTATTTTCAGCAAATCAAAACCAATAAGGCGACGCCCGATGTCCCAACTTTGATGATCATGGGAATGGCTCGCGAGGACTTAGCAAGTGGTGGCTACGACGAACAATCGCAGTTGGTGCGGGAGATGATTCTCGATTTCTACGCTGATTCGCCTGATCCCGCCATTGCAGAGATGGCTGCAACTGCGGCAGGTAATGTCACGTTTGAAACAATCGAAAAACAACGTGCAGCATTAACCAGCAACGCCCCCGACACGGCAGCAGAGGTCACCGTCGGACAATGGTCAAAATCGGTTGAAACTCTTATTGCAGAATCACCTGATTTACAAACCGCTCAGTATCTTGCTGCCACTGCCCTGGAATTTGAAGGTTTGAAACGCGAAGATCTTGTGCAGGCTACTTACGATGCGTTGGGCGATGCATTCACCGATACGTCTTCTGCAATCAACAAAGAGATCAGCTTGGCTCAAGAAGCCCGGCAGACAAGAAAGGATGTTATCGGCAAAACTTTTGATTGGGATCTGCCGACAACGAATGGCAAGAAGTTGCCGATCTCTGATTTCGGTGGCAAAATTGTACTGATGCCATTCTGGGCAGAAGCGTTTCCCTCATCCTTAAGCATTGTCCCGCAGCTGAAGACAATCTGCGCAAATCACCCTGACCAAGTTGTCATTGTGGGTGTAAATCTTGACCCAGAGGGCGCTGATGTGCAGCCCTTCATCAACAAGAGTCAGCTGGGCTTTATCAGTCTTCGTTCAGAATCCTCGCCGACCAAAGAAATATCAAATCAGATTGCCCACGACTTTGGAATGGTGTCCCTTCCCTTCGTCGCAATACTGGACAAGAAAGGTGTGGTTCAGGATCTAAACTTCACGGGCCAGAACCTTGAAAAACAAGTGACTAATTTGTTAAGTCAGTAAATTTCGTTTTTTGTCATTCGTTCCCTAGGTCGAACTACAATACGGCCACACCCTTTTCTCTTTCTCGGTATCAAATATGAAAACGCAATTCATTGAATTGACAGGCAAAACATTGCTCGATGTGGTCAATGAGGGGGAGATCGATTTCAAGCAACTGCACGATGCCGGTGTCGTGGGCGACTCTATTCTGCGAATCAACCCACATGGCGAAATCGAGCTGCGGTGCAAATCCAAGTGGATGCTTGTCGGCGGATTGATTGGTAGTTTCGAAGAGCGTCTAACGGAGTTAACCGGCCTCGACTGGGCTGAGTGAGCAACTGCGTCGAATCATTGAACTACACGACTAACCGTTGGCACCACGCCTGAACCAAGTCATGTGCAATTCTCGTCGTCCGCGTACCAGAGCAGACATCTCCCCTGACTCCGAAGCAATCAGGCATCCAACCGAGTGCCTGCAGTTCATCGACAACTGGCCTACGGATTGAGCCTGCAAGCGTCCACCATAGTCCTTGCTGGCGAGCGAGTTGATGGAGCTTATTGAGAGTTGCGTAGCCCAGATGATCGACAGTCGATCGCCCATCTTTTTGGTAGGTGTCGATCAAGCAACGCTTGAAGCCGTGCTCGCTCGCCAACCGGAAGATAACATCCGGCGAGAGGCAATTGGCCGATTTCCAATCAGCATAAGCGACTGCTACCAGTTCAGTAGAGTCACGAAGTGCGAGACGTATTTCATCCCATAAAGCGTTAAGGCTTGCTTCTGTCTCGCAGTCGCTGGGCCCAACTTTGGCAAACGCAAAGGTTGCAGGCAGGCTCGCGGCGACCTCTCGGGCCTGGTCCTGTTCACCAAGAGCTGCCGATAGCAAGCCTTCGGATTGTCCACTGGAATCTCGCCAAAGTTCGTCTGCAAACTGCCACAAACTCGCATCAGCAGGGGCCAAGGGGCCTCGCCGAGGCTCCTTCAGATCGATGATCCTGACCGCTGATTTCCTCACTTCAAGCAACTCACGTCGGTCCCGAACGCTCACGAGAAGGTCGGCCAGATCTCCCGAGACGATCTTTTCGCTGGGCAAATCGGCCCTGTTTGACACGTAAATTTCGGGATTTGAAGACGAAGGCATATCAAAAACATCGGTTTGAAACAGGAATTAATCGCCCGATCCGGATAGGCGATTGGCAGAATCGAGGTTATTCTCCTAAGACGAAACGCCCCGAAATTCCATTGTGCCATCAAGCCTAACGTTGCAATACGATTCCATAAACACGGCCGAAGAGCTGGAGCAATTTTGTTCAGAGATTGCCGGCTGCAAACAAATCGGCTTCGATACTGAGTTCGTCTCAGAAGACAGCTATCGTCCCCAGCTCTGCTTAATTCAGGTTGCTGCAGATGGGCGATTGGCAATCATCGACCCGGAATATGTCGAAGATACGACCCCTTTTTGGAACCTGCTGACCGAGCCAGGACGCATCGTGATTGCGCATGCAGCCCGGGAAGAGTGTCGATTTTGCTACCGTTTCACGGGCAAGCCGATCGCCGGGTTGTTCGACACGCAACTGGCGGCCGGATTTGTTGGGATGGAATATCCCGCATCCTTAGGCAACCTTGTTCAACGATTGGTCAACAAAACCTTACCCAAGGGTGAAACACGCACAAACTGGGGTCGTCGACCGCTGAGTAAAGACCAGATCACCTATGCATTAAACGATGTCGTCGATCTTTCAGAAATGCATGACAAACTGGCTGGCATGGTTTTAGACCTTGAACGTGAATCGTGGCTGGAGGAGGAAACGGCGGTTTTTCAACAGAAAGTCATAGATGCCGAGACCCGCGAAAATTGGCGGCGAGTCAGTGGCTCCTCTGGACTCAATGCAAGGCAACTTGAAACGGTGCGTCAACTCTGGCTATGGCGTGAGAATCGGGCCAAGACCATTGATCGATTGCCTCGGCGTGTTCTTCGAGATGACTTGATTGTGGAACTGGCGAAACGGGGATCGACTGACCAGAACAAAATCAAAAACATTCGCGGTATGGAACGACGCGGTTTCAACGACCACTACGGCGATATCGCAGCCGCAATAGAGACGGCGTTAAACACGCCCGAAGATGACTTGCCGCGACGCCCACGGGGCTCGCGAAGGGTAGTATCACCGATGCTAAGTCAGTTCCTCTCCACCTCTATCGCCTGCATCAGTCGACAACAGAAACTTGCCCCGCCCATCGTGGGCAATGCTGACGACGTCCGCGAACTCATGGGTTATGAACTTGACCGCCGCAAGGGTGATCCAACCCCTGCATTGCTGAAAGGATGGCGCGGCGATATCGTCGGGAAGACTTTCCGACGCTTGTTGGCTGGCGACTTGGCAATTCGAGTTGCCGACGTCAAGGAAACACAACCGCTCGAATTCATAGAGCCCTAAGCTTCGTAGTGCGATTGCGTTCTTCCAGTAACGGCCGCAAACGCTCCCATTGGTAGACCAAACTTAGAGTCACAGATTGGTAGACCAGACTTAGCGGCTACCAATGCCATTTCGCGTTGTTCAACAAAGAGTCAAACTCTGGGGATCTCATACCCTTCACGAGGCTTACGAGCGAATAGCCCCTGTGCTTGATCGTCTCCAACAATTTGCTCGGTCTCTGGGTTCCAGCGGATTTCACGCCCAAGCCGCGCAGCAATCGCCGCCAAGTGGCAAGTATTCATTGCCTGAACGTGAGTGTAGACATCCGAAACGGGCAAGCCACCCTCGCTGATGCATCTGTAAAAGTTGTTCTTGTGTCCCTCTGCGGGCTTCTGCTTATAAAGCCGCTGTAAATCAGAGTCATCGAATTCATCCGCATCCCACTTTTCTTCGATCGGCTTGCCTGTAATTTTGCCGCGATTCACGAATAAACGCCCTTTCTCTCCCTCAAACAAGATGCCGTTCTCTCCTCGGCTCGTGACGTTCATCTCGACCCCACTCGGAAAGCGGCACATCACGGCGTAATCATTCGCACTGTTGTACGCGTTATCGACTGTGGGAAATCCGTCTTTGAAGCGAACCGGATGCTTCGCGTCAGTACCATCAATGGTTGTTGGTCCCATTCCATCAGCATCGGCGCCGATCGCCCACGTAGCAATATCGACATGATGGGCTCCCCAATCAGTGAATTTGCCACCGGAATATTCATACCACCAACGAAACTGACCATGACAGCGTTGCTTGATGTAGTCCACCATGGGTGCCTGCCCCAACCATGCATCCCAATCCAACCCGGCTGGCGGATCTGTTTTCTTAAAAGGGCCTCCGACACTCCCCCCATTGATACCGACAGTGATCTTACGAATATTTCCAAGCAACCCTTTCTGGACCATATTCACAGCGCGCAAAAATCGGCCGCGATCACTTCGTTGCTGAGTGCCAATGAAGAACACCTGATCGGGGTATTTTCGGCAGGCATTCCTGATCAGTTGATTTTCCTCCAAGGTGAGCGTGAGCGGTTTTTGGCAAAACACATGCTTACCGGCCAGCAATGCCTCTATCGCGATTTTGACATGCCAATGATCTGGTGTTGCGATGCTTACAACATCAACGTCGTTTCGATCAAGTAACTTGCGATAGTCGGCGTATAAGTCAGCCTTCCCCTTGCCAATACGTCCATCTGCGTTGGCTCGCTCTGCATGTTGTTGATCCACATCAGCAATGGCAACAATATCACCAAACCCAGCGTGTTGACGACAATCGCCACTGCCCATGCCACCAAGTCCAATGCCCCCGATCCGTGGCCGATCATTCTTGGCCGTGTTCGCAAACACTTTTTCGGACCAAGGAAAATAAGCGGTGGTCGCTGTCGCGGAAGTTGCGGCCACCGTTGTCGCGAGAAATGAGCGGCGGTTTTGATGGCGAGGGGATTCTGACATGGCGTTGGCTCATTAAAAGGGTAGGTTGGGCAGGGCAGAACTGTAGAAGGCAAATTGGAAAGACCACATGCTCGCTGCCACGAACCGACCAATGATTACAGATCGTTTCCGAGCATGAGATTGCAACAGGAACCCGGCATGCCAACTGCCTGAACACTCGACAGACCATCGTCTTAAACGCAAAACAGCCGATTCAGCTCAATGGTGCTGAACCGACTGTTTGAATACTGCTACCGGTCAATGCTCATTCGAAATGCTCATTCGAAATGCTCATTCGAAATGC